>Ga0209430_1000501_pt1 | contig 39783 bp, 66 predicted proteins | sample BarGraIncub1133A_FD_184504 | JGI IMG/M metagenome (GOLD analysis project Ga0209430, IMG submission 184504) | Arctic peat soil microbial communities from Barrow, Alaska - Barrow Graham LP Incubations 11-33A (SPAdes) (version 2) | ecosystem: Environmental > Terrestrial > Soil > Wetlands > Peat... | reverse complement strand
TTAAGAATTACATAAGGATTATTTTTATCCTTAACTATTCGTACCATTGTCTTTGACATTTATAAATCACCTCAGTATTAGTATAAACTAAATGAATCATTATTGCAACATTTATTATTATTTTAGGATAAAAGAAACGCCCTATTTTTTAGGACGTTTCTTAGGTTTCTTCTTGCCTGTTGCTGCTTGCACTATTAAGTTTAAAGGAAACGGATACATATTACACCTTCTTTTTAATCCATTTATGTAATCCATCTATAATGAATAAGGCGCCCACAAAAAAATACCCAATCAATAAAATATTAATAAATTGGTTAGCATCTTCCTGTGACCATTGTCTAAACTCTCCAAGAAACAATATGAAAATAAATACGCCAACCCATGTTACAACTTTCCATTCTTTGTGCATAAAATCAACCCCTACTTACATTATACATCTGTCTTGACGTTTGTATACTATTTACTGAATAATTCCCTTTTCATTTCTGTTTCTGCTCTGTCTGTTGCTTTTTTTGTTACTGCATCTTTCGGCATAAGCTTATTTAGGGAATACATTTTTTTATACTTTGCAATGTTATCTGCTAGTCGGTTTTGTTGCTCAAAGGTTAATTTTTTAGGTATCTTGTTTGCAGTAAGCGAACTTGGAACTTTCATTATTTCTTCGCTTGATGATAAACCTTTATTTTTTATTAACTGGAACTTTGCCAAATCTTTAGCATCGGATATTAAACTGCTTAATTCTTTTGCTTTTTCATTGTCATTTAAAGTTTGGTAATTAGATGTTTTAATAGTATTCTCATAGGCTGCTAAAGTGTTTTTGCCTAATGTCTTTTGAAAGTCGGTATATTCTTTTGGGGTTAAGTTAAATTTTTGTCCTTTCCATATAAAGTTATTTGCTGCTACTGTTGGAAACTGGATAACCTCACCTACTGTGTTCAATCTTCTCAATTCAACATCAACATTTTGTGGAATATCCTGCGGTACTGAAATAATACCAGGAGATAAAAACTGTGAAAAGGCTCTTAATAATGGGTTATCAATTCTTTTTACATCTTCACCGAATGGCGTTTGTTTAGCTTCTAATGTCTTACTAGCAAAAGGAATTTTGGAAACCATTGTAGCTTTTACTGATTCTGGCATGTTACCGGGATAATAAGTTTGTCTAACAGTTTTATCAATAGTACCTGCTGTTTGGTTCAATACTGTTGGTATAAACTGTGTAGCATAATTTTGTGGTAACTGTGCCATACCATTCATAAAACTGCCATAACCTCCTAACAGCTGCTTAACTCCCTTCATTATTGACATATTAAAAACTGTATCGCCGGAAGCATTAAGGGTATTCAACATGCCATCTGAAAACTTTTTAGCAATCTCTAACATTTTAGAAGTATTGTTACTTTGAATTAAGGCATCCATTTTCTTTGCATCTTGAGGGTTATCTTTTACGGCATTGTATATCTCAACTCCAACTGTTAACGGAACGCTGAAAGGCTGCATCCAGTCATAGGTATATTTTCCCAATACTGAAAAAGGTGAATGCCCTGTATTTGCGTTATATGTCTTTAAATCTGCATCGTTTTCCGCTTTGCCTGTTAACACTCCCTTGCTTGCCAACATATAGCCTAACCCTAATATACCTGTTCCTGTTAAGCCCTTCGCCATTTCATCAATAGCGGCGGCTGCTCCTTGTGCCGACTTAATTTTTGATATACCGTTAATGATTCCTGCCGGACTATACTGTATTCCTCTTTTTATAATGTTTATTGGTGTTTTTGTAAATGGCAATGCTGCTTCTATAATCATTCCTGATGTTTTTTGTCCAAAGCTTGCATTTTTGCCAGGATGTTTAACTTTATTCAAGAAAGTTGAAATAGCACTAGCATCTTTATAAGTTGCCTGTTCTGCTTCCATTTTTGCAGTATCAAAGGCTTCTTGTTTTAATAGTGAAAAATCTTTTATGCCTTTTGCTTGTGCATATGAAGCTAACCTATCGATGTAAGCATTTTTATAAAAAGGAGTATCGCCCATTTCAAGTAGTTTATAATTAAATTTACTTGTTTTTTCAAGAGCGTTATTTTTAAATACTCTTTTGTTTTGTATGTTTAAACTGATACCTTCGTTGTATTTATTTGCTCCACTTAGTAAGTCTTTTTTATTAGCTTCATAATAATCTGTAGCAGCTTGTTTAAATTCCTTATTAACAAATACAGCCTGTGTTCTGTCCTCTGCCTTTAAGAATACTTTTTGTATAACTCCTGATACTCTTTGTGCTACTTTCCTCATTCCCATCATTATTGCATTGCCACCAACATTACGAATATGAGTTTTTGGATTCAGTAACATTGACATATGTCGCCATGCGTTTATCTTTTCCATTGCACTTGAAGGCATTTCGTTAGCAATCCTACCTTGTATTGCTTCAAAAGCTGACTCATAAGAAGCTTGGTTTCCTCTCTCAATTTTACTTACCATATCTAATTCAGAAGGTGTTAAGTCCATATTATTCCACTTCTTACCGTAAGTGCCTAAACCTTCTTTGTTAAGTTTCTTCAATTGTTTATCAATAGTCATTAGGAACGTTTCAGGGTCTGCTTCTCTCAATATTCTAGCAGCTTGAGAGAATTGTCCTGCTTGTGTCAACTTCTCCGCAACATTGGAAATTATCTCTCTGGCACCTTGAATATTACCTGCTTCTGTCGCTTGACGTGACAACATTTTTGCAAGTGGTATAGCTTCGGGTTGCATTTTTGAAGCTAGGTCATTTAATTGCATTACAGCTGATGTATGCCCCTGGTCAAATACAGCCTGTGCCTTTGCGAGTGTTGTTGGATTCCCTAATTGCTCATAAGTCAAAGGTTCAGTAGAATAACTATCTCTTAAAGTATCAGGGTTATTTACATCTGTTCTGGTATTTGCAGAAAAGCCCCTTTCCTTTTGTCCTAATGGAATTATAGGCTCTTTACCAACCGTACCCATCATTTCTGCAGTATACTTGCCATTCTGAACTGGTTTAATATCTGTTACCCTTGCATCAAATTCAGCTTTAGGCAATGCAACTTTAACATCTCTGCCTGTCGGGTCTTTTATAGTGTACCGAATTACTCCGTCACCTTCATCAGCCATGATGTTTATATCTTTGCCCATAATTTTACCTGTATGAGTTGGAGTGTCTGAAACGAACGTTTGAAGATTTGCGCCATTCTGAACAGGTTTAACCTCTGGTTGACTGATTATATTACTTTGTGGTTTAACAGGCTTTAACCCTGCGTTTAGTTCGTTCTTAATGGGCGTTTGTTTGCCGACTCCTGCAACTATTGTTTTAGGTTGAACCGGAGTTATTTTGCCTATTCCTGCGGGTAAACTTGTTTCACTTTTGACAACCGGAACTGCTTTAGATAAAGTTTGATTAGCCTTTTCAATCTGTACTGCCCTATCACTTACCACAAGTGCATGAAGTTCCTTTTCTGTTTTGCCTGTAGCTTCTGCAATGTCCGCTATGGTAGCAGCGCCTTTTGATACTTTTGCAGCAAGTCCAGCCTTTGATAACACACTTTTCAAGATACTTCCTGCGGTTGCTCCTGTTAAATAAGTCAATGGGTCGATCATTCCTCCTGCTACTGCGGTTGATACGAAATCCAACACTGGATTGCTATATTTTGTAGCTTTAATCTGATTAGGAGTTTTAAAAGCTTCTTCAACTGTTGCTCGTTTTTCACCAGTGATACCCTTTTTCAAAGAACCCACTAAATCAATTTTAGCACCAAATCCATGAGTATCTTTATTTTTAATACTATCTTGCATTGCCACTCTTACAGCATTTGCAGGACGATCTATTAAATCAAGTCCACTGCTTACTATTTTTTGCTTAAGCTGTTCTAACTTGGTAGGCTGAAATTTTAGTTGCGGTACAATAGGTTTAGTTTGTGACTTCATTTTGTCAAGTGGTGAAAGTATAGCTTCTCTTTTGTCAAGTTGTTCCTGCTTTTTTATTTGCATATTGTTTTGAAGTCTTTGAAAATTAGGAGAAACCACCTTTTGAACGGCTATTGGTTTAACTACTTTGTTACTTGAATTAAAATCACTTGCACTATATTTTCCTTTTGGTGTTGAAACAACTTTAGTAGGCTTGCTTGAAAAATCACTTGCACTATATTTTCCCATATTATCGCTCCTATGGATATAAGCCATTCGCCATATCTGCTTTTTCTTGGTCTGATAATCCTTTTGTAGCCTTTATTCCTGCAACAACTTGCGCTTCTGTCATATATGCGTTTTTCCACCCTACCGCTTTAGCATAAGTTGAATTATACAAAGCATCAGTTGATTTTGGAACAATTGCTTTGGGTGTTGATATTTTAGGAGGTGCAAAATAAGGCTTGCTTATATCATACTGTGTCTTTTTATATGCTTCTGTCATATCTCCTGCTTTGCCACCTAATATGTTAGCTTCTGCCTGAGTCTTAGTTCCTCGTAATTCCCAACTAGCCATAGCATCCTTGACCGCTTTATCATGTGCGGTTGTTGCAGCTGTAGCGTTGAACTTGATTTGAGTTAGTGCATCGTTTAGCATCTTATTATAGTTGTCGGTCCCCATGCTCGACATATATCCTGTAGGATTTTTTTGCAGCGAAGAAATAATAGCCTCGGGTGAGGATTTTATCCATGAGGTTTTTAAAGCAGAGTAAGCAGCTGCTTCGGTTTTGGTTTTATCTGTCTCTACTTTTCCCCCTCTTAATTGTTCCAAGTAAGCAATCTTTTGAGCATTTGCAGGGTTATTTTCAGCTGTTAACTTGTTAATTTCAAGCTGATAATTAGATCCGAAATTGTTTGCAGCGGATGCTTTGAAGTTTTCAAAATCTTGTGCTGTTGCTTCTGTGGCTTTGTCTGATACTAATTTATCTGCCGCAAGTTTAGTATTGTTAGCATCTTGGGTGCGATTGTAATTTTCATTGTTTACAGCCGTTTGCCTGTCATAATTCGTATTATCTGCTGCTGTGGTGCGATTGTAGTTAGTTTCATCCATGTAATTTTGGTTTGCTACAAGGTCTTTGAGTCTCTGGGCTTGTACTACTGCTTCTTGGCTGTTACCATCTAGTACAAGGTTTGCAATATCATTTAAGAGACTAGCCTTTTCACTGCCTTGTTGAAGGTCTGTAGCATTTATTCTATTTTCGCCGCCAATCATAGCTGCTAGTGTGTTTTGACGTCCTATACCGCCCCTATCCCCTGCGTTTGCTGCTGATTCGTTAAGACTTGCAATCTCGCCATATTTAGCTACCTCAGAAGCGTTTCTTGTAGGTTGATACTTATCTTGTAAACCACCGATGCTAAGATTTTTATTGTTTGTTGCTTGTGCTATTTGGTCTTTGATAGCTTTTATAAGTTCTTCTGAGCCGGAATTTATTAAACCCGAGTTATCTGTAGCCGGAGTTGCAGTTACTTTGTCAGGCTGTGCTAGCATTGTTGCGACTTGAGGAACTTGTGCTCCTACTGCTTTTGCTAAGTCAGTTTGTGGTGCTTGTGCTTGATAGCCACTACCATTATATGTATCTAGTTGTTTCATTAGGCTGTCATAATTACCACCAGTGTCTCTATTTGCTATGCTTAAAGCATTTACTGTAGGGTCTGCAAAGGTGTTGTTATTGTATTGCTGATATCCTGCGGTGCTTGCGCCTTTTGCTACAATATCGTAAGTTTTAGTTTTAGGATTGAATAATTGTTGTGTGCCATCTGCATATTGCTTGCCATTAATTGTTATTGCCATGTATACCTCCTCATATAAAGAAAAGAGACTAAATTAATAGTCTCTCTAGTGCATATTTTAATCCGAATGCGAATTATGTTACTATACTCTTTAACCAATAGTAATCCATGTCGGCAATTTGATAATATCCGTAAACACCTGGATGAACTCCGTTATATTGTCTTGCTAACAGTAACGGATTCCTACTATTGATTGGTTGTGCTGTATTAAGCAGGATATTATTGACCGTATCAAGATTTACATTAATAGGTACTAAATAAATATATTGTGCTTCTTTACCCTTGAAATAATTGATTAAAGCATTTGTTAAAAGTCTGTTATTTCGGTTATATCTCCAACTAGTTTGACCGCAATTATACCCATCAAAAGCATCTTCATTACCGCTCGGAACTGTAACGCAAATACCAAATTTCATATTTGCATTCGATAGTTTTATGTTGGCAATCATAGCATCATATTGTGTAATCATGGCTTGTATTCCTAGTAGAACATTAGCATCATCCGTATAATCAAACATATCATTTATACCTAAATTCAGCATTACAACATCAGGTGTAGCAAGTGAATGACTAGATAGATATGTTGCATAATTAAAGGCACTTGAATAAACAAATGGACTTGCAGCATCGGTATAAAGCCAGTTTGTACTTCTTCCAGAGTACCCTTCATGGAAATTTGGCGAAACTCCTTGAGTACCTATAAATGTAAGGTGCATAGCATCCGTACTAAATAGATTAGCTAATTCGTTTATCATGTTGTTGTTTGCTATTGTACTATCTCCCAAAATAGCAACTTTTAAAGTTTGCCCAGTACCTTTAGTTGTCGCTGATACTCTTATTGTAGAAGTTACACTCGCTATCGATACATATTTCTGATATACCTCAAACGTAATAGCGATATCTCCTACATCTCCTGCTACTGGAATGTATGTCCATCTTTCCACTTGCTGTCTGCCTTTACTACAAACAACATTAATTTGATAGTTGTTAATATTGTCTACACACATAATGTTATTGAAATAAACATTCACTTCATGTCCTACCACCGCAGGAATAATAGTAGCTATGTTAATTAAAAGGCTACTAGCTGTATCTGTTAAGCCTAGCAATGTATTAGGTATAACACATTTATATGGTTCATATGGCATCAATACGTTTCCTACAGACACCCTTGATTGGCTTGTACTTCCACTAAAAGAAACTTTCATGTATTGCGCATTTGATGGTGTTGTTACTGTAGTTGCAGAAGCCAATCCACTTATAAATACTTGGTTAACATCATAAAAAACAACTCTATTACTATCGCTTCTTGTATACGTTGTATTTGGGTTTACTTTTATAAAATCACTTGTAGTATAAGAAGCATTAGCGTTTAAATTTCCATCAGTTTGATTAACATAATACCCTACACTTGCAGTATTTATATTAAGTAAGTTATTACCAGTTACAAAAAATGTTGCATTTTCTGGGTTAACAACAAGAGGTAAGGCATCAACTAACTTATAACCAAACTTTTCAAAAGGTTTTGGTGTGTTACCTTCACTTATTTGCTGTGCTGGTGTTAATAATCCTGTTAATGCCCATGAAAATCTAATATATACAGCATTAGAAGGAGAACTAACAACGCGATCACGACCTCCAGTATTTGATCCACTTATGTATACTTTAGCCGAATTGTAAAAAGCATAATGATCTACAAATTTAATACAATATTGCGTTGAAGCTTTTAAAACAATGAACCCACTTGCTGTGAACCCTGCAAATGATTGCTCTGTACCATTGCTATTACTTATATACGTATCCGCAACTATATCATTTTTATTGAATAAGTTTACTTGCCTAACACAAAAGCTAGTTTCTAAAGGTGTTACGCTTGCAGGAGATATACCTGTGCTTTGGTATGTACCCCCTATTGTCCATGCAGAACCATTCCAATAATACCATTTACCATCTGCTGTAACAACATAGATATTAGTATTTCCTGTCGGTATAGCTGCTGCTAACGCTGCTAATGTAGCATATGTTGCTTTTGGTGAGCCACTTGCAACACTTGCTATTTGAGTATTAACATAAGATGTATCTGCTTTATTTGCTACTTTTGCAACTTCTGATTTCTCTGTTGCATCATAGTCATTAGTTGAAAGCCCTTTACCTGTTATTTTATCAACTTTATTGTTAGCAAGTGTGTTAATTTCTGTTTTATTTGCTTTCAATGCAAACTGAGTCACATTATCTGCCAACTGTGTCGTATGTCCTGCCACTACCGTGCTCAAATATGGGTCTGATGCAATAGGTGCTAAACCTAAAATTGTGCCTGTAAAATCGCCTGTGACTGATAATTTTCTATCAGTCGTTATCTCGTATTTGCTTGTAAATGTTGCCTTTACCCACGCTATTAATGTAGCATTTATGAAATCTTGAATCTGCGTAAATAGTCTTTGCATGAAGCCTCTTGTTTCTGGTTGATTAGCTGGGTTAGTATCAAACACACTAGCATCAAGCCATCCGGTAATTGGGTCAAAGTCTAATCTTGGGTCTGCCATGTAAATCACATCCTTTATCGTTTTGGTTTTTTAATTAAATATGATATGACTATGTTTGAGATATTCATGTCTCTCCCCTCACTATCGTTAGAAAACTCTATCCCAAACAATTCAATATTTTTTTCATTTGGTGCAAGTGGAAATGTATATTTTACTTCCATTACGTCAAGCGTAAAATTGTCTAAAGAGAAGTTATCTAGACTGAATGAGCCTACTATGATTTCTTCATCCTCGACTATCCCTCTGGTATTGTCACTTGTAAAATAAGTTACTTTAAATGCTGTTCTTGTATCGCCGCGGACATCTACATAAGCCTTTAAAACATCGAACAAATAGATACTTGCGCCAAAATCCCTCATTGGGATTCTGTAAATCGAATGTATGCCTGCCCCGAAATCATAGAATAATGATTGAAACTTAACCGTTAAGCCTGTTGTTCTATTGATATAAAACAAATCTTGGGCATCGGTAATCCATGAATAAGCATTGATGTTATCGAAGTACCACCAACTCAATAACTCGGCTGATTTGTCTGGATTGAATGTGTCTACATAAGGTGTTATAGTGTAATCCCATAAGTAAACTTTATCGTTTACGCAAAGCCAATACTTGCCATCAAAAGTTACGCTTGAAGCACTTGTTAGGTTTGATTCTTTCATTAATCTTGGATTTATGTTTCTGCTAATAGGGAATGCGTTTCTTTGCCCTCCTACAGTTGTACCTACGAGAATACAAGCACCATAACGAGTAGTTAACCACACCAATTGATTATTGATGCTCTGCATAGTACCAGGGCAATCACAACCGTACTGTTCATTGATTTGGAATGAGTTAAAAATTCCTTTTGTTCCGTCCCATGTATAGGTTTCACCGAATATCTCACCACTGATTTTATGAATGGTTAACACATCGTAAAACTTGCCAAATCCTTTTATGTCTTCGTCTGAATTGCCAATAATATTGTAATTGTTATATGGCCAATATGTAGCATTAATTCCTACGCTTGATATTCCTGTCCAGTAATAATAACCTGTGCCATTTCCTCCTACAAACATTCTATTGTCGTTTTGCCCTCCAAATGGGACTGCGTAAATACATTTAAGTATACTATCTATTGCTTCTTGGTCAGTTTTATAGAATTTAACCCTTATATTATTTGTTCCTGAGGGTGGTGCTGATGTCCAAGAAACAACTCCCGTCGCTCTGTTTACTGTGAGATGTGTACCTTCAATTTTATCCCACGTTACACCACTGTCGTAAGAACCTACTATTGCTGTTGCATCTAAGTTAGTGTCGGTTAAGGTATAGGCTACGTTCGCTCCTGTGCCATTAAACGAGTTAATAAGTCCTGCGCCTATGCGGTTGCCTTGCTCATTTAGACTGCCATCACCTGTGGGTGTTCTGTTGATTATAACGAGTGGTGTATATGGTACTACTGGAATTGCTGTTGCACCATCATAAACAATAAAATGACCTGCTTGAATGTAATATAAGTTAGAGTTGAATTTAAAAAAGCTTCCTTTTATAGCAGTTAAACCGGAATAAATTGCTGTTACAACTCCTGCGGAATCTTGTTTGTATATCTTTGTGCCACAATGTTTTATTAGATTGCCTTTGTATAAGCTTTTAAAACTTGCAAAGATAGGAGATTCAACAATTTCAGTTTCATTGAGGAATAATTGACCGAATCTTTTACCAATTTCTCCCTCTTTAAACCAGACATTCAGTGCGTTACTTGTTTTATTTGCACTAATTTTCCATTCTTTTCCTGCCCAATCTACGCCTCCGTCTAGTGAATTAGAAGGTGTAAAGTCTATTTTGGGACTTTTAGGGGCAGGAATACTTTTTGGAGTGATGTACATATTACACCTCCTAAACCATTGAATAAATAGTTTGAACTACAGTGTCAGACACTTGGCTGTTCTGTGTCACGTTCTGGACCTTTTCTATATACAAACTTCTCAACCAACTTGACAAACTTGGATTGTCTGCCGCTGTTGCCATGATCCCGGCTTGCAATACTACTAAATCAATTGCTTTATCTTCTACACTCATTAAAACAGTGTCTAAATCTGTTGGTAAAATCGTTGTAGGATATGCAAAGTAATGTATGTCAAAAGAGCCTTTATCGCCATTGCCTAAAACAATCTTTTTTGTAGCTTCCCACTTATAATTTAAATATGCTTCATAACTTCTTGGGTCTGATTTTAGCATTACATTGTCAAAACTCATAAAGTTACTCGGCATATCGTAGGTTTGAAATGCTGTGTAATCAGGTACATCTTCATCCGTTGGGAACGCATAACCGTACAATCCGGTGTTTCTGATATTGTAGGGATATAAACCTTGAAATTCTATTGTTACTATGTCGGTTGATGTTGCCCCTGTGTTAGCCTTATAAACCGTAAATTGCCTTTTAATTGTGTTGTCGATAGTTTGTACCAAAACATTATTAACTTTGATTAAAACCGTTCCTACGTTGTCTAATTCGAGATAAAAAGACTTTGCCCCCGTTGCTGTTAAGATTTTAGGCATACCGGGAAGATATTGAACCATGTCAAAACCTTGAAATAGCCCTAATAAGTTCGGGATAGGGTTCTGTGTTACTGTGAATAATGCAGGAATTTTAATTAGTGTAGCAATATACGTTTGAGCCTCATTTAAGAAATACGAGAATTTATCTCTATAATCTGCATTCTTTGTTATAGGAAGTGCTACGCCTTTTTTCGTAGCTTCATCCAAATATCGAAGAAACAAATTAAGGCAATCGCCCTTTGTTTTCATGTTCTACCTCCTATGACTTTATTTCTATTTCCTGTGACATTTTTTCTTCTGCTTCAATTGTTCCGATATATGAATTATTCCATAAATCGGCTACGGATTGAGGCACACTAAGTTGTTTACCTACACCTAATATAATTTGATTTCCATTTATACATAGGAATTTTTCTTTTGCAGGGTTTTGTTTGTCTAACGGTATCATCAAGGGCACCATTTCTTCACCTACAAATAATCCGTTGTCTACCTTGCCCCAATTTTTTGTTTGCGCTGTTACGTTCATTTTGTTTCCTCCTTAAAATAAGGGAAGGCGTTTGCCCTCCCTTTTAATGTTATTTTATTATACGTCTAAAACCTCTAACCTAATTATAGCAAGGGGTTGTAAAATAGCTGCCGTAAAGCAACTTTTCCAAGCAACTGTGGAATATAAAGCTAATGGATTCTCTGTATTACCCTCAGTATAAACAAGTATTTCGGGTTTGCTTGAACCACCGATGTCAGGGATTCCAAAAGCATCTGCCCCAATTATGATTATGGATTTTCCTGCAAGGTTTCCACCAGCTCCACCGTTAACAAATACTGGTGCGGTCGTTGTTTCCATGAAGTAGATACCGTAAAGTTGCCCTGCAATTCCGGTTTCTCTATTTGAATTATCAACATAAGTGTTTTGTGCTGCCCACTCAGTTAAATTCATTATCTGTGTAACTGTATCAGGATGAACAAATGCTAAATAACCCATGTTGCCATTAGGCAATTTGATTTTCTTAACATTGTTTTTAACCATTGTTGCTCTGGCTTTTTGGATCTCTGCTGCGGAAATTTTATCTCCTGCTACAAGTAACGCTCTGGAAGCTTTTGCTCCTGCGAACTGTCCGTTAGTTCCTGCAACAATAATATCTCTTACGATAATATCCATTGTCATGCCTGCATGATCGCCAAACATGCCTGAGACTTCTGTAAGTAAAGGGTCTAACCCAACAAGGTCGATAAAATCTGTCAACTTGGTGTATGTACCGAACTGTTGAACAGTTGCAGACACTTTGTCAATAGTCAAATCAATTCCTGTAGGTGTTACACCTTCGACAATAGCTGTAGTTGTTACTGCTGGCATTTGCAATCTTCTCCATGAAGTTGTTGCTCCTGCGTGTCTTGGGATAGTAGTCTTTTTGCCATATTTCATGAAGAATAAAGCATCTTGCAATCTTTCAAGCAATGTTCTTTGATAGAACTCTGCATTTTCTGCCACTAGTCTGTTATTAGTCCCATCACTAGGGGTTGTATAGGTTTGTAATTTAGCTGCCATTTATTATCTCCTTTTATAGTTGTTTTCTCTCCCCTCGCAAAACCTCATTTTGCATTTTCGCAAAGTCGGCTTTAGACATGGAATAAACAGTTTTTTCACTGTTATCTCCACCTCCACCTAATGAACCGGGAGAACTAAGTCCATTAGCTGCAATTTTCTTTATCGTGTCCTGCTGTGCTGTTGCTGTCTGTTTAGCAAAGAAATCCTTTTTGTTTGCAAGAAATACCGCTTCACTAAGTGTCTTACCTTTACTTACTAGGTCTGTTACCTTGTCTGCGTTGGGAATCTTTGCTACCTCTGCTGCGCTTAAATCCTTTAACTGTAAATCTATACCGCAGTCTTTAAGTTCGCTGTTAAGGTCTGTTAAAGCTTCGGTAATTTTGTTCTGTTGTCTGATACTTGATAGTTCTTGGAAGTCTGGGTCATTTTGTTTCCACTGCTCGAATAACGGTTTAACACTGTTAGGGTCAAAACCATTATCTTCTTGAAACTTTGCATTATCCTCGGCTTCTTGCTGGTTTGCTATGGCTTTGTCATATTCAGCTTTGGTGTGTATATTGTGTTCAGCACCAAATAAGCGTGAGTACTCAGCATCTATAGCTTTGCTATTAGTTTCTTTTAATCTGTCACTAAAAGCTTTTGTGGTGCTTACATCAGGTTGAGCAACTTCTTGCGTTGTCTCCTGTGTAGTTTCTGTCGATGTTGCGGGGTCGACTTCATTAGCAGCAACTTGTTCTATTTCATCAGCCATTTGTTTTTACCTTTCGATTAATTTTGTAGGCGAGGTTCGGTATTAAACCGTTTTGCAGCCTTTGTTGCATAGAAAAAGCGACTACCGTTAGATAATCGCTATAATAAGTTAAGCTACATCAGTTTTACTTTTAACTCATACCAAACTGAATGAATCTTTGAGCCATAATATTTACTACATATAAATTCCACCTTTCAAGTTTGTTTTATTGGCTAAATTATCAGCTAAAACATTGACTAAATTATTTATGTTTAACTAATTAGCTGATTGATAGAATGGATCACCTCTTTCAACCCTCAAATGATTCTTGATTAGTTTCTGTTCTCTGCTGCTCTTTCATATTATCTTTACACTTTTCATTCAAACAACCCCATATATGTACCATTGTGATCGTTGTACTACCCTCTGTTGTTTTGTTGCCACCACTCAATACTCGCAAGGGATTACCACATGTTTTGCAATTCATTTAAACCACCTCTATTTTAGATATTTTAGTAACAATTATTTGACCTTCTGGGATTACTCCACCTTCTACTACTTCTGGTAAGTCATACCCTGTAATGATTAGAGTTAATGTCTGTTCAAAGGTGTCAAACTTGGCATCTACTACATCATAATAACCTGGTAACCCTATTTCTTGTAATAACAATGTAGGGCTAATTTTAACTTTTACTGCTTTCATTATCCGTTCACCCCCTGATTATAATTACATCTATCATTTTGCCATGCACCACATTCTTCTTTTGGACAATCCATCAGAAAATATTCTTCAACTAGAATTTCTTCTTGGCTGCTTATAATCCCAGTATCTTCACTGATTAGATTATTTTTATACTGCTTAACCCACCTTGCTGATTTACGGTTGTATGGGCATTGCATTTTCTACCTCCAGTTTATCTTCTTTTTCAATTCTTTCGTTCCAATATTTAAGGAAATTATCGTAATCATCGTCTGTTAAGCCCACGTCTAAAGCAAAAAGCTTATTGAGTTTTGAAAGAATAATTTGGATAACATCCGAAACATCTTCTTTGTAGATATTGTATAATTTCTCATTACTATATTTAGGCATTTTATTGCCCACCTCCATTCACTTGTTGCATTGCTCTGTCAATTATCGCAGGATCTTCTTTTATTGCTGCTTGATCTTTTGCGTTAAATTGTCCTATAACATTCCCTGCTTGCTGTTGCATCTGTGCTTGTTTTTGCTGTAGTTCTAGCATTTGCTTTTCTTCTTTTTCAAAGTCAACTTTCATTTCAGCCGGGATAACATTTGAAGGACTATATTTCACAAATGCAAATTTATCAAGCCATTGTCTGTCTGCCATTTCCTTGACTACTGTCATTTGTAAAGATTCACTTAATATGCTTGTTGGTGTAACATCAATCTTTAAAGCAAAATTAATGTCCTTGCTATCTGCTCCGGTAAATGTCTTTGTAATGTCATTGCCTTGTTCATCTTTACTCTGAATAGGTACCGGCATAGTACCATGAGACTTATTAAATTCCTCATATATTCTGCCAACTCTTTTAAGAGAGCGTAACAACATTTGTACGTTGCCATCCGTAGGCTTCTTAGCTTGGTTCTGCAATGCAATGATTGCCGAAGCTGCCATATTAGCACCGATAACCTCACCGCTTGTAACCTCTGTTGTGCCTGTTACTTGTCTAGTCATATCCATGAGTTTTTCGGCTAGTACTATAGGCATACTTGAAAAGTTAGGCGGTTGCATGAATTTAACACCATCAAATCCGGAAACTTGGTTATGGTCTGTGATTATCTCCCCAGGTTCATTGGTTATTGTCTGACCTTCTAATGCTCCCATCTTGGCAAGTATCTTTGGCCATGCTGTTTGCTGTACACTTAGTAACATCATGCCTAAACCCCAATTTAAAGCTTTCTGATTGGGTATAATGTCCTCTATCATGCTTCTACCGAATGTGCATTTTCTACGTTTCTTAAATACTCCTATTTCTACCGGATATAATGTGAATGGTTTCCCACCATCTGGTGCAAGTGGAGTAGGGTCTTGTACTGTTAATCCCTCAACTACTTGTATCCACATTATTTGTCCGTTTTCTTTGTAGTATTTAGTCCATAATGTTGTTGTGCCTGCCTGTTCGATGTTAATCTTCTCTGAAGAATACTTTGAATCGTTCTTACTATCGTCAGGTACAATTAATGTAGGGTCCTTGCCATTCTTCTTAGCCTTTTCTTGCAATTCCTTTGTGTCTGGATGGCTTCTTATCGCTATCCAAGGTTGCTTTTGAGTTTGCGAAGCTTTCAAGTGAGGATTTCCTACTATAATGTCGATAGGGTCTATTGTTTCACCTTGCATTTTGCCTATATACTTAGTAAACTGACCTCCAGTTATGCTGTTGTCGAATCTGTAGTGAAACACTCCTGTACCTAATACTAAAATATCATTAACAAAGTCTTCGTTTAAGGTGTCTTGGTCTATGTCTGCCCAAGTGGTAGCTGCTGCATCGGTGTAATCTTGACCAGCTTTTATAAGTGGTTCATTATCTGTGTCAGGCTGTAATTCTTCTGGACTAAACATGAGCTTTAACGTCTGGCTCAATATATTTGATTGTTTATTCTCAATAGTGCTATCGCAAAAATTAACTACTGGTCTCGGCATAAATTTTGTCTTTGGTGTTGGTGCTGCCCATTGGCGGCCTTCTGTAAAATCTGCGAACTCTGGCCATGACTTAGCAAATCCCATCTTATTTTGATAGTCTAACCCTCGTTGTATTTCTGCCCATACTGTACCGCTATCTATTGCTACACTCATTTATTTACCTCCACGTTAACTTCATTTCCCCAACAATCCCAACCTTCTACTTTCTGCCTTGCAAATAATTCTATTTTAGGAATACTACCAAACATCTTGACTATTGCTTCTCTTACCTCTTGCGGCTTTTTACTATGCTTAGTCCTATCACGTTTTGCTTCAATCAGTTGTCTGACATTTCTGGCGACAAGATACTGTGTCATTTTCCCTTTAGTACCGAACAAACATATCTCGCTACCTTTCATAGTCCACTGCCCCATATAACATACCTGTTTGCCGCTTAACTCTTTTTTGTTCCATACAAATGCAATGGTTTTATATTTAAATCCCCAGTTTTCCATCACTTCCAATGCATCTGGCAAATGTGAATCGGTTGTCCACATAAAACAGGCACAATTGTCATGGATAATCTGTCTGACTGGTAAGTGACATATATCATTAGTTGACATTACATCATATGCCCTTGTAATTGCTCGGTGGTGGTCTGTCTTGTTAGATGAATACATCCTATTGCCATAACTCCAAGGCGGATCTGCATAAATTATCTGATATTTTTTATTTGGAAACGGTATCATATTATTTACCCTCTCCATAAAGCCATTCCGTCACCTGCTCTGTGCTGTAATTAACTGCCTTATCTTGTTTGTTCTGCTGTACCGCTTTAACAACTGAATCAACTGGATTATGTAACTCTGGCTCTTTACCCTCTTTTATTTGCATCTGCCAAGTCAAACCCACCTTAATACAAATCAGTGCAACAAAAAAGCCGCTTATAAAAGCAGCTAGTAAACCAATTGTGTATACTATATTCATTTATTTACACCTCACATGGTTCACGTTCAACCATTTCATCCATACGTTTTTCTATATCCCATTGTAATTTTTCAAGAATGTCAATTTGATTCATTCGTTCCGAAAGTATAGTTTCATGTTTTATGCAATCGTTATTTATAGTCTTTCTAATGCCCCTAATTATTTGTTTAATATTATCAATTGTTTCTACCATATGTCTAAATCATTCCTTTCCCCACATCTTTTACAATAATAAGGTTGCCATACATAACTCATTCCGAACATATCCTTTTCATCAGCTTTTATTAATTCATGTCCAAATATTTTACAAATCCATTTTACCATATATCTAAATCACTCCCTCTTAACCGCTATACCTATTGGAACGTTTTCACAGCAACCATCTGTATCAAAGTAATGTATCCCATCTTCAACTCTCATATCGTTAGGATATTCTTCAACAATATCTATAGTATCAAAACTTCCATATACTTCTTCTAACTCATTTTTAAGTTTATTGAATAGTTCTATTTTGTCATATATATTCATGTTATTTCCCCACTTTCTGGATTTCTTCTCATATCGTCCCACTCTTCATCGGTTACGCTATTTTCTAGCTTAAATATCCTCATGTATTCTTGGACTACTGTTCTGAATCCTATTGTTTCTCTATTGTATTTCTCAATTAACATATTTCTTCTTTCTTTTACCATATATCTAAATCACTCCGTTCTTCTTTACTCTCAAACATCCAGTTTGTGTGCTTTTTCTTTACTTCCACAATTGGTGCCCTCGGTCTGCCTGCTACAAAATAAACTAACATATCAACTGCATGAGTTAAATTGTGAGGCTGATTAGCATACTCGTTTTGTTTATTCTTGTCTTTTTGTATATTCTGCAAACATCGTGTAGTTTCTTTGCATATGTCTTCATCAAAGGTCAATAATGCGGTTTCGTATTCTTCCCCGGTCTGTTCATCCTTTACCGTGATAGGTTTTAAGTGTTCAGCCAACATATAAGCCCCTTGTTCGCGGCTACCCGGAATAACCTGACTTAGGTATATGCCGTTAGCTTGAAATACCTCTGCATTACTCTTACCTGTCTGATTACTCAGATTCCACATATCTTTAGGTGCTAGATAAGAATAGATTGTTTTACCTGCTGTAAGGGTTCTGAGTTCTTCGGCTGCATCTGATACAAGTAAGCCGCTTTTATGTACTTCGCCCTTTTGTCTTGCGTAACCGTAACGGTCTATTTCAAATAATCCGGCTGCTAACATATCCCTTCCATAGTCTAATGCTATGTAGAATCTGCTATGTGTCTTCTCAAACTCTACTGATTTAATGTGAATAGATTGTTTGTATTCAGTAAAATATGCACCACCGGGTACAAGAAACGCTTCTTCTTCTGTTTCTGGATATTCGGCTAGTGTTGAATCTCCTAAATCCTTCTTCGTTTGCTCATACCATTCTTTTGTTCTTCTTGGATCAGTGTTCCATCCTAAGAAGATCCTGTTAAAAGTATTGTCACCTGTTTTACTCGCTGTCCATATGTCTTCAAATAAGCTACCGCGTTCTATGGTGCTTAGTCCTATCAGCTTACCACCTGTTGGTCTGTTTATTGTTGGGTATGCTGCTGTCCATATGTCTCTTGCCCATTGTTGAAATGCCCATTCATCAAGAATAACTAAGTTTGCAGTAAACGACCTGCCGGAGTCTGGCGCTGCTGTGAATGATTTAAACGTGCTGGGCTCTCCATCTTTGTGTAGTATTGTAACTTGTGAAGTAGTAGCGTTTATAATTGGTTTAATTGATTCCGGCATATATCGTAATATAAAACTAACACGCCTTACAAGTTCTTTTGCATCATCATCCTTCTTGCTTAATGCTACTACCATATAACCCGGCTTAAACATCATACACCATACTGCATAAGCTAATGTAAGCCACGTAAGACCCAATTGTCTGGCTTTGAGTACAATGTTAAGTCTCTCGTTTATAAAGTCTTGCAAGGCTTTCTTCTGTCCATCCCATAAATGAAAAAGAACAGCCAATTCCTCGCTGTCCCTGTCTTCTATGTGAACGTAATGTTCAATGAAATATTCACAATCATTCTTGATTAAGTTTAAGTTAGCTTTCTTCCTTACCCACTCTGCTAAACGCTTTTCTCTGTCATACATTATATCACCTACTGTTTAGGTTCAGTCCATGCTACCATAGTTAAATATTCTATTAGTTCGTCTAGTGACATGTTTGATATCATCTTTGCTAATTTATATTTTGCTTCTTCTTCTGTATCTGCTTCCATAAAAGCAAAGTGGCTATCTATCATTATTTTATAGTTATTCATTCTTACTCACTCCTTGCTGTATTGCTTATATAGGCTCAACCTTCATCATTTTTGTAATTATATCAAGTCTTTCTTTACGTTCAGATTCAGTTATAGGCTTATCGTTAAGCATTTTATCATCAATATAGCATAATCTTTTATACTCTTTATTAGTTACTTTCATATCCTTGTCCCCCTTCTATATAGGCTCAATACATCGTTTTTCCGTCTGCATCTTTACCGCTTGTTGCCCTGTTTACAATTATTTTTGCTATAAAATCAGCATCGGCATTCTTCACAACATCACATATTCCATTAAAAGCTTCGACTTGCAATTTCCTTACATATTTATTTCTACTTCCCAATCTCATTAATTCAACATATCCCTCTATAGCTTCTAGTGCTTCATTTAGATTCATATATCCTTATTCCCTTCTTATGTTCTATACCTCAGCTTATAATTGCGTTTCAGCTTGTTTTAACTCTTCTTTTATTCTATTCAGCGCCATTTGTATTACGTCTATATTCCAACATATATTATCATCGGTTATGCTATCTTCTATCTGCATTGCTCCTGTTATTATACATTTAGACCATTGTTTTCTTCTCTCTAAATCCATATCACTTGCCATCCTTTCCGAAACTCTTACACATAGTTGGCTTTGTTCTAGTTCCTTCTGTGCTACTTTTATCTAATTGCTCTTTAAAGGTTGTTGGCTTGCTCTGTTGTGCGTTGTAACTCTCTACTGCCATTCTAATGTAATCACTTAAATACTTATCAGCTTTCTCAGCGCATATTTTTGTAGCTTCTAAAAACTCTGATGTTACTTTCACAGGTGGAAATGATTTATCTTTTATTTTAGGAGACATTATACCGCCTCCTTTATATTAGGTTTCTTTAAAGGTTCATATCTTGTAATTTTTGCTGATTCTGTACCCCATACCGTCCATATACATTCCATTGTAGGCGCTCCACCTTTTGCGCCAAATAAAAAATCTGGTCTCCATGTTAATGGCAATACTGCTTCTGGTCTAAAATCCTCAAATACTTTTAATCTACTTTTTGAATGCCAGTATTGAGATTTCAATAATAATGCAAATGGTTTTTTATGCTCTATACTTCTTCTTATAAATTCTTCTGACACATTAAATGGAGGATTTGTTATTATCCAATCGCATGGTATCATTTGAGTTTTTAAATAATCTATTCCATTATATCCGTAACCTGTTTCGTTGAGATCGGTAGGATATACCCAATGTCCACGTTTAGCAAGCGCTTTTGCCATATGTCCTTCACCGCAAGCGCATTCCCATATAGTTGACCCGTCTGGAATCTCTAAATAATTTAATAATGCAATAGTTACTTCATCTGGTGTTGGGTAAAAATCTGTTTTAGGTCTATCATATGCACTTTTATTTGCTAATATATTTCCATCCATTATTTTTGCACCTCTTGAATTTCATATCTCTTCACATTTGATCTTTTTCCACAGTGCTTGCAATATCCTGTGGCGGTATACGATGCAATACCTAATATTTCTGGCAATTTTGAATCTGGGTAAAATTTATCGTGGCAACTTTTACATAATGTTACTTTCATAATATAAATACCTCCTTATTAAGATACTTATATTATATCACTTATGATATGCTATTGCAATACATTTATTATACTTTTGATATTCTTTTATTACCTCTAATTACACGAAATATCAGCTATGTGTAATTACATTTCCCTATTCTACTGTGTTTCAAGGATTGCGATATATTTCGCATCAGCTAAACACTACATCTTGTGGTTTACTCCTACGGTGGAGCAACATGACTTTATCTATTTAGTATCTCATTTATCTTTTCATATTCCATTCCTTTTTCATATTTCTCTATTTCCTCCGGCGTTGCCTTAGATCTAAACAGTTTATCTTCGTCTGTCATATCGTAATTTAGGTTTGTATTGGTACTCTCAACCTTCTCTGTGAATAGCTTCAAGTGTTTGCCTAGTAATTCCAGGCTCTTGTTTGCTCCACTTGAGTCAAACTTAAACTCACCGGATTCAACCTTTTCTCCGTTTTCATATATATAAACAGGTTCCTGTTGCATACATCGTTCAGCTACTGATCTAAGGTTATTCAATACCCATTCAGCAGTTAATATATTCTTTTTAGCTACTATATCCTTTAATTCATTAAGCCTTGCATTTAGCTTGTAGTCATTAGCTAACCTACATGCTTGTTCATCTATCGTCTTATCTGTCATGCCTTTGTAACTGTACGATTGCTTATAAGCTTCTCTTTGGCTTAATCCAGTGAATAGTCCTTGTACATACTTTTCTTGTTTTACTGTCAACCCTTGTCTCATAGTATCAACTCCTATACTTGCATAAAAAAAGCAGCCGGTTAAGCTGCTCTACTGGTGTTGCTATTCTCTAAAATATCAATTCTTTTACATCCTCATCTACTGCTGTTTCATATGCCAACTCAAACTGATTCTCACTGTTTACTTCTTTGGTAATATTGCAATAATCATGTAATGAATAAAACTCATTTAATTTGTGTTCAAAATCCTCTTGGCTTGTATAATATCCATCCAACATTGTTTTACCTATCATAAAACCCTTATTGCACCCTCGGCACACTAAATACATTCTATTGTTTGCCATTATCCTTCACTCAGCTTTCTTATAATCTCACTTGCTGCATCAACCTTCACGATCATTTTGATATACCCTGTTCTATCTGTGCTCAGCTTCTCTGCTTTTGTCGCAAGGCTTCTTAATTTCGTTTCTACTCTTTATATTAAGTTTAATTAATATCCTACTCATATGGGTTCTAACTGTTCCCTCAGCTATTCCTAACCGTTCAGCTATTTGTCTGTTGGTTAAACTCTCTTGCTTTATTAAGTCCGCGATCCTCTGCTCTGTTGGTGTGAGTGTTATCATGGCGCCACCAAGCGAGCCATCTTGTCAATTGAATCTTCTATATCCATTTTCATCAATTCATTAGCCTGTTCGTCTGTGATTCGTTTGTGCCATACAGGAGCATTTGACTTGTTGACTTGTGATTCTATATAATACTGTCCGGCTGTTGTTCCTTCATACCAATCTATATGTCCATTATTACAATGAATCTTATCGTTTTTTTCACTTACTACTAAGTTTGTCCAATTGTCTCTTATTACGTTCGAACTATTAATTAGTATTTTCATTTTGCGCACCTTCTGTTCTCGCTGCCTTTTCCGTATGCGCTTTTTTCGGTATAGAAACGGAGGTTCATTTCTTTGTAGTCTACCATGTAATCTGTGGATTTGAACCATTCATAATCAAATACATAACTACTTAATAATTCTTCTAGGTTTGCAAAATGTAACAATGTTGAACGGTTGCTTGCACTTGGATTTGATTCTGAAATCACAGAAACTCTTACATTGCCTTTTCTTCCCATGTCTGCAATTACTATTTCACCGGTGCTTGTCTTGTTAATCATTTCATATTCTCTTGATAATTCCATGTTACGCCTCCAGTGTTCAGAGCGTTTTCGCTTGCTGACTCTTTCAGTTTAACACTTTTACAAACGTATGTACATAGTGCCAGAGTCCTATCTTTTAAACTATTTATTTATATTTGCATTTCAAAAGCTTACACTCACATCTTAGTTTGTCCCAACACCCACAATCAGCGCATCTGGGCTTGTGTTTAGTCCATTTTATTACATCTTTCATTTTCTACCTCTTTGTATTCTAAATACTCTTTACATTTGTTTTGACATTCAGGGCAATTATCTTTTGTGTTATGATCTTTACAATACATAATAATTCCTTTTCTCCCTCGGAGAGGAAACCTGGACTTATATTATGCCAGGCTGTATATATTAAACCTCTCGAACAGTATTTTCTTCATCTATTATTACTGTTAAAGGTTTTTGCTGCTTAAATAAATATAAGGCTGACACATGTGAGCGCAGCCTTATATTTTATAGGAGGGTCAAGTTATGAGAAATCTTTACTGTCTTAGTATATGTCAATACATATCAATAAACAATGTTGCAAGTGTGTCGACTATCTAATGTCTTATTCTGTATCTGTCTTATAACATCACAATCTATATGTTTACATCTGTCCTCGCTCATATGTATCTCGTCACCTATCTCCGCCCAATTGTATTTACGCTGTCTAACATCTAGTGGCTGAGGTGTGATAAAGTATCTCATTTCAATTATCGTTCGTGCAGGTTCACGCAAATATAAATAAACATTGTCAATTGCTCTCTTTATTCGCATAAGGCTGTCTAACTCGTTTTCTAAACTCTTTATATATTCTGGTAGTTCTAGTTCCTCATTCTTATATTTATAATTTTCAGTTAAAACAGATTCAACTTTTGAAGTAGTGCTATGGCATCCCGGCATATCTGTTACAACTAGTGCTTTTACTCCATCCATTAACCTGTATTCCTTAAGATCGTCTTTGAGCTGTTCAATCATTTTTAGATCATTATAATAATTATGTAGCTTCCACCTGACCGTTAAACTATTCAATCAACCTCACCCCTTTTTAATCTTTTGCGTATTTTTCGGATTGTATTTATGCAAACATCCTGCCTGATCATCGTAATATTGACAAATTGGGAAATCCTTTTGTTTGTCCTCACGGTCTTGAATCCACCTGCCGCTGCAAAAGTGGTTCGGTCGTGGACAAATCCTTTTTGTAAATATATATAATTTATCTGGTTCCATTATCCCTCACACTCCTTAAAATTTTATTCCAATAGTCAAATACCAAAAATATAAAATTACTCCAAGAAAATACAATGTTCTATCTTCTTCAATATCATATTTCTTTCTACCAATACCCACAGCTACAGTCTTTTCACGCCAACTTGTTGTATTAAATTTAAAATAAAAAATACTTTTTGTAATCATTTCGACCCCTCCTTAAATCACTTCACTATTGTTAAATTCAATTCCGGATATTTATACTCAAACATTTTTTGTTTCAAAAGGAATATTTTATTTGAAAATCCTTTCACGTCTTCTATAACTTCATACCCTTTCTTTACGTCATAATAGGCAAAATCAGCCACATATTCTATACACCTATACTTTGTACTACCTTTGCTGAATTTTGGCTGCAAGGTGTATCGTGGTTGTAATCTGAGGCTTTCTATTTGCCCTGCTCGTTGAAGTAATAATAATTCACTATATCTTCTACTTTCAGCAATGGAGGCGAACTTAATTCCGTCTATTATTGTTTTCTTGGCTCCGTACTTGTTCATTTTCACCCCTCCTAAGCCATAAATATTGTTAAAATCCAGCTATAAAACGCCATATACAGCAACGCTTTAGCCCCTCTGTACTCGCTTGGCTTGCGAATTATAATTATCATCCCGGCTATAAAACAGCCGACTATTAGTATTACTGTGCTTATTTGTAGCCCTGCTGGCATTTACTCACCCCACCTTTCCGTAATCTTCAAATCTTTCACACACCCTAAAAATAAATTTATTGTTTACCCAGCGTTGCAGCTTTTTTGTTTGTTTTGGTGCGTGATCTTTATCAAATACCATCACATAAGGGTCATAACCTAACTCTTTTAACTTGTAAATTCTTTCTAAGTCAAAGCTGTGTTCAGTTTCATAATTGGTTAATACATAAACCCTTAATTTTCTCGAATCAATATTAGTTTCTTTTTTAAAATGTTCTAAGTTTTTAAGTATTAATGTTGTGTCTCTTTCGCCATCCCAAGCAAAATGGATCATTTTAATTCTAATTTGTTTTATTTTCTCAATCACTTCATCAGCCATAAATCTAATGTCTAACCCTTGTGTAAAATCCACCCAAGCTTTACTATCAATCAGTTGGTCAAGTAATTCTAACCTATCTTTGCAAGCCAATGTATTTGGATCCAAAAGCTTTATTGATGTCTCACCTTTCCAGAATTGGTTCAAATCTGCTACCTTATAACTTTTATTACCTTCGATATTGACTACATCACAGAACGGACAACCTCTCGGACAACCCCTTGTCAAATATCCATATGCTTCATTTTTGATATTATAAAGCGAATAATCAGGACACAATGTCTCTATTTCTTGTGGTAATACTTGTTTTTTATCGTAGGCCCTGCCACCTTTTATAATCTGATCTGCATTGATGTAAGTATCAAAATCAGGTGAAGTATCAAACACTTTTGATTGATATACAATGTCATAACTCAACATTGGTATTCCCCACTCAACTTGGTCACCTTGCTGTTTGTGGTATGCTGATATTTTCATCAAAGCAAGATTGGGAAAATTAGAATATCCGTCCACGTCAATTAAACCAACTCTCATACTCTCACCCCTCCACTATTTTTATTTTCCCCTTTGCCACTTCTCTTAAAATTAGTAGTTTTTCTTTGTCTCTCAACTTCATAAACGATTCAATTTTTATTGTCATTGCACATCAAATCCCCCAAACACTTCATCCGATGTATATTTAACCCTGTCGGTATCAAATAAATTAAGTATAAAATTCAATTCATTTAACACCCTCTGATAATTTGGAATCCACTTCTCACGCTGTCCGAAAGGTATCTTATTATCATCTAAAACTACAGATGCTTTGTAATGCCTTTTCAAATACTCGTTATATTGCTGTTTGTGTCCTCTTATTTCTAATTCATCCATGTTTATCCTCCTTTAAAATGGGCATTCAAGGTCTTTTATTGTTTCTATCTTTTTATAATTTTCTGTGCTTTCCCATCCGTAGCACTTCATATTAAAACTGCTCGGTTGGTATAATCTTCTACTCACTGGACAATATCCTAATCCTACGGTATCTTTTGCACCTTCCCACCTATGCTTTAATATCTTAACTGCCACATCATAACCTTTACCTTCTTCTATTCTCTCAACTGAAAAAACATTGTGTGCTAGATTCGTTATTTCACTTGCTCCGCTTATATCATCATTTTCTAATCCACCTTTTGTTTTTTTTGGGTGTGCTACTAAGTGAATATGAACATTGTATTTTCCTGCAAATTCCACAAGGTCCCTTACGAAATTACTTTGTTGTCTATAAAAATCTGATTCTCCACCACTTCCAAATCTCGCAGTCATTAGATTATCTATTAGAAATACTTTGCAATCGTATTTTTTAACTGCATAAGTGAATATTTTTAATATGCTGGACTCTTCGGATTTTTCAACTACATTGTTATCGTAAAGATAAAATTTACCTCTGTACCATGTTTTCATAGCTGCAACAATTTCTTTCTCTACGAAATAAGTATCTTTACCTCTCGATTTATCAAAGTATGTTTTAATATTTGTTTTCCCTGCCATTTGTAAGTGGCTCCAATATTGGAAACGGTCCGCTCTCATTTCTCCACTATAGCAGCACACTTTTTGTCCTGCCTGCACTGATTCAATCATCATTTGCGAGAGTAGTGTTGACTTTCCTTCTCCCCTTTTCCCGGTCCATACTGATAAGTCACCCATCATAAATCCACCTGTTGCTGCATCAAGTGCCTGTATTCCGCTTGGTACTACTTGCAATTTTGTAAGGTCCAGTGGTACAACATCAGCCATGTCTAGTATTCCACTTGTTGGTATTTCTTTTGCTGTATCAACTGCTTTTAATACCGCTTCTGGTCCTTCTTTATAAAGTAGCTCGTTTGCATCTTTGTATTTGTGGTCCACAATACTTACCGTAAAATCTGATAATTTCAAACTCAACTTACGGACCATTTCTTTTCCAGGATCATCATTATCACCAAATATGATAATTTCTCTAAATTGTTTCAGCCAATCCCAGCATAACTCAACCCATGTAAAATCTTCGGATCCACTCGGAACAGACACTATATTTTCTAGTCCTGCTTCATAACAGCTTAATGTGTCAATCTCTCCCTCAGTTATGATTAACGGTTTATCAGATGTGCAAAGGTCCATTCCCCATAAAATAGGTTTGCCACCTTCTTCCCTCCATGCTTTCCGCTCACCCTTCTCCACTTTCTTACTCGGTCTAAATTTTACAAATACCATTTCGCCATTTTCAAAGTATGGAAACACTATATTTCCTTTTTCATCACAGCCAACTTGCAGCTTATCAATTGTTGCCTTGCTTATCTTTCTAATTTTTAAATATTCCTCTACTTTGTTTGTAGCTACCTTTACTGTAGTTTGTGGTTTTTTGAAGGTCCTTACCGGTTTATATGTATCAAAATCTCGGTCCGCTTCTTCTCCGAACTCTTTACATAACTGTGTATAATGTCCTTGGCTATTGCAGGACCCTCTACGGCAATTATAAGTTTGCTTTGTTATGTTAAGAGCAAATGTTTCTTTATCGTGGTGCGTTCCCCCATGGCATATTGGACATAATGTAGGTATTATTTCATCACCTTTAACTTTGTACTGTCCTAAATGTCTTCTTGCAAATGTATGTATATCCAAATTTTTCACCTCATAATTTTATTCCATCATATCTTCCAACTTCTTTAATGTGATTTCCCCATTTAACCGCATTAGTACAGAATGTATTTATCTGACTTCTCGGATTGTCTTTAGCTTTTAAAGGTTTTCCTAGTTTGGCTATTGACCAATCATCTATTACCGATTCAATATCTAATTTAGGGTATTTATCTTTTAACCGTTTCATCATTTCAGCATCAATGTCGTTGTCATATGGGTAACCCTTAACTTCTTTCAAATACGGATATAATATATTGTCTTTAATATTGTCTTTAAAAGAATGTCTTTCTTGGTTGTCTGTTTCACCAATGGTTACCTTTGACTGTTTCACCAATGGACCTTTGACTGTTTCACCATTGTCTATTTCACCATTGTCTATTTCACCATTGTCTATTTCACCAATGGTTGTTTCACCAATGTTAATTTCACCAACCCATTGATAATAATGTTTATTGAAACTTATATACCTACTTTTACCATTTGTTATATCTTGTTTAACTACTTTCCTTTCTTCTAAATTTTTCAATTCTCTTTGTATTTGTCTTTTATCGCATCCTATTGCTTTAGATATAAAGCTTAATGATAAGTCATGAGTCTTTCTATTAAACCCATATGTGTACCGCCAAATAATAAATATAATACGGTATTGAGTAGGACTTAATTTTATTTGTGCTATTTTTTCAAGTATTTCATTTGCAATTGGTGTATATCCGTTCTCTTTTTGTACTGACACCTACTTCACCTACCCTTTATTGACCTTTTCTCTATGCCATATCCTCAAAGCAATCCTCGTTATCTCCTGCAAGCACTAGCAACTCTTGCATGTTTCTGCGTATATACGGTAGTAAGTCCTCGACTGGTATTTTGTTTACGTTCTCAAATGCGTACTGTAGATCGGCTGTGAATTGTTTTGTCATTTGAGTAGCCCCCTCCTTTTACTCCAATATTTTATAAACTTCTTTAGCGGAACTTTCCCCTTGCAAATACACTAAATAATTAAAATAGTGGTTGCCTTTCCTTTGGCATATGATTTCATTGTGAGATTCTTTATTATCAAAAACATTATAAAACATGACGATTTTAGATTTAGGCGTATGTTTCACAAAATAATTGTTCCACTTAACAAGTATTAAGTCACCTTTTTGAATTTGTTTAAACTGTTCATCTGTACGCATTAATTCAAGTTTCAAATCAATATCCTCCTTTTAGTTTTTCCACTTACTGTTAAGCTGTAGTAATTCGTTTACATTCCTTTTCGTTCAGCCATCATTTCATTTTCAATTATCCTAAGTTCTACTTTAAGCTGTAGTATTTTTTCTAAGCAGCACTCATAATCTGACTTTCTTAAGTCACGTTCAAAGCGTAATTTAGCAACATTAGGCTCGCCTTTCGCAAGATCATTACAGGCGGTCCATGCAACCTTATCTTCAACGTGTAACCTTAAAAACTCTATACGTCTCGCTATGTTATATTTCATTTCAGATTCTGCTTTTTTGATGCCATTATTCTTGTAAAATAAAAGGCACTCATTCAATGTTTTTCTTGTCTGTGACATTTCTATTTGTAAGTCCTGCATATAAAAATCCCCCTAAATTCTTGATGGAACAAATCTTCTCCGTATCGTTCTATAAATATTTCTTTTGCTACTTCTTGCAACTGCTCTCTCAACTCTAAATTGAAGTGGACTCCCTGACTTCCTGTGTGGTGTTCTAAGCACAAATAAGCTGTTAGCCCATACTTATCACTCATGCTTCTATTCGCATTCCCACCGAACACATGATGCAATTGCAAGCCATCCACCCTGGAGCAACACCAACATTCTTTTTGATGCTGCATTTGTATTTTTGTTATTTTGTCTTTTACTCGTTTAAATTTCGTTTTTGGAAATCCGATGCCATTCAAAACGATTCAGGCAAACAACAACACATACTCAAAGGCATATCACAAACTTGGCAAACTAAAGGATCTGTATTTTTTGGTGGTTCAGGTGGTTTTTGTTTATCTGTGAATCTTTTACTTGAACATTTACTGCATAATTTTACTTTGTAATATTTCAAACTTCCTGCAATTATTTCTTCAACCGTCCTTTTTGTTGTAGCTGTTATAGTATGGTCGCAATCATGGCACTTGTTTTCAAACGTAGTTGGGGCTGTAGGCTTGCTATCTGTGATAGTTGGTTTATTTACTGTCTTTATAGGTGAAACGGTTGTAGGTATATCCTCGTGTTTATTTAGTGCATCACTATCTTTTGTATCATCAATGCAGAACAAACCATTTAAAGCGTATTTCCTTGCATAACTCGACACACTACCTGTCACCTGTGCTAAATCCATGCCTTTTTTATCCAAATCTTCTCTTGCATAAGCGTCAACAACAATACATATGTCTGATGGTTTTTCGATGTCAAAAAATGTAGCAGTAGCCTTGATGTAAAATCTATCTCCTATCTGTTCAACTTTGTCCCCAAGAATTACAACCGCTTTAATCTCTTTCAATAACGGCTTGACACCCTCTAAAATATCCTCACAGCTTCTGTATTTGTACTTACCAAATGCGTTAAAATTGTCTTTGCTTACTTTTAACTTCGATTGAACTTCTGCTAATTTCTCATAAATATTCATAACTCTACCTCTTTCGCCATTTCTTCAATATCAATCTCACCCCTGCGGTAAGCTTCTTTCAACTGTTCAAACTTTGATTTTACTATCTCTAATAATTCCTTTTTTCTTGCTATCAGAACCGCCATTTGGTGTTCTATGTCTGCCAACTCAAAAACAATAAAGTCATTAGATTTCATCTACTTATACTCCAAAAAGTAATACAGCGACTTATTTATTACATCTGATTGATTTTCGTTATTTAACTTACAATAATTATTCAACCTTCCAACTAAGTTTGGATTTAAATTGTATGTACACTTGATTCTTTCTGTTTTGTTTCTCATAATGTCATTAAAGGTATATGGCTTAACTTTGATTTCTCCGTTCTTTTCTTTTTCAAGTTCTTCCAGTATTCTTCCTAAAAGAAATTCCGTTTTAGTTATACTCATATCAATCTTCCTCCCATTCCTCACATGTTATATTTTCGTTCTCAATCAGATCACCGCTAATTTTGCAGACTAAATCTGTGTGTTCGTATTCCTCGATTTTTGGGTAAAACTTGCCATGTTCCACTAATTTGCTGTGGCTACAATTATTACAACTTTTCATATCCTCACACCTTTCAAAATTGAATCCCTCTTCTGCTAAATTTTGTATCTTTCGTTTAACCTAATTTCATATATTGTTGTGTCGCTCACATTGAACATTTCCGCTAGTTTAGTCCCTGTTATTCTAATATTTTCCCTTATAAATCTTACGTTTTCCCATGTGAGTTTTTTCTTTCTGTAGTTAACTCCATCAGGTCTAGCATTGTTACATCTTCCTCGTTTAACCATATCCATATGATTGTCATGGCTCGTACCTTCTAATAGGTGCAATGGATTTATACAGGCTGGGTTATCACATTCGTGCCGTATTTGTATACATTCAGTTCCACATCTTTTTAAGATTGAGCATTGATTATATTGTTCATATACATATCTATAAACTGATACGTGTTTGCCTTTGTACCACATATTTGGGTAACCTTTTGAATCTTTTCTATGGCTTGTACATATGTGGCATCCATTTTCATTAATAAAATATTCGATAGACTTCTTTTGCATAATTTGTAACTCCTTTTTTAAACTGCATTGTAAGTGCTTACGCTCTAAACGGACGTTTTGCCTGACATTTCGTGAAGCAAATACAATACAGAAAATTTATATAAAAGCAGGAGAGGAAAGGTTAAACGTTATTTGTTTTATCAATTCTCCATCTTGCACTTGCAACGAATAAATCTATGGTTTTATTATCTTTGATATAATTCACTGTGTACCTATTTGCGTTCTTGTTATTCCATGGGTCAATGTGATAACTTAACTGAGCCTGTTGATTCAAATACCTCGCTACTATGTTCCAAGCTTTCTGTGCTTCCTCTTTTGAAACTTTCATCTTGACATTCCCTCCATGCTCCTATATTCTAAGAGCGATACATTTTATCTAGCTACTTTGACGAGTAGCTTTTTCTATTTTCAAACTGCTTTATTCCGACATCAATCCATTTTTCGATTAGTGGATGAAGGATAAAAATAATCAATCCTGCTGCTATTAGAAATAATGCTACTGCTATCATGGCTACCCCTCCTTTACTTGTGCCTTATTCTTCGATTAACCACATACCGTTTAATTCATCTATAGATAAACACATATCTTCAAGCCACTCTATGGGTTTTAAATAACAATCATGGGAACTGTACTTGCTATATGGGATAACCGGCTTTACTCGCTTTGTTTGGTTAAATGCTGTTAGAAAATTAACTGCAATTGGTTTGACTTCTCTTATAAATCTCATTTGTGTAAATATCAATTTCCCAGTTGCAATATTTTTGATGATTGTGTCATTCCATTTCCCTTCGATTCCATGACTTACGAATGGTAGTTTTAAATCTGTTTCAACTATTTCATATTTAATAAAATTTGGAGTAAATCCCTTCACAATATCACCAGCGCTTTTTAGCTGTCCGTCTTCAACTTGTATACTCCAACTTCCATCAACTAAAATTACTTTTGTTCCTTTTCTCATAACTTCTTTGACCTCCTAATAATTTAATATCGAATCTAACAAAATACATTCTCTTAGCTGCTTTCTCCCTCATTGCCCTGCGATTGCGGAGCCAATAACATAAGCTTTTCACGGATTTGACCTCCTTATCAATATTGCTTCAATTAGGCTACATTTAACATTTTGCCTTTGTGTAAAATTTACACATTGATTTCAACTCGGTAATGTTTACCGCTTTGATTTCAACTGGGACATTCCGACCGGGTTAATTCATTCTCAACGAAATTCGTTCCAAACTTTTTTCATTTAAATCGCTTGCCTAACTGCATATTTAGCTTGGTACTTACGGACAATTCCCTCAAAAATAGGTTTAAGTTTCGGGTCACGTTCAATAATGTCGATCTTTGAAATTGCCTGGCAGTCTTTAAATGTAGCACCCTCTTTTTTCAATCTTGCTTTTAGCCTTAACTGCCTACTGTGTAAATCAACCCTTGCTGTGCTTTCGAGTTCGGCGTAAATGTCATGCCTAAACTGCAAATAACTCAAAGAATGTTCAATACACATTTGGTTTACTTTCTCGTTCATTTCGTGTCTCCAGTCGTCTTTTAAAGGTGTAGTAAAAACATCAAGTGCATTTGTAATTTTGGTATCAAGAGCAATAACCTTGCGTTCCATTTCAACTTGGTTTTGTGCTATTGCTGCGGTTAGTTCCATTTGTGTCATTGGTTTTAATCTGGTGACTTCTTTTTCACATTCTAAAAAATAATTTCTATACTCATGCGACTTTTCTGTTCTTGCCATCATTGCGATATGTTTAGCAAAATCTATTGATATAGCAAAATCCATTGTTTCATTACCCTCTACATCATGTTGAACCCCTACCCAATCTGCATTTTCTAAAAAATATCCATTTTCGGTAATATTAGATTGATACCATCTAGACCAAACCGCCTTATTCAATCCTAGACCTAAGTACAATTCCCTTGCTGACAAAGCTTTCTTTCCGTTTTCATTCGTAATATTTATTAATTGATTCATTTGACACAACCTCGCTTTCCGTGCTATAATTAGCACATTGATTTATTTTGCATCTCCTTTGGAGGTGCATTTTCTTTTAACTGGCTTGCTCTTGCTTTTCGAATAAATATGGAATATCTTTATCTTTAAATAAATTTTCCTGTATCTTCATTGCTTCATCTAAAGTAAAAGGATATTTCCCATTGATTTTGGTATTTACGGTGGATACCGTTTTGCCTAACAATATCGCAATGTCTTGCTGTGCGATTTGATTTCTTGCCATTTCCGCGAGTAGATTTGAATATCTCAATTTATAACCCCCTTTTTACATTTTGTGCGATATTTCGTTCACTACATACATAATAATTGATATTTCGCACAAAGTCAACTACTTTTTAAAATATATTTGCGATATATCATAAATATTTATTGCATATTTGGAAAACCTATATTATAATTCCAAACAAAGGCGGTAATTAAATGAATAGAGAAGATAAAATAACATTATTAATAAAAGAAAAATACAAAAGTGTAAGAGAATTTTCAAATGTAAGTGGTATACCAAATTCAACTATTGTAAGTATGCTAAAGAAAGGATTAGGCGGTACAAGTGTTGATACTGTTTTATTAGTTTGCAAGTTTTTGAATGTTTCTATTGAAGAAATAAATAACACAAAACGTCAAGAAGTGTCTATGACCGCGGATGTCAAAGAACTTATTGAATGTTATCAAGTATGTGACAAAGATAATAAAGAAGAACTGCTAATGCTTGCAAGACTTAAAGCCACTAAAAGCACTACCGCGGCGGGTCAAAGCCAAATTGGGTAATGTTATATATGTTGATTTCAATTAAAATATAAAAGGAGAGTGTTAAAATGGCAAGAATAATTGCAATTGCAATCCCCAAAGGCGGAGTAGGAAAAACAACAACAGCTGTAAACCTTGCAGTAGCTTTACCCGGGAATATACTATTATTAGATTTCGATCCCCAGGGAAACGCAAGTACAAGTTTAGGTGTAACAGCACCTAAGAGTACTATTTACGATATTATCACAGGCGAAAAGGATTTTGACCATACTGTTATCAGGACTGAATATTGTGACGTAATTCCGTCAAATGAGACACTGAACGAACTGGATATGCTAATAGTAGAAAACAGAGACACTTTTAAGAATCCTGGGCATGTGCTTAAAAACGTAATATCTAGCGTTTTAGATGATTATGATTACATTATAATAGACACGCCACCAGCAAAGAATCTGATTACTATAAACGCCCTAGCAGCTTCTACTGATGTAATTATTCCTTTACAATGTGAGTACCTGGCAACAAAAGGAGTTAATGAAATACTAATTACGATAGAAAAGGTTAGGGGAAAATACAATAAAGATCTTAATATATTAGGTATACTACCGACTATGTTTGATGTAAGAACTAACCTATCTACAATCGTATTGCAGGATGCTAGAAAGCATTTTTACGGAAGTGGTATAAAAGTATTCGATACAACTATTAACCGTTCTATAAGGTTTGCAGAAGCCCCCAGCCACGGTATACCTGCAATATTCTTATACCCTGAGAATGAAGCTGTACAAGCCTATAGAAGACTAGCAAAGGAGATTATTAATGGATAAGAAAATGTTAAAGAAAACAGATTTCTTTGAAGATGTTGAACCTGTAACTGATTCTGTAACTGTAACTCCTTCTGTAAACAAAATTGTAAACAAAAGTGTAAATAAGATTGATTTAAATTTTGAAGATAATGAAAATACCACAAAGCCAATGACTTACAGATTAAAAATAGAAACAATTGCAATTATAAAAAGGAGATCAATGAAAAAAGGTGTTGGAGTTAGTGAATATTTGGAGAAATTTCTACAAACTGCTTTTGAGATAATAAAAGAATAAGTTGTCCACATTATCCACAGTTTCAACCCATTTATTAGGATAATGGCATGAGTTATCCACATTATCCACATTATCCACAGTTTGAATAAAAGTTTATAAAACGCTAAGTGCCGACTATTTATTTATATAAAAAATAAATGAATTGCGAAAAGATTAAAACAAGAAGAACGCACAAGAATAAGCCTTTTCAGACTCACAACGCCACCCTGCGCATGGCTACGCTCTCCCATTTCTGGCGGTCACCTACAGTTATAAAGGCATTTAGCGTAGTATACCCTGCTCTGTTCACTGTTGTTAGGTCGCTCATTACAAGCGTTATAGGTTACGTTATCCTATATTCGTTCGCAAACTAGGCAATAAGAAATTAGACCTTGACAACTATAATTTTTAGAATTATAATTTAGACAAAGCTAACGCCGACTAGCGTAGTTTACTTTCTGAAAAGTGGTGGTACACTTTCAGACAATGCAATATTTAACTAAAGACAATTATAATTTAAACAGAATATTTTGTCAAATAATAAAAGCACTCCATGTGGGAATGCTTTTTTTGTGTGCTTCTATAGGTTGTGGATTACTCAACTTCTTTTACAGGACAGTCTTTTCTTCGGCAAACCTCACTCAAATTTACTATGTCCTGCGCTTTATCCCAATCAAAATATTCACATTCCTCACATTCTTTATATGGGTATTTCATCCATCCGCTCATATTATATCACTCCTTTAAGCTACTATTTAAGCAGTATTTCTATAGAAATTATAGTTTCATTTATTACCGATTCACGTTCAATTATTCTCATTTCTTTCAGATCATCGTGTATGGTCTTTAATGCTTCTTTCAGTTTCTCGTTCTCCTGCTTTAATGCTTCATACTTCTCATAAATAGTAAGTCTTTCATTTTCTACAATATGAAGACCATCTTGTGGAAATCTTTTTGTTTGGTTTATTAACCATTCCTTAGCCTCATATTGATTTTCAAAAGTAATAAATGAACCTTTTTCCTCTTTATCCATTAAGTCGTAATATTTCATTTTTCCCCCTCCAATCTCTCAATTACCACTTAAAAAGCTTGCTATTTCTGTTCTTATCCATTGCTTTTGTTCTTCTGTAAATGGTTCCGCCTTACCGTCAAATTCAATAATAGCATGGGACACCCATTCGCCCTTGCGGACCTCTCTTGGAAGTCCATCATATACTGCCTTTGCCTTATCGTTTAAGTCTATGCTAATGGCATTCTTACGCACTAAATCACCTCCTATGAATAGTATAACATAGGTTTCTTGGATATGCAAGAATATTCATTGACAAAGCAATTTATTAAGAATACAATAAAAGAGTAGTAACAAACGAGTAGTGCCCCAGTATAACATCCATAAAAACAAGGATTGAAACTAATAAGGAGGGTACAACCATGTGACACTTATTGATTTACCAAAACAAACTACATAATTTGGGTTAAAAGAACAACTACTGACTTGCCTTTAGAAGTAGATTTATATGGGTTCGCATGGTGTCTATACTATTTGGAGTGTACAATTCGATAGGAATGGTCGGAGGTTCAATTCCTCTACAACCCCCAATTTTAATCTACTATAATAGGAGGAATAAAATGGACGGAAGAAAATAGATTTTGTGTAATGCAGTAAATTGCATAAACAACGATGATGGTGAATGTACTTTGGCTTGCATCACAGTAGATGATGATGGCAAGTGTGAAGATATTGAGGGAAATTAAGATCGATCTTAAATAGCTGTTTCCCTTGTCGATTAGCTTACAAAATTAATTAATAGTGCATATGGGGCGTTGGTGTAGTGGTATGCATAACGAAGGGTCGGGTTCGATTCCCGAACGCTCCACCAATTTAAATCTACTATAACAGGAGGGATGAAAATGAATAAGTATCAAAAGAAAGTTCATAAGATGGCATGGCATTTAATGTGGACGTATTGGGATAATTATAGAAATTGCAGAAAACAAGTTAAAAAAACATTAAAAAACATTAAAAAAAAAAGCTACCTCCAATTAAGGAAGTAGCTTTTTAGTAGGAGAATTATTTATCTTCAACTAACTATCTTATCTTTCGTAATAAATCTCAATAGCGCATTTATTATTGCTATTGCTACAACTTGCAAATCTGGACTGAACCAACTTTGTCCGGTAGCTGATTGTATCATAGCCAATATGAATAGCAGAATATTAGTTATCAATGTTTTTGATTTATACCATTTCTTTGTCATGGTTATTTCCCATCCTTTCCATATTGATATATTTTAAGTATTAAATCTGGTAAATATTGAAATGTTTCCAGCGCTCCCAAGTTTCCATCGGCTTTGGCTGCGTTCATAGCTGTATTTATAGCGTTCTGCCAATCTGCCGGTGAACTTGTAACTTTACTTATAATTTCTTGCCAAGTCAAAGGTTTAGTTGAATTAATCAATTTTTGCACATCCTCTCTAAAATTATCTACTGTTTTACCATAACTAGCAAAGAAGCTAACTGGGTCTGTATGGTCTGATTCGTGCCATTTAGCTGTGACTTCTGCATGTGACATCAAGTTATCCTTTGTGACTTTATTGGTCTTCACAACCGTTGTGAGAATGTAAGCGAATAACCACACTCCGTTAATCCAGATTTTGTTGAATAATGCCACATCATGACCTTTTGGCTCGCACAACTCCACGCCAATAAAACTATGATTTCCGGTAAAACAAGCGTGCCATGCTCGAAGGTTCCAAGATACACATTGGAGTATTTCATTCCAATCGACGATCGCATGTGCCGAAGCTGCCGAAGTTGGATTATTAAAATAATCTCTGTTATTTCGTGCTGTTGCTCCCGGGTTTGCTGTGCTGTGAAGGATGATACCTTTTTGTACCTGAGATGCATTTGTAAAATTGCATGTAATAAGATTTTGTTTAATTTCCATTTTTACCTCTCTATTAGTTCTATTTTAGAATCAGACTTAACCCATAGCAAAACATACCAAGCCAGCCTAAACTTATTTTTGAAGGTACATTAATAGTTGCTAAAAACCAACAGATTAGAGCTAGAACAAGTAGAATTAAATTAATACCCATAGTCAATCACTCCTTTCGTTATCCACCAATTGCTTGTAAAATTAAAAATGTAACGACACCACCTGCAACAACATACAACAATCCGAAAACTGGATTAAAGGCACTGGATCTACCTTTGGCTTCATTTCTTGTATTTACCAAATCTGTAACCAAAGCAACTAAATCAGGTGAAGCGCCACTCTTGCCTTGGTTCTCCCATTGTGCTTGTTCTAATTTTGTAAATCTTGTGTCTTGTTGAGTAGTAATCAGCGAAAGTTGGGTTGCTATTGTAACGGCTGTACCCTCAACGGATTTACGAAGAACCTCTGCGTTTTCCAACATCTGTGCATTAAGTAACTCTGCTGTTTTTACCGCTTGTACATTGGCAACTCTAACAGCTTCGATATCTCCTTTTCTCAATTCATTAATACGATCAGACTCAGCAGCACTTCTTTCGTCAATACGCCGTATTTCTGCTTTATTCAAATCATTTGAATTTTGAATTGAAGCTTCAAGACTTTTGATTGCGGTTTCTATCATTTTCACTACATTAGCAGATGGATCACCGATATTCTTTGTTTCATCTATCATTTTGTATCTCCTGTTGATTTTTATTTTTTGGCATGAAAAAGCAGCTTAGAGAAATAACTCCTTGCTGCTTCTTTTACTTTTTAAATTTTTTGGTTTTCTAATTGATCAATCCGATTTTCTAGCTGTTCTAATTTTATATCAATAGATGTTCTTATTTCATATTTTATGATTCCCTGCGATACATTTCTTGACCTGTCATGTGGTTTCCAAGATTCATAAATTCTCATTGCTTCGTCTGTTAATGTAATACTTAACCGTTTCAAACTAACCCCTCCTAATATGCTACTTCATACATTCTATTTACCATAATTCCTTCTGTGGCGAAATGATTAATATTCCAATCTGATTGAATTGTTTTTGTATTTAAAAATTTAAGCATCATATCTATTAATGCTTGATATTCTAAACCCCATTCATCAGCCGTACTACTAATTGAATTGTAAACGCTTTTATATTGTTCAGGTTTTAAGAATGGATGTTTTTTCTTTGTTTTCTGCCTGTAAAAATCATTCATATATGTCTTCATTGCTTTAACAACATCTTCATTTGGGTAAGAAATAGTGTGAGTATTTTTATCGTTAGATGAAATACCATTATCCTTTTTATATTTGGTTAAATCATTATTGGTTAAGTTCTTATTAGTAGTCTGCCTTTCACCGTTCTCCGTATCACCGTTCTCCGTTTGGGGCATAATGGATGAAACCTCGTAAACACAGTACTCATAGCCTGTGAATCTTCCATTTTCGCTTTTTAATCTATCTCTTTTCATATAACCATAATTAATCAATTCTTTCATTATTGAACTGACATATTTTACTCCACCTTGTGAATGAGTTGTTATTTCGGATTCATATATTTTCCAATCATCGGGCAAACTCATTAGATAAGAAATCATTCCTTTCGCTTGCCATGTTAAATTTGTGTCATTTAAGAACCCTTTATTAAGAATTACATAAGGATTATTTTTATCCTTAACTATTCGTACCATTGTCTTTGACATTTATAAATCACCTCAGTATTAGTATAAACTAAATGAATCATTATTGCAACATTTATTATTATTTTAGG
>Ga0209430_1000500_pt1 | contig 39791 bp, 23 predicted proteins | sample BarGraIncub1133A_FD_184504 | JGI IMG/M metagenome (GOLD analysis project Ga0209430, IMG submission 184504) | Arctic peat soil microbial communities from Barrow, Alaska - Barrow Graham LP Incubations 11-33A (SPAdes) (version 2) | ecosystem: Environmental > Terrestrial > Soil > Wetlands > Peat... | reverse complement strand
TGATGATTTCCGGCTTTTTGGTTGGACATTTCTTGGGTTGGAGTACCATCAACTGTCTTTTTTTAGGTGGTATGCTGGCCATGTCTTCGACCACCATCATCATCAAGGCGTTCAAGGATCTGGGAATGAGCGATAAACCTTGTGCTCCAAATGTAATAGGAGTCCTTATTGTTGAAGATTTGGTGGCCGTAATCCTTATGGTTTTGCTCTCCACCATGGCCGTCAGTAAAAACTTCGATGGCGGCGAAATGATAGTCACCATCTCTAGATTGGTCTTTTTTCTGGCCCTATGGTTCATCTTCGGCATATTTCTGATTCCTACCTTTCTAAAAAAAGCACGCAAATTGATGAGCGATGAAACCCTGCTCATCGTTTCCATTGGATTGTGTCTTGGAATGGTTGTTGTGGCTGTCAAAGCTGGTTTCTCAGCTGCATTGGGTGCATTCATCATGGGTTCCATACTGGCTGAAACCAACGATGTAAAACGCATCGAAAAGCTTGTGGAACCTCTGAAAAACCTTTTCGGTGCTATCTTTTTCGTTTCCGTAGGTATGATGGTCCAACCCCAAATTCTGACGGAATATGCAGGTCCCATCGGTATTCTGGTTCTGACGGTGATTCTGGGTCAAATCATTTTCTCAACGTCGGGTTTCTTGCTTTCCGGCCAAACCTTACAGTCAGCCTTGCAATCTGGATTCAGCCTGGCACAAATTGGAGAATTCGCCTTTATCATTGCTGCCATGGGGTTAACGCTCGGAGTGACCGATTCCTTTCTATATCCCGTGGTGATTGCTGTCTCTGTCATAACTACGTTTACGACACCCTACATGATCAAATTGGCGGCACCTGCGTATCAATTGTTAGCCCGACGTTTGCCCGAAAGCTGGATTTATCGTTTAAGTCAACCCCGTGGGACCAAAGAACGGACCGCAGGCCAAAAGGCATGGGGGCTTCTACTGAAAGACTTTATGGTCTATACCGTAGTCCTTTCCACTGTTGTGGTTGCTATACTCTTGTTGTCCATGCTCTATCTTCATCCCTTCCTGCTGAAACATCTTTCTGTAGGGTTTGCGTCAACGCTTTCATTCTTGATTACCCTTTCAGCCATGGCTCCCTTTCTACGTGCCATGATGTATACCAACGGCAACTCCGCCAGCACCGTACTGAATCTTTCCTTGGAAAACGTCGCCAATAAGCGCATTTTGCTATTACTGACCGGAATTCGTGTATTCGCCGTCTTTGCCATCATTCTTTTTGTGATCAATACGTATTTTAATATCCCCTGGTTTGTCATTATCGTCTTAACACTGATCATCCTGATTTCCATCATCCGTTCCAAGTGGCTCCTGCGACATTTTTGGCGTCTCGAAGCGCGCTTTCTCATCAATCTGAACGAACGTCAGATGGAAAAAAACCTACTCAAAATTGAAGCTAACAAAGGTGTGATGCAACTCAGCGACATGCATACCAACCACTGGCTGGACTATAAACTCTTCACCTGCGCCCTACGCCTTCGGCCTGGCAGTCCTTTCGTCGGTCAACGCATGCGCGACCTGAGCATGCGCAAAAGCTACAATGTCATGGTCATCCGTATCCGTACTAAAAACATGATGTTTATCAATATTCCCGCTGGCGATTATGTGATGCAGGAGGGCGACACGCTTCGACTGGCCGGCAAAAAGAGCTCATTACGAAAATTGCAGGAAGATGAGCTGCTCACTCTTGAATTCGTGCACCATTCCTTTATGACCCTGCATGGATTCTCCAAACTTGAATTTAACCGCAAAAACCAAAAGGAACGCATTCTATGTGCCGGAATTCCATTATCAGAAAAGTCTCCTTTGAATGGTTTGAACCTTATTGAGTCCAACCTTGGCGCCAAAGCCAAATGCCTCATCGTCGGACTTGAACGCGACGGCAAGCAAATAGTCAACCCCGAAGCCAGATTGGTTTTGGAGGTTGGTGATATAGTATGGTTGGTGGGAGAGGAAAAGCCAGTTTCCAGGCTTATTGAAAACAACGTTTACGTTTTGTAGCTATTGTACCAAAAAATTCAAACCGGTCAATTGCTCCAGTTTGGTCTTAAATTCAATACCCAAATCCGTTGTAAATACATTTGGGCTATGTATGATGATGTTGTCTGTCACATAGGATGACATTTGCAAGATGGTGAAGGCGTTTTCTTTCAGATTTTCGGCATTGATGGTCATGTTGCAGAAAACGATGGATCCAGGTTCAGTCGAAACATAAAGGTGAAGATTGGAAACATTCTTTCCTTCCAAAGCAGTAACAATCTGATTGGCAGCCATAACCTGATTGTCTTTTACCATATACGTTTGTTGGTTGTAGTAACGTGCCTTAGCCTGATCGACGTTATTATAAGTGTGGTCAATGACAGCAAAACTTTGACCAAAAACCCCAGTGCAAAGAAGCAAGGAGATAATCAAAATTGATAGCTTTTTCATGATCCTACTTAGTTCGTTAATTGTCTAAGAGTCTGTACTTTCTTATAGTACAAAAGTACCTTGGCAACGAAGGATCATTTGTAAGGGGGAACCGACAAGTGGAGTAAGGGGATGGTAGAAAAAGAAGAGCCCATATCCGAAGATACAGGCTCTGAAGTAGGAAGTTGTTTGTAGTTTCTACTACAAATCCGTAATCGGTTTATGCTGCGGAACCAACCATTTCATGATGGCCCAGGCAATCAGGTAAGCAAAGGCACACAGTGAAAACATGATACCGTAAGCCTGCGTGTTGGTAAGACTTGCACTACCATCAAGCCTACCCGCCAGGAGCTGAACCAAAAAACCACCCAAACCACCGGCTGCAGCTCCAATACCAGTCACTGTACCAACCGCTTTTTTCGGGAACATATCTGAAACAGTAGTGAAAAGGTTGGCAGACCAAGCTTGGTGAGCTGCACCACCAATACAAATGACGGCGATGGCGGCTACTATACCATAATGACCGGCAAACCATTGTGTGGAAAGGAGAGCGAGCGGTGCGCAGGCAATCAGCAGCATCGCTGTCATGCGAGCTTTATAGGTTGCCCAACCTTTGTTGATGAAACTCATAGGGATGGAACCACCGTAAACGGAACCAATAATGGCGATACCGAAAACGATGAAATTTGAAATCATCACATATTCTGCCGTTGTAGCTTTGTCCAATCCTACACAAAACTGCTGTTTTACATACGTTGGCAACCAGAAGAGGAGGAACCACCAAATACCATCGGTCAGGAACTTGCCGGCTACGAAAGCCCAAGTTTGACGGTAAGTCAGCATTTTGAACCAAGGTACTTTGGCTGCTTTTCCAGTTTCAGGGTCGATTCCGACAGTGGAAGCTTCTTCCACATCACTGTGGATGTAGTCAAATTCGGGTTGTTTGATGATGCCTCTTTCCAAGGCTCTTTTCGGAGTCATATAGGAAATTCCCCAGAAAATCAACCAAATAAAACCAATAATACCAGTGATGAGGAATGCCATCTGCCATCCATTGAGCACACCTAGAAATAAGTTGTCAGAACCCCACGTCAACAGCACCCAAGGTACGAAAAGGGCACAAATCATGGCGCCGATGTTAGAACCCGAGTTGAAAATACCGACAGCCAGTGCGCGTTCCTTTTTGGGAAACCATTCGGCAATGGTTTTGTTTGAAGCAGGGAAGTTACCTGCTTCGCCCATGCCAAACAAGCTACGGGCAGCAATGTGTGCGGTAAGCCCTTTACCCATGAAGGCACTGAGCATGCCTGCCAGAGACCATAGGATCAACGATCCTGCCAAACCGATTTTGGTACCCACTTTGTCGATGACCCAGCCGGCAACCAATGTAAAGCCAGCATAAAATAAGGTAAAGGCCCCCGTCAGGTAAGAATACATTTGCGGTGTCCAGCCAAAACCTTCTTCAGAGCAGAAATAATCTTTCAAGAATCCGATGACATTTCGGTCCATGTAGTTCACCGTAGTGGCGAACAACAGTAGGCTTACAATAGTCCACCGGTAACTCCCGATTTTTTGAGTTGTTGTACTCATAATGGTTTTAATTTAAGGATTAATAAGTGGTCTATCGAACTTTTTCAATAATGGCCAATGTCTTGCGGCACAAATCGGAAATCTTGCTCCATTCCTTGGCAGCGATAACGTCAGCAGGAAACAGGTTCGAACCCATACCCACACAGGTCACCCCAGCCTTGATCCAGGCAGAAAGGTTTTCTTCGGTCGGTTCTACAGCACCTGTCACCATCAACATGGCCCAAGGCATCGGACCCTTGACGTTTTTGACGAAGGAAGGACCACCCACGTTGCCTGCCGGAAATATTTTGCATAAATCGCAACCTGCTTCCTGAGCGAAACCGATTTCAGAAACCGATCCACAGCCTGGGCTGTAAGGCACCAGGCGACGGTTGCAAATCTTGGCGACTTCCGGATTGAACAACGGACCCACCACGAAATTGGCACCGAGTTGCAGATAAAGCGCAGCTGTTGCAGGGTCCACGATGGAACCAATGCCCACAATCATCTCCGGGCATTCCTTGGCTGCAAACTTGACCACTTCGGCAAACACTTCGTGCGCAAAGTCACCGCGGTTGGTGAACTCAAACGTACGAACACCACCGTCATAACATGCTTTAACGACATTTTTAGCTACTTCCGCATCTTTGTGGTAGAAAACGGGAACCATACCGGTCTTGGACATCGCTGTCAAAACCTGAATTTTATTGAATTTTGCCATTTTATTGATTATTAACGGGATACACGACCTGAAGCGTCACCGCCCATGAGTTTTTCCACTTCGTCCACAGTCACCAAATTAAAGTCACCGTAGATGGTGTGTTTCAGACAAGAAGCTGCAACTGCAAATTCCAGTGCTTTTTGGTCATCACCCGTATACGTGAGCAAACCATAGATCAGCCCGCCCATAAAAGAGTCACCGCCACCTACACGGTCCACAATGTGCGTAATGTCGTACCGTTTGGAGGAGTACAGTTTGCCATCGGAGTACAGAACGCCACCCCAGGTGTTGTGGTTGGCATTGATGGAACCACGTAACGTGACAATTACTTTCTTGGCACGGGGGAAACGCTTCATCAGCTGCGTACAAACGGATTCGAATGCAGCAGAGTCCACATCACCACCGGTATGTACTACTTCAAAACCTTCCGGTTTGATTCCGAACACCATGTCGGCGTCTTCTTCGTTGCCTAAGATGATGTCGCAACCTTCAACCAACGCAGGCATCACTTCAGAAGCCTTTTTTCCATATTTCCACAGGTTCTTACGGAAATTCAAATCGGTTGAAACCGTGATGCCCATTTCGTTGCAAGCCTTGATGGCTTCGAGACAAGCGTCTGCTGCTCCCTGTGAGAGGGCAGGCGTGATACCGGTCCAATGGAACCAGTCCGCACCTTTCAGCACTTCCTTCCAGTCGATCATACCCGGTTGAATGTCTGCGATGGCAGCATGGGCACGGTCATAGACCACCTTGCTGGCACGGGCTACAGCACCGGTTTCCAGAAAATATATACCCAGACGTTCACCACCAAAAATGACGTTCCGGGTAGAAACGCCATACTTGTGCAGGTTCATCAGACAAGACTGTGCTAGGTCATTTTTGGGCATGCGGGTTACGAATTCAGCATCCAAACCATAATTGGCCAGCGATACGGCTACGTTAGCCTCACCGCCACCGAAAGTGGCCGTAAAGGACGATGCCTGGCTGAAACGTTCAAACCCTGGGGTTGCTAAGCGGAGCATAATTTCTCCGAAAGTGACAACTTTTTTACTCATAAGAATTGTTAAAGGTATGGTGAAAATCTATTTGCGCTGCAAAATAACACAAAAAAAGCTGAATAAATGTGATAATTGGTAACACAATTAGGGTGGTATTCTGCCAAATTAAGAATTAATTTTGATGTAAAGAGCGCCAAGAACAAGGCGCAGTGAGGAGGTTACCGGAGCGTACTTTTGGTACGTGAGGATCACCGACGATACTGCAACGCAGTAGTTGGCGCTCTTTGCATTAAAATTTAAAGAACTCTTTGGCGTTGTAGTAGGATACGTTCTCCACCATTTTTCCAAGGAAATCCATTTCGCTGGCAGGAATTTCACCATTCACCACATCCGTCCCGATCAGATTGCACATGATGCGACGGAAATATTCGTGACGCGGGTAGGAGAGGAAGCTGCGGGAGTCCGTGAGCATACCCACGAAACGGCTCAGCAAACCAAGTGACGAAAGAGAATTCATCTGTGCAGTCATTCCTAATTTCTGATCAAGGAACCACCAACCGGAACCGAACTGAATTTTTCCGGCTACCGAACCGTCCTGAAAATTACCAATCATGGTGGAGATTAAATCGTTGTCGCGTTGATTCATGTTGTAGATAATGGTTTTGGCCAGCAAATTGTTGGTATCCAGACGGTTCAGAAATTTGCTCATCTGTTTGGCGATGGTGAAGTCACCGATGGAGTCGAAACCGGTGTCCGGGCCTAGCTTGGCAAACAAACGGCTGTTGTTGTCACGGATGGCACCGAAATGAAATTGCTGTGTCCAACCCTTCTTGCAGTCCATGATGGCGAATTCGACCATCATCGCGGACTTGAATTTCAGAATTTCTTCCTTGGTCAAAGAAGTTCCGCCATATACCTTGTTAAAAATGGCATCAATTTCAATCTGGGTGTAGTCTTCAGCATAAAATTCCTCTATACCGTGGTCGCTGAGTTTGCAACCGACGGAAGCGAAGAAATCGTGGCGAACCTGCAAGGCATCGAGTACATCAGAATACTTGGAGATGGTTACTCCAGAAACTTCAGACAGTTTTTCGATGTACGCACGGAAATTGGCAGGAACGTCGACCGCCATCGCCTTATCGGGACGCCAAGTCGGCAACACCTTAATTTCATAGCCTTCCTTTTGCAAAGCAAGGTGGTGTTCGAGGCTGTCGATGGGATCGTCCGTCGTGCAAAGCGTTTCCACCTTGTATTTCTTCATCAGGCCACGGGCGGAATATTCTGGAGTGCGCAATTTGGCAGTGCATTCGTCAAAAATTTCACGAGCGGTTTCCGGTCTAAGTATCTTATCCACGCCGAAACAGGTTTTCAATTCCATGTGCGTCCAGTGGTATAATGGATTGCGCATGGTATAAGGAACCGTATAGGCCCATTTTTCGAACTTTTCCCAGTCGGAAGTGTCCTTGCCTGTGCAGAAACGTTCGTCAATACCGTTGGTGCGCATGGCACGCCATTTATAATGGTCTCCTTCCAACCAGATCTGACCCAGGTTGTCAAACTTGCGGTCCTTGGCAATGAATTCGGGGTTCAGATGACAGTGGTAGTCAATGATGGGCAGACCTGCTGCATGTTGGTGATAAAGTTGTTGAGATACTTCATTGTCGAGCATGAAGTTCTCATCCATGAATTGTTTCATAATTAAAGATTAAATATACGTTTGAAGTGACGTTCATAAATGTTTTCTTCCACGCAGGCACCAATGATGTCGGCGTATTTTTCGAGCATGGCGTAGTAAACCGGTCCCTGTTCGGCGGCCAATTTGTACGATACATGGATCAACTGACGGAAATTGACGTTGTAATCCGGGTTGGACTGAATATGCGTCAGGGTATTGACGTATTTTTCGCTGCTCCAGGCATTGACTTCAGCAGGAGTAGGCAATTTGGACATGTCGATGTCAATGACGTCGGCGTACGGACCACAAAGTTCTTCCTTGCGTCCTAGAGCTTCCGCATAGATGCTCTTGGCCAAAGCAAGTGCTTCACCACCAGCTTTGGCAAGTCCGATGACTTCTTCCAACCAAGTAGTTCCTGCCGTTTTAAGGTGAAGTCCTTTGTCGTGTTTTTTAATGACTTCCGCCATGATGGGGTAGATGGAGAACTTGTCGCTTCCAGAATGGATGCTCAGTTTGAGTTCTTCAGGCAGGCCGAATTCTTTGACGGCGAAATCAATGACGAGCACGTCTTCTTCAAATTCCTTGGCAAACTGCTTGAGATCTCCGCGATAATCAACGCCCTTGTTGAAACGGCCGGTGAATTTGGGAGCAATGGTTTGTGCAGGTACACCCTTGTCAGCCAACATCTTGAGGATAAACAGCATGTCTATGGGCGTTTGCGGGCTTTCTACTTCGTCCATGGATACTTCGGTGATGAAGTTTCCAGCACCTTTTTTGCTAACCAAGAAATTATAGATTTCAGCAGCCTGAGTGGTGGCAGCCAGAAATTTACCGGCAATATTTTCCAAAACGGCTTCGGTCACATGCATGGGATGATCCATGCCAGGCACTTGCAATTCACCCATGTATTTGGAGCAAGAGCTAACGAAGGCTTTCACATCTTCCGGGCTGCTTTCCTTGCCAATGTAGGCAGCAACATCCAAGGTAAAGAAATCCGAGCATTCAACAAAAGGAGCTACGGTGTTCATATTGATGTGGTCGGCGTCGACAAAATATTTTCCAGTGAAACCCAGCGCTTTTACAGCAGCATCGGCTTCTTTACGAACATCAGTAGGTACGGTGTGAACTAATTGGTGTTCCCGGTTGGATTTGTTCCAAACAGGGCTTATGCTCAATCCCTTATCGTTTGCCTTCATGATAGCCCTGAGTTGTGCTTCACCCTGATGTGAAAAACGGTCACCGATACCGATACTTAATTTTTCCAGTTGCATAATTTGTAGATTTAAAGTTTGTATTCGTAAAAAGATTAGGTGCTCTTTTTTGGTTCTACAAGGATAGTCATTTTTTAATTTTCACGGAGAGGTCTGGCCGAACTATTTTGTGTAATAATTGGTTTATTTGGTTGAAAAAATGCTACTCTTGATGCTTTCATACTTGTTTGAAATCCTAATTAGATACTCTAAGATGCTAATAAACAGTTTGTTTATGGCTTTTGGAAGCTTTTCCTCTCCTGAGTTGCCTTTTGAGCACACTTCGGCCATCTTTTCATTTTAACGATTTGTCCTTATCTTTGTACTCGGTTACAGTAGGAATAGATTGATTATCAATTAGTTAACATTATTTATCAACTCAAATGGAAATTTTGAACAGAAAGACCGTTCAGGCAAAAATTCGTCCTGAACGCATTATTCAATTTGGTGAAGGTGGCTTTTTGCGTGCCTTTGTCGATTGGATTGTTTTCAACATGAATGAAAAAACTGATTTCAACAGCAATGTTGTTGTTGTTCAACCTATCGAACATGGCTTAATTGACATGCTCAATGCTCAGGAAGGTCTTTATCACCTGAACTTGCAGGGACTCGAGAACGGACAACCTGTGGACAGCATCCAGCTTATCGACGTCATAAGCAGGGGCCTCAATCCCTACAAACATTTCGACGACTACCTCCAATTGGCGGAAAACCCAGCCATGCGTTTCATTGTTTCCAACACCACCGAAGCCGGTATCGCTTTCGATCCGAACTGTAAACTCACCGACGCACCTGCCAAATCCTATCCCGGCAAGCTGACCCAGTTGCTTTACCATCGCTACAAGACTTTCAACGGCGCAACCGACAAAGGCTTTCTCATTTTTCCCTGCGAACTCATTTTCCACAACGGACAGATGTTGAAAAAATGCATCCACAAATACATCAAACTCTGGGAACTCGGAGAAGATTTCCTTAACTGGTTCGACCACTCGTGTGGTGTTTATAGTACCCTTGTGGACCGCATCGTACCGGGCTATCCCAAGGACACCATCGATCAAATCCTGGCCAAAATTCAAATTGAAGACAAATTAGTCGTTAAAGGCGAAATTTTCCACTTGTGGGTCATTGAAGCTCCCGAATCGGTAGCCAAAGAATTTCCTGCAGACAAAGCCGGACTGAACGTCTTATTCGTTCCGAGCGAAAAACCTTATCACGACCGCAAAGTGACCATGCTCAACGGCCCGCATACCGTTATGGCTCCTGTCGGATACCTTTCTGGACTCAATACTGTGTCTGAAATCCTTGGACACGATGTTCTCGGCCCCTTCGTCCATAAAGTGATGTTCACCGAACTGATGGAAACCCTGGATTTACCCAAGGCTGAACTGGAAAAATTCGGCAATGCAGTGCTCGACCGCTTCCGCAATCCCTTTGTAAACCACTATGTCACCAGCATCATGCTGAATAGCTTCCCCAAATTTAAAACCCGTGACCTGCCCGGTTTGAAAACCTACCTCGAACGCAAGGGTGAATTGCCCAAAGGCATTGTTTTGGGCCTCGCTGCCATGTGTACCTATTATAAAGGAGGTTTGCGCGGAAAAGACGAAATCTCCCTGAATGACGAACAGCAAATCATCAATCTGCTGGCCGAACTCTGGGGAACCGAAGACACCATGACGGTTGCAGAAGGCGTATTGGATGCCGAATTCATTTGGGGTGAAGACCTGAATCTGCTGACCGGCCTCACTCAAGCACTCAAGGAAAACTTGGATTCCATCCGTGACAACGGCATGTTGGCCACCATAAAGAACATCCTATAAAATGGAAGCCCATCCGTTCCTCAAAATCAATCCGGCAGACAATGTTGTCGTTGCCCTTCAGGATCTTACCAAAGGTCAGGAAGTCAATGTGGATGATCGGTGCATCATTGTTGGTGAAGCTATCCCCGCTGGCCACAAACTCGCGCTGAAGGATTTTGCCGAAGGTGATCACGTCATCAAGTACGGCTATCCAATCGGTCATGCCCGTTTTGCTGTGGCAAAAGGCTCTTGGATCAACGAGAAGAACATAAAGACCAATCTGGATGGCGTTCTCGAGTACACCTACGAACCAAATCTGACCTATCCCGACGTAGCCAAACGTGATCTTACATTTAAAGGTTATCGTCGGGCAAACCGCGAAGTTGGCATCCGTAATGAAGTTTGGATTATTCCTACAGTAGGCTGTGTCAACGGCATCGTTCAACAGTTGGCAGAAAAACTTCGTATGGAAACCTACGGAAAAGGAGTGGACGCCATCGTCGCTTTCCCCCACAACTACGGTTGCTCCCAATTGGGTGACGATCATGCGAATACTCGCAAGATTCTGCTTGACATGGTACAGCATCCCAATGCAGGTGGTGTACTCGTCGTCGGACTAGGTTGTGAAAACAACCAGATCAGTGTTTTTAAGGAAATGCTCGGCGAGATTGACCCCACTCGGATCAAATTCATGGAAACACAGAAAGTAAAGGATGAACTCGAAGAAGGCTTGTCTTTGCTTCGCGAAATCTACGAGGTGGTTTCCAAGGATGAGCGCTCCGAATGTTCCATTAGTGAACTGAAAATCGGCCTCAAATGCGGTGGCTCCGATGGTTTCTCCGGAATTACAGGCAATCCGTTGCTCGGAGTTTTCTCCGATTTCCTGATCGCTCAGGGTGGTACCACCATTCTGACTGAGGTTCCCGAAATGTTTGGTGCCGAAACCATCCTGATGAATCGTGCTGAAAGCAAATTGGTCTTTGACAAAACCGTATTCCTCATCAACGATTTTAAGGAATATTTCATCAATAACGAACAACCCATCTACGAAAATCCCTCTCCGGGCAACAAAGCCGGTGGAATTTCAACGCTGGAAGATAAAGCCCTGGGTTGTACACAGAAATGTGGTCAAGCAGTGGTTCGCGATGTTCTTTCTTATGGAGACCGTTTAAAGGTTAATGGGCTGAACCTGCTTTCCGCTCCGGGTAACGACCTTGTCGCCTCTACCGCCCTTGGTGCAGCAGGTTGTCAGTTGGTGCTCTTCACTACTGGTCGCGGCACTCCGTTCGGAAGCTTCGTACCAACCATGAAGATTTCCACCAACACCCCGCTTTTTGAAAACAAACCAGGATGGATCGATTTCAACGCTGGTTCCATCGTGCAGGGAGAATCCATGGAAGACGCTACTGTACGCTTCATCACCTATCTGATTGAAGTGGCCAACGGCACATTAGTGAACAACGAAAAGAAAGGTTACCGCGAAATATCTATTTTTAAAACCGGCGTTACTTTATAATACTTCTATGTCTTGATTTTCCTTATTTAACTTGTATTGATTTTCCTGTATAACGTACTTGTTTTTTTGATTGGCTAATAGAAATGCCTGAACCCGTTTTTTCATTGACGAACACGATGCTGAAGATTCGAGTTTTCAAAGCATTTGCATAGCTGCCTTTTTTATCACCGATGGTCAGGACTTGACGTTTTTCATCCCAGTTGAAGGGAATGATCGAGTAATTGCCCTTTTCGTAATTGTAATTGTCACCTTCGTCCTCATACAATTCGAACGCTCCATTGGCACCCTTATAGACGCGTATCTCGAGTGTGTCGGCAGATTTCTGACCCACATATTCAATGAATTTGCCCATAGGAATGATAGAACCCGAACGAACAAACATTGGAATTTTATTCAAAGGAGCTGCTGTGTGGATTGTTTGGCCTCCTTCAAAACGTTTGCCTGTCCAGAAATCATACCAAGAGCTTGTTTTTGGCAAATACACATCCCATTCTTTGACTTCAGCTTCAGTAATGGGTGCAACCAATATGGACTTCCCGAACATATACTCATAGGGTTGGCTGATGGCTTTTGCATCGTCGACAAAGTCCATCACCAATGGGCGCATCATCGTTGAACCCTTGTCCGTGACTTGCCAAGCTTCTGAATAGATGTAGGGCATCAAACGGTACCGAAGGTTGAGCATCGTACGCATGTTGTCTTCGACCGTTTGACCGTATTTCCACGGTTCTGTCTCTGATTGATAGCCGTGTACACGGAAAATGGGACTTAAAGCACCCCACTGGAACCACCTGGTGAGCAACTCCTGATACTTGACGTCAGCGTATTGGGACCTACCTGAACGAAAGAAACCACCGATGTCGGTTGTCCAATAAGGCAAACCTGTAATGGTAAAATTCAAGCCGGCAACGATTTGTCTTTTATACGTGTCCCAATTCCCACCAATGTCACCGGACCAATTAATGACTCCGTATTTTTGTTGACCTAGAAATGCGGAGCGAGTCAAGATGCAAACACGTTTGTCGGGTGTCGTTAGGCGTTGTCCTTCGTAAACGGCTTTGCTGACATAAAGTGGGTAGGCGAGTCGATAGAAATCACCTAGGCCCAGAAAGGTCTTTTTACCCTTTAACCCATCGTTCTCAGGCTCAGTGGCATCCATCCACCAAGAATCAACTCCGTATGAAAACAGATTCTTGTTCAATGCGTTCCAATGGGTTTTCTGGGCTTCGGGATTGAAGATGTCAACCCATGGACTATTGGGGATAAAGAGATTCTTATCAACATACTCTTTGGCTACTTCCGAATTCTTGGCTAGATTCTCCCAAACGGAGACTGAGAAGTGCGCATTCAGATCGTGAAGTTCTTTGATGAACCGATCTGGATTGGGATAATTGGCTTCATCAAATTTGGGAACGCCCCAACCGTATTTGCCCCAATATTGCCAGTCTTGAACAATCACGTCCACAGGCAAGTTCCTATTGCGAAACTCCTTGATGGTTTCTACCAAGTGTTTACCAGATGTATAGCGTTCTCGGCATTGCCAGAATCCATAAGCCCACTCTGGAAACAATGGAACTTCTCCAGTCTGTTGGCGGTAGGAAGCAATGACTTCATCTGCAGATGGGCCATAGAATACGACATAATCCAGCAATTTGGCATTGGGTGAACGCAGCGTCGTTTCATTCCCACTAAGTCTCCAAGCTAAAGTGGGATTGTTGTTGGATTTACACAAAAGTTGAACCGAATGTTCGCCCGCTTTCAAGTTAACTAACGTACCGGCCGTGGGGGGCAGCCACATATTGCTTTGGTCCATACAGGGTTTACCATCGATTACCACAAAATGCCGATTGCCCATATCCCCCAAATCCATAAAAATGGAATAGGTTCCATCTGTCGGAGCAATGAACGATCCCTTATAGAGCGACTGGTTTTGAGAAACCTTCTGTGTCCCGGTAGTAGTAGTCACTTCGACCATCTCATTGGAACCCTCAGCTGCCTGTGCCTGTTTTTCAAGTTTGATAAAATTATCGGAAGGATTAAAATCCGTCAGCCCATATTGGTGCCAAAGCAATCCATAACCCTTATTGGAGTAATAAAAGGGGATGGCGATTTGCGAGTTTACCTGGGTCAACCGGCGGCTGATGTTTCTCAGATTGAATTGACCATCCTGAAATTGTCCCAATCCAAGCAAAAATTCATCGCTTGGCGATTCAAAACTTAGTTCAGCTATAAAACAGGGTTCTCCCAATATGGAATCGGGAGTAAGCTTACGTGAACCTGCCTTTTCACATAAAAAAACTGTACCTGCTACATTCGCATAGGATAATTGTCCAGTCGTTTTATCCAAGGATACGATGAGACTTTTCGTTTTTATTTCCAGATTGGTTGGAGTGTCGGAAACCTGAAAACGCGGAATTGCAACAACCGATGTCATGACAATTTCAGGAACCTCAGCTTTTGGGCCTTTGAAAAATTGAATACGTACAGCCTTGTCGGATGTTGGATAGATTCCAAGACTACCGTCCTGCAGGTCAATCAAGACACCTGCAGGTACTTGTTTAAAACTTCTAACTGCCTGACCATGACACATCAATGAAGTCAAAAAAGCAAGGATGAATAGTCTGGATTTCAGATAGTTGTGAAGCATCTCAATCGATTTTAAACACAATGGAGGTCGCAAACGGCAATTTCGTAGGGCAGGTAATCACGAGGCCGTCGGCTTCTTGTTTCCATGTCAGCTTGCCTTCAAAACCGAGCAGTTTCACCGCTTTAATGGGTTGCTTCAAACTCTTCGCATCGGTACCGATCGATTTGATTTTCACCTGTGCACCTGGCGCTGGCACGTTCATGCAAAAGGCATAGAAAGAGCCGTTTTTGCCGATGGTAAAACGAATGTCCTGCGCATCGAACTTGAATTCAGCCTGTCTGCGATTTAAGGCACCACCAGGAAGCATTTTCAATTTGCCATTGACTTGTTCGCCTTCTCCAGGAATGGTCCAGGCATGACTTCCGTAAACGGCTTCTCCGTTGCGATGCATCCATATACCGACTTCCTTCAGCATCTTCATACTGCCTTCGTCCAAGGAACCGTCGGGCAGTATCGAGATGCAAAGTGCTGCGTTACCATCGCGTGCAATGGCTTCGATGATGTATCGAATCATCATGCCTGAATCGTAGGTGAATCCAGGTGCGTAAAACCAGTCACCAACCGGTGCTTCTGCAATCCAAGGTTGATCGGTCTTGATGGCCGCCGGAACACCGAATTCCTCTGTATTCACCGTTCCGTTAGTCTTTTTGCGGAATTTAACGATGCTGAACGTGTTTACGATGCCACGTTTTTTGAGGGTGCGGTTGTAATAATCGGCAATGACCGTTTGCATGGCGTTGGCTTTAAGTCCGGTTCCTGTACCGTTACCGGTGAAGGGGCCTTGAACCGTACCGTCCGTATAGATGAAGTCTGGGTCGTAGTGTTCCACGACATCCATCATTCGTAATGCCCATTGGGTGGCATACCATTTGGCGTAATCCAGGTGATTGGTGAAGATGCCTGCATTCGGTGGAGTCCATTCTGAAGCTGCTTTCTGTGCAACACTTTTGTATTCGCGCAAGTTGATTCCGTATAACATACGAGGATCGTAGCCTTCCCACCATTTCCCCTTGCCATCAGCCAAAGTCAAATTGCCATCGTAGGGAATGCCTTTTTTAGGACCTTCCTTGTCACTTCCAAAGGCCGTTTGCCACCACCACCAGGTGTATTCATGATGGAAGGTAACGCCATAATGCATCCCGTTGGCACGACAAGCTTTGGCCCATTCGCCAAGAAGATCGCGTTTTGGTCCGATATTGACTGAATTCCAAGGTTGATAGCGCGAGTTCCACATATCGTAGTTGTCGTGATGAACGCCTTGTATCATCAGAAAGCGGGCACCGGCAGCTTGATAAATCTTGGTGAGTGCAGCAGGATCCAGTTTAGTGGGATTCCAATCGCGCAGGACTTCCTTGTATCCGACTTCGGACGGATGACCATACCTCTTGAGGTGATTGTTATAGGCTCTGGTACCAGGGGTATAGAGCTTTCTGGCATACCAGTCGCCACTTTCACCGGCAGATTGCGGGCCAAAGTGAACCCAGATGCCGACCTTTGCTTCACGAAGCCATGCGGGTTCCCCCGGATAGTTCTTCTCGATGGACTCCCAAGTCGGCTCGAATGGGCCGGCTGCAATGGGGATGTCCAGTTTCATTTCCGGAAAGGTTTTCCAGTCACCCATGGTCACGCTATCCTCCGGCAATTTGGCTGGAACGTATGGGAACGGTGGTAACAGAAAGGGTTCAGGAGCCGATTTAGTCTTATTTTGGGCACTCAAACCTGAACATGTCATTGCTAGTAGAAAAACAACTTTAAAAATTCGTTTCATTGTTAATTTTTTTTCAATAAAAATTTATAACCTTTTCTATTACAGTTTAATAGACGCTTTTTTTCCTTTATAAACGACTTCAGCTACATTCTTACCAGTAGAAACGTTTACAATTTTGAATTTTCGCTCTGTAAGCATACCAGAGAATGAGCCTTTACGATCATTGATGGTCAGCACTTTCTTTGCATCATTCCAAGTAAAGGTAATGGTGGAATATGCTCCTTTTTCGTAGTTGTAATTGTCGTTTTCATCCTCATATAGGGTGAACTCGCCATTGGCTCCCGGGTAAACGCGTATCTCGAGGTTGTCCCAATTCTTTTCGGTAGCAAACTGAACGTTTGGTCCAAACGGAAGGATGCTGCCCGATTTGATGAATAATGGAATCTGATCGATCGTTGTTGCTTTAGTGATTTCCTGACCACCATTCATTTTTTCATTGGTCCAGAAATCGTACCAAGTGGTACCTGCAGGTAAATAGACTTTGGAGGATTTTGCCTCCGTGAAGTTCACCGTTTGGCTTTTTCCATCCGTTGAAGCATCTTTTTTATCCCAGCCCGTTTCGGCGTTCGCTCTTAGAATGGTCTCAGGGGTATATTGAGCCGTTGTGATTGGAGCGACCAAAATGGATTTGCCAAACATGTACTCATTGTTCATGTCCCTGACTTTCTTATCGTTAAAGTCCATCACCAAAGCACGCATCATGGTGGATTGGCTATTCGTCACCGTCCAGGCCGTTGAATAAATATAGGGCAATAAGGAATAGCGCAAATGAATGGACGTATTGATCGCATCGAAAATGGGTTCACCCTTTTTTCCGAAATTGTAGATTTCTCTAGGGATGTCCGTTCCGTGAGAACGCATCATGGGAGTAAATGCTCCGAACTGAAGCCAACGAACATACAATTCCTGAAAGGACGGATTCTTGGCGCCTTCGCGCCAGCCTTTGTTGTAGGCACTCGCAAAAAAACCACCGATGTCTGTGTTCCAGTAAGGAATGGCGCTCAAGCAGAAGTTGAGACCTGCAGGTATCTGGTTGCGCAACGATAACCAGGAAGAATTCACATCGCCAGACCAGGTATTGGCTCCATACCGTTGTTGACCGGCAAATGCCGAACGGGTCAGGATAAATACGCGTTTCTCCGAACTAACCGCACGTTGGTGTTCAGCAACGCCACCTACCGTCATCAGGGGGAATGCATTGCGAACCTTACGGAAGGAGCCAAGATAGGTTTTGAGGTCGAAATCGCTCGGTTTGAAATCCAAGTGGTCCGGTTCGGAGGAATCCATCCACCATCCGTCAATTCCAACGGAAAACAGACCTTTTTGGAGGTATTTCCAGTAAATGTCGCGGGCTTCGGGATTGTACGGATCGTAGGGTTGCACACCGGATGGGTATTCGCGGTTGGGTGGCCAAGTTTCCAAGCCCGATTGCGGCCATGTCCCGAAGTTCAGCAACATACCTTTGGGTTGCATTTCGCGGAATTGCTTGGTTTGTGGGCCAAAAGAATTCCAAATGGAAATGATGAGGTGTGCATTCATTTTGTGAATGTCGTCCACCATTTTTTTAGGATTCGGGAATTCGGGGTTTAGAAATTCCATGGCGTTCCAAAGGTAATTGTTGCCCCAATATTGCCAATCCTGAATGATGCCATCGAGCGGTACACCCAAGTCGCGATAGTTCTTTACGACACCCACCAGTTCGTTCTGGCTCTTGTAGCGTTCTTTGCTTTGCCAATAGCCAAACGTCCACAAGGGCATCATCGGAGCTTGTCCGGTCAGATCGCGCATGCCGGCAATGGAGCCATCGATGGTTCCACCAAACATCACATAATAATCAATGCAATCACCAACATCCGATCTGAACGATGTACTTTCGGGCTTGTCATCAAAAACGGTAGGGGAGTAATTGTCCCAAAACAATCCATAACCCTTAGTTGAGACAAAGAATGGGACATAGTCGTCGGTGTTGCCTTGTACCATGTTGATTCGCGTGTTCCGCTGAGACATCTTGCCGCGCTGTTGTTGGCCCAAACCATAAATGTCTTCGTCTTTGTCCAAAGTGAACGACTGATTGATGGTGTATGTTTTTGAGCCTGCATCGTTAAAATCGGTAAACGTTGCACCCGATTCTTTTTCACTTAGAAGCTCTTTGCCTGCGGGTGAATAATAGGAGATTTTACCAGACTTAATATTAAGATCGACTTTCAATTTCTCGCTTTTCAAAGAAACTATATCACCTTGTTGATTTAATGTAATCTTAGTGACTTGAGGTTTTTTGGTAACCGATAGACTTTCTTTTGTAAAGGTTTTTCCTTCAGGTGATTTAAGAACCCTTACGGTTGATGGTCCAAAAAATTGGATCTCAACATCTAAGGAATTGATTTTAGCCTTGAGACCCAAATCTGTTTTCTGATACGATTGTGCTTGAATGCCGATGGTGACAATCAACAGCAAAGACAGTAACAAGTGTTTTCTATTCATAGTTTATTTATTTTGTAGGACTTAAACGATAAAGACGTGCCCCATGACACGAAACCACCGGTGCGAATTCACCGTTGAAATTACCAAGGTTTTTGTGCAACCAGAGGTCGCGCACTTTAACGGACTTGGTGAAACCCAATTCGCTCAGGTTGACGGGTATTTTAACGGGACCACTCTGAGCATAGGGTGATTGAACATACACCAAGGCGCGTACGGTGGCACCACCTTCTTGGACGGTACCTCCATCATCGAGGGCGGCAAACGTTTTGAAGCGTGTGCATCCTTGTGGAAGGTCGTATTCTATCATGGATGGGGCGTGCGTTCCGATACCGTAAGGAACCGATTTGCCATCTACCATCATTGGTTTGCCACCGATTGCTGAAGTGGTGCTAGGTCTGCGCCAACCGGAAGTGGCACTTTTCCATTTTAAGTCCGTCAACTTCAATTCTCCATTCGCTCCGATGATTCGTGGTTCGCACCAGTCAAAATGATCTGCTGTGAAATCATCGTTGCCAATATCAGCAAGTAAAAAAAGTTTTTTGGCACCGGTTATATCCATGTCAATTTCAATTCCGTGTCCTGGAGTTTGACGGGTTATAATTTCGCTTGTATAAGCAGCTTTTTTGGGGTCTAACCATTGTTCGTCTTGCGTGTTGAACAGTGCCAGGTATTTATCCTTGCTGCCGGGTACATCGGCAACCCAAGCAATCAAACCCTCTTTGGTGCGGAACAGCTGACGGTTGTTCATGCTGTGTTGATTGACTGCAAGCACTTCGTCGTTGGTCAGCAGCGACAGCGTCAGAGAGTCGGTCTTAGTCATGTCGCCACCGTGCATGAGCGGTGAGCGAGCAATGCTCCACAGCGACATGAGGGTGAATTGTTCATCGGTTGTGAACCGTGTGTTTCTGCCCAACTGCAACACTCCAAGTGGTAGCATATCTGCATCCGGCCATGCACCTGTTATACGATAGGGGGTCCAGTCATGAAGGCGTTTGAATTGATCGTACATCGACTTCCAATTATCCCAGAAATCATCGCTGATACGCCACATATTAGCATTTTGATTGACACTTGGTCCTGCAGAAAGGGGTGTTTCGCCGGGAGAGGTGCTGAAAACAATTTTTCGACCAGTTTTTTCAATTGCTTTTCGAAGAGCTTCTACCTCAGGCTGATGGTATGGGCGGCTTAGATCATCGACTTTGATGAAGTCCACTCCCCAAGAAGCAACCAGTTCCATGAGCGAGTTATAATATTCCTGTGCTCCAGGTTTGGTCATATCCACACCATACATATCTGGATTCCAACCGCATGTGCTGTTTACATCTGCAATATCCGCTGCACGTGCACTTGTTCCTTTAATCGGTGTGTTTTGTTTCACGGCCTGGCGAGGAATACCGCGCATCATGTGAATGCCAAATTTGAGACCCTTGGAGTGCACATAATCAGCGAGTGACTTGAATCCAACCCCATTTTCGGCAGACGGAAATTTTTTGGGAGCAGGAATCAATCGGCTGAACTCATCCATGGTCAGCACTGCATCTTTAGCATAGTCGTAGCCTTTGGAATTTTGTTCATACCATTGAATATCCACGACTAGGTACTCCCAACCATGATGTTTGAGATTCGCCGCCATGAAATCAGCCTGCTCTTTTGCTTGGCTTTCGGTGATTTGCGTGCCGAAGCAGTCCCAACTATTCCATCCCATGGGTGGGGTGGATGCCCAGGTGTGATAGTCTTTGCTCGATTGTGCCTGTAAGGACATCATGTATAATGTACACAATACAATAAGCAATGCCAGTCGTTTTTTCATGGTACAATTTTTTATTTTACGGAGGAAAATTTATAAAGTAGCACTCCATGAACAGGAACCTTTAGTTCGAGTTGACCGTTTTTGGTTTCGAGCATGCTGATGTCTTTCTGCCGCCAAAGGTCACGTACTAAAAATTGTCCATTAATGCCGAGCTTATCGAAGTCTTTGTAAGAAAGAGCAACAATCTCAAAACCAAAGTTACAGAAACCTACGGCACAACTTCCATCTTCCAGCTTTTTCACGTAAATGCGTAAATCACCAATCGTTTGAACACAGACAGCCTCCTTGCCCAACGGATCTTGATTGATTTCGATAACCTCGTCGTTTGTAAGCAAACCCAGTGTGAAGTCATCGAGTTTTTCCATATCGCAACCAATGAGCAGGGGAGCGGCGAAAAGACACCAGAGACTGATGTGCAGATACTGTTCGTCCGGTCTTAGTTTGCTCTTGTGCGGATTGCCCCAACCAACAGTGCCTACAACCAACATATCGGGATCGTTCCAATTGCCAGGCTTAGCATACGCAGCTGATTTGTCCTGATCCAAAGCGATGTTTTTTACACTTGCCCAAGAGTCGTTGATATCGTTGGTCGTTCTCCAACAGCTTCCACCGACAGAATCGCCCCACTTCCAAACATCCGACATACCGTATTGGCACAAACTAAAAACGATGTCGCGCGGCTGTTGGCGAAGGAATTCACTCATCATCTTATAGGGCTTCATTGCTGTATATAGTTCGTTACCACCTTGTTGTGAAAAAGAAGGTGTTTTATTTGGGTCGTTTTCGGGCAGTCCACTAATAATACCCCCATAACTGCACCAATCGTATTTCAAATAGTCGAAACCCCATTTTGCATAGCTTTGTGCGTCTTGTCTTTCGTAGCCATAACTGCCGGCGCAGCCGCCACAAGTCCAAGGACCAGGACTCGAGTAAAGACCGATTTTTAAACCCAGGTCGTGTACATAATCAGCCAGACTTTTCATATCACCAAATCTGGAATTCGGGATAATAGAACCCTCTTCATCGCGAAATGTTCCGCGTAACGATTGGTCTTTGGAGTCTCGATGGTTTTGCCAAAAATCGTCAATATTGATATACGTCCAACCGTGATTGATCAGCCCGCTTTTTACCATGGCATCCGCAGCCCTTTTTACCTTATCTGCCGAAACTTCATTTGCAAAACAGTTCCAGCTATTCCAACCCATAGGCGGTGTGAGCGAAATTCGGTCGCCGCATTCCACACGCAATTTCCGTTGAACTATCCCTTTTGCATTTTTGGCTACTAGGTTGACCATGTACGTTCCAGCCTCCGTTAGTTTACCGGTTATGTTCCCGGTTTTGGCATTTAATTTCAAACCTTTCGGCAATCCGGATGCAGAAAAAGTCATGGGTCTGTCACCTGTGGCTGTCACCAGAAATTGAAAAGGTGAGCCCGGACGTACCCCAAAAATCTTTGCCCCAGTAATTCTAGGCTCTGCAGAAGGGGGAGGAGTAAGAATATACGGTTCAGTTGCTACAGGATTGTAGGTTTTAAAAATTGTTGCACCGGTAGTTCGAAATTTAGCATCCGCCCAGTCTACATGGTCGTAATAATTACCGTTTCCACCGTCGTTTACGTTCAATTCCATTTTTTGAATGCCTTCAAGCCTAACAGAACAGATTGTGGCCGTATCACCTAAATGCATGACACCGCTCGACCACAATTTCTTCCCATCACCATAAACGACGAATTCTGCCGCTGGTCTTTGGCCTTTAACTTCGTCGTCTATGCCTACTAGTGCTGTGAATAAAGTGGCTTCTCCATTCAGAAGGATGGTTATTGAACTTTCAGCATGACTGCCAAAACCACGTTCGAAGGTTTTACCTGCAATGGTGAGCGTTTTACCGTCTATAGATTTGTTTTTCATGGGAACGCCATACCCTTGGGTTGCGGCACTCAGATCCAATTGGTCAAGCCATACGGTTTGAGCCGTTAAGGATTCAATGCCAATGATATTGAAAATGAAGAGAAGACCTGCAATTGCAGCAAATCGTACAGTTTTTGTTGATTTCATTTTTACAGTATATCGAATCAATAATTAAATTTCCACCAGTCAAAATTAAGTAAATCCTTTTTCCCATTGAAAACAAAATACAAATCATGAACACCTTGCACATTTTTCACCGGAGTACTGATTGTTTTCCAGCTGTCACCTTCACCGGAGGCCGTTACTTGAAGGGTTCCCAAAATTGGTCCATCGATCTTGTCGGTATGGATTTCAATGTCTCCGCCGTACAAAGCAGCAATACTAACTTCAACCGATTTTGCTCCCTTTGAAAAGTCGACACCTTGCACTTTGATGTAATCGCCGTTGTGAATGGAGGTGACAAAGTATCTGTCAGCTATTTTCTTCCCTTTGTTCCACGAAACGTTTCGTTCCCATTCGGTCACCATGGCTGTTTTGAGCCCTTCGCTAAAGGCCATGTTTTCAGCTTCGACGCGGTTGTAGGGGTTTAGAGTGCCCAGTTGTTTGACACCGCTAGTTGACCAAAATGGAAGCTTCTGAATGGAACCATCCGCATTGTACGTTAAATTTTCGAGACAGATCGAACGTCTTTCATAGTGTTTGGACATTGTCTTTTGCCCGATGGAGTAATTGAATCCAAACACGTAGGAATTGCCTTTAAAGTCGATTATTCCAGGATGGTTACCACTGGAGCGTTGGTCGCCTTCCATGATCATTCCTTTATACTCCCATGGGCCGGTCGGCGTATTGCTCATCGCATAACCAATACCTTCTGGACAGCAGGTGGAAGCATACGACAGGTAATAATGCCCGTTGCGTTTCCATACCCAAGGGCCTTCCTGATAATTGGCAGGTTTGGTAGGTTCGTTAACGATTTCACCCGAATAGGAAATCATATCCTCGTTCAGCTTGACATAATACAGATTTGGATTTCCCCAATAAAGATACGCTTGACCATCGTCGTCAATGAGTATGGTCGGGTCAATATCATGGACACTATTTTTTATCAGCGGTTTTCCGATTGGATCTTTGAAAGGCCCGTAAGGACTGTCGGAAACAAGGACGCCTATGCCCATTCCATTCGGAACAGGACAGTACATGTAAAATTTATTATTCCGTCGAATACATTGGGGTGCCCATGCCCCATTATCGGTTCCAACCCATTTGAAGTTTTTAAGCGAAGCGATTTCACCGTGATCCGTCCAATTGACCATATCGGTCGAAGTGTATAATTGCCAATTCAGCATTTTAAAACCCATCGCATCATCTTCATCATGACCGGTATACAGAAACACGGTGTCATTATACACCATTGGGGCTGGGTCAGCAGTGAATTTGGTTTGGATAATTGGGTTGTCCGCAAAACAGTACATTCCTATGGATGAAAACAAAATAATCGATAGTGCTACAACAAAGCTTTTAGAGAATGTGGTAATCATGATACTAATTGTGTTAATTTTATTTCTTTGCTGGTATACTCACCCCTTCAGTTGTTAAAGGGATTGGTTGAATACTACCGTCGGGATTAAAGTATAAGTATTCGACACAGACCTGACGTCTGCAATCACCACCGGGAGTGCCATCCAGGGCGTAAGATCCATCGTGGTAGAAGAAATACCATTGTTTGTTGAACTCAATAACCGAAGGATGAATGGTGAATCCAAACTTTGCCGGACCTGTCAATAAGCTACCATACGTCCAGGGGCCGGTAATTTTCTTTGCAGTAGAGTACCCAATTTGTTCTGCTTGCACACCAGGAGCATCGGCAGCATAGATCATATAATAAAGGTCGCCGCGTTTGAAGAGCCATGGACCTTCCGAATAATTTCTGAATGGTACTTTGGTGACTGGGCCGTCGATTTCAACCATGTTGCGTTTGAGTTTAACCATGTAGCAATCGCCGTTGCCCCATGCCATCCATGGAGTTCCATCGGTGTCGATAAAGACTGTCGGGTCAATGTCAGAATTGGCACGGTGTGAATCTTTGGTCATGTCATCGGTAATCAGTGGCTTGCCGGGAAGGGCCTCCTTGAAAGGTCCGGTTGGACTATCGCTGACAGCTACCGTAATAAAATGCCCATTTTTTCCATCCAGAGTGACATAATAGTAATATTTGCCATCCTTCTCTATTACCTGTGCTGCCCAGGATGCTCCTGGATAGGCGTTTGCGAAATCCTTGGCGGCTAGTACCTGCCCATGGGCCTTCCAGTTTTTCATATCGGTACTTGAATAACAAATCCAGCTGGGCATGTTGAACCATCCACCTACCGAAGCTGCATCTTGTCCGACATACGCATAAGCGGTATTACCAATGACAGTAACAGCGGGGTCGGCGGTAAAGATGTCCGTAAATAGCGGGTTTTGGCCAACGACTCTGGGCAACGCTTCACCTTGAATGCGAATTTCATCGATAGCACCATCAAGAACAGCAAGACTGTTTGGAAACCCACTTGGGTAACCGCGACCGATCACCCACATTGCTGCGTTGTGCGGAAGAGCAGTGCCTTTGAAAGTCATGGTGGAAGACTTGCCGTAACTGGTTTGTCCAGAAGATTTTACTTCAAGGCTTACTGTTGTTTGGTTGCTTATTGCATCGAAATTGGCTTGGGCGCGAACATCGTACCATTTACCGGCAACGACCTCGTCACCGGCACCAATACGACGAGCAATACCATCGGCACCCATAACTTCAATGAAGTATTGTTTCATCATGTTGTCATATCCAAGGGAAAGTTCGCCTGCCAGCGCACCCCTAGAGCCTTCTTTACAGAGAAAGACCTGTTCTGTACCAAGCAGGTTGCAAAGAAGGCTGGCCTCAATGGCCCAACTTTTTTGCATATCATAAAAAGCCAAGGGCCTTTCTGTGGATACAACATATTCGCCACGTTTTATAACGAGTGAGCGTGAGTTGGGCAAACCATTTACCATCTCAGTCGGAACATTTTCTGAAAAGACGTTGAGCGAAGGCCTTGAACCACGAACTTGCAGTACGTTGCCTTTGCCTGAAAGGTCAACAATATATGGTTGCGGTTCAACGGGGCCTCTATCAGAAGCAGTTAGAGGTTGTCCCACAATGGGTGAGCTGATAGAATCACCCCGAAGGTGTTTGATTTGCTCAAAATTCCAATGTGCAAGAACCTGACTTCCAGTGGTTGCTGCGTTGGCGTACGTCATGGAGAAAAAAGTACAAAGAGTAACAAAGGTCAGGCAAAAAGATCGCATCATTATGTTTGTTGTTTTAGTTAAAAATCCACCAATCGAAGTTTAACAAATATCCTTCGCCTCCTTTAAAAACAAAATAAAGGTCGTGGGTTCCTTGTACTGCATTGACTTTGCAGGATTGAACCGCCCATTTTTGAAAATCTCCGGTATTTTTTACATTCAACGTCCCCAATAACGGACCATTCAGATTGTCTATGTGGATTTCAATTTTTCCATCTGGAGATGCAGAAGCAATGTTAGCATTGAAAGATTTGACTTTCTTTTTAAAATTAACGCTTCTAACCTTGATGTAATCACCGTTATCAATCTCCGTTACATAAATGCCGAGTTTATCACTTACAGCAGTTTCTACACCCGATTCAAAGGCAATCGTCTCGGCTTCCTTACGAATCATCGGGTTGAACGCTCCTACACTTTTGGTTATACCTTCAACCGTATGTGGAATCCTTGGAATGGTTCCATTTTTGTTGTAATTGAATTCAGCCGCACAGACAGAGCGATTAAAACCACCACCACCCGGTAGATCACCGTTGTGATAGAATAAGTAGGAATGACCTTTATAATCAATGATACCGGGGTGATTTGTAAAAGCTCCACCTTTTCTGATAATTGGCATGATGGTATCTTGATATATCCAAGGTCCAGTTGGACCCCGACTTGTTGAGTAGGCAAGGTGCTCCGGAACGCCACCCGCTGGGAAAAGCATATAATAGAGATTGTTACGTTTGTAAAACCAAGGGCCTTCTTCATATTGAGTGGAACGTCTGGCGTCACCCGTACGAACGCCAAAGCTTTGCGGAGTGAATTCAACTGTAACAACATCGCCCGTATATGAAATCATATCTTCGTTCAGCTTGACGTATTTTAAATAGGGGTTTCCCCAATATAAATAAGCCTGACCATTGTCATCGATATAAACAGTAGGATCAATGTCTCCATTTCCACTATGAACCAAGGGTTTTCCAATGGCATCTGTGAAAGGACCTGTTGGACTGGAAGAGACTGCAACACCAATTGACATGCCTTTGCCACTGACTTCATTCATAGGGACATACCAGTAAAATTTGCCGTTTCGATGAATGCATTGCCCTGCCCAAGCATCTTTTTTTGCCCAGCTGAAGGTGTTGAGTGAAAGTGGTGAGCCACGATCGGTCCAGTTAACCATATCGGTTGTACTATAGCAACGCCAATCTTTCATAACAAACCAGGTAGACTTATCTTCGTCGTGGCCGGTATAAAGAAAAACGGTGTCTTTATATACCATTGGTGCCGGATCGGCAGTGTAAACGGTTTGTATGATTGGATTTTGGGCGACCCCAATCAATGGGCTTATTGTTGCCACCAAAGCCAAAAGGATAAAAAGTTTCAAACGATTCATTATTTATCAAGTTTGATGATGTAAGTGAATGACGTTGGATCGGAATAGACTTTGAATCGATCCAAAGGTTGAGGTCCACAGCTGGCCGATCCAACTCCTAAGGTTTTGGTGGATACGCACACTACTGTTGAAGTACTGGCCGGTAGATCAATTTTATATTCTACTGGATACATTTGTTCATCCGTGTGTGGCAGTGCAGCAACCTGCATCAACTTTTCATCCGATTGTATAGTCATGCCTGGCATGTCCTTACCGTAAAGTTTTGCCCACCTAACTTCTTCGTGATTGCCACGTTCCATGGGTTTTTCGTATTTGTATTGTTCGTTCACGCCAAGATCATACAATCCTACTTCGGCAGAATATTTACGATCGGAATAATTTTCGAACGGACCACGGCCAAAGAACGTCATACGATCGAACTTTTTGTCCAGCAGCATGCGAACACCGATTCGTGCCAAGTTTACGCGGAATCCTACAAATTGAACGTTGTTGTCAACCTGAATGGTCCCATCGCCTTTAATAATGTAACTGGCTGAATGGTATACTCCAAAACCATCTTTTCCGTCGGCTTTGGTAATAGACACCACTTTCACCGTGGTTTTATCGATTGTTTCAACGTTCATTTCAACCGGAGTGAATTGGAGCGAAGTAATGCCATAACGATCCCAAAAACGGTATGCCCAGTCGTCATCGTTGCGGTGCGAAGCACGCCACAAATGCAATTTTGGTGCACCACCCGTTGCTAACAATTCGATGCCATTTTCACTCAACTGACTCATGAAACCGGTTTTTTTATCGAATCCTACGGTGAATCCTTTACCGGTAACCGTTATGGTTTGATTGTTCTGAATCATCTTAACTGGTTCGGTCACCTTCAATGCTGCTACAGGTGGAGTTCCGACAGGTAGTTTGAACTGCTCGGTTGCAACTTCAAACCCTTTTTCTGCCCAAAGCGTCTTCCCTTTTAAGGTATAGGAAACCCGTAGAAAGTATTCTGCCCCAGCCTTAGGTTGCTCAATTTTATAGTTGAGCACAGCTCTACCCGAACTTCTTGGGTTGATGGGTCGCATCAAATTGGTGGTTCCCTTGGAAATTTCAACCCCATTTTCAGAGATTGTCCATGAAATGTCAAAGTCGTTCAACGTGATGAACTGATATTTATTTCGAATGGACAGGGTGCCCGTTGCTGGATCAGTCAATTCAGTATCAATCCACTGAAAGGCTTTTTTCATTTCAGGGTAGTGGGGTTTAACCTGATTTCCCACCGTTGAGCGGTCATAAGAAATGACACCTTTGTGAATGAAGTAATGGTCATTCGGCTGTTCGCCAAAACCACCACCATACGCCAGAATAGGATGTTTTGGGTCCCGTCTGTTCCACAAGGCCTGATCCTGAAATTCCCAAATGGCTCCGCCTAAAATTTCAGGATTGTTGTCGAAGGCCTTTGAATATTCATCGAGTGAACCCATTGAGTTGAACATGGCATGAACAAACTCACAGATATAAAGCGGTTTGGTCAACCCCCAATTTTTTACCATGTCAACGTAATCAGCTGCAGTACCATACATGCGACCATCGAAATCAGAAGGATTTCGGCTACCTGCTCCAAACCGTTCATAATGAACAAAGCGTGTTGAATCAATAGCTTTAATCGTGTTCATCGCAGCCACAAAATTAGAACCAACGCCACCGCATTCGTTCCCTAAGGACCAGATAATTACGGAAGGATGATTTTTGAAGTTTTCGACATTGGCTACATTCCGATCAATAATGGCTGCTTTCATGGTAGGCTCCTCGTCGAAACGTCTGTCGTAACCGTGACTTTCACAATTGGCTTCGGCAACCAACCAAATACCGTATTCGTCGCACAACTCATACCAGCGTGGATCGTCGGAATAGTGGCTGGTACGCACATGGTTGCAATTGCCTTGCTTAATGACTTCCAGATCACGAATCATTTGTTCTTCCGTTACGGCATGACCTACGTCCGACCAATGTTCGTGGCGGTTAACACCTTTCAATTTGATGGGTACTCCGTTAACCATGAAAACACGGCCTTTAATTTCCAGTTTGCGGAAACCAATTTTGGAAGAAAGAATCTCACCTTCTGAATTCGTTAAAACGACCGTATATAAATTAGGAGTTTCTGCCGTCCATTTTTGTGGATTGGTAACCTGGAACTTCACGTTTAAAACTTCTTCTTGTTTGGCGTTTAGGGAAGAACCAGTGGTACTGCCTTTGGCTATTTCAACACCGACTTTATCATAAAGTGTTGCAGTAAAAGTTTGCGCCTTCGCCTTACTCTCACCGTAATTCTTGATTTTTGCAGAGACATTGACCAAACCATCCTTGTATTCTTTGTCTAAATCTGGTTTTACAAAGAAATCGCGGATGTGAACTTGCGGGGCACTCCAAAGGGTCACGTTCCTAAAAATGCCGTGTAAGCGCCACATGTCTTGGTCTTCCAACCAAGTGCCTGAACTGTATTGATATACCTCAACGGCAATCATGTTCTTGCCAGGCTTCAGGTATTTGGTGAGGTCAAAATCGGCAGCATTGCGGCTGTTTACACTAAAGCCCACCTTTTCACCATTCACCCATACGAAGAATGCACAATCAACACCGTCGAATGTAATGAAGTTGCGTCTTCCCGACCATTCAGCCGGCACATTGAATTCTCTACGGTAGCTACCGACAGGGTTCCGTTCCTTGAATGCAGTATACCACTTATCCGGTTCACTCATCACGCGTGGAAAATCTTTCTTAATGGTATAACCCGCATTTCGGTAAAACGGCGTTCCGTAGCCTTGTACTTCCCAATTGGAAGGAACCGGAATTTCTTTCCACCCCGATACATCAAACGTTGGCTTGTAGAAATCGACCGGCCGCTCCTCCGGGGTAGGAACCCAATTGAATTTCCACGGTCCATTCAAACGAAGACAAAGGGAGGATGCGTGACGCTTGGCCACCAATGCTTCTTGGAGGTTGGCGTAGGGCATTAAGGTGGCATGATACGGTTCTTTGTTGATGCCAAGCAGTTCCGGATTTTCAATTTCCGTTGGAATGAAGGCTCCAGCGCCAAAGGCTTGGATGCTGCATACAATCAAAAATAGGATGCTGATGAACGTTGATTTTCTCATGGTTGATGGTATTTATAAAATGGTGACAAGAATGGTTTTGAGCGTTTCCGTATCGGAACTGTTTCCATAAAGCACTTCGTAGGAACCCGGTGTGACAGCCATTTTCCGTTGTGCCCAATCAAAGAATTCAAAGGCTGAAGGGTTCAGTTCAAGGGTTACTGTTTGGTTTGCACCTGGCTGAAGGCTGACCCTTTTAAAGCCGCGGAGTGTTTTGAGAGGACCCTCCACATCATTGACCTTCCGAACATAAACCTGAACGATTTCCGTACCTGATCTTTTCCCCGTATTCTTAACCGGTAGTGTCAATTGGATTGTTTCGTTCGACTTGATTGTTGATTTACTTAGCAAAGCCGCACCGATCTCAAAACTGGTATAGCTCAATCCAAAACCAAAGGGGAAAAGAGCATCATCCATAAACCGATAAGTACGACCTTTCATGGAATAGTCTTCGAAATCTTTCAACTGGTCGGAACTCTTGTAAAAAGTGACGGGCAATTTACCCGAAGGGTTGTAATCACCGAATAGCACGTCAGCAACTGCTTGACCTCCTGATTCGCCGGCATACCAGGCTTGTAGGATGGCATCGCAACTTACAGTTTCAGGTTCTAAAGCTATGGCTGAGCCGGAACAATTTACAAATACAACCTTTTTTCCGGCATCTTTCAATGCTTTCAAGCAATTGCGCTGTACCAACGGCAGATCTATGTTGGTGCGGTCTCCACCCTTAAATCCGGGATAATTCACAGGCATTTCTTCTCCTTCGAGTATACCTGAAAGACCTCCAACAAAAATAACCACATCAATACCCTGAAGTTTTTTGATCATCGAAGAGAATTCAATATCAACTTCTTTTCCGAAATCGAACTCAATGTTTGCCTGCCAGTTGCTTAATTGAGCAAATTGGATTTCAATCTTATAGGTCTTTCCGCTTTCGACTTGAAAAGGGACTTTGCTGGTCAGTGTTCGCCAATTATTGATTTTTTCGATGGATTTGCCATTGACAAAAAGCTCAAATAAACCTGTGGCACCGCATTTGAATACAATTTCCTCACTGACGGCTGATGTGAATTCAGTTTCATACTTGGCAGAGAAACCTTCCAGTTTAACACCTGGCGCAAATTCATGCTGACCGAGTGTTGTCATTTTGATTGGGTTGGTTATTTGTTGAACGGCCACTTCAGCACCCTTCCTGTCAGAGTCGTTCCAGTAAGTCGCCTTTATACCTTTCTTACCGTTGAAGGTGCATTTTTCAAGATAGCTTTGGGTAACCTTGTCATCCACTAAATCGCATGCTTTATCGTAAAGTACTTTTACAGGTGAAATTTTGGAGGAAATGCCGTCCAAAATGGTGATGGTTTTATTTGGAGTTCCGTTATAGTTGCCCCACAACATGACTTTGTCGTTGGCATTTGGTCCGAGAACGGCAATTTTTGTAGTTTTCTTTAAAGGAAGTAGGTTGTTTTTGTTTTGAAGCAGGGTCATGGTTTCCCTAGCCATTTCCAGAGACATTTTTTGATGAGCATCGTTGTTGACCACCGACATTGGTATTTTGGACCAAGGCACCAGTGCATCGTCATCCATTTCTCCCAAATCGAAACGGCCTATCAATACACGCTTCAAACGGACATCAATGTCTTCTTCTTTGATCAAGCCTTGTTCGACGGCTTTGGGCAGTTGTTTGTAATTATAGTCTGCCCATTGGCATTCCACATCGGTTCCGGCCAATACGCCTTTGGAGGCTGCATGTACGGCATCGGACGATACTTTGTGGCTCGTATAGAAGTCTGCAATGGCACCGCAATCGGATACGACGAGGTATTTGAAACCCCATTCTTCCCTGAGAATCTTTTGGAGTAATTGGTTGCTACCGCAGCAAGGTTCGTCATTCAATCGCTGGTAGGCGCACATGACCTCACGTACATCGGCATCCTGAACCAATGCTTTGAATGCTGGAAGATACGTTTCGTAAAGATCGCGAGGACTAACGCTATTCAAGTTGAGCGTGTGCCTGCTCCATTCCGGACCGGAGTGCACGGCAAAATGTTTGGCACAAGCGAGCAATTTCTTGTATTTGGAATCGGCAGGGCCTTGAAGTCCTTTAACAACCGAAACACCCATGCGGGAAGTTAAATAAGGGTCTTCACCGTAGGTTTCCTGACCACGACCCCAGCGTGGATCGCGAAAGATGTTAACATTTGGGGTCCAGACAGAAAGGCTCAGAAAGCGTTTGTTTTTCTGCCCTTTTGCATTCGCTTCATTGTTTTTTGCACGCGTTTCATCGGAAACGGCGTTAAAAATCTGATACAGCAATTGGTCGTCAAACGAAGCGGCCATTCCGATTGGTTCGGGAAAAACAGTTACATTTCCATTGTTTGCGAGTCCGTGTAAAGCTTCGCTCCACCAATTGAAATTTTTAATGCCCATCCGAGGAATGGCATCCGAAATATCGCACATCAACGTTGCCTTCTCCACTAAAGTCAAACGGGATATCAAATCAGTAGCGCGTTCTTCAGAGCTTAAATTAGGGTTCTGATAAGGTAGCTGTGCCCAAATATTGGAAGAGAATAGTAGGATAACGCCGAAAAAGAGTGTCCTTTTCAGACAACATTGAAATCTAGACTTCATGGTAAACTTAGTTGATGGGTTTTAGTATTGCTGCAAAGCCTCCACGACGGAGCATTTTTACGTCCAGGTTACTGGCTTTGTCAATTATAACATAGTTGGTGGAGAATGCTTTATCGTGAGCACCATCGGCAATCAACGTAAGTTGGTAGCTTTTCCCTTCAGGTAAGAAGCTGAATGTCAGTGTTTTCTTTTTTTCTTTGATCTCCGCATTAATGCCTCCGATATACCAGTTGTCTCCTTTTCTGCGAGCGATGATGATGTCTTTGCCCGGGTAGCCATCCATCAATTTGGTGTCGTCCCAAGCATTAGGAACTTCCCTTAGGAAATCCTTCGCTGCATCCGGAAGGTTGTAATATCCTTCAGGTCTGTCCGCCAAATGTTGAAGACCGGATTCGAAGACCACACTGAGTGCCAGCTCATGTCCATAGGAAGTGATGTGCGGAAATTGGGAATTGGTGAAGGTTACGGGTGTATAATCCATGCCACCTACGACATTCCGTGTGAAAGGTAGGATGGTGTTATGTTCAGGGGCTGTAAAAGTAAAATCAGGGCCATTGTTGTACCATTCAGCTCCACGAACACCTTCGTAGGTCATTAAATTCGGATAGGTACGTGCCCATCCACGAGGAACCAAACACCCATGGAAGTAGACCATCATCTCATATTTGGCAGCATCATCAAGGATGTCGAGGTAATATTTGATCATGTCTTGTTTTTCACTTTCGAAGAAGTCGATTTTTACACCGACAAAGCCCATTTTTTTTATTTTGGCGAATTCCTCGGCACGGTTTTCGGTGGTCAACATTCGGTCACGAGGTGTGGCTGAAACCCAGGTATGTTTTCCTCCGGAATTGTACCAAATGAGGGGTTTGATACCTTTTGATAGGATGTATTTGGCAGCATCCTCTAAATTACCACCGTTGGTCATGGCATCCCATTCCCAATCGAGAAGGGTATACGGCCAGCCCATATTGGCAGCCAGATCGGCAAAGTCGCAGACAATCTTGAAATCTTTCGTTCCATGGTTGCTGGACCAGTAGTTCCAAGAAACCTTTCCGGGTTTTACCCAGTCTGTATTTTTCAGAACGGATGGCGGGCATACGTCATCAACCAGCGTGGATTCGACAATGTCGGACAAACTGCCAATCATGACAACACGCCAAGGGGATTTCCAAGGCAGGGTGATGGTGGGTTTGGATTCTCCGTAACCATTACCATCTCCTTTGTCTGGGAAGGTGATCTTATACTGTGATTTTTCCGTTATATTACTCAATTTGGAACCGCAATAACTGCGATTCACATCCGCTTCATGAATAAGGTACCAACAAGAAGCATCTGCTGTGCAAAAGAGTGCTGGATAACCCCATTCTCCCTGCGTTTTATCATCGTTTAGGGTCGAATACAAGCCTTCGTTTGCCCGATTCCATTTCTCCATCCAGCGCTTGGTGTCTGGAGCGATGGAGTAGGAGGTTGTTTCTTCATTGACGGTGAACGTTCCCGTTTTCTCCGGAAACTCGTATCTGAAAGCTATTCCATCATTGTATGCCCGGATGATCAGGTTCAATTTTGCCTTGCTTGGATTCTCAAATGAGACAGTTACATTAGTGGCTGAATTGCTGCATTTTGCTCTTTTCCCATGAATAGCCGTGTATTGTTCGCTAATTGTCAATGGCTTATCGGCTTTCAAGAATTTCAGATCCTTGATGAAATCCTGATCGCTTCGGGATAGTCCGAGACCAATCAAGGGAATCACTTCACTTACTTTACCTTCTTTCAGATAAGATACTTTTAGAGACCATTCACCCGCATTGTTGATGAGGGCTACGTTTATCTTTTGATTAGGCGATTTCACCACAACACTTTGAGAAAATGTAGTCGAAAAAAGTATAAGGAAAACTACTGAAATAAGGGTGCGTTTCATAATAAAAAGGATTAAATAATTCCCAAATAGAAACAAAAAAAACAGCATATTTTGCTAATAAATCATTGATAATGATTATCTTAGCATTGGATACAAAACCAATTGAATATGCTGCAATACAAAGATATCAAAAAAATTCAAGAGTTGAAAGTGGATAACTCAATTAGTTTTCTATGAGCCCAGTATCCACTGAAACCAGTTTCATAAGCTGAGCGAAACTTGGCATTTAGATAATTTGTTTATTTTTGTTTTCTATGGAAGAACTATTCCCTTTGGTAAACGAACAAGGAGAACTGATTGGCAAAGCCTCGCGAAAGCTTTGTCATTCAGGCTCTTTTCTTTTGCATCCCGTGGTGCATTTACATGTTTTCAATGCTGCCGGACAGTTGTTTTTGCAGAAACGGTCCATTTCCAAAGATATTCAGCCTGGGATGTGGGATACTTCCGTAGGAGGACATGTTGATTTTGAGGAAACGATTGGTGTTTCCGACTGGGTTTTGCCTGCATTGCAACGTGAAGCGCGCGAAGAGCTTGGTATTATTGGATTTTTGCCTGTATTCGTAATGCGCTATGCATTCCGATCACTATTTGAGTACGAATTGGTCCATACCTATTATACCGTATATCATGGACCGATTGTTGTCGATCCTGTCGAAATAAGTGAAGGCCGTTTCTGGGATCAATCCGAAATCCTTGCCAACATCGGCAAAGGCATTTTTACTCCGAATTTCGAAGGGGAAGTTTTAAAGGTGCTGGAAACCTATTCATCAAAGTGATTTTTAAATGAAATCAGTTGCATCATTTCTTTGAAATAAGGAAAATATGGCGTATTATTGTACTTTATTTGAGGACACTTATGAGCTATACCATCCCTATATAAAGGACATAAATAAACGTTATTATGATAAACAAAGAGATAATTAAGGAAATGATCGTTTCATTTCAACTTTCATTGCCGAAAAAAATAGTAATCAGAGAACGGATTGTGAAGGCAGATACTGGAAAAATTGCTGTCTATGTTGGCGTCCGTCGATGTGGAAAGTCTAATTCAATGTATCTGACTATCAATGATTTGATAAAAAGTGGTGTGGATAGGAAATATATTCTTTTTCTAAATTTTGATGATGAGCGTTTACAATTTGAACAGGGTGATTTTGATGTAATAATACAGGCATACACTGAGATGTATCCGGAAATTGAATTGGAGAAGGCCTATTTGTTTTTCGACGAAATTCAGGTAACTAATGGCTGGGAGCAATTTATTAGGAGAATATATGAACAAGTGAATCAGAATATTTTCCTTACGGGTTCAAACTCAAAAATGCTTTCGACAGAAATTGCAAGTTCATTGCGGGGAAGGACACTTCAAACGGAATTTTTCCCTTTGTCTTTCAGTGAATATCTCACATTTAGAGGTGTAAGCTACAATTTGTACAGTTCAACCGATAAATCGCTACTGATTCATCATTTCGACAATTATCTGAATGAAGGAGGATTCCCAGAATTGGTCCGATTTAGAGATAATCTTCAAAAAGAAGATGCTGAAAAGATATTGCAAGAATATTATTTTGTAATGATTTACAGGGATTTAGTAGAACGGTATGAGATAAAGAACATTATTGCTCTAAAATATTTTTTAAGAAGAGTGCTTGTGAATTCTACAAAACCAACATCAATACGAAAAATTTACAATGAACTGAAATCGGCAGGAATAGAGGTAAGTAAGAATATATTGTACCAATGGATTGAATATGTTGAACAAATTTACTTGTTTTTGTCCTTGTCAAAATTCGAACCTTCTTTTGTGAAAGAGCATACAGGAGATAAAAAGTATTATTGTATTGATACTGGCTTGTACAAGGCATTAAATGCACAAACAACAGAAAATAAGGGTGTTATGCTGGAGAATGCAGTGTTTTTACATTTGCGCCGACAAACAGGTTTTCAAAAGAAGTTAAACTATTTCAAAGGTAAACGTGAATGCGATTTTATTGTATCAAATAATGAAACAGTTGAGAAAATAATACAAGTTTCGTGGGATGTTACTGATAATGAAACCTATAAACGAGAAATGGAAGGATTAATTGAAGCTTCAAACAATTTGAATTGTAAGGATTTGACGCTAATCACTAAAGACCAATTAAATACCGTTGATTACAATGGATATACAGTGAACATTATACCTGCTTATCGCTATTTCTTAAGCTAACTGATTTTGAAACAACTAGATCTCACTCACCCGCACCTTCTTTGTTTTCAGCTTCTCATTGTTTACCAACTCAATGACCCGCGAAACCACTGCCGTTTTAACACCGACATACGAGCATTCCTGCTTGATCTCAATAATGCCCAAATCATCCTTTAAAAGCTGACCTTGCTTCATAAATAACCCAGCAATATCACCCTTGGAAATCTTATCCCGTCGACCACCGGTAATGTAAAGTGTCGACCATAAAGGAGCCGCAGCCACTGAAGCGTTCGAAAGCTTTTCTTCGGGAATCTTTCCGATAAAGGATGGCAAATCCCCTTTTTCCCATTTCAAGACATAAGCTGTTCCGTCGCTTTTCATACGAGCCGTACGACCATTCCGGTGAATGAATTCCTGTTCCCTCGGAGGCAATTGAAAGTGAATGATGAACTTTAGCTCCGGAATATCCAAACCTCTGGCAGCCAAATCGGTAGCAATCAATAAACGGATCGTTCCGTTCCTGAATTTAATCAAGGTGCGTTCCCGATCTATCTGCTCCATGTCCCCAGTAAAGCAACCGTGACGGATGCCGCTGCGATCGAGGCCGGCACTGATGTCCTGAATGGACTCCTTGAAATTGCAAAAAACGATGCCCGGTTGTTCGCCCAAGTGGTTGATCAGTTGTACCAACGTCCGACCCAGCTCCTTGGTTGGCGAAATGACAGACCTGATTTTCAGTTTGGCAATCTTTTCATGCAGGTAATCGATGCAAATGGGCGAAGAGAGTCCAACAAACGAAGGAATTTCAGCTTCGGAAGTGGCAGAAGTCAGCAACTTCTTAACGGTAGAAGGCAAGCCTGAAAGAACCTCCTTCATTTCGTTTTCATAGCCAATTTCCAACGACTTGTCAAATTCATCCAAAACCAATGTATGAACGCCGGAGACAGAAAAAATCTCCCTTTTCATCAAATCAGCCAATCTGCCGGGTGTTCCAACCAATATCGTCGGTGCATGCTTCAAATCAATTTTGTCCTGATATCCGGCACGTCCACCATAAACAGCATTTGCCTTAAATCCAGAACCCATGTTGCGGATTACATGCTCTATCTGGATGGCCAATTCCCTCGATGGTACAACAATCAACACCTGAGTTTCCTCGCTTTCAGAGGAAAGCTTTTCCAAAATCGGTAACAAATAAGCCACCGTTTTTCCGGTTCCTGTCGGAGAAAGCAAAATTAAATCTTGTTCTGATTCAAATGACGAAAGAACCTCTTTTTGCATGGGGTTCAGCGTTTCTATCTTAAGTTTGGCGAGCATTCGCTCTCTGTGATTGGGTGTTGTTGACATGATGCAAAGGTACGATGTTTATTTGCACCTTCAACTACTTCCAATTGGTATCTTTTCGGTCGGGATCTTTTCTTATGGAATTTTCTCCCTGGGAATCAGCTGAACCTCATGCAATAAAAAATGGGCGTCACCGAATAAACGGAGGCGCCCATTTTCTATTGATTAAACGATTAGAACAGATGAAATGCCAGTGTCAACCCAGCAAACACGATTGAAACCATGCTCATCAGTTTGATCAAGATGTTCAAACTCGGACCGGACGTATCTTTGAAAGGATCACCAACCGTATCACCCGTCACACACGCTTTGTGCGTATCGGAACCTTTGCCTCCCAGATTGCCTTCTTCCACATACTTCTTGGCATTGTCCCAGGCACCGCCAGAATTGGCCATAAAGATGGCAAGCACGAAACCACTGGAAAGACCGCCTAAAAGCAGACCCATAACACCTGCAACACCAAGAAGGATACCTGTAACAACAGGAACGACGATGGCCAGCATGGCCGGAACTATCATTTCTTTCTGAGCACCTTTGGTGGAGATTTCAACACAACGTTGATAGTCAGGCTTGCCTTCGCCGGTGAGGATGCCTTTGATTTCACGGAACTGTCGACGAACTTCGTCCACCATTTTACCGGCAGCGCGGCCAACGGCCATCATGGTCATACCGCAGAACAAGAAGGCCATCATGGAGCCGATAAATGCACCACAAAGTACCAGCGGATTCATCAGGTTGACATGATAATAGGTCATAAAGTCGGCAAAGGTGGCTTTGGCTAAATCAACAGCTTGACCACCAACCAAAATGGACGTTTCTCCCATGCGCAGCAATCCAATTTTGATTTCTTCAATATACGAAGCCAGCAATGCCAATGCAGTAAGGGCTGCAGAACCGATGGCAAAACCTTTTCCGGTTGCAGCGGTTGTATTTCCCAATGAATCAAGAGCATCCGTACGTTTACGAACTTCTTCGCCCAAACCGGACATTTCAGCGTTACCACCAGCGTTGTCAGCGATGGGACCGTAAGCATCCGTAGCAAGCGTGATGCCCAAGGTGGCAAGCATACCGACAGCGGAGATACCGATACCGTACAGACCCTTACCAATATTTGACATATCACCACCTGAAGCAAGCATATAGGCCGCAACGACTCCGATCACAACCGTGATGACAGGAATAGCGGTGGACATCATACCAATACCAATACCATTGATGATCACAGTAGCAGGACCAGTCTGGCCGCTTTCAGCGATGCGACGAGTCGGTTTGTAAGACTGAGATGTGTA
>Ga0209430_1000498_pt1 | contig 40250 bp, 32 predicted proteins | sample BarGraIncub1133A_FD_184504 | JGI IMG/M metagenome (GOLD analysis project Ga0209430, IMG submission 184504) | Arctic peat soil microbial communities from Barrow, Alaska - Barrow Graham LP Incubations 11-33A (SPAdes) (version 2) | ecosystem: Environmental > Terrestrial > Soil > Wetlands > Peat... | reverse complement strand
GAAGAGCTGCTTTTGCCACTCCCTCATTCCGTGTATGGCATCATACTCTTCTTTTGCTGCGCTCTCTGTATCAGCAACCGCTTCAAGCAGCCAGTTGGGAGCCAACACCCCCGGATCCAGCCCCTGTTTGCCGCAGTACTGTTCTCGCCATACTTTAAGGTTCTTCAGCCGTTCCTTGGCCCGTTCCTGCACCTCTTTTTTCCCGTTACGCGGGAAACTGGGCAGACTGTTTTCCGGAGTTGCTAATCCACGTTCAACAGCGTTCAAAATACGGTCACCATACCGCTGAAGCTGTCCGGGGGTCATCCCTTTGACCTGCGACAGATCATACAGCGATTGAATTCTGTTCTCTGCAATTTCAATCAACGTATCGGCTGATAACACCTTGAATGGCGGTCTATCCAGGAGTTCCGACTGTCGATCGCGCAGCTGCAGTAATTCTTCAAGAATGGCGAGAGTGTGTCCTCGCAACTTGCTGGCTCCTTTGCAGTAGAGAAATAACGGGCCGTCTTTTTCAGATACTCGCGCTTGGCACACCAGCCGTCCCTCTTCTTCGAGCCACCCCAATCTCCCCTTTTCTTCCAGCTCTACCTGGAATTGGTCGTATAACGGCAGTAGGTCTGAAGTGTCAGCTACGGCGTAGGCGCACATCTCGCGGCTTAAGGGGCGTTTGCTCCAATCTGCCTTCTGGTATTTTTTATCCAGTTCAATACCGAAACGCACTTTCAAAAGCGCTGCCAGACCAAACTCTGCAATCCTCAAAAAACGCGCAGCTATCATGGTATCGAACAGATTCGTGACTTCGATGCCGAAGTCACGATGCAGAGAACGAATGTCGTAATCAGAACCATGCATGACAACAACAATTTCCGGATTTGCGAATGGATCAGCCAGCGGAGACAGGTCTGGCAGCGCCAGTGGGTCTATCAACCAGCTTTCCTGACGGGTTGAAACTTGAACAAGGCATACTTTTTCACGATAGTGATGGAGAGAATCCATCTCCATATCAACCGCAATTTCTGTCTGTTTTGAGAGGATATCGGCAACTTCGGCCAATCGTTCCGTGGTGGTAATGATTTCGCAGGTTCCAGCCTGCCTATGGAAATAACTCAAACCTGAAACTCCCGAATAATTGAATAGGTTGTGGTACGCTGAGCCGCGCGAAAGCCGGCACTGTGTATCAGGGTGATCATCTCTTGCTGCGACATGCAGAAGCTGCAGCCGGCGGCTGCTACTACATTTTCCTCAAGCATGGTACCACCAAGGTCGTTAGCCCCAAAAAGAAGAGCCACCGAGGCCATCTTGGCGCCTTGTGTAACCCAACTGGCCTGGATGTTGGGAATAGTATCCAGCACGATCCGCGACAACGCCAGCACCTTTAAATAATCGATCCCCGTTGCGGTGGTACCCCCCAGCTCGGTATTGCCGGGTTGGTAGCTCCAGGGAATAAATGCCGTAAATGATCCTCCCTGATCCTGGATCTCACGCACCCGGAAGAGATGCTCGACGATATCTTCCGGTTTTTCGCTACTGCCAAACATCATAGTAGCGGTTGTCGGCATGCCAAGTCGGGCGGCTTTCAGCATGACATCGCCCCACTGTTTCCACCCGATTTTTTTAGGAGAAATGCTGCTGCGCACCTCGTCGACTAATATCTCTGCGCCCCCTCCAGGAATCGAATCGAGCCCGGAGTCCTTGAGACGCAGCAGCGCTTCATCGACCGTAAGGGCAGAATTATCGGCAATACAGATTACTTCCGCCGGTGAGAGTGAGTGATTCTGAATCGTTGGGAACCGTTCCTTTATTGTTCGGAAGAGCTCTTCAAAAAATTCTATTTTCAAGTCTGGGTTTAGCCCACCCTGCATCAGCAACTGGGTCCCCCCCTGCAGGGCAAGTTCGGCTATCTTCGCATAAATTTCGTCACCGGTCAGAATATAGGCATCGGCAGCGTCTTTAGTCCGGTAAAAAGCGCAAAATGAACATTTCGAGTCACAGATATTCGTATAGTTCACGTTACGATCAACAACAAAGGTAACCGTATTGTCCTGATGAAGCTGTCGCCTGATTTTGTCGGCTCTACTCCCAAGGGCCAACAGATCCCCATTAATCAAAAGGTCAAGAGCAGCGGCACGCTCAATTCTGGTCGTACAGGTCGTCTTCATTTCATAACCCGAGGTGTTTTCATACTATTTCTCCAATTCGGCTTCGAGCATCGTGCGAATCTCCAGTGGTATGCGTCGGGCTTTGAAGGCCGGGCTTATGCAGGCCAGAGTTACAAACCCCTCAACCAGCAGTTTACCATCATTCTGCCGTACTATTTTTTGACAGAGCGTCACGGATGAACCGCCAACTCTGGTCGGACTGGTTGTAACAAAAAGTAGATCATCATGGAAAGCCGGAGCTTTGAAATCCGTTTCCAACCGTACCACCGGAAACACAAAACCATTACTCGCAAGTTCCGCCACTAAAAAACCGTGGGCACGGAAATATTCCGTACGTGCCCGTTCAAAATATTTGATGTAATTGGCATGGTATACAACACCGCCGGCATCAGTATCCTCATAATAGATTCGGACATCCATTGACTGTCAAATCTCCGTATTTTCAGACCGATATATTCAGGTTGATTACTCTAGTGCAGATTCTGTTCATCTGCAACTAATTCTCGACATATTCAAGTCAAAAACAGCCATTCTTAGCTCAGACCTCCAAAAAACGCCTACAACACCTTATCGCAAGATTTGCTGATCACACTATTTATAGTTCTTCGATTATGCCACAGACGCTGTTTTTGGAATCAGGCACTTTAAACCCTTATTCTATGCAGCTTTGCTCTGTTGTATGACTGTCAGCACCCGTTCACCCATGTTTTGCGGCAGCGAATAGCGATGTACCGATGTAACCGTAAAGCCACCTGCATGCACGACTTCATTACTGGCGGCAATTTCACCATCAGCCTGATCCCCCTTCATAGCAATCAGCACACCGTTTTCTGCAAGCAGTGGTGCCGCCAACGACACAAAGCGGTCGAGTCGGGTAAATGCTCGTGATGTAATAATAGTGAAAGAGTTGCTGTGTGTTTTATGAAGCTCTTCAATTCGCGCATGTATTGCTTCAATATTGTGCAGATTAAGAGTTCGGATGATGTGCCGCTGAAAATGAATCTTCTTTGCTACGGCATCAACGGAAACCATTTGTATTTCAGGCCTGATTATTTTCAAGGGAATTATCGGAAGACCTGCCCCCGACCCTATGTCAAGGAGACGATCGCCTGCTTTTATGTAGGGAGCAAGAGTAAGGGAATCAATGAAGTGCTTGATCGCAATCTCTTTGTCTTTCGTTATTGCAGTCAGATTAACCTTGCTGTTCCATTTTTTAAGTTCGGCAGCATAGACTTCAAATGAATGTATTTCGTGTGCCGAAAGCGACAACTGCATCGATTGCGCTTCCTGTTCAACTATGTCGGCTATAATGGAACGCATTTTTCTGCATCGCCCTTCCTGGAAGATGACTTTATGGCTATTGCGAGAATAGAAATAGCCGCCGGGGTAACACCCGGAATACGGGATGCCTGTCCGAGTGTATCGGGCCTGTTCTTTGAAAGCTTTTCGAGTGCTTCCGTCGTCAGGCTTTTCACCGTGGCATAATCAAGGCTTACAGGAATACGGGTACTCTCCAGTTTTTTAGATTGCTCTACCTGTTCCAACTGGCGATCAATATACCCCTTGTACTTTGTCTGGATTTCAACCTGCTCACGTATTGCCGCTGGTGTTTCACGTGAAACAGCGTCCAGTTCGGCTAAATCGGAATAACAGATATCAGACCGCTTGAGCAAATGCTCTAAGGTCGTACCCTTCTGAATATCTGCAAGGCCGCGACTGGTGAGTACTTCTATCTGCGTATCTGTATGCTGTAAACGAGTGATCGCGATGCGATCCAGCTCTTCTGCGATCTTATGCCGCTTTTCGGCAAACAAGGCAAACTCCTGTTCAGTTACGAGTCCAAGCCGATATCCTGTCTCACGGAGGCGCAGATCAGCATTATCTTCACGCAATAGCAGCCGGTATTCTGCCCGCGATGTGAACATACGATACGGCTCTTTCGTGCCAAGGGTTACCAGGTCGTCTATCATGACACCAATATAAGCCTGACTCCTCGTAAGGACAAGCGGATCGCACCCTTTAACTCGGAGAGCCGCATTGATGCCGGCCATGAGACCCTGTCCCGCAGCTTCCTCATAACCGGAAGTGCCATTAATCTGGCCCGCATGATACAGATTCCTGATACTTTTTGTTTCAAGTGAGCAATGCAATTGAATCGGATCAACATAATCATATTCGATGGCGTACGCGGGGCGCATTATTTCAACGCGCTCAAGACCAACGATGGATCGGTAAAAAGCAATCTGGATGTCAATCGGAAGCGATGTCGACATGCCGCTCGGATACACCTCAATTGTGTCAAGCCCTTCCGGTTCGATGAACGTCTGGTGACGGTCCTTATCGGGGAAGCGTACGACCTTGTCTTCAATAGAAGGGCAGTAACGAGGTCCAACCCCTTCAATTATTCCCGAATACAGCGGCGATCGATCCAGGCCGGATCGTATAATGTCATGCGAGCGCTGGTTAGTGTACGCAATATGACAGGGAATTTGAGGCATGCTGATCTTGTCTGTTGAAAGAGAGAACGGTAATGGCGGATCGTCACCAAATTGCATTTCAAGCACGGTAAAGTCGATAGTACGGGCGTCGAGCCGTGCCGGTGTCCCGGTCTTAAGCCTCCCTACGTGAAAACCAAGTGTCCGCAGTTGATCAGATAGCCCAACCGACGGCTGGTCACCGGCACGGCCACCCGGATAATGGTTCAGACCGATATGGATAAGGCCGCGCATAAACGTACCGGTAGTAACAACAACCGTTTTTGAGAGATATCTGATACCTGAGCGCAGTTCGACGCCACGCAACTCATTCCTCTCAAGATACAGTGACGTGACTTCACCCTGCTTTAGATCAAGGTTATCTTGCTGTTCAAGAATCCGCTTCATCCGAAGCCGATAGAGCTGCTTATCGGCCTGGGCGCGCGATGCCCTGACAGCTGGTCCTTTTTTTGTGTTTAGAATACGAAATTGAATGCCGGTAGCGTCTATATTCTTCGCCATCTCGCCGCCCAGGGCGTCAATCTCCTTAACCAGGTGCCCCTTTGCCAACCCCCCTATTGAGGGGTTGCAGGACATAAGAGCAATCGCATCAAGGTTGATCGTCAGCAGCATCGTGCGACATCCCATACGGGCAGCCGCCAGAGCAGCTTCACAGCCTGCGTGGCCGGCGCCAACAACAATTACGTCGTATAACTGATCATAGGTCATCATGTGCGTCGTCCGTTGACCGTGGAATGTTCCACGTGAAACATAGCGTTATTTACCGATACAAAACGAAGAGAATATGAGGTCAAGCACGTCATCCGTCGAAGTCAAACCGGTGACTGACCCCACCGCCTGAAGCGCTCCGCGCAGATCCAACGCAAGCAGCTCCAGATTTAGATCCCGAAGCCCCCCAAAGAACTGCTGCAGGCAAAGGTCCGCAGATACCAGAGCATCACGGTGGCGTGCGCGAGAGAGAGCCACAAACTCACGGGAATCGGATGCCGTAGAGTGGAGGAACTGCTTGCAGACCGTCTGCTTGAGATGGTCGACTCCATCACCTGAAAGCGCGGTTATCCTGACCAAGGCAACGAAACGTTCTTGGTCAGGCAGGGTAAGACGCTGAGGAAGATCCGACTTATTTAGCACCGCTATCGTTCTGCGATCAGCCAACGCATCGAAGATCAGCTGATCTTCCGGGCCGAAGTCCCGGGAAGAGTCAAAAACGGCAAGTATGAGATCTGCCTGCGGGATTTTATCCAGGGCTCTACTGATCCCTTCCTTCTCCACCAGATCTTCGGTATGACGAATTCCGGCCGTATCCAGCAGTCGAATGGCCAGACCTTCAAAGTTTACAGTTTCCTCAATGATGTCACGCGTAGTGCCGGGAATATGAGTCACAATCGCACGGTTCTCATTCAGCAGCCGATTAAGCAGGCTTGACTTGCCGGCGTTTGGTTTACCGACGATCAGAACCGATATACCGTCCCGCATAACCCTCCCCTCTTCAAAGGTGAGCAGCAGGGTGGCGATTATACTCTGGGCCTCTCCAGCAGAAGCACGAATGGCCGCTAAATCCGTATCGCCAAGATCATCATCGGGGAAATCGATATACGCCTCCACCAAAGCGAGCGCTCGGAGCAGACAGACACGGACATCATCGATACGCAGAGAAAGAGCACCCTCGCTCTGTCTCTGCGCCAACTGCAGGGCTGCCTCACTCTTTGAAGCGATAATATCCATTACCGCTTCTGCCTGGATCAGGTCAATACGTCCGTTAAGAAACGCCCGCCGGGTAAATTCACCCGGATCGGCCAACCGTACTCCGCATGAGAGAACCAGCGCCAGCACTCGCTCAACAACCAACCAGCCGCCATGGCAGTGAAGCTCCAGAACATCTTCGCGTGTATACGAGCGTGGAGCTCGCATATACACAGCCATCGCTTCGTCAACCTTCTCGCCGGTTTTAGGGTCACGGATGGTACCAAAAGAAAAACGGTGGCTCACAAGGCCACCGTCATAAACTGGTTTAAACATAGTATTTCCGACCGCAGCAGCCTGATCACCACTCACCCGGATTATGCCGATACCGCCATTGCCGGGAGGGGTACTGACAGCCGTTATCGTATCACGGATATACATATCACGTTACTCCAGGGCCTGTGGACTAATCTTTTACCAGTTTGTTTATGTACATCTGCTGGCCGATAGTTAACACATTATTGACCAACCAGTATAATACCAGTCCGGAGGGAAAGCTAAGAAACATAAACGTGAACACAACGGGCAGAGCCAGCATCATCTTTTGCTGCATCGGATCCATATTGGATGGTGTCATTTTCTGCTGAACAAACATCGTGATACCCATAATAACAGGAGTTACGTAATAGGGATCTTTATCGGCAAGATCGGTAACCCAAAAGAAGAACGGGGCGTGACGCAACTCAATGGAAAACATCAGCGATTTGTAGAGGGCAAAAAAGACCGGAATCTGCACGACCATAGGCAGACAGCCGCCCATCGGGTTAACCTTGTGTTCGCGATATAGCTCCATTACCGCTTTGTTCATGCTGTCTTTGTCGTCTTTATATTTTTCACGCAGTTTGGTCATTTCAGGCTGTATTTTCTGCATACCCTTCATTGACTTGTAACTCTTGTGGGTCAGCGGGAAAAAGAATGCCTTAAGGATAACCGTAATGATTATGATTGCAATACCGTAGTTACCGACATAGCGGTAAAAGAATTTCAGCGAATAGAGCAGCGGCTTGGCAATAACGGTAAACCAGCCGAGATCAAGAGACTGTACAAGCGAATTACCCTGCGCTTTAAGTATATCAATATCCTTGGGGCCGACAAACAGGCGATTAGCGACAGCGATTGACTGGCCAGGATTGACGGTAAACTGGGGGGACGAAACAATAGACTCAAAATAACCGGCACTATTCTTTTTCAACTCCACAGTAGCAATGCTGTTTTTTTCAGAAACAATCGCGGTAAGAAAATATTTATCGGCAAAACCAGCCCATTCAATCGTCTTATCATAGCGCTTTGAGGCAGCGGAAACGTCTTTTATTTTATTGGACTGGAGGCTGTTGTCAGAAAAAAGATATGATCCGGCCGTGTCGAAACGATTATTCTTTACTTTCGGCGCTGCCGGGTAGGTCAATACTTGTTGGATGGTGCCAACCAAGGGGGCAGCAGAGTTGTTAAAAACCTGAGTTTCAAGCTTGATACCATACGTTCCGGAAGTGAATGTATAAACTTTACGAACCGTGTACCCCTGTCCGGAAATATAATTAAAAGTAAGCTGCTTGGACCCGTTTTTTTCAATCTTCAGTCCGTCAGCATCAGGGGTGAACAACGTACTGTCAGGAAGATTAAACCCGGTAGCTCTCGTTGAGAATGAAAAAATGTTCGGGTCTGCATCAGTTTCCAGGGTAACCTTTTTTGATGTTGGTACGTTTTCTTCACGGTAGTTTTTGAGCGTCATGCTCTTGATACTCGCTCCGCGAGAAGAAAATACCGCTGAATAAAGATCCGTTTCTACGCTGACATCTTTTTGAGGTGTATTCGTGGGTAGCGATTGCCCCGCGGCCGACGTAGAATTTTGGGATAGTGATGATTGTTGAGGCTTCGCAGCCTGATTATTCACCGCCAAAGAGGCACTCTGAGGGGCTGAAGGTTCGACCTTTTGTTTGTCTGGACCAAACATCATGGAGAACAGATAAAAAACAGCAATTGAAAGACCTACAGCTATAAAAGCGCGCTTTTCCATCGAAGCTCCTGAATATCTAAACTTTGTGTTAGGGTACCGGATCGTGGCCGCCCGGATGAAACGGATGACACTTACATATTCTGATAAAGGTAAGCAACATACCCCTGGCAACACCATGCCGAATTAAGGACACACGGGAATACTCGGAACAGGAGGGATAAAAACGACAGGTCTGAGGAAGAAGCGGTGAAATCAACTTCTGATAAAACCTGATTACAAGGAGCAAACAGCTCTTGAGCATGGGGATATGCCTATGTATCGGAAGGCTTTATTAAGTTCCCGTACAGTATCGGAATACGTCATTTGTGCCGATTCTCGTCGGGCGATAACATTAACATCCACGGCTGCCATCCAAAAGCTATTATGCCTGAAGAACTCTCGAAGATATCGTTTAACCCGGTTACGGACGACTGCGCATCCAATTTTCTTGCTTGCTGTGATACCAAGTCGAGCAGTTTGAAGACTATTATCACTCCACACAACAAGAAAACCCCGTACGGTGGTTTTATGTTGTGCGGAAGCGAGCTGAAGAAATTCAGCTCGCTTCCGCAAACGAGCTGTTTTTGGAAATGTGGCAGCAGTATCAACAATCACGCAATAACTTTTAAATTATTTTGCAGCAATTTTTACGGACAGGCTTTTACGCCCTTTTGCTCTTCTGCGCTTAATCACGAGCCGCCCATTCTTTGTGGCCATTCTAACGAGAAAACCGTGAGTACGCTTGCGTGAAGTATTACTTGGCTGATATGTTCTTTTCATGTTGATTTACCTCTACAAAATTATTTTTCTGGAAATGGGTTATTAAACACAACTCTCCAGTGGTGTCAAGTTTTATATTATATACATGAATAGCACACTTCCCATTAATTTGCCTTGAAAAAGAGGGCCGCCTCTGCTATTCTCCATCACCTTCAACAGGCATAATTATATCCAAAATATACGTTAACCTATTGTTTTTGTTCATTTAAAAGTTTTCAACAGCTGTTGACAATGGTGTTGAAAACTCTGTAAAAATTTTGGGGTGTGTATATAAATTATGCTTACTCCTGTAGCAGTTACATACCGCATTCGATGTTGATAACCAATACTACTAATGATTGTGATTTATCCTGATGTTAGATTCATGGCAACAAGCAACTGAAAATATAGAAAAAGTTATGTCTGAAGCTGATTTTGGCACCTGGATAAAACCGGTCCATTACAGCCATCATGACGGTTACGCAGTTTTTTTAACTGTTCCCAACTCATTTATTAAAGAGTGGCTGGAAGAACATTATCTCAAGGTTTTGACCGGAGCACTCACAGCCACATCCGGACATGCGGTTTCTCTTACCTTCATTATAAGAGCCGATGAAGAACACCAACCTTACATTTCTGAAGATTTTGTTGTAAAAAACGAATCTGAACCAACCGCATACAAAAACACACCCCTTGAACAGGTATTTACTCCACTCAACCAAAAATATACGTTTGACCTTTTTGTGAGTGGGACCGGAAATCAGTTTGCTCATGCTGCAGCAATGGCTGTAGCCAATAATCCTGCTGATACCTACAACCCGCTTTTTATTTACGGTGGTGTTGGACTTGGGAAAAGTCACCTGTTAAACTCGATAGGTCACACTATCCGTGAAAATTCACCAGAATTGAATGTATGTTACTGTTCTGCTGAAAAATTCATGTATGAAATGGTCAATCATCTCCGTTTAAAAAAAATGGATGTATTCAGGAATCGTTTCAGAACGGTTGATGTACTGTTAATAGATGACATCCAGTTCATATCCGGGAAAACCGGGACTCAGGAAGAGTTTTTTCACACATTTAATGCACTTCATGATGCCCATAAGCAGATTGTGATTACCTCTGATAAATTTCCCCGAGAAATTTCCGACCTGGAAGAACGGTTGAGATCTCGATTTGAGTGGGGTCTTATTGCAGATATTCAACAACCTGATGTAGAGACTAAAATAGCTATTCTGAAAAAAAAATCAGAAATAACCCGAGTCTTTTTTCCGGAAGACGTTTACTATTTTCTTGCCTCAAGTGATACAAGAAACATCCGTGAACTGGAAGGGATGCTCATACGGCTCGGTGCTTTCAGCAGTCTTCAGAATATTCCGGTTACCCTTGATATGGCTAAGGAAAATCTTAAAGATATTATAGGTGATAGGCACAAAGAAATAACGGTTGAATTAATCCAAAAAACAGTTGCTGAGTATTTTGACTTGAAGGTAGTTGACATTAAATCAGAAAAGCGATTGAAAAATATCGTACATGCACGCCAGATAGCCATCTGGTTTTGTAGAGACATGACTAAATCTTCCTACCCCGACATAGGATCAAAGTTTGGGGGCAAAGATCATTCAACTGTCATACACTCCTACAAAAAAATTGATACATTGCTGGCAAATGAACCAAAACTATCTAGAACTATTGATGAAATTAGACGTATTCTCCTTAACTAAGGAAAACCTGTTGATTCAGTGTGAATAACTGTTGGTAATTTTTACTGGTGTGTAAAAGTATGGAATATATCTCTCAGTATACACAGGCATAAAGCACCGTTAGTGGTTATAATCAAGCATGTTACCTGATTATACCTAGTTTCCACAGCACCAACAATATACTACAAAGGTTTTAAATCTTTATAAACATACTATTAGTAATAAAGGGGGGCGTACGATGGAATTTAAAATCGATAAAGAGCAATTCCTTAAGTCGCTGCAAAAAATTCAGGGCATCGTTGAAAAAAGAACTTCAATGCCTATTTTATCTAATGTTCTTCTTGAAGCTACTGAAACCTCCCTACTCGTTACAGCAACGGATCTCGAAGTAGGAATGAAAAGCAGCTATTCTGCCGAAGTTATCACCCCTGGAAAAATTACTGTTTCTGCAAAAAAATTGTATGAAATTGTAAAGGAACTTCCAAATCAACCGATTTTATTTTCAACGAAAGACAATGATTGGGTAGAAATAAAGTGTGGCAAGGTTCAGTTTAACATTGTGGGACTCTCACCGGATGAGTTTCCTTATTTTCCCGATGTAAAGGAAGAAAACCTCTTTGAAATTGAAACATCTCTGTTGCGTGGCATGATTGAAAGAACTTCCTATGCCATCTGTACGGATGAAACAAAATATAATCTGAACGGTATCTTTATAAAAGTTGAAGTACGTTCAGACGGTAGTAATGGTCTCAAAATGGTTTCAACAGACGGTCATCGGCTCTCGATCGCTTCAGGTAATCTCAAAGGTACCACCGGCCCGGAACTCCTGAAAGGAGTTATCCTGCCGAAAAAAGGTGTCTATGAGATGAAGAAGATCACTGATGAAGAAGGGGGAACTCTGCTGTTTGGCTTTATGGACAATAGTGCCGTAATCAAACGGGGTGATTCATACATGGTCATGCGTCTTGTCGATGGAGAATTTCCCGATTACAACCGCGTAATACCTACCGCAAATACCCAGGTAGTGACCGTCAGCAAGGAAGACTTCAGTCATTCCGTGCGGCGTATGGCGATCCTTTCCAGTGAAAAATTCAAGGGGATCATGTTGGAAATATCTTCCGGGGGGATTAGAATTTCTTCCAGCAACCCCGAGTTGGGGGATGCCATGGAAGAGCTGGACGTTGACTATGACGGAGAACCTATTTCTGTCAGATTTAATGCCCGCTATCTCCTTGATGTCCTTTCCGTGGCAGAAACCGAACGAGTGGAGATGAAATTCAAGGATGAGCTTTCTCCTTCTATCATTGTGCCGGAAAATTCTGACAGCTTTCTTGCCGTTATAATGCCAATGAGACTCTAAAAAGCGGCTGATGCGTCTTTGCTCACTGGCGGTTGCCGATTTCAGGAATATCTGTACCGTTCAGATCGAACCAGGCGAGCGATTCAATCTGCTGTATGGTCTTAATGGTCAAGGCAAGACCAATCTGCTGGAAGCGATCTACCTGCTGGGAAGTCCACGTTCGTTCAGAACTTTCCGATTGCCTGAGCTTGTCAGACATGGTGAGCGGCAAGCGCAGATTCAGGGTACGGTTGAATCGGGGGGCATTGAAAATAAGTTGCGGTTGGTCATTGAAGCGGCTGGCCGCAAGGTGGAAATAGACGGTAAAGCGGTTTATAAAGCCTCAGAACTTCATGGAAAGCTGAACGCGGTTGTGTTTTCACCCGATGATACCGGGATGGTCAGAATGGGGCCTGAGTCCAGGCGTCGCTACCTTGACCGGGCTGTGTACATGGGGGATATCGGGTATCTGCACTGTTGGCACTCCTATCAGCGAATACTTAAACAGCGTAATTACCTGTTAAAAAGCCCTGACAGAAACGGTCTGGATATATGGACCGAAAAATTGGCCGAAACGGGAGCAGAGGTTATCGAACGTCGGCTCATTTTTATTGCTGTTCTCGATAACAAGCTGCAGAAGTATTATGCTACGATATCTGGCGGTAGCGAAACTTCCGGCGTCAGCTATCTGCCGGACGGAGTACGGTCAACGAATCGCGAAGCTATCCGGGATGAACTCCTTGACCTGTTCAAGAAGCACGAACGTTCAGACGAGCGATACGGAACAACGACAGCCGGTCCGCATCGGGATGATCTGGCGTTTATGCTGGATAGCCGCCCGCTTAAGGCATTCGGTTCACAGGGTCAGCAGAAAAGTTTCGTCCTGGCGCTTAAGTTAGCTGAGATGGACCATCTGCATGATACCTTTGGCGAAGCGCCACTGCTACTGCTGGATGACATGAGCTCAGAACTGGATGCCCGCAGAAACCATAACCTGATGGAGTTCCTGACAACAAGAGAAATTCAGGTCTTCATCACAACCACGGAACGGTCTCCGGCTCTACTGGAGGCTGCGCCACACTGCGCCGTTTTTCATGTAAAAGACGGCAATCTGACGTTTGAAGGAAGTTAACCGCATGAGTGAACAGGAAAACGTAAAAACAAACGGCTCCGAAGAGTATGGTGCCGAAAATATCAAGGTTCTGGAAGGGCTGTCGGCAGTACGTAAACGACCGGCCATGTATATCGGCTCAACTTCCGGCGCCGGCCTCCACCACCTCGTGTACGAGATTGTCGATAACTCGATTGATGAGGCGCTGGCCGGTTATTGCAACGATGTCTCAGTAACCATTAATACCGATGGTTCGATAACCGTTGTTGACAACGGTCGCGGTATCCCGACCGACATAATGCCGCACGAGGGGAAATCGGCTGCCGAAGTCGTCCTGACGGTACTGCATGCGGGCGGCAAGTTCGACAACGATTCCTACAAGGTGTCCGGCGGTCTGCACGGGGTTGGCGTTTCGGTAGTCAACGCCCTCTCCAAATGGCTTGAGCTGGAAATCCGTCGTGATGGCAAGATTTTCCGTCAATCCTACCGACGCGGCGACCCTCAGGCACCGCTTGAAATGGTAGGCGAAACAAAAAAGCGGGGCACCAAGATCACCTTCATGCCGGATGAGGAAATCTTCGAGACAACCGAATTCTCCTTTGACATCCTTTCCCAGCGTATCCGCGAAATGGCGTTCCTTAACGCCGGGGTGCGAATCAAGATCAGCGATGAACGGGTTGATGGTAAATCCCACGAGTTCCATTATGAAGGGGGAATTAACTCCTTTGTCGAGTATCTGAACCGCAACAAAGCCGTGGTCAACCCCAAGCCGATGTACTTCAAGGGTGAAAAAGGGGGCGTGGAGATGGAAGTCTCCATGCAGTACAACGACTCCTATGACGAAAAAATATTTGCCTTTGCCAACAATATCAACACCCATGAGGGTGGTACCCATCTGGCCGGTTTCAAGGCGGCTCTGACCCGTACCATGAACTCGTACGCGGCTGCCAATAACCTGCTCAAAAACGAGAAGGTCACGGTTTCCGGCGATGACCTGCGCGAGGGTCTAACCTGCGTTATTTCGGTCAAGATCCCCCAACCGCAGTTCGAAGGGCAGACGAAGACAAAGCTCGGTAACTCCGAGGTAAAGGGGTATGTCGAATCGCTCCTTAATGAGCGTCTGGCAGTATATCTCGAAGAAAATCCGAAGATTGCCAAAGATATTCTGAATAAGTCGATTGAAGCCGCTCGGGCCCGCGAGGCGGCCCGCAAGGCTCGCGACCTGACCCGCCGCAAGGGCGCCTTGGATATGGGGGGGTTGCCGGGTAAACTGGCCGACTGCCAGGAAAAAGATCCGGCGCTCTGTGAACTGTACCTGGTCGAAGGTGATTCGGCCGGTGGCTCGGCCAAACAGGGACGTGACCGGAAAAATATGGCGATTCTACCGCTCAAGGGGAAGATTCTCAACGTCGAGAAGGCCAGATTCGACAAGATGATCTCTTCGCAGGAGATTCGCACCCTGATTACGGCGCTCGGCACCGGCATCGGCAAGGATGACTTCAATATCGCCAAGCTGCGCTACCACCGTATCATTGTCATGACGGATGCCGACGTCGACGGTCAACACATCCTGACGCTGCTGCTGACGTTTTTCTACCGCAACATGCGTGAGCTGATTGAACGCGGTCACCTCTATATCGCTCAGCCACCGCTCTACAAAGTCAAGCGGGGCAAAAGAGAACAGTATCTGCGCGATGAACACGCCATGCAGGAATTCCTGTTGGAAGAAGGATCTGAAGATCTGACCCTGCGCCTTGAAAAGGGTGATCGGACCTACAACGGCAAGCAGATCATCCCGGTCATCAAGCAGTTCATTGAAAACCGTGCCATTTTCAATAAGGTTGTCAAGAAGGGCATTTCTCCCGAACTGCTTTCAATTGTCATCCGCAGCAACGTCCCGTCCGGTGTGGAAGAGCTGTCTCAGATCCTGCCGTACCTGGAGGCGATGAAATTGCTGGCTGAAGGCTCGGAGTACGAGATAGAGGAACATCGGGTCGCCTTCCGGATCGGCAACATCCGCTCAATCATTGACCAGCAGACGCTGGTGGTACTTGCGACTCGTGAATATGAGCTTCTGGTAGACAACCACCGCCGGATTGTGGAAACGATGGCTGATGGTCGGGCCTTCGTTGAGCAGGAGGGGGGGAAGGTACTGTTCGAGACCACCAACCACCAGGATCTGCTCGGCTTCTTCCTCGAAAACGCCAAAAAGGGCCTGGCAATCCAGCGCTATAAAGGTCTGGGGGAGATGAACCCGGAACAGCTCTGGGAAACCACCATGAATCCTGAAAACCGTGTGCTGTTGCAGGTCAAGATCGAGGATGTCGTCGAGTCTGATGAAATCTTTACGATACTGATGGGTGATCAGGTTGAGCCGCGGCGGGATTTTATCGAGAAGAATGCGCTGAACGTCGTAAACCTGGACATTTAAACGTAACTTTACCATAACGTTCTCATCGCAGTGATGAGAAAAAGCAGATACGAGGTACCAATGCATATCCCAGCAGAAATCCCAGTCAATAAGATATCGGTAAATATTGAAGATGAGATGAAGCGTTCCTACATGGACTACGCCATGTCGGTCATTATCGGCCGAGCCCTTCCGGACGTGCGCGACGGTCTCAAGCCGGTTCACCGGCGCTGCCTGTACGCCATGTACGACATGAGCAACGACTACAACAAGCCGTACAAGAAATCGGCCCGTGTGGTCGGTGATGTTATCGGTAAGTACCACCCTCACGGCGATACGGCCGCGTACGACACCATCGTGCGTATGGCTCAGGATTTTTCCCTGCGCTACATGCTGGTGGACGGCCAGGGTAACTTTGGTTCTGTGGATGGTGACCGTCCGGCTGCAATGCGTTATACCGAGATCCGCCTGCGCCACCTTTCCCACGAACTGCTGGCCGATCTGGACAAAGAAACCGTCAACATGGTTCCGAACTACAACGAGGAGATGCTGGAGCCGACGGTGCTGCCATCCAAGTTTCCGAACCTGCTGATCAACGGCTCGACCGGCATTGCGGTTGGTATGGCAACCAACATACCACCCCACAACCTGGGGGAGGTGATTGACGGAATCATCGCTGTCATCAATAATCCGGAGATTGACTTTGAGGAGTTGCTGGCAATGATCCCGGGACCGGACTTTCCGACCGGTGCCACCATCTACGGCCGGCAGGGTATCAGGGATGCCTACAGTACCGGTCGCGGCATCATCCAGATCCGTGCCAAGGCCCATGTTGAAGCATCAAAACGTTCCGAGCGTCAGGCGATTATTGTTACCGAGCTCCCCTATCAGGTCAACAAAGCCCGTCTGATCGAGAAGATCGCCGAGCTGGTCAAGGAGAAGAAGGTCGAAGGGATTACCGAGATCCGCGACGAGTCCGACCGCCAGGGAATGCGGATCGTCATCGAGGTCAAACGGGACGAAAACGCCGAGGTGCTGCTCAACCAGCTCTACAAGCAGTCCCAGTTGCAGGTATCGTTCGGTATCATAATGCTGGCAATAGTCCATAACCGTCCCCGCGTGCTGACCCTGCGCGAGATGATGGACTGTTTTGTCGAGCATCGTTGCGAGGTCGTCACGCGACGTACCAACTTCGAACTGAAGAAGGCACTGGCCCGGGCCCATATTCTGGAAGGTCTCAAGATTGCCCTGGACTGGCTGGATGCCGTGATCGAGATGATCCGCGAGTCCAAGACGCCACCAGAAGCAAAAGTGGGGCTGATGGAGGGGAAGTTTGCCGATCCCGAATTCCTGACGCGCCTCAATCTGCCCCGCCCCGTTGGTTTTGAAAGTTCGGTGCAGTTATCCGAGATCCAGGCCCAGGCAATTTTGGAGATGCGCCTGCAGCGCCTGACCGGCCTGGAGCGCGACAAGATCATCGCCGAATACGAAGAAATCATGAGGTTGATCGCTCGTCTGCGCGAGATTCTGGCGTCCGACACCGAGATCCTCAAGATCATCGTTGCCGAACTGACGGAGATCCGCGAACGGTTCGGCGACAAACGCCGCTCCGAGATCGCCGACAAGAGCGCCGATATATCGCGGGAGGACACCATCGAGGACGAAGAGATGGTCGTCACCATTTCGCACACCGGCTACATCAAGCGGAGTGCTGTTGACCTGTACCGCTCGCAGCGCCGTGGCGGTAAAGGGAAGACCGGCATGAAGACCAAAGAGGAGGATTTCGTCGAGCAGCTCTTCATCGCCTCGACCAAGGATTATCTGCTCTGCTTCACCGACGCAGGCCGGATGTACTGGCTCAAGGTCTACGAGATTCCGGAGGGGAGCCGCACCACTAAAGGGAAGGCGGTCGTCAACCTGGTCAACGTCGCGGCCGGTGAAATGATTACCACCATCCTGCCGGTCAAGGAGTTCAGCGAGAATACCTATCTCTTCATGGCCACCCAAAATGGCGTCGTCAAGAAGACCCCTCTGGTGGACTACTCCAACGTCCGCTCTGGTGGCATCATCGCCGTTAATCTTGACGACGGTGACAAGTTGATCTCCGTGGCGCTGACCGATGGCAGCAAGGATATATTCCTGGCTTCGCGGGGCGGTAAAGCCATCCGCTTCAACGAGGAGGATGTGCGCTCGATGGGACGAGTCACTCGCGGGGTGCGCGGCATGAACCTTGCCAAGGACGACCGGGTGATCGGTATGGAGATCGTTGATAATACGGCGGTCGGCTCGACGATCTTCACCGTCTGCGAAAACGGCTTCGGCAAGCGTACCGACCTGGACGAATACCGTGACCAGTCGCGTGGCGGCAAGGGGATTATCACGATAAAAACCACCGAGCGTAACGGCTGCGTGGTCAACGTCATGCAGGTCGCGGACGATCATGATCTGATGGTAATAACCGACCAAGGCAAGATCCTGCGGGTACCGGTTTCCGGATTCTCGGTCATCGGGCGTAATACCCAGGGTGTCACGCTGATGAACACCGAAGATAATGAGAAGGTTGTGGCTGTTGCCCGTCTGGCCGAGAAGGATGAAGACGAGGAGGACGAAGGTATAGAAGAAGGTATAGAAGCGACTGAAGAAGAGGTTTAGCGAAAAAAACCTTCAATCAGCGATGCAGAATACAAACAGAACCGGGACGCAACCAATCAGTTGCGCCCCGGTTTTTATATTGGCGGCATGGGTTGTTATCGATGGTCCACTTAGTGGTAAAATGACACTCCCAAGAGTATCTTGCTGGAGTTGATCGGTTCATTAGGCTCGGCTGTGCCAGCGTTTGAGATGTGATGATATCGGTATTCCATATTCAGGGCGGTACTCTTGTTTATAAAATACTGCAGCCCGGTCCCCCCTTGATAGCTGAAGCACAGTTTCGTTCCCATCGTTGGCAGTCCCAGGTCTACGTACAGCGGCCCGCCTCCGGCCAGCACGTAGGGTACAAATTTATCCAGGCTGGTGAATCTCCAGTGGCCGAGCACATATCCCCCCACCATGGAGCGCCCGCCATGATCTACCGCCATGTGGTAGGGAAGTTCCAGTAAAATTTCATGTCTGCCTTGGTACCAACTCCCTTTACCGACATCATCCGAGAGGAAAAAACCGGCCCGCAGGATTACGTCCCACGTTTGCACCTGGTGGCGGGTTGCGCCGAAGCCGATATGCGAGATACCGTACCCGGTGAGGACGCCGTATTCGCCCGTCGCAGTGGAGACCGGGTTGTCTGCTGATGCCGGTAATGTCTGGAAATGAATTATCAGTAGTGCAAATATGAAAATAATTTTTATATGATTCATAGTCTTGGCTCCTGTGGAACTATTGCATTGATATTACCACTTCTGTTTCATCTCAAAAGCCAGTATCTCCGGTAGATGGCGCAGAAACGAGATGATACTGTGGGGAGATTTCCACAGCATTTGAGTATAGCCCCATTGGATGCGGTGGCGGTGGTAGAAGCGCCGGATGAACTCGTTGTAGAGATCTTCCAGCTGTTGTTTGGTCATGCCATGTGGCACAAAAACGAAGTTCAGGCAGTTCATCAAATCCCAGTTCTCATCGAATTCTCCCCGCTCTCTGATCGAAGAGTAGATCGGCGCGCCGGGAAATGGGGTGAATTTGGTGACATTGATCTCGTCCAGCGGAAGTGACAGTGCATAATCGATGGTACGGCGGATAGCGGTCTCGTTCTCACCCGGCAGGCCGACCATAAAGAGCCCCTTGACCCGCATGCCGGCATCCTTCACCATGCGTAGCTTACGCCCCACTTCGTCCAATCCTAAAAATTTACGATGTTGTTTTACAATCTCCGGATCACCGGACTCGATACCGAAATTGACCTGCCAGCATCTGGAGCGTTTGAGAAGTGCCAGCAGCTCCACATCAACATGCTCCAGACGGGCAATGCAGTTGTAGCTAACCTTCAATCCCTTGCGTTCCTTGATTTCGCAGAACTCTGCCACCCTTTGGCGGTCAAAGGTAAACAGGTCATCATAGAAAGAGACATGGCGGATGCCATACTGCGTGTTAAGCAGTGCCATATGCTCGACAATATACTCCGGGGAGTTGAATCTGAAGCCGCGGCTGAATACGGACCTGTCGCAGTACGAGCATGAATAGGGGCAGCCACGGCTGGAGATAATACTGGTATTGGGTGCAGTTGGGTAACTGAAGAGCGGCAGGTTGTAGCGCCGGGGATAGTGGGGCAGTTTGTGGTAGGCGGGGAATGGGAGGTCGTCCAGATCTTTGATCAGTTCACGGTGTTCTGAACGTATTCCCTTGCCGTCTGCGCCGCGGTAGGCGACTCCGGGGATCTGCCCGATCCCTTTGAAGCCGGCTTGGGCCAGCTCCAGCAGGGTGTATTCCCCTTCGCCGATCACCAGGCAATCAATGGCCGGGAATGAATCCAGAAGCGGCGCGCCGATAGTACAGGCGTGGGCTCCGCCAAACAGGGTAAATATATGCGGCGCTTTTTCCTTTATCGTCGCGGCGATTCGATATCCCTCGTTGAATGAGGAGGTTGTCGTGGATATGCCCAGACAGTCCGGCCTGCGCCGAATGATTTCTTCGACCAGTTCAGCAAGCGGCAGCGGTGTTGCGTAGCAGTCGATGATTTCAACGTCAAAGCCGGCCCGTTCGAGTACGGCGGCAATGCTCATCATACCGAGCGGCGGCATCAGGTTGAATACCGTGCTGATGTCTTTCATCCCTCCCAGCCAGTTGCTGCCGTAGGGGTGCAGGAGGAGGATTTTCACTCGTATACTCCGCGATAAAAGGTATTTTCCGGTTTCATTTGTCTCCAGAGAACGCGTACATATCTATAGCACAGAGTCGCAGGAAAAGCAGGTGCGTATATCTGGTTCGAACTTTATTTGCCGTCTCACAAAGAACATTTCCGTCAGATATCGTTTGACAAATATTAGCAATGAGCCCATATGGATAAAATTACAATTTAGGGGGTAACATGAAGAAAATAATGGGAAGTTTGCTGATTGTTATGAGTTTGACGGTGTGCGCATATGCAGAGAATGGAGCTTTGCCAAAGCCAGATATTTTGGGTGAGGAGCAAATCTCCATGACCGCTGGTTTTTCGAAATATAAAACCATAATTATTAATAATCTTGACATGGACCATGCCGAATACTCCAGAGTCGATGATGAAGAAAAAGCAAAGATAGTGGCTATGAAGCCTATGTTGAACACTATATTTACTTCAACGGTAGAAATGGAGTTAAAAAACAGAAAACTGTTTAAAAAAATTAAGATAAATGCAAAACCTGAAGGGAACGAATTGATTTTCAATGCCAGTGTCGACGAATTTAATGCAGGTAGCAGGGCACTTACTATCCTTATTGGCTTCGGTTCCGGTAAAGTACATGTCATTATGACCGGCAAATTTATTGATGCCAAAACAGGCAAGGAGCTTGCTTCATTTAAGGATCAGGAAGCGGGTGGTTTTATAGGCTCACAAGATCTTGGTGGGTTTGAAGGTAAATTTCCGGCCTTTGTGGGAAGAATTGCAACATTATCAGCAGAATTTATGGAGAAGTTATACAAGTAAGTTACCAGCTCTTTTAATTTGTTCATTGCCCATGGCTTTTGTCCGTGTGCTTTTTTATTGCGCATGTAATTCAGTGTTTAATCAATGAAACAATTTCTCTATCTGTCCTGCAATTCCGTCATATATGGCGGATATGTTGCGCGTGACGGATTCTGCTGACGGCTTCCCTTGTGCCCTATGCCCTCTCAGTATGTTTTCTCACGTACAATCAAACCGTTGCACTCCCAGTGATTTCTGGCCTCATCTGGCACGGTAGTTGATATGTATTAGCCCGCCATCTTTGGCAGGGCTTTTAGAATATGTAACAACTATATAAAATCAAACCGCGCGGTTATGCGTTGTTGGCCGGCTGTGGTATACTTTCGGAGTAGGTTCGCCCAAGGGGGGTTGAATGTCTGAAGCATCGTCTAAACAAGTAAGGCCCACACAATCCCGCCTCCCCCACCAGGCTCGTCCGAAACTCCTTCTCATTTACCCTGCGACACACACGCTCGGCTGGGCAAAATATTTCCAGCTTCCTTCCCTCTCTCTCCAGCAGGTTGCTGCAGTGACACCTTCGCAGTGGGAGGTGACCCTCGTCGATGAAAGCCAGGACCCAATTCCATGCGGCAGACATTTCGACCTCGTCGGAATCACCGCAATGACCCACCAGGCGACCCGGGCCTACGAAATAGCCGACCAATTCAGGAGGGACGGGGTTCCGGTCATTATGGGGGGGATGCACCCGACGGTCATGCCGGAAGAGGCTCTTGCCCATGCGGATGCAGTGGTCATTGGCGAGGCTGAGCCGGTCATGGCAACGCTTCTCGATGATTTTCTCGGCGGCCGGCTGGAAAAGGTATACCGCGCTCCGATATCGCAGGACGACAAACTCGAAGTCCCCTGGCCGCGCCGAGAAATCCTGGCCGGCAAGCGGTACCTTACGACCCAGACCGTCCAGGCCAGCCGTGGCTGCCCGTACGACTGCGCTTTTTGCACCGTTACGCACTATTTCGGAAATCGCTTCCGCTACCGCGACCCTGCCGACATCCTCGCCGAAATCCGCGCTTTCCCCCGCAAACTGGTGATCTTTCTGGATGACAATCTGTTGGGGGATCCCGCGAAGGCACGGCCGATCCTTGAAGGGATGGCCGAGATGGGGATACGATGGGGCTCTCAGACAAGTCTGCGCTTTGCCGAAGACCGGGAGCTGCTCAAACTCGTCGCCCGTTCCGGCTGCATCGGCCTCTTCGTCGGGATCGAGTCGATAACGGGGCCGTACTCCCTGCTCGCTAAATCGGCAGGGCAGACGTCTCAGGCCGAACTTATGAAGCGGGTCAGTGATGCGGGTATTATCCTCGAAACGTCCCTTATCTTCGGCTTTGACGACCATGACCAAAGCATCTTCGAAAAAACGCTCCGCTTCGTTGAGGAGTGTTCTGCGAGTGTCCCCACATTCAATCTGCTGACCCCGTATCCGGGAACAAAGCTTTTTCAACAGTATGAACAGGAGGGGCGCCTTCTGCACACGGAGTGGAACCGTTACAACCACTCGGAGGTCGTCTTCCGCCCGAAGCTGATGTCGCCTGAACAGCTCTACCGGGGGTGGCTGGAGGCGCGCAAGGAGGCGTATACCTGGCCTGCCATCCTGTCCCGTGTCTGGAAAAATCCTGGCCGCCGCTTCACAAACCTGGCATACAACATTCTCCGCAAGGGGCCTAATGACCGCCTTAAGGCCGCCGATGTGGATGAATGTTCTTTTCAGCAACCATTTCAGGAGTCAATACATGAAGTCGACGGTGCAAAATGCCGCCAGGACCAGTACCATGCGTGATAGCACCGTCGTCAACCGCGACTTCTATGATGTTCTCTGGTCGGAGTCTCACCTTCAGCGGCCTGATCGTTTCAATACCTGGCCGCTGATTTCCGCGTTGCTGCCGCTTGCCCCGGCGCGCCTGGAAATAGGGCCAGGCCTGCGCCCGCGCCTGCCAATCCCCGGCACCAGTTTCGTAGACATCAGCTCATCGGTGATCGAACGGCTGACAGACCGCGGCGGCATCGCGGTCACCGGTGGCATCGGTGATCTACCGTTTGGCGCTGGGAAATTTGAACTCGTCTGCGCTTTTGATGTCATTGAGCATGCCGAAGATGACCGGCGGGTTTTTGGTGAGGTGAGTCGCGTGCTTAAGGAGGGAGGTTACTTTGTTTTTTCCGTCCCCCTGCATACAAGATTCTGGACAAAATTCGACGAATTCGTGGGTCACGTACGCAGGTATGACCCTGCGGATTTGCTGGCCTTGCTTGCCGCTCATGATCTGGTCCTCGAGAGAAGTGCCGTATACGGCATGCAACCGGCGAACCCCCGGTTATTGGACTTTAGCGTCTGGTGGCTCAAACATCATCGACGGGCAGCGATGTGGTGCTATAATAAGCTGCTGATGCCACTGGGGATGCTTTTTCAAAAGCGATTGAAATTCGTCGATGGGCTGATCGGAACGACCGGTGTCGATGAGATTGTTCTCGTGTGCCGTAAGCCAAAACACCCTCAATATACTGAGGGGCCACCAAATATTGAGGTCAGATGAACCATTTTATCCGTCTCTGATGCTCTCTCACGTAACATAACCACCTGCTATTGAGAGATTAATCCAGGCCTATATATATTATTTGAATTTTGGCATACCATTTGCTTTTAAAAAGACAGGTATATTGACTTGATATCATTTGTTCTGTAATGTTAGTTTTTTTACCTTCAGTTTTCGGAGAGTCTTTACTGACACACAATGTTTTAACAGTCGATGTAGAGGATTGGTACCATGTCTGCGGGTCAGGGGGGGCTGTGACTGTTCCCCCACGCGGGTCATGGCGGGTTCGGCGGAACCTGGAGAGGATTCTGGCGCTGCTTTCCGAGCATGACCAGAAGGGTACGTTTTTCATGCTTGGTTCCGTGGCTGAAAACGATCCGGATTTGGCACCGATGATCTGTTCGGCAGGTCATGAAATAGCCTCCCATGGCTATTCACACCGTCTGGTGTCTGATCTGACACCACTGCAGTTCCGGGATGAACTGCAGCTCACCGAACGGATTTTGGTGGAGCAGACCGGGCAGCGCCCGTTTGGATACCGGGCGCCGCAATGGTCTTTGTCTGAACAGGCCGGCTGGCCCTTTGCTATCCTGCGGGAAGAAGGGTATCTCTACGATTCAAGTCTTAATCCGCTTCCGTTTGTGGGTAATTCCCGCGGCAGCCGCACTCCGTACCGTCTCGAGGGTGAAGGAGCAGGCCTGTGGGAGGTCCCTCCGATGGTGACCCGATCTTGGATCGGCAACCTGCCGACCGGTGGCGGATGGGGATTCAGGTTTTTTCCGTTCAGGACCATTTGTACGACTATCGATGGGCTGAACCGGTCCCATCAACCTGCTGTTCTGTATCTCCATCCCCGAGAGGTGGACTCTGCCGGCCCCCGGCTTGATCTCCACTTCCCGAAACGGTTCGTCTCCTATGGAACCCGAACGGATGCGTCCATCCGATTGAGCGGGCTGTTACAGCGGTATCGATTTACCACCATCAAGGAGTTACTGAACACGTGGCAGCATGTATCCTGATTCCTGCATATAACGCTGAGAAAACCATTCTGGCAGTGGTGCGGGAGAGTCTGGAACATGGCTTGCCGGTCGTACTGGTGGATGATGGTTCAACCGACAGTACGTCTGCTACGTTGACCGGATTGCCGGTGACGCTGCTCCGTCACCAGCAAAACCGTGGTAAGGGTGCTGCGCTGAAAACCGGGTTTGCCTGGGCGATCGAGTCCGGTTTTGATGCTGTGGTCACCATCGATGCGGACGGCCAACATGATATGTCAGCTATCCCGAGGCTGGTCACTTTTGCACAAAGCGGTAATTGGGGTATACTGATTGCGTCCCGTCACAATCAGTTCGAACAGATGGCCGGGCTCCGTAAATTCTGGAATCGAATCGGTGTCTGGTGCATCTGGAAACGTACCGGTTTTGAGATCACCGACAGTCAGTCCGGTTTCAGGTACTATTCACGCGACGTAGTAAAAAAACTGTCGCTGGAGTCAAACGGATACGCTCTGGAGATGGAAATCCTGCTGAAGGCCTGGAAGAGCGGTTTTACGATTGGTTCCCTCCCGGTTGCCGCACGGGTTGCCGATGGACGCGCAACCAGTCACTACCGGCCCATAAACGATACATTTACTATTAGCATGACATTTTTACGTAATATGTGACGAGGCACTTTTCATATGATCAACACTCTGAAAAACTATACCAAAGATAAGGTCCTTTCCTATCTCCTGGAACTGGCGATAAACTCATCGGATGAGACCCTGATCCGCATGACCCATCTGATGGAGATGATTCCCAAGAAAGACTACTACAAAGAGCGCATCCGCTGGATTCGCGGTCTGGTGCGGGATAAGCATCCGAGTATCGAATTTCCGCGCCGGATTTTGCGTGATCTGCACCCTAACCAGCGTGACAAATGGATCAGTAATCTGTTGGTCAATCACCTGCTCAACGGCACCAACAAACGCAAGGAGTGGAGTGACACACACGGTTACTATCCCCCTTCAACTGTAGTCATCAGCCCTACCATGCGCTGCAATCTGAACTGCTACGGTTGTTACGCCGGTGACTATGACAAGTCGCTGGAGCTCTCTCTGGATGAGGTGGATTCCATCCTGCTCCAGATGAAGGAGATGGGGGTCTATTTTGCGGTAATATCCGGCGGTGAGCCGTTTTATATGGAAGGCATTTTCGAGATATTCAAAAAGCATAGCGACATGGCCTTTCTGGTCTTTACCCACGGCGGATTGATCGATGAAAAGATGGTTGAGAAGCTGACTGAGGTCGGAAACGTCATGCCGTCATTTTCGCTTGAAGGGTATGAGCAGGAAACCGACGAACGCCGCGGCGCGGGACATTTCAAAAAGGTTATGCATGCCATGGACCTGATGAGGGAGGGGGGGCTCTCTTTCTGCGGTTCATTCACCCATTCCCGCAAAAACTCCGACATCATCACCAATGGCGACTATATCGACATGCTCCTGAAGAAAGGGGTCTTTGCGATGTGGCTCTTTTCCTATGTTCCGGTTGGCCGCAAGCCTGAGCCGGAACTGATGCCGACCCCAGAACAGCGCGATGGCCTGCGCCGAACCGTTATCGACTACCGTGCCACCAAGCCGATGCTGTTCATCGATTTCTGGAACGACGGGCCGATGATCTCCGGCTGTCTGGCCGGCGGGCGCAAGTATTTTCATATCAATGCCAACGGCGACATCGAGCCGTGTGTCTTCTGTCATTTTGCCGTTGATAATATTCGCCGGACAACCATTCATGAGGCGCTGGCATCTCCCTTTTTCACTAAAATCCGCGCAAAGCAGGGTGAACACGAGAACCTGCTGCGTCCCTGCATGCTGATAGATCAACCTGCTGCCGGACGGGAGCTGTTCGCCTCGGAGGGTGCCTATCCGACCCATGATGGGGCGGATGAAATCTTCACCGGACTGGCGGACAGCATGGATGACTACTCCCGCGCCTATGGTGAAATTGCCGACCCGGTCTGGGAAAACGAGTTCAAAGGTCTTCAGCCAAAGACGAAAAAAAGGGGCAGCAACTGATGAATGTACTGCTGGTAAACCCTCCATCATCCAGCGTATTTAACACATTTGGCCTGAGTCTCCCCCCCATCGGCCTGCTCTATGTCGCCGCCACCCTTGAACAGGCTGGCCACAGCGTGGTTGTACGGGATTTGGCCGCCGATGACGGACATCTGGATGACGCCGATATCCGGCGAGCCGATGTGGTGGGGATTTCGGCTGATACGACCAGGTCGGGCAAGGCGCTTGCCGTTGCCCGCAGAGCCGCTGCTGCCGGCCGGCCGGTGGTTATGGGTGGCCCCCATCCGCAATTCATGTCGGCTGATATTTTTGCTTCAGGGTATGTTGATTACATCGTCAGGGGGGAGGGGGAATTCATCTTTCCCAACCTTCTGACCGCTCTTCAAAACCGGGATAGTGTTGCCGCGGTAAAAGGGTTGATCATCAAGGATGGGCGTCACCAGATTGAAACCCCTGCCGCCGATCCGATTGACGTCGAAACCCTCCCTTTTCCCGCCCGGCACCTGGTGGATCTCCATCGGTACCGGGCCAGCATGGACGGCCGTCCCATCACCCCTATTGTTACCAGTCGCGGTTGTCCCGGCGCCTGTCATTTCTGTTCATCTTCAAGTTTTTTCGGCAGGGGGTGGCGCTTCCGGAGTGCCGAATCGGTGCTGGCCGAGCTGGATGAGATGTATACCCGGTATGGTTTTCGGGCCGTCTGCTTCATGGATGACAACTTCACCCTTGCGCCGCCGCGGGTCGAACAGATTGCCGCCGGCATCATCGATCGTGGCTATGACCTGAAATGGTGGAACTTTTCACGGGTCGATACCATAGTGAAAAATCCGGCCATGGTCGCCAGAATGGCGGCGGCCGGTTCCACAACGGTCTATCTCGGCATTGAAAGCGGTAATGAGGATACGCTTAACTCCCTCGGGAAGAACACCACGGCCAGCGATGTTACCCAGGCAGTGGATATTTTGCGGCAAAACGGGATCGAATCCTATGGCAGCTACATCATCGGCAACCTGAACGAAACCGCCGCAGACGTGGAAAGTACGATTGACCTGGCGGTAAGGCTCAATACCAACATTGCCCAGTTTACCATCCTGACCCCGTATCCCGGGACAAAGCTCTATGAGGAGATCAAGGATCGCATCTTCTGCCGGCGCTGGAAGTTTTACGATGGTTTGCACATTGTTTTCCGTCATCCCCTGATAAATCGTCATTACCTGCAGTTTCTGCTTATCAAGGCTTTTGTGAAATTTTATCGACGTTCGCACGAGGCCACCCAGGGGTTCAAACAGGCTGCCGGCAGGGGCAAGCTAACCTTCCGAAAGCTGGCGCTCTGTGCGTGGGAGCTCTTTTTTTAACCATGAAAACAGCATGTTCTACTTACTATTATCGTACCGATACCGAGCTATATCAGTGACCTTTTACAGCAATTTCAATCTGTTCCTTATCAAACTGTTCACGATCCTGGTACCGCGGTGGCTGTTCCCGCCGTTCACTTTTTTCTGGGGCGGCCTGTTTTACCTCCTGCTGACTGATACTCGGAGGGCAGTGCGTTCCAATCTGAAGGTGGTCACCGGCAGGGATGATGTGGAGCGGCTGGTGTTTTCAACCTTCCGCAAGTTCAGCCATAACTGGTGTGATGAGATACTGTTTATGCGGCTCAAGGGAGAAAAACTCCAGGCGATGATCGGGCGGCGCAGCAGCAGCGACACGCTCGATCAGGCGCTGGCAGCCGGGAGCGGTGCGATTCTGGTATCGCCGCATCTCGGCAGCTGGGAACTGGGCGGGTTGGGTCTGGCGGATTTGGGCTATACGATCAACATGTTGACGTTCCGCGAACCGGATGAAAAGGTAAATGAGCTGCGTGAGTCTGTCAGACGGGAACGCGGCGTCCGTTTCATTTATGTCGACCGGGATGATTCCTCGCCGTTTGCCATAATCGAGGCGGTTAACGCACTGAGGCGTAACGAGGTGTTGGCGATACTCGGTGATCGGGATGGCTCCTCCCACACCATTCTGATCGATTTCTTCGGCCGGCCGACCACCATCCCGGTGGGGGCAGCCTACCTATCCCTGGCCAGCGGTGCGCCGGTCATTCCGGTTTTCGTCCTGCTGGAGGATAAAGGGCGCTACGCGACCATCATGGAAGAGCCGATTATTTTCTCCAGCGGTCACGGGGGACATGGCGATGCCATCCGCTCCGGCATGGAGAAGCTGCTGGCGGTGTTTGAGAGATATATACGGGCGTACCCTGATCAATGGTACAATTTATATGATTTTTTTGGAAGAGGCACCGAATCAGACAAACCAAAGGGCAGATGAACAGGTAACTACCGTTTAACCCAATTTAAAAATGTGGACCACAGAGAGGAATAGTTCATGAGCGATGAGTTGATTGAAAAGGTTAAACAGATGATCATTGACAGCCTGCGTATCGAGGGGATGTCGCCTGATGAAATCGATGCTGACGCCCCGCTGTTCGGCGAAGGACTGGGGCTTGACTCCATCGATGCACTGCAGCTCGTTGTGGCCATGGAGAAGGAATTCGGAGTAGTCGTCCCTGACGCCGCCACCGGTTCAACGGTCTTTGCCTCGGTGCGCAGCATGGCCGGGTATATCGGGGAACACCAGAAATGAAGGTACTCCTGATCTCCCCCGGGTGGCCAAAGGGGAGGTTGTGGGGGGAATTAGCCTTCAAGTTTCCCTCCCTCTCACTGGCTTCGATTGCCGCCGTCACCCCGCCGGAATGGGATGTGGAGTTGTGCGACGACAATTTTGAACAGATCGACTACGACACCGATGCCGACCTTATTGGCCTGACCGCCATGACCCCCCAGGCTCCACGCGCCTACGAGATTGCCGCCGGTTTCAAAAGCCGCGGCAAGTCCGTGGTCATGGGGGGGTTTCACGCCAGCAATCTGCCGGACGAGGCACTCACCCACGTTGATGCGGTGGTGGTGGGGGAAGGAGAAGTTGTCTGGCCCCTTCTTCTGGCTGATTTTCGCCGGGGGAGCCTCCAGCGTACCTACAAGCCGGATGCGATGATGAGCATGGCCGATATTCCGTTTGCCCGTCGCGAGATATTCACCGGCAAGAAGTATCTGCTCACCAACACCATTCAGACGACCCGCGGCTGTCCCTTTGACTGTGAATTCTGCTCGGTAACCGCCTTTTACGGCCGCAAGTACCGGAAGCGCCCGGTGGAGCAGGTGCTGGCCGAGTTGCAGGGTTTGAAAAAAAACAACGCCTTCGTCTTTTTCGTCGATGACAATATCGTGGCGGATCGAACGTATTCCCTGCCGCTCTTCCAAGGGATGAAGGGGATGGGACTCAAGTGGCTCTCCCATGCGCCGATCGATTTTGCCTCTGACCCCGAACTGATGCGTGCCGCCGGTGAGTCCGGCTGCCTGGGGATGTTCGTCGGTTTCGAATCGCTCAACCAGGAATCCCTGGCCGCCATGGGCAAGGTCACCAACCGGGCCCAGTCATTCATGGCAAACGCCCAGGCCTTCCGTGACAACGGCATCGGTATCCTCGGCTCCTTTGTGCTTGGCTATGACGGCGAGACCCCCGAGATCTTCCCGAAACTGCTCCGCTTCTGCGAGGATGCACGTCTCGAAGCAGCCATTTTCCCGTTGTTGACCCCCTACCCCGGTACCGCTGTCCGCCGCCGCCTGGAAGCGGAAGGGCGGATTATACCCAGCAGCTGGAGCGACTATGACATGGAGCATATCAACTTCCAGCCGAAGGGGATGACGATTGCGCAGCTTCAGGAAGGGTACGACTGGCTTAACCGCTCATTTTATTCATTTCCTTCCATGTATCGGCGGCTATTTAAACTGCACCGCTCGGTGCAGGTTTTTGGGCCGATGAATCTCGGTTTCCGCGCAGCCATCCGGCGCAAGAGGGACGGAGCATGATCTGCTGGATGTACCCCGGCCAGCCGATAGCCTTTACCGATACGTACAGTAACGATCCCGAATTTCAGAAGATCGCCCAGCTCTGTCAGGATACGACCGGTTTCAATCCGATGGAAAGCGGTACGTCAGTCTCAAGCCTCACCCAGAGTGTGCGTCTCCAACTGCATGGCGTCTGTTCCAGCCTGTATCGTTCCGGCCAGCTGATGAGCCAGGGGTGCGGTCCTGACCTGATTGCCGAGCACAGCATGGGGATCTATGCCGCACTGGCGGCATCCGGCTCGATCGACAGCGGGGCGGCCCTTGCGTTGACATGCCGTATCGGCGTAGCCATGGCGGGCATGGGGCTGCATAGGGACTATGCGCTCGGATGTGTCATCGGCCTGACCTCTGGGCCGCTGGCGGCGATCGCGGCCAACAACGGCATTTATATCGCCAACCACAACACCTCGCGCCACTTCCTGCTGGCTGGTGAACGGGAAAAGGTAGATACGGCGCTGGCTGAAGCCACGGCTTCCGGCGCCTTTTCGGTGAGCATTTTCCCCTGTGACGCCCCGCTCCACACGCCGCTGATAGAAGCGATCGCCGGAGAGCTGCGGCGGATTGTGGCGGAGTACCGCTTTTCCGAACCACGGATCCCGCTGGTAGAGCATATCGGCCAGACAACCCTGACAGCCGCCACTATCCCGGCGTTTCTGGTGGATGAACTCTGTCGTCCGGTGTATTGGGAAACAACCTACCGCACGCTCCGCTCCCGAGGGGTGACACGGTTTCAAGAGGTAGGAGCCAGCTCGGCGCTTGCCAAATTCAACCGCTGGATTGATAGCGAGACATGAAAAATCACGAAACCAGCATAACCGTCCGTTTCAACGAAATCGATGCCTACCGGGTGGCGTGGCACGGCCATTATGTCGCCTGGATGGAGATCGGCCGCAATGCTCTGGCAGGGCAGTTCGGTATCGATGCTCTCCAGCTGATTGCCGATGGGTTTTTGGGGCCGGTGGTTGCTCTTGAGTTGAAATTTCTGCGTCCGGCCCGTTTTAACGAGGTACTGACGATCCAGACCACACTGCGGCGCACCCACACCGCCACCCTGGAATTCATCACGACCATTATCGGCCCGGACGGTACAAAATGTGCCACCGGCGTGACAACCCACGCACTGACCGATTTGGCTGGCGTGCTCCAGTTTCAGATGCCGCCGGTGATTGCCGAGCGGGTCACGCGCCTGCTGGTGTGGCTGGAGGTGCCATGAAGCTGCTGCTGATTTCTGCCAACCGTGAGCGCGACCCCTACCCGGTCTTCCCGATCGGTCTCGCCTGCCTGGCCGGACCGCTGGCAGCTGCCGGGCATGTTCTGGCCGTGCTTGACCTCTGTTTCGAATCCGATCCCCCGCAGGCCATTTCCACCGCTCTTGCCGAACAGCAACCCGATGCCGTCGTCATCTCCCTGCGCAACCTGGACAACGTCACCTGGCCGGGAACGCGCAGCTATCTTGACGGGGTGCACGATATCGTTGCCCTGATCCATGGCAGGGCCCTGACCATCATCGGTGGATCCGGATTTTCACTGCTGCCGGTCGAAATCCTTGCCGCGGTCGGCGCCGATTACGGCATCACAGGAGAGGGAGAACAGCAGCTTCCGCGGTTGCTGGAGTGCCTGGAGAGTGGTGGGGACCCCTCACTGCTGCCCGGGGTTGTCGTTCCCGGCAGGCCCGATTTTATTCCGCCGCTTCCGGTAGAGAACCCTGGCACTCCCGATCGCACCCTCTTTGATGTGGGCCGCTATTACCGTGAAGGGGGCATGGCCAATGTTCAGACCAAGCGCGGCTGTCCGTTCGGCTGCATCTACTGCACCTATCCGCTGCTGGAGGGGCGGAGCATGCGTCTGCGCCCGATCGGTGAGATCATCGCCGAGATCCGTACCCTGGTGAACGATTTTGGTGTTTCCTATCTCTACTTTGTCGATGACATCTTCAATTATCCGCCTGATTTTGCTTCACAACTGTGCCGTGCAATGACGGCGGCGAAACTGCCGGTCAACTGGTCGGCTTTTATCAACCCTGACTTCATCACCGCTGAACTGATGGAAGAGATGCTGGCGGCAGGGTGCGATGCCGTGGAGTTCGGGAGCGATTCCGGATCACCGCTGATGCTGAAAAATATGCGCAAATCATTTACCGTCGAAGACTTGCGCAGGGCATCACGTCTCTGCACGGATCTCGGCCTGGATTTTGCCCATTATATGCTCTTTGGCGGTCCCGGCGAGACTCGCGCCACCATTCTGGAAACGTTCGACCTGATGGATGAGGTGAAGCCGACGGCGGTCATCGCCATGACCGGTATCCGCATCTACCCGAATACCGCTCTGTATCGCACCGCTATTGACGAGGGGCTCATACAGGAATCCGCCTCGATGCTGGAGCCGGTTTTTTATATTTCTCCGCTGATACGGGATGGTTTTGCCGACCTGATCACCTCCGAAGCGATGAAGCGGAGGAACTGGATTGCGCCCGGCCTGGAGATCAACGCCAGTTCCGCCATGCTGGACGCAATCCGCATGTTCAAGGTCAAGGGACCGCTCTGGAAGATGATCAAGGGGCTCGGGCGAAGTCACCACCGGCCGCTCAGCTGATCACTTCGGACCGGCGATGCAGACGCCCGCTGACCCGGCAGTTGCCGCACGCTGGACATTTTTCGGTGCGACCGGTATACTGATGCAGTACATTAGTTCATTGGGGTGGTTATGGAGTTCAAGGATTCAATTGTTGTTGTTACCGGCGGGACCAGGGGTATCGGCCGGGCTATCTCCCTGGCTTTTGCCCGTGAAGGCGCCACGGTTTTTGCCGCCTATCTGAGTAACGACGAAGCTGCCCGGGCTTTGACCGCAGAGGCCGACGGCCTGCCGGGGACGATTACACCGTTCAAGGCTGACGTGTCTACCTCTGAGGGCGCGACCGGATTGATCAACGCAGCCGCTGCGGCATCCGGGCATATTGATGTACTGGTGAATAACGCCGGCATTATCAGGGACTGCTATCTTGCCATGATGTCGGAGGATGATTGGGATGCGGTCATCCGCTCAAATATCAATCCGCTTTTTCACTGCAGCAAGTGGGGTCTGCGCAAGATGATGGGACGTCGCAGCGGCAGTATTGTCAACATCTCTTCAATCTCCGGGATAATCGGCACCCAGGGGCAGAGCAACTATTCTGCCTCCAAAGGGGCCGCGATCAGCTTTACAAAATCGTTGGCACGCGAGGCCGGCCCGATGGGGATACGTGTCAACGCGGTTGTGGCCGGGATTATTGCGACGGGTATGACCGCTGCCCTGAAGCAGGATGTGGTGGAACAGATTGTCCGCAGGTCGTCCCTCGGGAGGATCGGCACAGCTGAAGAGGTTGCTGCCGCAGTCCTGTTCCTTGCGTCGGAGCGTGCCTCGTATATCACGGGTCAGGCTATCATTGTTGATGGTGGTATCGTATGACCAGAAAACGCGTTGTCATCACCGGTTTGGGGGTCTTCTGCAGCGTCGGAAAGAGCGTGACGGAATTTACCGATGCGCTCTGCGCAGGAAGGTGCGGCATTCAGCCGTTGGACCTGTTTGACGTATCCCCCTTTCCGGCCAAAATAGGTGCGCAGATCAAAGGGTATGATCCGCACGATTATTTCGATTCACGTTCAGCCCGCAAACTATCCCGTTCCGATCAGTTCGGCGTCATTGCCGCCGGCCAGGCGCTTCGGGACAGTGGTGCTGCCGACCGCTATTCCCCGTATGACATGGGCGTCTCCATGGGGGGTGGCGCTGCCGGCATGTTCCAGGGTGAGATCTGGCTGAAAGCCCTTCTTGAAGGAAGAGAGGAACGCCCATCGCTGCTGCGCGGCATCCTGCCGGACCAGACCTCGACGGATATAGCCCGGACCTACAATCTGTGCGGCTATCAGGGGACGGTGACGACCGCCTGTTCCTCCTCCGCAACCGCTATCGGGTGGGCGGCCGATCTGGTGGCCTGCGGCCGTCAGAAGCTTATGGTGGCAGGTGGCGCGGATACGCTTTCAATGCTGACGTTCGCAGGATTCAATTCGCTGCGGGTGGTCGACCCCCAACCCTGTGCGCCTTTCAGCCTCGGTCGTCAGGGTATTTCCCTGGGTGAGGGGGCTGCCTTCGTTGTGCTGGAGCGAGAGGAAGATGCCCTGGCCCGTGGCGCCCGGATTTACGGCGCTCTGCTCGGCTATGCCCTGGCGGGCGAAGCATATCACATGACGGCACCGGAACCGGGCGGTACGGCGGCGGCGGGTGTCATGCTCCAGGCTCTTGAGCGGGCCGCTATTGATGCGTCGCAGGTCGGCTGGGTTAACGCTCACGGTACCGGAACCCCGCTCAACGATGTGGTTGAGTCGAATGCGATGAAACTGGTATTCGGTGAGCGTGCTCCCCAGGTTCCTCTCATTTCTACCAAAGGGATGACCGGGCACTGTCTGGGGGCAGCAGGGGCTATCGAGGTCGTTGCAACCGTGCTGGCACTTAATAAGAAAATTATTCCACAGACGCTCAATTACCGCGGCCGTGACCCGGAGTGCGACCTGGAGTATTGCCATGCCGGAAGTGTGCCGACCGATAGTACCATTGCCATGTCCAACTCCTTTGCTTTTGGCGGAAATATTACCTCTCTGGTGCTGTCACTATGAATAGTCCGATCTCAGGAATCGTTGTAACCGGTTACTCCGCTGTCTCCGCTGCCGGAATAGGGACAACCGCCATTCAGGATCTTGTGCGTTCCGGGTGCGACGCACTTACGCCCATTCCCGGCGATGTGATTGGCAGGGATGGCTTTCGCTGGGGGAAAGTGGATGGTTTTAAGGCGTCTGACTTCATGCCGCCTATGAAGGCCCGCAAGATGGACCGTTGCAGCCAGTTTGCGGTTGCGGTGGCCGGCCTGGCTTTGAAAGATGCCGGTCTCGACCTGAAACTGCTTCCTCCGGGACGGGTCGGTATAGCGCTTGGCAGTGGCTTTTGCGGTGTATCCAATGCCGCCGAATTTTTGACTGGGTACTTTACGGGAGGCGTCGAGGGATTGATCCCGATGATATTTCCCAACACCGTCCCCAATTCACCTGCCAGTAATGCCTCCATCGAGCACGGATTCAAGGGACCAAATGTTACCCTGGTACAGCGCTTCTGCTCGGCAGAGTCAGCGTTCATGATGGCATGTCGTTTTATCGAGGAGGGACGTGCCGATATTATGCTGGCCGGAGGGTCGGATGAGCTCATACCGCTCATGGTCAAGGGTTTTGATGCCATGGGACAGATGACGCGTACCTCCGCACCTTTCGGAGAAGGGTGCGGCATGGTCGTCCTGGAGAGTGCGGCCCATGCCGCCAGGCGTGGCGCTGCGGTAAAAGCAGCTGTTGAAGCCATCACCACTATCGGCATGCTTGCTTCCGGACGTGAGTGTGAAGCTCTCGACCTGCTTACCGGTTCACCCGATTCCTGTAGTCCTGTTTCGCTCTCCGGGACGGCAGCAGATATGCCGGAACTTCTGGAGCGAGTTTCCGTCAACCCCAGGGTCGACATCGGGCGCACTGTCGGCCGTTCGCTGGCCATGGGGGGCACCGCCATGGCTGTACTGTTGGCGTCGCTCCAGCATGGTCAGGCCGGCCTGCACCTGGCCGCCTCGCCCGAAGGTCCGTACTACGCCATCCGTTTCAGAGGAGTTCACGCTGTTTAATCCCGACCCGGCACACTATCTGCCCCACCGCTACCCCTTTCTGCTCCTTGACCGGATTATTGAGCTGGAACAGGGTGTACGAGGAGTTGCCCGGGTAGGTGTGGGCGCTACCCGCGGTTTTCCGCAGATCCTCATGATCGAAGCTGTTGCCCAGTTAGCCGGAATTGTCGTTGCGCAGGCAGAGGGGGAGGGAGGATTTATGGCGTCAATAGATCATGCCGAATTTTCCGGCCCGCCGGATGGTGGGGCACTACTGACCGTTTCTGCCAGGGTGATAAAATCATTCGGGCGTTTGCACATGATTGAAGGGACTGTTTTTAGCGGTGCGGATCAGCTCCTCTCCGTGCAACTGACCCTGGGGGTGGGAAATCTGTGATGTGGAAAATGATTGTTTCAAATGTTTTTTTCAGGATGAAGCAGGCAATAGTATTTCGTCATGCATTCCTTCTGCTGCTGGTGGCGCTCCTGCTGACTACCTCTCCCTGCTATGCCCGTACAATCTCTCCTGTTGAAGGGCTGGAGGCGTTCCGTCGCGGCTTTGCCGGCATTTCTGATTTTACCGCCGACATCACCCAGGAAAAACGACTCTCGTTGATGAAGCGGACCATGGTGATGAGCGGCTCGCTTCGCTTTAAAAAGCCCGATCTGTTTTTTATGGAGATAAAACCTCCCTTCAACAGTCGCATGCTGCTGCGGGACACCATCATCGAACAGGTCGCCGGCAGTGACAAGAGCCCCACCAGAATTGCACTTCCTCCCGAGCAGGGACTGAAACAGTGGTTTTCCAAACTGGCAGCGCCGGTCACGTCATTGCCGGAAGGGGTGGGTGTGCAGGCCGATCTGACCAATTCCGTCTACACCCTGACGATTGCCCCTCCGGGTGGGGGACAGGTCAAGGATATTTCCATTGTTTTTCTCGGGAACGGCACGGTCAAAAGGCTCGTCATTAACGAGCGGAACGGCGACCGGGCCACCATGACCCTTAAAAATGTACGTCGCAATGTTGGCCTGACGGAGAAGGATTTCCGGCTGGAATAGTTTCGTATCAAGAAAGATCACAGTATGCCGTTGTATCGATTCGTAAAACATCTGCTGCCGCTTCTGCTGCTCACCGCCTGTGCCACGATTGCTCCTCCCCCACTTGACTACCGTCAGGGTGCTGCTGTGGAGACCCTTTCATCCGCCGTATCGCTCTCGATTCATACACCGGAAAACAGTATGGGGGGGAGCGGCTATCTGCTCTTTCGCAGTCCCGACCAAATCCATCTGGTGGTGCTCTCGCCGTTCGGTACGACGATGATGGAGGCCTTTGTCCTTGGAGACCGCATTACGCTGATCTATCCCTCACGATCAACGGCCTATGTGGGACGTGTCGATGAACTGCCCGAAAAGGGGGGCTTGCAGGGGTGGCGTTTGATGCGCTGGGTGATGGACGCCGACCCTCACGAGAAGCAATCTTTGAGCGGAACGGTGGAGCGTACAAGCAAGCTGGGATATTCTGAAAAAGTGACCTACGAAAATGGCTTGGTCACAGCCAAGGAATCCTCCACCGGCGATCATGTCAAATACCGCAACTACTCCGTCGTCAACGGTGTCCCGGTTGCAGCGGAACTCGACCTGCGCAACGAGCGTGACGACCGTATCCGGATAACACTTGATGAACCGGAGGTCAACACGCCGCTTGATGATGCCGTTTTCGCGCCGCATCTGGACGGGTTGACGGTCATGCCTCTTTCCGCCATCCGGGGATTGTAGAACCAGATGCCACTGAAAATTGCCTCAAGACTGACTGCTCTTGCCAATTCCCTCACCCGCCGCCACCTGGAATGGATCTTTCGGACCACCACCACCAGGCCTCTGGCCGTAGTAAGCGCCTTTTTTATCGCGCTGCTGGTCTCGCTAGCCGTGATCTCCACCACCCGCTTCGACACCGATATCTTCCAGCTCTTCCCGACGCGCCAACCGGCGTTGAAACTCCTGCTCGACTCGCTGCAGTGGAGCGGTAGCGCCAATGAAGCCTATTTCCTGCTGGAGGGGGAGAAGGAGGCGCTTCCCCGGGAGGCGGCGCGCTTTGCCGAACGTCTCCGTATGGCGCAGGTTGACGGAAAGCCCGCCTTCCGGCGTATCACCTGGAGAGTTTACGACGAGAGTGAGGCAGCAGCCTTTACTGACTTTATCGCCTACGCCGTGACCTGTCCGCAGCTGTTTATCGGGCCTGAAGATGTCCCCGGGCTGCTGCAGCGTTTTACGCCCGCTTCTATGGACGCAGCCCTGCGCCGTACCCAGGCCGACCTGGCCGGTCAGTTCGGCGGCGCAATGACCGGATTGGCCATCGCTGACCCGCTCCATCTGCGGGATCTGATCCTGCCGCGCCTCAAGGCCGCGAGCCAGGCGCTCGATCTGGACCCTGCATCACCCTACTTCATCTCGCGGGACGGCAAGGTGCTGATCATGATCGCCGAACCGGCCCGGCCGGTGCAGGATATGGCCTTTGCCCGCGCCCTGGTGACAACCATCAACGGTGCGCGGAAAGGGTCCACGGTCGCTATCTCCTGTGCCGGTGCCCATATCAGCGCGGTGCTGGATGAAGCGGCGATGAAGTCCAATATTATCGCCTGCATTCTCTCTTCGCTGGCGGTGGTGCTGGCGATCTTCTATGCGGTCTACCGCCGCATCCTCCCCACGCTGCTCCTGCCGCTGATCATCTTTGTCGGCGTCGCATTGGCGCTGGGGGTTGCCGGGCTGCTGCTCCCCTCGATCCACATCATCTCTTTTGCCTTTATGGCGCTGATCATCGGCCTGGGGACCGACTACTCGATCCATCTCTACGACCGTTTTCACAGCGAACGAGCGGCCGGCGCAGGGGCGGATGAGGCGCTGCACATGGCGGTTGTCGATACCGGCCACAGCCTTTTTACCGCCGCCACGACCACGGCCGTGCCCTTTTTCGCCCTGATGGTCTCCGATGTGCGGGCCCTGTACGAGCTGGGGTTGCTGGTCGGCCTGGGGGTCGTGTTCTCCCTCTACACAACCTTCTTCTTTCTTCCGCCGCTGCTGGTGTATATGGAACGGCACTTTCCCGCCGCATACCGCCCGATACCCAGTCTCGGCATGCGCCACATCTGGCGTCTGGCCGGACGGTTCCCCCGTGCGGTGGTGGCGATCTCGCTTCTGACGATCATTTTTATGGCTGCGGCTTCAACCCGAACCTTCTTCGACGGCGATCTAAAAAACCTGCAGCCGCGTCACTCCGAGGCCTTTCTGGCCCAGGGTAAGATCGAGCGTCACCTGAGTCTGGCGCCAAAACAGCTGCTGGTGGCGGTCGAGGGGAATGAGCTGGCAGAGGTGCTGCGGCGTGCGTCACGCGTGGACGGACTGGCCCTCAGGTGGCTGAATAACGGAAGTATCAGCAGTTGGTCGTCACTGGGACAGATTATAAATAACCGCGACCGGCAGCTTGAGATCAGCCGGGGTATCTCCGCCGGGGCGGGGGGCGGTTTGTCAGCGGCAGGCCTGACCGCAGCACTGGAGAGACAGGGGTTCGAGTCGCAGCCGTTTCAGCCGTTCATTGCCGCGCTCTCTGCCGGCAGCGCCCTGACACCGGTACCCGAGGAGGAGGCTCTTGCCCGGCTGAAAGCCTCACCGCTGCGGGGAGTGGCT
>Ga0209430_1000497_pt1 | contig 40286 bp, 6 predicted proteins | sample BarGraIncub1133A_FD_184504 | JGI IMG/M metagenome (GOLD analysis project Ga0209430, IMG submission 184504) | Arctic peat soil microbial communities from Barrow, Alaska - Barrow Graham LP Incubations 11-33A (SPAdes) (version 2) | ecosystem: Environmental > Terrestrial > Soil > Wetlands > Peat... | reverse complement strand
GCCTTCAATATTCCCATAATACCAATGATCATTTCCAATGATCTTTCCACCATGATACCTACTATGTTATTCGCTGTAACGCCTTTCTCCCTCAGCACTCTTGCCAACTGGTTCGTTTTGTTGTTTAATTCCTGGTAAGTAAGTTCTTGCCCTTCATATACCACCGCTATTTGATCAGATGTATTTTCCACCTGTGCCTCAAACAACTCATGAATTGTCTTATCTTTGGGATAATCGGCTTTTGTATTATTGAATTCAAATAGCAGTTGTCTTTTTTCTTCCTCTGACAGGATATCGATTTGAGACAATGTTACTTCAGGATTTCTTACAATTTCCTTTACAACATTTACAAAATGATGAGCTAATTTCAGGATTGTTTCCTTTTTAAACAATTGAGTACCATATTCAAAGTAAAAGGGGATGCCCTCTTCCTCTTCTGCGGCCTGTAATGTTACATCAAATTTAGCTACCCTGTTTTCAAACTCATACGGAGTAAACTTTAATCCTTCTATCTCTATTTCCATGGTATCTATATTTTGCAATACAAACATGGTATCAAATAAAGGATTTCTACTCATATCCCTTGCGCAATTCACCCTTTCTACCAGTTCCTCAAACTGATAATCCTGGTTTTCATAGGCTCGTAATGCATTATCTTTTACTTCTAACAGAAACTCTTTGAAAGTTTTGGAAGACACAGGAAAATTCCTCATCGCAAGGGTATTTACAAACATCCCGATCATGGTGTCCAAATCGGCATGTTGCCTGCCTGCTATTGGCGAACCGACAATGATATCATCTTGTCCTGTATATTTAGACAGCAGTACATTGTATGCTGCAAGCAGTACCATATATAACGTAGAACCAGTTTGTGAGGCTAGCTTATTCAATTTTTTAGTCAATTCTTTGTCGATACCGAAATTGATACTCTCGCCTTCGAAATTTCTTACTGCTGGGCGTGAATAATCGAGTGGCATATTTAGTACAGGGATCTCGCTGCTAAAGGTTTTTAACCAATATTCTTCTTGTTTCTTCATTTCCTCAGTTGCAAACAATTTGTTCTGCCAAGCTGAAAAATCCTTATATTGTATTCTTAAAGGCGGCAGTACGTTGCCCTTATACAAGCTTATAAATTCCTCTACCAGGATGGCTTCAGACACACCATCAGATATCATATGGTGCATATCAAACAACATTATATTCTTATTGTCTGCCATCTCAATCAGACTTACCCTGATAAGGAGATCCGTACTTAAATCGAAGGGACGTATAAATTCTTGTATTATCCCCTTTACTGCCTCTTCCCCCGCCTTAATAACGGTTACTTCCGCAGCAACGTTTTGATTCATCTTCTGTACAGGCCTGCCATCAATAAACATAAAAGATGTCCGCAGAGTCTCATGACGTTCAACAAGAGCCTTAAATGCATTGTTGAACCGTTCTCTATTCAGTTCTCCTGTGATTACCATTACCGCAGGCATGTTATAGCTTGTATCATTGCCTGTAATTTGCTGTAAAAGGTAAATTCTTTTCTGTGCGGAAGAAACCTCATAGTATTCTTTCTCCTCCACCAGTACTATTTCCGAATACACCTTTGATCTCGCATTTTTTATAAATACAGACAATTCCCGTATTGTATTCCTCATAAAGATTTCCTTCAGCGGAACTTCCACGTCAAATTCTTTATGCATCTTGGAAGCAAGCACTGTTGCTTTGAGAGAATGTCCTCCAAGCTCAAAGAAGCCGGCTGTTGTACTGATCTTTTCAAACCCCAGCACATCTGACCATATATCCGCCAACTTGGCTTCCGTATCATTGTCCGGAGCTGTGTATTCTTTCTCTCCGGCAACATTCTCCTCAGGCGCAGGCAGCTTCTTTCTGTCTATCTTTCCATTCGCTGTTAAAGGCAGTTTTTCAAGCTGCATAAAATGGGAAGGAAACATGTAGTCAGGAAGCTTTAAGGCCAGCTGTTCCCTTAACTCATGCAAAGGTACTGCTTGTTCTGCCGCAAAATATGCACATAAATAACGATTCCCATTTGCATCTTCCAGTGCTGTTACTACGGCTTCCCTCACTAAAGGATGACTGAATAAGGCACTTTCTATTTCTTGTAATTCAATTCTAAAGCCGCGTATTTTCACCTGATAATCTTTTCTTCCAACAAACTCGATATTACCGTCAGGAAGCCAGCGTCCAAGATCCCCGGTCTTATAAAGTCTCACGTTTTCCCGGCCTATAAACAAATCATTCATAAAGACAGCTTCTGTCCTGTCTTTATCATTTACGTATCCTTGTCCTACGGCGATGCCGGAAATACATATTTCACCCACAACGCCTATCGGACACAAGTTTGTATTCTGATCCACAATGTATAGGTTCACATTTTGCACAGGCTTGCCCACAGGGACAATGAGGCCTTCCGGCACACGATCCATTACATATAGTGCAACATCATCGGATGCCTCTGCCGGCCCATAGGCATTAACCATCTTGATTTCCGGGTAGTTGTGAAACCATTTTCCAATCAGACTCAAACTGATTGCTTCACCGGTAGGTACTATATACTCAAGGCTCTTAAAGGTTACTGCATTCCGATCTACACAGCTGAGCATAGCCGACAGGAAGGAAGGAACCACTTCAAGTATCGTGATATCATCCGCAGCAATTTCTTTTACAAACTCTTCGGGATTTCTTGTTACTTCATTTGGATAGATGACAGTTTTCGCCCCCACTGTAAGGGCCGTAAAGAACTGCCATACGGATACATCAAAGCAATGTGAAGCATTCTGGGCAATGACACTGTCTTGATTTATTTTCAGCTCTGCTATCATTGCATACATATGATTCATCATTCCCAGATGCTCGATCATGGCTCCTTTAGGAACTCCTGTAGACCCTGAAGTATAAATAACATAGGCCAGAGAATCCGTGGCTACAGGTAGCTTTAGATTGTCATCACTTTGCGTTAGGATTTCTTCATAGCACTCGTCCAGTTTAATGATTCTCCCTGGATATTGCGCCTCAAATTCCGGAGTACTATATTGGGAAAGAGTAATTAACACTGTTGCTCCCGATTGTGCGAGGATGGTAAGCTTCCGTTGCTCCGGATAATCAGCATCAATAGGAATATAGGCCGCTCCTAGTTTCCAAACAGCAAGGATGCTTTCCATAAGTAGGGGAGAACGGTTAAGCATAATACAAACAAATTTCCCATTCATACTCCTTGTACTCTGGATGTATCTCGCGATCCTGTTAGACTGTTCATTGACTTTCCTATAAGTTAGCTGCTCACCTTTATAAACAACAGCGATACGTTCCGGCGTACTTTGTACATGTGCTTCAAATAAATGATGCACTGTTTTATTTTGGTCAAATGGCACTTGGTTATGATTAAACCCAAAAATAAGAGCCTGTTTTTCTGCTGGTGAAAGACAATCAATTTGCGAAAGCTCACAATCAGGATTTTCTACGATTCCTTGTAAGATATTCATAAAATATACTGATACTCTTTCAATCGTCTCTCTCTTGAAAAGTTTTACCCAATAATCCAGTCCGAAAGACAGGGTTTCATCTGTCTCCTGTACATCCAAGGAAAAATCGAACTTAGCGATTCTGCTTCTAAGCTCATAAGGTGTAAAATTCAAACCGCTAATTCCAAAAACGGAATGATCTGTATTTTGCATGGTAAACATGGTATCAAACAACGGGTTTCTGCTCAGATCCCTTTGTAAATTTAAATGCTCTACCAATTCTTCAAAAGGATAATCCTGGTTTTCATAGGCTTTAAGTGCATTCTCTTTAACCTCAAGCAAAAATTCTCTAAAGGTTTTGCTACCTTCAGGACAGTTTCTCATGGCAAGGGTATTTACAAACATTCCGATGATACCGTTTACGTCACTGTGCGGTCTTCCTGCTATAGGAGAACCTACTACAATATCCTCCTGGCCTGTATATTTATTCAACAAGATATTGTACGCTGCAAGTAAAACAATATAGAGCGTTGAGCCTGTTTCAAAGGCTATTTTCTTTAAGCCCTTCGTTAATTCCCTATTTGCTGTAAAAGTGATACTGTCACCTTCAAAGCTTTGCATCTGTGGTCTCGGATAGTCTAACGCCATATTGAGCACAGGTATTTCACCACTAAACCGGTTTAGCCAGTACTCCACCTGCTGTTTTATGAAATCAGTTTTAAATAATTGATTTTGCCACTGAGCGTAATCCTTATACTGTATTGTCAGCGGAGCCAGATCCTCTCCCCTATAAATCTGAGCAAACTCACTCAGCAAAATCTCGGATGAGATACCATCTGACACGATATGATGCACATCTGTGAGAAAGACATACTTGTCTTCAGATATTTTGGCAAGTCCAACCCTAAACAACGGTGCTTCACTCAAGTTAAAGGGCTTTATAAACTGCTGTAAAACGCCTTCAATCTCTTGTTCATTGAATTCAAACTGCTGAACATGAAAATCCACATTTTCTTTTACAAGCTGCACAATTTTATCATCCCGCATGGCAAAAGAGGTTCTTAACGACTCATGCCTGTCCACAAGAACCTTGAAGGAATTTTCTAACTTATCAAAATCAAGCTTGCCTTCAATAGTGAATATATCGGGCATATTGTAGCTAATCCCTTCAGGCTCTAAGCGATGTAGTACAAAAAGTCTCTTTTGTGCCGACGATACTTCATAGTAATCTTTCTTTATCACAGATTCAATGGCTATAAAGGCATCCTTGTTCAGTGTGGATATATACTGCGCAAGTTCTTTAACTGTATTTCTTAAAAATACCTCTTTAAAAGGAACTACAACGTCCAATTGCTTATGAATTTCAGCAATTATTGTCGCAATTTTCAGTGAATGTCCTCCTAGTTCAAAAAAACTGTTATTAATATCGATCTGTTTTACCCCAAGTATTTCCTGCCAAATCGCAACGAGTTTTGTTTCAATACTGTTTCTTGGAGCTTCAATTCCCACCTTTTTTCCCAATAAGTCTTCTATTTGGGATAGGGCCTTTCGATCCACTTTTCCATTAGGCGTCAATGGTATGGAATCTACATTTATAAAATAAGAAGGTACCATATATTCCGGAAGTCTTGTCAGTAGTTCCTCTCTAATCCTCTGAACAACAATATTCTGATTAGAAATGATATAAGCACTTAAGAATTGACTTCCTGCATCATCTTCCTTATTAATGACAATTGCTTGACTTACAGAAGCGCATTCAAGTATACTTCGTTCAATTTCTTCCAGCTCAATTCTAAATCCTCTTACCTTAACCTGGTAATCCTTCCTACCGATAAACTCGATGGTTCCATCGGGAAGAAATCTACCTAAATCACCTGTCTTGTAAAGTCTCAATCCGCTTTCAAAAGGATTGTCAATAAACACCATAGAGCTTCTTACAGGATCATTTAGGTATCCTCTACCTACACCGATACCAGATACACATATCTCACCTGCTACCCCAATTGGGCAAAGGTTCATGTTATTATCTGTGATATATATTTTTACATTGTGGATTGGCTTCCCAATAGGTATACTTGTTTCCTCAGGCATTTTATCCATAATATATTGGGTGCAATCATCTGAAGCCTCAGCAGGTCCATAGGCATTTACAACCAGGATTGAGGGATATCGTTTGAACCACCGACCAACCAAATTGGGTTTTAGCGTTTCACCCGTAGGCATAAGATACTTTAGGTCAGGAAGTTTTCTTTTGTTTTCTTCCAAATAATCCATCATAGCGGAAAGCAATGATGGCACAAGTTCAAGCAGGGTTATTTTATCCTGTATAACGGCTTCCGAAAATACATTTGGGTCCCTGACAACATCGTTCGGGTAAATAACGGTCCTTCCACCTACAACAAGCGGCGCAAAGAACTGCCAAATAGATACGTCAAAACAATGTGACGCATTCTGCGCCATAATCGTATCCCCTGTCAAGCCAAGCATTTCTACTTCGGAATAAATATGGTTCATCATTCCAAGATGCTCAATAATAGCACCTTTAGGAATACCTGTTGATCCTGAAGTATAAATTACATAGGCAATGTCCTGGGTATTCACTTTGCGGTTTAAATTTCCCGCTGCTTCTTTTTTGATAGTTTCATCATCTATGTTGATAATACTGCCACGGTAGTTTTCAAGTTTTGCCGCATGCTCTGACAGGGTGACTACGTAGTTGGCACGGGACTCACTCAAAATAGTGTCTATTCTTTGTTGAGGATATTGAGGGTCTATCGGAAGATAAACGGCTCCTGCCTTCCAAATACCAAGTACACTTTCTACCAAAAGTACAGATCTGTCCATTAGAACAGCGATAATTTCATTTTCACCAATGTCAGCTTTCAACAGTGCTCTTGCTATTTGATTTGCTCTGTAGTTTACTTCACGGTAACTAAATTCCATTCCCTCATATTCAACAGCGGTTTTTTCAGGATTTACTTTTACATGCTGCTCAAAAAGCTGGTGAACGGTTTTTTCTTGGTCAAATTCAGCCCCCGTATTGTTAAAATCAGCGATGAGCTGTTTCTTTTCATCCGCTGAAAGGACCTCTATTTTTGCTAATATAACATCTGGATTGTTTATTACTTCTTGCAAAATATTTATATAGTGATTTCCAAACCTCTGTATCGTATCTGTTTTAAATAACTTCGTGCAATACTCCACTATAAAGGACATCTTGTGGTCAACTTCTGAAACCTCCAGCATGATATCAAATTTTGCGGTTAAGGTGTCAAAGTTGTACGGATACATTTGTAATCCATCCAACTCCAACGTGAAATCGTCTTTGCTTTGCAAGGAGAACATGGTATCAAACAAGGGATTTCTCCCTAGGTCACGTAAAAGGTTAAGTTTTTCTATTAATTCCTCCAAAGGGTATTCCTGATTCTCATACGCATGTAAAGAATTTACCTTAACTTCGTGTAATAACTCTTTAAAACTTTTATCTCCTACAGGTAAATTCCGCAGTGGAAGCGTATTGACAAATACCCCCATTAAATTCTCTAAATCACCATGGGTTCTGGCTTCAATCGGAGAACCAACAATGATATCTTCCTGTCCTGTATACTTTGCTAAAAGCACATTATATGCTGCCAAAAGCACCATAAAGAAAGTAGAAGTCGTTTCTTTGCAAAGCTCCTTTAAACCTTCATAGACTGTAGCTTCCACCTCGAAATGCACTTTACATCCCTCATAGCTTTGCATTACAGGTCTTGGTAAATCATACGACATGTTTAAAACCGGTATTTCGCCTTTGAACATATTAAGCCAGTAGTTTTCCTTGCTCTTAAACTGTTCTGTTTTTAGAAGACCATTCTGCCATGCGGCAAAATCCCTGTATTGTATCGGCAACTCGACAAGCTCTTTTCTAGAATAAAGACTGGCCACTTCTCTGGCAAATATATACATGGAAGTTGCATCGGCGATGATATGGTGTATATCTATAAACATTAGGTGTTCATGCTCTGCTATTTTTAACAGGGTACACCGTAAAAGCGGGGCCTTGCTTAAATCAAAAGGTCTTATCAGGCTAACAAGGAACTTTTTAATATTTTCCCCCGTCTGGCCTACGGTCTCAATATAATCCAGCTTAAAGTCCACGTGGGAGTGAACCTTAATCATAGGCTTTTCATTATGCATTACAAAGGAACTTCTAATGGATTCATGCCTTTCAATAAGAGTTTTAATCGTGTTTTCCAGCCTTATTGTATCGACATCCCCCTCAATGACTTCAACAAAGGGAATGTTATAGTTTACCAGACCCTCTTCAATGCTGCTTAAAATGTACATTCTCTTTTGCGGTGATGAAAGTTCATAATAGTTTGTTTCGTCAACTCTTTTTATATGCTCAAATACGGCAACTTCTTTTTGGGCGTGGGTAATGTCTGTTTGGGATGTATATCTCTGCTCTATGCTTTGCAGCAGCACTACAGAAAGTTTTTCTATACTTGCACCTTGCAATAAATCAACAATAGAAATGGTCGCTTCAAACAAGTTTTCTACCCTATTTCTTATATCGGTAGCCATCATGGAATCCATACCAAGATTGATTAAGGATTGCTGAATATCAAGCTTCATCGGATCAAAGCGCATAACTTTTGCTACTAAATTTAATAGATTGTCTGTTACTATTTCTTTTCTTTTGCCTTGACTGCTTGCGATAATTTCCTCAAGTATATTGGAACCTAGTTTACTGTCTTTATCGTCTTTCTTTTCCATCATTTCTTTTTCCCCAAGATAGGAAACCATGATAGGCGGAGTGCCTGAAGAATAATGCCTTGCACAAAGTGTCGCCCAGGATATGACCGGAATCACTGCCCCATGACATCCTCCTCCATTCATAAGCCGTTCAAGAATCAACATTCCCTGGGTAGGCATGATGGAATCCAGCCCCTGCTGCCGGTAATACTCAGTTAAATTCAGCTTTGCCGCCATGCCAACTTCGCCCCATGGTCCCCAATTTATACTTAATGTAGGCAGGCCTTTTGCCATCCTATAGTGGGATAAGGCATCAATAAAAGCGTTCCCTGCTGCGTAGTTGCCCTGTCCCATGGAAACAAGCAAGGAACCTGTCGATGAATACATGACAAAGAAATCAAGTGCTTCCTCCTGGAACGCCTTATGCAGGTTCCAGGTACCTAAAACTTTGGGGTTGAGCACATCGTGAAAGGTTTGGTCATCCATTTTTTGTAGTATGGAATCTTTTACAACACCAGCACTATGGATAACCCCTCTGATTCTTGGCCGTTCATCAGCCTTATACGCTTCTAAAAATTTACTGATTGCACCAGGTTGATTGATATCTACCGCCGCGATATGAACGGCCGCACCCATGGCTTCAAGTTCTTGTATAAACGCGATCCGTTCATAAATCGGTGCTGTTTTATCTACGTTTTTCCATTGACTACGCTCTGGAATAGAGCTTCTTCCCATAAGGATGATATTCCTTGCACCTTTCTGCACCATCCACCTGGCCGTAAGCATACCTAACGCGCCAAAGGCACCTGTGACGATATAGCTTCCGGCATTATAAAACCTTACAGGAATTGTCATACTACTTTCCAATTCCCGCTTCACCATACGCATAGCATACCGTTGTCCATTTCTATAGGCAATCTGATCTTCTTTATCGGGCTTTGTAATTTCCTTAAAGAGTCTTTCTCTTTCTGACGAAGTGGGGGGTACATCAAAATCAATAAGGCCGCCCCAGCAAGAAGTATATTCCTGGTGACCTATAACCCTTCCAAGTCCCCATATTGCTGCCTGGGATACACATTGCTCGGGAGATTTTTCTGTCATTAACTGTGCACCTCGGGTTACTATCCAAAGTTTTGGGGTTATGTCTCTTTCTCCGATGAACTGCACAATATGCTTTAAAGTAATACATCCTGCCTTATTTATTCTTTCTAAGGCAACTGTATCCAGCTCTTTTTCATCCATGGCATCAAGGCTCCACATATGCACTATGCCATTAATGGAAGACGTTTTTAAATTTTCTTCAAACAAATGAGAAAGTTGTGTATAATCCCCTAAAGTTTCTTTATCTTGGTACACAATCACAACCTTTTTTCCATCCGCCTCCAGATCTTCGGCTAGGGAAGTTCCAACCCCTCTGCCATCCGAAAATACAATAATCGTTCCATTTTCCGAATCATCAAACTCACGTTTAGCTACGGTCTCTTCCTTTGCTTCAACACAGCTCCACTCCATTTGGTAAAGCCATTGATCAAGGTCACTAGTAGAAACATTTACCGAATTTTCAAGGAAGCTGCATGAGAAATTGATAATTTCTGCGATGACACTGCCATCCTCATCCAAAAGAAACAAATCTCCCCTTAACCGCTTATCACTTCTTTCTACCGTTCTCCCATAACACCACATAGCCTGCTTCGGCCTTTGATACACTTGTATGCTGTCAATGGCAACAGGCAGAAATGTCCTTCCTTCGTGTTCCTCTTCATCATTTATTCCGGCAACAACGCCTATTAAAACCTGGAAACATGAGTCCAAGATAGAAGGGTGTAGGACATATTTGTTGTCTGTAATATCTACTAGTTCAGGCGGCACGATCATTGCCAAAGCCTCATTATTACCTTTCCATAAAGTTTTGATGCCCTGAAAACACGATCCATAATGAAACCCCATTGAATGAAATACTTCATAGCAACGTTCTTGTTCCGCCTTTTTAATACATCTTTCCTTAATTCCTTTAAGGCTTACGTCACCTTGAAGCTTATTTTTCCTTTGTTTTTTTACGATTCTGCCTGTAGCATTTAGCACCCAATCTGTAGTTTCTTCCAAGGTTATATGTCTACTGAAAACTTCATAAACTGCATCATTCGGATTTAAGACGGTTTGCACTTCTGTATTAGCGGAATTTTTTAAAAATAATGCCTTGCTTAATCTGATCTCCTCTATACCATATATACCTTCCCCGAATACAGCTTGTGCACAAGCCATTCCCATCTCTACATAACCTGCACCAGGAAAAATGATAGAACCGCTGATCTTATGATCCGCAAGATAAGGCATAAAACTTAGGCTTATCTCTCTTTGCCAAGTAGGACGTTGTGCGTTAACATAGTAACCCAAGATAGGATGTTTATTTCTTCCCAGCCTACAATCCTTTCCCTCTTCCGTCTCCTGCCAATATTTTCCTCTCTCCCAAGCATACAGCGGCAACCGTACAAAATTTCCTTTCCACGGATATACTTTCTCAAAATTCACAGGATAACCAATGGTATATAACCCGCCTAAAGTTTCAAGCATAGTAAGCTGTTCATCTTCTTTTCTTTTGATGGACGGAAAATTCTTGCCAGAAACACCACACTGTGCTAAACACTCTTTGATACTTGTAGAAAGTGTAGGATGCGGACCGACTTCGAGAAACAACTCATGACCTGCATTGATAATTTCATACATTGCATCTGCAAAGAGTACTGTGTCCCTTACATTGTCCCACCAATAACTTGCGTCATATTCCTCCCCACTGCCTCTTTTCCCTGTTGCTGTAGAAAAGATATCAATTGAACTTTTTCTAGGTTTTAGGTCTTGCAGTTCAGTCAAAATTTCCTCTTTATATGGGTCCATGTAATAGCTGTGATAGGGTACATTTACTTTCAAGTACCGCGCAAATATATCTTTGTCCTGTAAAAATTTTTGAATTTCCTCAAGAGCATCCTTATTACCGGATAGGGTAACGGACGTAGGGCTATTGATAGCTCCGATTGATATTCCTGTGTTAAAAGCTTCTAATACTTGGCCTATCTCTGTTGCAGACATACCTACAGCCAGCATGGTTCCATCGCCCACGGTTTTTTGCTGTGCGGCGCTTCTTTTTATGCTTATAAGTACAGCATCCTCTAAAGTATAAACACCCGCTACATAAGCTGCTGCAATCTCACCGACACTATGGCCTATAACTGCTTTAGGTACAATGCCCATCGATTCCCATATCTTGGTTAATCCAGCCTGTACCGCGAAATTTGCAGGTTGAGCATACATGGGCTGGTCAAGTTGGGAATCGCCCTCTGACTTTGTCAACTCCTCCATAAGCGACCAACCGGCATATCTTTGCACAATTTCACTACATTTTTCTATAAACGCTCTAAACAAGCTGTTCGTCGCTAAAAGCTGTCTTCCCATGCCCCACCATATCGGACCCATTCCCGAGTATACAAATACAATGTCTTTATATTTTTTAGTCCCAACTTTTCCAGTTGACATACCGGGCATTACAGTATCCTCCTGGTACGCCGCTAGACTTTCCAAAAGTCCATCCTTTGTTGAAGCTGAAACAGTCAGCCGCTCATTGTGGTGGCTTCTTCTTTTACATAATGTATGTACAACATCCTTTATGTTTACGTCATTGTTTTGTGCAAATTCCACAAACCTCTTTATATAACTCTTTAAAGCCCCCTCCGACTTTGCTGAGAATGGGAACAGCATAGGCTTTCCCTCATCATTGTTGTAGTCAGCATGATTTGCCGTAAGTTGAGGGGCCTCTTCCAGCAAGATATGAGCGTTGGTTCCACCAAAGCCAAATGCATTTACACCAATAAAGGCTTTACCAGAACCTTCCGGCCACGGTTCCAACGTTGTCGGCACGCGTACACAAAGTTCATCAAAGGGAATGTTAGGGTTAGGTGTTACAAAGTGCAGATGTGGCGGAATTTGTCTGTGTTTTAAAATAAGGGTTGCTTTTATAATACCAGCAACGCCGGCCGACGCTTCAAGGTGACCAATATTGGTCTTTACAGAACCTATGATACATTTATCATTTTCTGCTCTCCCCTCCGCCAAAACTTTCGCAATGGCATTTACTTCAATCGGGTCTCCAACTGGTGTGCCCGTTCCATGGGCTTCAAAATATTGTATCTGCCCCGGGGAGATCCCTGCTTTGTTGTAAACACTCTTGATAAGAGCTTCCTGAGCTTCTCCGCTGGGAACGGTAATACCATTTGTATGACCGTCCTGGTTTACTCCGCTACTTCTTATCACTCCATAAATTAAATCTTCATCTTTCAACGCTTGTGAAAGAGGCTTTAATACTACAATGCCGACTCCTTCTCCTCTTGCGTAGCCGTTTGCGCTCGAGTCCCAGGTTTTGCACCTTCCGTCAGGCGAAAGAAATCCCCCTTTGCACTCGGCAATTGTATATTGGGGCGAAAACATAAGATTTACGCCTCCAGCAAGCGCCATGGAACACTCCCCATTTAAAATACTCCTGCACGCTGTATGTATAGCTACAAGGGAACTTGAGCACGCTGTATCGATAGACATACTTGGACCTTTAAAGTCATATATATATGAAATTCTGTTGGAAACCATTGTCATCATATTGCCAGTTGCACTATGAGAGTCTATTTCCTTCATATTCAAGGCTTGAAACTGCATTATTTTATAGTCAAGAACAAATGCACCGACAAAAACTCCAACATCCGTTCCCGCAATTTTTTCAGGATTAACCCCCGCATCTTCCATTGATTCCCAGCAGACTTCTAACAGTATCCTTTGCTGAGGGTCTAAAAAATCCGCTTCCCTTGGTGAAATACCAAAAAAAGCAGCATCAAATTCATCGATGCTATCAAGAAATCCTCCATGCATGGTATATGTCTTTCCCGGTTTAGACTTATCAGGGTCATAAAATCGCTCAATATCCCAGCGGTCTTTTAGTACATCAGATGTGAGATCCTTACCGTTTTTTAACATATCCCAGAATTTTTCTAAATTATCTGATCCTCCCGGAAAACGGCATCCCATTCCAACAATAGCTATAGATTCCATACCTAATCTCCTTACTATTTTTGATCTTGTGCAATTATCTCTTTAATAAAAGTACAGATTAAGCAGATGTGGTATTCCTTTTTATTGGCCTTATAGCATCCATAACGGATTCTCCGATAATTTCACATCCCTCTTGCAAAATATTTCTTTCAATTGTCAATGCAGGCATCAACTTAACCACCGTATCATTTCGTCCCGCCCTTTCGATGATTAGCCCCCGCTCATAACATCCTGAAGTTATTTTTTTAGCCATTTCCGAACCTCCTAGTTTGGAAACGTCAATTCCCCACATCATCCCAATCCCACGAATTTCGATCAAATCATTTAATAAGGCAATTTCTTCCTTAAGAAATTGTTCAAGGTATTTTTCGTTTTCTTTTACATTTCTCTCCAATTTCATCATTTCCCTATATTCAAGGGCAGCAGTAGCACCAACAAATGCTAACTGATTTCCCCTAAAAGTACCGTTATGCTCACCGGGATTCCAAATGTCTAATTCCGGTTTCATTAATAATAGTGACATCGGTAAGCCATATCCGCTGATAGACTTGGAAAGTACTACAATATCAGGGACAATCTTAGCCCGTTCAAAAGAAAAAAACTGTCCCGTTCTCCCGCATCCAACTTGTATGTCATCACATATCAGCAAAATATCATTCTTTCGGCATAGTTCTGCAAGTCTTTGTAGCCACTCTATGGGAGCAGGGATTACACCACCCTCCGCCTGAACGGTTTCTAAAATGACTGCTGCTGGCTTTTCAATTCCTGAATGGTCATCATTTAAGATTTCTTCTATATAGCGGATAGAATCCATTGTATCCATAAAGCCGTAGGGATAAGGCATAAACGTAACATTGCCAAGAGGTAGCCCCGCCCCATTTCTACTTTCTATACTGCTAGTTGCAGAAAGACTGCCTAGAGACATACCATGGAATGCCCCCATGAATGCAAAAATCCCCGTCCTTCTTTTCACCTTCCTTGCAAGTTTCAACGCCGCCTCTACCGCATTCGTACCTGTTGAACCGCAGAATTGAAGTTTATAATTTAAATTTTTAGGCCTCATTATAAGTTCATAAAATGTCGTTATAAAATGCCTTTTAGCTTCTGTGTACATATCCAGGCTGTGCATAACCCCATCCGATTCCATATAAGACAGCAGCCTTTGTTTGATAAACTCATTATTGTGCCCATAATTCAAGGCGCCTGCACCTGCAAAAAAGTCTATATACCCTTTCCCCGATTCAGAATAGAGCATAGACCCCTTCGCTTTGGAAAAAACATCTGGAAATGACCTGCAATAAGATCTTACATTGGATTCAACGCTTTCAAAAATATTCATAATATCACTCCTTATGTTATATTAGAAAGCACTTTGCTCTCTTTAAGGTCACAAAATTTCAGAAAACTCTAATAATAAATAGAAGGTTTAAACCATAAAGACGTAACATAATATAAAGCAGTAAAAGGATATCTATCCTTTTACTGCTCCATAACAAGCTTTTATATCATTGTAGTTCATAAAACGGGGCATTTCATTCCCATAATTTTATATACAACTTCGTAAAATGACCATAAGCAGACCATTAGTCCTCAAAATAAGACTAATTAATTCAAACTATGACCTGTCCTCTAACGTTTATCTGCGCCTCCGCATGGATAAACTTTAAAAGTCTTTTTTTGCATTTGACAGATTCTATACTATGTCATTAGGAAAACTTTTTTGCTCGCATTATAATGTTTCCTACGACGTATTTCTATATTGAAACCTAAAATCCTGCTATTTATTTTCAAATAATTTTAATAATATAATCAACATCCATAAGGATAGCAAAAAAAGTCCACTGGCAAACCTATATTTTGCTCAATAATTAACTTACTTTTATACACTTCTTCTGTTATTTCCTTCTCACTGTCCAATTTGTCCAAGGCACAATGACTGATTGTATGCGAACCTATTTCCATGCCATTATCACGCCATTCTCTGATTTGTTCCCACGTCATATGACGGTGACTTTACTGGTCGAGATATCTGTCCCAGTCATTATATCGCCCCACGCAGCTAGTAATGATAAATACTGTGCCCGTCATCTCATATTGATTAAGCAATGGTAATGCGTTAATCAAATTGTCTTCATAGGCATCATCAAAGGTTAATATCACCGGCTTTTTGGGTAAAACGATTCCACTCTGCAAATGTTGATACAACATCTGCAGAGTGATTGTATGATATCCATTCTTTTTCAAAAATTCTAGCTGCTGGGCAAAACTTTCTGGCGAGATGCTAAACGGATCGCCGGCAATATCACAAATACGGTGATACATCAAGATAGGAATCCTGGAAGACCGGTGACAAACAACAAAGTAAAAGGGCTAGTAATAGCCACCGACAATAAGCATAATATCAATCATGATCAATCCACTCACCTGATCCTTCCCTCTTTTTCAATTCAAGAACTCACTATCTTTTCACATTATAGTATAATTTGTCCGCATATTTTTCTTTTTTCCCCGCCCAGAAATAGTCAAGTATAATGCGAGGTTTTTTTATCATGTACCAATCCCCAAACATATCATATTTTCTGGCCGAACTCATCAACGGTGGTTCCGTAATATTTTTAAACGTTTTCCCACATTGCTCGCCCCATTTTTTTAAACGTATTGCGAAATCAACATCTTCCGCGATACGTAAGTTTTCATCAAATCCACCTATTGCGTCAAAATCTTTCTTAAAGCACCAAAAAAGACTCCCGCTTATAAACCCATACCTTACAATTAGTAAGAAAGCAAATATCATTGCTGTTATAGCGATACCCAATGAGCTCCTTTCAAGCTTTAAAAGAACACCACCGCCAATATATTTTCCCATCATAAGGTAATTTTCTATCTCGGTCAGCATATTATCAGCCATCCAACTATCAGCATCAACTGTAATTAAGATCTCCCCCCTGGCAACTTGAGCTCCAGCATTTCTGATTGCAGAAATATTCTTAATATCATTTTTTACTGTAACGCAATGATATGATAGCGCAATTTCTTCAGTACGGTCAGTACAGCGGTTTAATACTACGATTATCTCAACCTGATCTTTATAAAACGCTGATGCAGCAACAATAGAATCCAGACATCTTTTTAGGGCTTTTTCCTCATTATAGGCAGGTATTATTATAGAAAATTTCACCATTTTTTCACTATCTGTTCTTGCGCATTGATCATTGTTATTCATATACATAATCCTCCCTTAATTTTGTAATAGTATGTTAAATAATTCACTTATTATGATAGGAACATACTTTAGTCAATCATTCAATTTTTATTAAGCTCTACTTTTTTCAATTGCACTACTATTAACTTTTCGCCTTCTCCTGGAGACAGCTGGAGTACCATGCTTTTTTTTGAATGCTGTAAAAAAAGCAGCCGGCATGCCTTCATGAGAATATATTTTTTTGCAGAAAGTATTGATGACCTCACGAACTTTTAGATCAGACAACAGCTTAAAATGATTAGACGCCTCTACATCCATCATATAAAAATGGGAAAGTTGTTGTTTCCATGGATCCCAATAATTGATGTTGTCTAACAACGCTTCATCTGTTCCAATGTAAAAATATGGTCTTAAATCACCAGCATATGATCCACTTTTATTGCGGAAATAATAACAAGGCACCTTTGCATCTAACAGTGGCAAAACAGGATAATTTTCAACGCCATAAGCCTGAGAGACCTTGGCGAATTGCTGCATCTGTTGCTGCAACTCGGTTGCTGTCTTCTGTAAACCACGCTCTTTTGCTAGCATAATGAGTTGTGTGGTAAACTCTTCATCATCATTGTCATTTGCTATATTGTTTATATCTATAGTTATTTCGTCACGATGTATAAGTGTTTGGGCTATTTTTTCTGGATCAGCGGAAACTGTCGCTAATAGCGCCATATTAATTGTTTGTAACATGATAGATTTACGATAAATTTTGGTTTTTATCAATTCAGTACAATGTATTGCATCTAGCATGACAATACTAGTAACGACTTGTCCCTGCTCTTGTAATTGACGGGCGACCTCATATGCCAAAGTTCCACCTAATGAATAGCCACCTAAATCATAAGGGCCTGCTGGCTGGACGGCTTGAATTATTTCAACATAATACGCAGTCATCGCTTGTATCCCTTGTATTGGATCTAGATCTGTCATCCAGCCCCGTGCTTGGATCCCATAAAAAGGCCGTTCACATTGCTCAGCAATGATTTGATAGGCTTCTACTCCACCAACGGCCCCGTGAATCCAAAATATAGGTCGTCCCTGACAACTTGGGTTGAAGCAAATAAGTTCAGGGAATTGGGCAAAGCTGTTTAGCGTAGAAGGCTCGGACTGTTGTCCTAGCAATATGGGCTCATCAATAGTAGCGAGCTTCAAAACCCTAATAATATCTTTTATGGTACTGCACGTCTGTAATGTGACCACATCAAGGGTGGGATTGACATGAGCCTGCAACTGCTGTACTAATTGCAATAAAATTATTGAATTAACTCCATATTGATCTAAAGATTTATTAATATTTATTTCTGTAGACGTAACTTCCAGTAGACCTGATATGATATCAACTACCACATTGTCTACGGAGGTAGCTGTCCTAGGGACGCTGGCCTTAGCTAGTAACGTAACGGGTTTCACTGTGAGCTCTGTCTCTGGCTGGGAATCAAGCCAACAGCGTCGTTTTTCAAAAGGATAGGTTGGTAAGGAAATGATTAAACCGTCTTTTGCTGTGTGTAATTGTTGCCATGGAATTTTGCCGCCTTGCGCCCAATAGAGTGCAATTTTTTCAAGATTATTTTCTGCCAGCAGAACTTGTAAGACTACTTCTCCTACCTTCCCCGTCAGCAGACTGCTAATTTGTGAATCATCCTCTTCTGTCGATCCTGAAAAAACAGGCATAGACGCCTCTAGCGCCTTATGTTCTGGCAGCGACTTTAAATACGCTTTCATTCCCTCGGCTAGTTCTTCCTGACTGTTTACAACCATTGCAACTCGATATTCCATTGCTTCCCGTCCTACTTGCAGTGTATAAGAAAAATTAGCCAAGGAAAGTATCTTTTGCGATTCAATAAACCCCAGCATTTGTTGAAGAACAATCTCTAAACGCTCTTGATTTTTAGCCGAGAATAGGACAACTTGTGGTTGACTTGTTGAATCGCTATGAATGGTCTCTTGCTTAGAACCAGCATATTCTTCTAGAATTAAATGAACATTAGAACCGCCTCCGCCAAATGAGCTTATTGTAGCGCGTCTTGGTAATTCTCGTTCTTCGCCGTTAATTGTGAGCACCGGTCGTTTCCATTCCTGAAGCTCTCGCTCCAAATAAAACGGGGTGTTTTTTAAATTTATATTAGGATTTAATTTTTCTACCTTAATTGACGGAACTATTTGTTGATGCTGTAATTGTAATATTACTTTAGTCAATTGAGAAATTCCCGAAGCTGCCTCTGCATGACCAATATTTGATTTTATTGACCCAATTGTACAAAATTGTTTGTCTAACGTAAACCTCTCAAAAGCTTTATTCAATGCCCTGATTTCCATGGGATCCCCTAACGCAGATCCATTCGCGGCCGCTTCAACATAACTAATTGTCCTGGGATCAATTCCCGATTTCTTAAAATTTTCTTCCAGCAATTGTGCTTGCGCCTGCGGATTTGGTAGGGAAAATCCATTGGTATGTCCGCCATGATTCATTGCCGTCGATTTAATAACCGCTAGAATACAATCCTGATCCTCAATTGCCTTTGCCAACGGTTTTAATAATACAGCGCCCACACCTTCAGCCGGAATAAATCCATCACCATCGCTAAAGCTCCTGCTGTCTAGATGACTACCAAGCATCTGAGCCATACTGAGTCCTACATATTTTTTAGGATTAATTGACAGATTTACCCCTCCAGCTATCGCCATTTTACAATCGCCCCGCAGTAAACTTTCACAAGCCATATGAATTGCTACTGCCGAAGATGAACAGGCGGTATCCACAATAATGCTCGGACCATGAAAATTAAAGAAGTGGGATACGCGATTTGCAACGGAATTAGAGTAAGCTAACTCATTATATTGGGGATATACTGCACCCACATAAACTCCCACTTGTCCTTGGTATAAGGACTCTAAGGCTTGTCGTGTATAACCTTTACTTTCTAACAAATTCCATGCATTCTGTAAGAAGAGACGTTCTTGTGGATCCATTACTCCAGCTTCCCTTGGTGATATATTGAAAAATAGCGGATCAAATTGATCTATCCCTGCTAAGAACCCGCCCCACTTGCAGTATTTTTTTTCAGATTTGTTCGTAGCATCATCAAAGTACAAACTATGATCCCAGCGATCTTTAGGAACTTCAGTAATACAATCTGTACCACTTTGTAATTTATCCCATAATTTTTCTATGTTCTCAGCGCCTGGATAGCGTCCGGTAACACCAATAATTGCAATCTCTGGACTCTTGATCGGTTGGAATTCTGATTGATCAACTTCGAGCTGAGACAATCGCTGAAAACGTCTGGATTTGTTTATTGCCCGAGGCGAAGGTACCTCTGGCAACTCAATCGTCGCTGCAAACTCCTGCTCATTAAGTCCTAGCAGTGTCGTCAAAGCAGTCTGCTGCGTTGCTATGAAATGTTCTACCAACTCATCAATTGTTTGATATTCAAAAAACAAAGTATTCTCAATATTATCGAGTACTTTCCGTAGTTTATTCGTCAAGAGAACAGCGGTAATTGAATCGACTCCGTATTTTTCAAAGGACTCTGAGGAATCTATTTTCTGACTTGGTATTTTAAGGGTTTCGCCGACTATTTTCTTAATATAGATCTTACTTTTTTCGCGCAGCAAATCTTTAGTCATACCAACTGCTTGCTGTGTTGCAAATTTCCCTTCAGGAATTTGCTCTGTAAGCCCTTTCTGCGCCAAACTTTCTGCTGGATATACTACACGTGGTGTAACCTCTTTTTGTTGCCTTATAGCCCCATCGCTTGTAGCCACAATAATTTCATCAGCATTCATTCCTTCAATTAAAAATGTTTTTGACGCTTTTATTAAGCCTATTTGATCGAGGGACCCTGCGAGAAGCACTTCTAACGTCTCCATCGCTGCCAGAGGTTCAATAAGCCCAATGCCTATTTCAGTCAGCCGCAGATACGTTTCTACCAGTGCTCGACTCGATTCATCATCTGCTATGTCGCCGCTCTTCCCCCAATATCCCCAGTTAATTACTTTTACCGCACAAGACCATTCACGAGACAGTTGATGGGCGAAAGCATCTTTAAAACTACATCCAGCCGCATAATTACTTTGTCCAGGCGCTCTTGTAACTGCCATTAAGGAAGAAAAAAACAATATAAAATCTATGGGTTCCTGCTTGAAAACCTGAGCCAACCGGACACTCACATCGACCTTAGATGATAACACCACTTGGAATTGTTGTTCTTCCATATCGATTAATTTGTGTTCTTCCAAGACCATGGCCGAATGAACTACGCCATTAATATGTGAATAGCATTTTTTTATTTCGTCATAACTTTGCTCTAATGACTTACGATTAGTGGCATCTGCTGCAATATAGTAAGGGATGGGACCAAAAGTTGCCAGTCTATCCAATTTGTTCTGAATTGTCATATTCTTCTGCCGACGACCGATCCAAATGATCTGTGCTTGATAAGTACGAATCATATACTCACTCCAGACTTCTCCAATGCCGCCAGCACCTCCAACCACTACATATACTCCACCAGTCTTATATAATGTAGTGTTAACTGTTGGATTTTCAAATTCAATCAAGTGTTGTCGATACCATTGTTTATCCCGATAAACCCAAGATCGCCCCTGCCGATCAGTCGGCAAAGTAAATATACTGTTAATGGGCCATGGACTACTAGCCTCCAGATCAATAATTCGAACCTTCCAGTTTGAGTATTCTTTGGCCATAGTACCAATCAAGCCATGAAGACTGGCATGAACTGGGTTTACTGATTCATTTTTATGAATAGGTATCCCCTGGCTAGTAATTAAACTCCACCCTAAAACCTTACTACCATAACCCAAATTAAGTAACGCTTTAATGACTTTGAAACATTGCATAACACCTTGATTCTGGTCCGTGATTAATGCCTCCTCGGTCATTGATGTTATGACGTGATTAGAAGTAGCCCATATGATATGGTCAATTTCATCATAGGCCTGCAATTTTCTTGCTATTTCGTCGATGGTGTCCCTAGATTGAATATCTAATACCTTGGCCTGAGGATAAAGCTCTTGAATAAGGCTACTCGCCTCATTCACTCCACCAACGATCAATACCTGATCGATAGCCGAGGGAAATAATGGCCGTTGCTCTACTGTAGCTATATCCCATACCGGAACCAACATAATATTTTGAGTGAGGGAACTACTAGCATCCTCATTGGCAATATTACCTGTTTGAGTATTGCCATCAGGCGCACGCAATGAAAACCCCTTGATGCGCACACAAACTTTCCCATTTCCATCGCACACATCAACGTCAAGCTTTTCTACCTTATCCCCAGCTGCACTACCTTCACTGTAGCGTATAAAAGCCCACATTTCAGCACTACATTGTCCCAAAATTTCAAGTTCTTGTAGGGCAAAAGGTAGGGCTGGTTTGCTAGCTATGTTACCATTATTCGGCGCTAAATCATGCAAATCAATCTTTAAACCAAGTGATGCTTGTAGGGCCGCATCCATCAAACTGGGATGCAGCGTAAATTGACTTTGAGTATCAGCAATTGATGAAGGTAATGTGAGCTTTGCTAGTACCAAGCCTGCTCCCATATACACCTTCTCAATTCCTTGGTGTCCTATCCCATAACTAAATCCTAATGCTGTAAAGATATCATAGCATTGCCTATGGGACAAAATCCCACGTGTACACTGGGCCTGCAATGCCTTAATATCTAGGATTGGGGCTACAATATTATCGAGTATAACAGCGCTGCCTTGACTGTGCATTATCGGTTCTTGGTCACCACTTTTTCCTTGACTGTAAATTTCATAAGTAATTTCACCCTTACCCTCTAGTAATAGCCCAATGTGCACATCCACTGGCTGATCCTCTACAATCACAGGCTGAGCCCACACGACATTTCTAAGCCCAATTCTAGTATTATTGTCTGCCGATAATCCTGATGCCAGCTGGGCAGCTGCTCGCGCCATCTCAAGGTAGACGACTCCAGGCAAAACTCGCAGACCATTCACGATATGATCTGCCAAGAAAAACTCTTGACCTGAAAAAGTCGAGCTAAATCGTTGTGCAGCGAAGTCCGATGTATTGTGCTGCAGCAAAGGATGAATCTGGACTGCTGAGGACGGCTGTGCCATGTTGCTATGCGCGCTAGCAATACTCTCAGGCACCCAATATCGCTCCATAGCAAATGGGTAGGTGGGCATACTTATCCGGCCGGGTTTAGCTATGCCATACAGCATTTCCCAATCCATTTCATAGCCTTTAACCCACAATTCCGCAATTTTTTTGAAGTTACTTTTTTCGATCCATTTATAAATTAAATCCAATGAATCTTGATCTTGTTCGAAAAAATCAACAAGCTCCTTACCTTGCTTAACCTTACCTCGCCAACAATTCTTAATTAATTTTTGGTCGCCGACAAATGCTGCTAATTTTTCCTGTAGCTCCCCAATATCTTTTACTAGAAAAACGACTCTTTCTTCCATCGCTTCTCGTCCCACTTGCATGGTATAAGCCAGCTGCGATAAATTGATCTCTTCACCCAAAAATTCTTGTAATTTCTTGGCATAAGCTTGTAAACGTTCTTCATTTTTAGCAGAAAGTGGAATGACTATAAAGCCGTCTGCATTATAATGTTCTTTAGATTGTTGCTGGATATATTCTTCTAATATAATATGACCGTTGGATCCCGTAGCGCCAAACCCGCTGAGCCCTGCTCTGCGCGGATAAGTAACCGGCTGCTTATTCTCTAAAATCACCGGTTGCTTCCATTCTTCAGTTTGCCGTTGCACATAAAAAGGTGATTTTTCAAAATTAATATATGGGTTTAGTTCCTCTGAATGCAGGGATGGCACCAGGGTTTTATAATATAACTGGAGGACTACCTTGATTAAACCACTAATACCTGCAGCAGCCTCAGCATGACCAATGTTTGACTTAACCGAGCCAATTGAACAATATTGTAGATCCTGTGTGTAACTGCGATAGGCTTTCCCGAGCCCTTCAATTTCTATCGGGTCACCTAAGGATGTTCCAGTTCCGTGCGCTTCAATGTAGCTAATCGTGCGCGGATCCACTGCGGCCTTTTCCAAACAGCTCCCAATCATCTCGGTCTGAGCTACAGGACTCGGTACTGTAATCCCGCTCACTTTTCCACCATGATTAATCACGCTGCCTTTAATGACCGCATAAATATGATCTTGATCTTGAATGGCTTTGTGTAATGGTTTTAATAAAACAGCACCGACACCCTCACCTGAAACATAACCATCTCCGTCCTTACCAAAAGTATGACAATAGCCATCACTAGAGTGTAGGCCCGCCAGTCCATAGGTCATATATTTAGTAGGATGCAAGGATAAATTAACACCTCCGGCCAGAGCCACTTCACATTCGCCATGTTTGATACTTTCTAATGCAACATGCAGGGCCGTAAGGGAAGAAGAGCACATTGTATCAATCGCCATGCTAGGACCATGAAAATTGCAAAAATAGGAAACTCTATTAGCAATTTGGGCACAGTTGAGTGATAAAGGTACTATATGTCCTCGCTGCAGTGCATCACTTCCAACCTGAGTATAATCCTTATGCATGACCCCAACATATACTCCGACCCGCTGTCTTTTATTAGGGCCCTCGGGCAAAGCCAATGTTTTAGGCGTATACCCTGCGTCTTCTATTGTTTCCCAACAGGTTTCCAAAAACAAACGTTCTTGGGGATCCATTAGTTCTACTTCGAGTGGCGATATTCTGAAAAATTGGGGATCAAAGCAATCTGGATCATCTATAAAGCCACCCCATTTAGACATATTTTTTCCTGATGGGGATTTTAATCCTTCAAGGCACTTCCAGTCCCAACGTGATTTAGGAATTTCAACAATAGAATCTTTGCCAATTTTTAAATTCTGCCAAAATTCTTGGAGATTTTTCGCCTCGGGAAAGCGACCCGCCATCCCGATAATCGCAATATCATCTGCTTTTTCTGATATTGTTACCGCACTTGGTAATTCTTGCATACCGCTGGGCCCCACGAATGGAACTTGCGGCGATGCAGAATCAGCGGAAATTGGGCGATCTGCTAACTGTTGCTGAGCCTCATTTGTCATTGCTGTAGTTTGATTAATTTGCACTTCCTCAGACTCTGCGAGGTAGTCTGCTACTTCAGCAATCGTCGTATATTCAAATAATATCGTCGGATTTAATGACAATGCAAAATTGCTCTCAATATCTTTCACGACCGCGAGTAATTGGGAAGATTCTAAACCCAATTCGAAAAATCCTCGGTCCACATCAATCTCTAAGTCTACCTGACTAAGGTACTTTGTAAAAATCTTCTGCAAGACACTTTTTATATAGTTTGGTTCTCTATTCATTCCTGTGCCCTTTTTAACGCGAGATTGAACATCTGGTTCTGATGTAGCTAAGACTTGTTGAATAGAAGATGAACTGCGTGCTGTTTGCAAGCCCGCGTTAATTTGCCCCTTAAATCGTATCCTTTTTGTCGTAATTCCTGTCAATTGAGCAACCTGGCTACCCTCTTTATTAAAGAAATCTATATCTGTCGTGCCTATCTCATTGACTGTGCGCAGTGAAGATAAATTCACCCGTGCATAACAATCAGTACGTAAAGTTTCAGTACAAGAGAAGGACTCATAATATAAGGGTAAGTATAACTCCCCCTTATTCTCAGTATCGCCTGTATATGCTAAGATGCCCGATGCCATTGCCGCGCCGTCAATGAGCGCCGGATGAACAAGGAAGCTTCTCGCTTCATCATGATAAGTCTCAGCTACATTTACTTCAATTAAGCATCCAGGGTCTGTCACGTAAATAGTGCCACTAGACTTCATCATTCCTTGATGAAGCAAACCTATTTCTCTAGCTTGCTCATATATATCTTCCATCGCCACACAGGCTGTGGCTACTTGTTTCATCCCTGCAATATTTATTTTTTCCGCAAACATGACTGCTTGTTCATGTAGTTCACTAGTGATGTATAATTTATCGGACAATAGTTTCCCTTGCTCGCCTACTTCAGCGCCCTCAACTCTAATTTTCCAATAGTTTAACATTTGCTCAAAAGATATTCTCAGCTTTACACACCGATCTGGCCCCACAATTAAAGGCTCAAAGATCGTTAACTTTTTTAGACAATGTTTCCGATAATCGAGTCCTATAGCATCTTGCGCCAATTGGTATAACATGTCAATATAAGCAAGCCCTGGCAATACGTTTTGTCCATAAACCACGTGACCCTTAATGATCGGCTGCTCTGTTGTTACGACTAAGTTATATATTTTCTTCATCGTATTTCCCCCAGACGTTTTTTATCGGCAAGTGATTCTGATTTTCCTTAAAATTATACATACTGTTTTTTTGATACTCACCTTGTCCCGCCACTGTAGTAACAGTAGGAGAAGTCGTTGCAGATAATGAAAATATGGGAAAGTGTTTCTTCACTAAATTCGGAATTTGCTTAGGAAAACATTGTTGAATATACTGTTTATCAGGTGTAAACTCCTCGATGATAACATGGCAATTAGTTCCACCGTCAGGAAAAGAGCTTTGGGCAGCAACTCGTTTCTTACCAGGCTCCACCTTCCAATTAATTGTTTCCCTGTTACAAGAAATACGGGATGCAGAAAAATCAAAATGCTCAAATGGCTGCACTGCTGATAAAAACGGTGGTATTTGTTTGTGGTACACGCTCAGCACACACCTCATAAAACCTGCGAGCCCTGATGCTAACAATAAATGTCCAATATTAGGCTTAACTGAGCCAATATAGCAAGTTGGTAACACTTTATTATTGAGTTGATAACTATCAGCCAACGCTTTTATCTCGATTGAATCAACAATCGGCGATCCACCACCATTGACCTCAATATAACCAATATCTGCTACTTGTTTGCCACTTAACACTAACGCCTCTTTTATCACTTGCCTTTGGGCCTTTATATTAGGTGATCCCGGTCCAAGTGTTCGCCCATCGTTATTCACGGCGATGGCTTTGATAACACTATAAATATGATTTCCATCTTTAATCGCATCACTAAGTCGTTTTAATATGACAATTCCAGCACCTTCACCTAATACTTCGCCATTTGATCGTTTGTCAAAAATATGAAACTCGCCATTTTCACTTAAAATATTACGAGCAGCAAACATGTCATAAGCAACAGGATTAAGCAAGAGACTTACCGCACCGACTAACGCCATGTCAGTTCGACCTGCCCTTAAAGCATCAGAAGCCAATAACAGACTGGTTATTCCTGATGAGCACGCCGTATCAACTACCATACTAGGTCCTCTAAAATTAAAGAACCGTGAAATATTTGTTGCCATATAATTTTGACCAAGTCCTAAAATTGGATTAGGAGCTTGCAAAATAGTATTCATATCTGCACTTGGCTGGGAACGTCCACCAATATAGACTCCTATCTTTTGTCCTGATAATTGTTTGTGTTCATATCCTGCATCATAAATTGCTTTTAAACTTTCCTCTAACAGAATTCGTGCCTGTGGATCCATTATTGCCACATCTTTTTCATTAATATAAAAAAAATTCGGATCAAATAAATCAATATCATCAACCCAGCCACCATAGTCCAAGCGGTTGTCTTTTGAAATCCACCGTTCCTTGGATACCGGTTTAATCGCAGGTAGGCCTATATTTAATAAATTCCAATATTCTTCTTTTGTCGGTGACCCCGGCAGTCGACACGACAGCCCAACAATGGCAATTTCTTCATCTGAGTGTATCACTTGCATAGCAGATTTACAGTTATTGTTATCATCAATTTCTGTATTGATTTGTTGCACAGGCTCATTACTCATTGCAATGTCACTTTCTTGACAAGCAGCTTCTACAACATGACTTACCGCTTCTATTTCAAGGTCTTTCTCAAAGTCCTGGCCATGATTCTTCACAAAGTAATTTGTTAATTCAAATATCGTACTATGTTCCAAGAAGAGCGCCGGATTTAAAGTTGTACTTACTTGTTCCTGCATCGTCTTCGTTAATTGGACTAAGATTACAGAGTCAACACCATATTCGTCAAATGGTTTATATTCATCGAATTGATCAACTTTTAATTGTAATTCAGCTATAAAAATGTTTTGTAACCACCGTAAAATAATTGTGCGCAAAGCCATCGGTGAACCTTGTATTAATGAGGTTTTGGTTTGCACATTTGATATTTGTTGTAACCTAGCAACGTCTACTTTTTTTACTGTTAACTCCTCCGTTAGTAACAACTGATCACTGCAAAATTCACTCGGAACCACTAAACAAGGTAAACTAACGCTGTGAGGCGATTTTTTTATACTATCAAGAAATTTTAATCCTTGCTTTGTCGTAAGGGATACAAAGCCTGTTTTCATGTAAGCAGGTGTACGTATGCCTCCAGAAGCCATACCTGTTTCACTCCAAGCCGGCCATTGAATGGCTTTGAAATAAGTCTTTCCGTGTCCAGCTTTATATTGGGCATAGTAATCCATGTAAGCATTAGCCATGGCATAATCACTTTGTCCTGCTGATAATGTTGGTATAACGCTTGATAGGGATGAAAACAAGATAAAAAAGCCTAAAGGTTCTTTTCCAAGAGCTTGGTATAAGGTTACTAGTCCTGCTATTTTTGGTTCACAAACGGCCTCAATGTCTGATATTGTTTTTTTGAAGAAAGCTGGATTTTCGCTGGTGCATCCTGCACAATGAAACACACCAGTAATGGGTCCCATTTCTTCATGAATTTTAGATACCATCTCACTTAACCCATCTTGATCCGTTAACGATGTACAAAAATACTGCACGTTTACGCCTTGATTAATATAGGATTGCAACCGTTTAATTTTTTCTGCAAACTTTGATTTGTCTTTGGTTTTTAAAATATCCTGCCACGCCGATTGTTTTGGCAAATCGTCTCTGCCCATGATTACAATGTTTTTGGCGCCCTGCAAAATCACATGTTCGGCAATAGTTGCACCAATTCCACGCGATCCTCCGGTAATGAGTACAACATCATGTTTCTCGTATTGCTGTGGAACATAAAGACGACCCTTTATGTCATCACTCGTTTGAGAAGCCGTTAGATACGGCTCATATCTCTCGCTACTACGATAGCAGCATTCAGTACTGTTTTTTTCGTTTTTATTAAAAAACTCAGACTCAATTTGCATCTTTAATTCTTTAGATTCTTCAACTTTGTAATCACTGTCCATGGTCATGGCCTTAACTTGCTTATACTCAGCACCTAACATGCGATACAATCCTGCTAAACGAGCACCTTGCATTGTTGATTGTGTAAGCTTAAATGCCTGTAAACAATGTGTAACTTGTAATAGTTGGCATCCTTCGCTTCTAACGTGTGTAATCATTTTTTGTAAGAATGCTATTTTCCCCGTTTCTATCCTAATTGATTGTTCATAGGCGCTATCACAAGCTGTAATATCAATGACACCAATTAATTTTTGCTCATTTAATTTCTCTATAAGTTGCTTATAAAGTTCTTCACCTGCTAAATTATCGTAAAAATCTGCGAATATCCCATTAGATGATTGATTTTTACCGTGAATAACCTGTATCACTTTAATTGCTGCTATATCGTCAAACAAGGAAGCAACAATATCCTTGGTTGTAACTGTTCCTAAAACAACAATGACTCCTGCTTGTATAGCATGTTTTGCTGTTATGTTTTGTTGTTTCCAATCTTTTACAAGAATGATTTTTTCTGTTTCTAGGGATTGAGTGAACTCATTCCCAGCTGAACTTATTAAATTACTATTCGATTGACTCTCAATCTTAGGCAGCCAATAGCGTTCTTTCGCAAAGGAATAAGTCGGAAGACTGATACGCAAAGGCTTTTTACCACTATAAAGTTTATTCCAATCAAAGTTTAGTCCCTTAACCCAAAGATCTAAGAGTTTCCCGTATTTCTTTTTATTTATCCAGGCATCAATTGTTGTTGTCATATCTTCATCAGTTGTAAACACTGACAATGTCTCTTTATTTCGGCTGACCTGTCCTTGGTATAGTTTATCTATCTCTTGTTGGCCTTGAATAAAGCTACTTAGCTTGTCTTCAAGTTCCTTGATGGATCCTACAATTACTGCGATACGTTCTTCCATCCCTTCCCGGCCTATCTGGAGTGTGTAGGCCATATCCGCCAAGCTCGTATCATCAATTTTTTGTTCTTTGATGGCAGTCGCCAATCGCTGTATCTGCTCTAGCAGCCGATCTGCATTCTTTGCTGACAATACGATAATGACTGGCTCCTGGGCACTTACTGTAACTAGCGGCCTGTTCTCATTTTGTGGGATATATTCTTCGATGACTACATGAGCATTGGAACCGCCCGCACCAAAAGCTGATATACCAGCAATCCTTGGGTATTCCCTACGCCTTCCATCCATCTCAACTTCTGGACGTTTCCACTCCTCAAGTTCCTGTTGAACCACAAAAGGGGTACTGGCGAAATCAATGTTGGGATTGAGCGTCTTTGAATGCAAGGAGGGCACGAGTTTTTGATGTTTCAGTTGTAAGATGATTTTGGTCAGCCCTGCAATGCCTGCTGCGCTTTCACAATGTCCAATGTTCGACTTGGCTGAGCCAATGGCACAAAAACCCTTATCTTGCGTAAATTGTTGAAAGGTTTTAGTCAAACCCGCTATTTCAATAGGATCTCCTAAGGAAGTCCCAGTACCATGGGCTTCTATATAACTAATGGTGCGTGGATCAACCCTCGCTGCCTTAAAGGCTCGCTGAATTACAGTAGCTTGGGCATTAGGATTAGGCACTGAGTACCCATTCGTTTTTCCACCATGATTAATTGCTGTGCCTTTGATAATGCCATAAATATGATCTCCATCAGAAATGGCCTTTGACAGAGGTTTAAGTAACACTGCCCCGACTCCCTCACCAGGCACATAGCCATCTCCACCTTCTCCAAAGCTTTCACACAATCCCTTGCTAGATACAAACTTGCCCTGACCTAGTAGCAGATATTTGTTAGGGTGAATGGAGACATTGACGCCGCCTGCAATCGCAAACTCGCAGCCGCCTTGCTGTAGGCTTTGGCAAGCTAAATGGATGGCCGTTAAAGAGGATGAACACATGGTATTCAAAGCCATGCTAGGACCATGAAAATTACAAAAATAAGATACCCGATTAGCTATTGATGATGATATCCCAGCAAGAGCGATCGGCCTGCCCAAAACCTGCTGCTGAGCACCGTAAAGCTGGTATTCTTCATACATAACCCCTACATATACCCCTACATTACCTCCCAAACCCAATTCTGGTTGGAGGTCAATGGATTCCCTAGTATAGCCTGCATCCTCTAAAGTTTCATAGACGCATTCCAAAAATAGCCGTTCCTGAGGATCCATAACGATTGCCTCGCGCGGTGAGATATTGAAGAATAATGGATCAAATTCGTCGACACCATCCAAGAATCCCCCCCACTTGGTATAGGTTTTTCCAGGACTACTTTTGTCTGAATCAAAATACAAACTATGATCCCAGCGTTCGATTGGGATTTCTGTAATGCAATCCTTACTGCCACTTAGGTTTTGCCAAAACTCCTGGACATTTCTTGCACCTGGATAACGTCCAGAAACACCAATGATGGCAATATCGACGACTGGAGCTTGTTCTTTCTGAACTTTTGCATGAATAGCGGCAAAACGCGAGTGCCTACGGCTACTAAGACTAAGTTTTACTGGCTCTAACTGGGCGATTAATTCCATAGAATTCTCGACGGTTGCTGCGGCTTTTTCCTCAATTCCCAGTAAGCCCATTAACGGCTCTCGATAAGCTTCAAGGAAGTATTTTGTTAAGGCATCAATGGTGTGGTACTCAAAAAATAATGTTTTCGATAATGAACCGAAAGTTTTTTCTAATTGATTAGTCAATTGCATAATCATCACAGAATCAATACCGTAATTTTCCATTTGAGCGTCAGCATCTATTTTGTTTGCTGGCAGCTTGATGACGATGGAAAGCAACTTTTTAAAATAACTTATTGCTTTCTCTTGGAGTAAATCATGATTAAAGCCCTGCACCATTGTCTTCTCTTCTATATAAGGAACAGCCTTGACAACTTCTGGTCTAGCTGGACGCTCTAAAAAAGTTGCACGAAGTTTTTTTACATTTCCTTCCATTACCATAACTTGGCTCTTGCTGGAAGCTACGCTTTGATACAAAGCTAGAATACCAGTTGAAGTCTCCATCGTAGACATTCCCGTGGTTTTCCCCATCATCTTTTCGGTTTCTCTATCAATGTGCATTCCACCGTCTTTCCACAGTGGCCAATTAATTGATAGCGTTCGACCTTGTCGCTCATTTAGCAATACTAGCGTATTACGATAATTAGCGTAACTGTCCATAAAAGCGTTACCAGTAGAGTAGTCAGCCTGACCTAAATTTCCTAACACGCCTGCCATTGATGAAAAAACAATAAAGAATTCCAGTGGTAGCTTTTGGCTAGCCTGATCCAGGTTGACCAATCCCGTGACCTTAGGTGCCAGCACTACTTGCAGCTCTTCTGGATCTTTCTTGATGATAAAATTGTCCCGAATGACGCCTGCACTATGGATAATGCCCTGCAGGCTACCAAATTTTTCTTGGATATTTTGCAGCAAATCTCTAACTGCCTGTTTGCTAGTTACATCCACCTCTTGATATTCGACCCTAGCGCCTAAAACTTCTAATTTTTTAAGTTCAGCCTTTTTAGCATCACTAAGGGTCGACCGCCCCGTCAGAATCAAAGTGGCATTCTTAACTTTATGGACAATTTCATTGGCAACGATCTGTCCAAGACCGCCTGCACCACCAGTGATGAGATAGATACCATGGTCTTTCCAAGGAAGGTTTGCCGTTTCGAGCATTTCGATTTCCTTCCAGTAGGCGACCAAACGTTTGCCGCCTTGGTAGCGAATGTGATGATCAACAGGACTGTGGCTATTTTCTGTTAATATCTCTATAATTCGCGAGGAATCCTCTTCAATTTCGATCAGTTGTCCCATTATTTTAGGATTTTCTAATTGGGCTGTTTTCAAAAGTCCCGCAAGGCCAGCGAAAAGTGCTTGTTCTCCTCGGCTGGAAGTGATAATTTGAACTAAAACATTACCCTGTGGTTTACCTTGGAGAAGTGCTTTAATTTCTGCAAACACTTGAACGGCATAGGTCTGGAATCGCTCATCAATCTTTGCATGTCCTGATTTTAATTTATAGCAGCGCACTCCGCTTAGTCCATTTTCAATGCTTTCTCTAGAAATAGTACTTACTTCACAAAGCAGTACTATATGCTGCTCGAAGGCCGGAATTATCACCTCTTGCATAGCTTGTTCTTGCCAACCTGGTGCAAGCATCAACGTTTTAGAAGCGAGAGATGTTCGTGCCGTGCCTGCTTCATCGTTCAGTACTCTTGATGAAAAGCCCTTTATCCGTAGACATACATTTCCTTGCTCGTCACACAAATCGATATCCAATTTCTGTACCTTGTCGCTAGCCTTGTTATTAGCATGGTAACGAATTAGGGCCCACATATCTGTTGTGCATTTATTAAGGATTACAAGTTCTTGTAGGGCAAAAGGCAAAGCTGGCCCCGTCGAAGTGGTATTCTCCCCATCTTTGGTAAGCATCATTATACCAATAGTTGCCTGCAGAGCTGAATCCAGCAAACTAGGATGTAAAATAAATTGATCTTGCGTATCTGCTACACAAGCAGGTAAGCGTAGCTTTGCTAGCACCTGATTGAGCCCTATATATATTGACGTAATTCCCTGATGCCCTGGACCATATTCCAGTCCCATCATGTTAAATAGCTCATAGCACTCAGTACCATTTAGACTTTTTTCCTTGCACTCAAGCTGCACGGCTTCCAGATCCAAAATTGGGACTAGAGCAGCTGAACTTAGTACTGCTCGACCTTGGCTATGCATGATCGGTTCTAATGTAACATCTTCTTGTTCACTATAGATTTCGTAGGCAATCTCGCCCCTATCCTCTAGAGAGAGGGCAATATGTACATCAACCATTTGCTCTACGACAAGGGGGCGAACCCAAGCTATGTTTTTAAGGCAAATTATAGTTTTATTGTCTTCTGATCTTCCTGCTACCTGCTCCACGGCCGCCCGCACCATTTCAAGATAAGCTACGCCCGGCAAAACCCGTTGCCCTTGCACAACATGATCAGTTAGAAAAAACTCTTTTCCAGTAAAAGTCGAACTAAATTGCAATCCGTAAATATCGGATGTATTTTTCTGCAACAAAGGATGGATAACAGCTGAGATGCCTGAAACGGCCTGTGCCTTACTCGCAAATGGGTTTTCAATTACGGGAACCCAATAACGTTCTTTCGCAAAGGGATACGCAGGCAGGCTCATACGGCAAGGTTTGCTACTAGCATATAACTTATTCCAATCAAATCTCAGTCCCTTAACCCAAAGGTCTAAGAGTTTCCCATATTTCCCTTTGCTTATCCAGGCTTCAATCGCATGTTGCAAATCTTCATCTGCTACAAAAGCGGCTAGCGTCTCTTTATTCCGTTTAACCTGTCCTCTGAATAAATCTTCTATACTATCCTGGCCGTCTACAAAGCCTTGTAACTTTTCTTCTAGTTCTTTTATAGTTCCCACAACCATAGCTAAACGTTCTTCCATAGCTTCACGCCCTACCTGGAGGGTATACGCCATATTTGTTAAGCTGCTTTGCGTAAACTGCTGCTTCCCGATTGCAATTAACAAGCGTTGGGCCTGCTCTTTAAGCCGTTCTTCATTTTTGGCTGACAGTACAATCATTAGAGAATGTTGCGAGGCAGCGTCAATAGAGGAGTGTTTTTGTTCTTGATCAACATATTCCTCAATCACTATATGCGCGTTAGAACCTCCCGCACCAAAACAAGAAAGACCGGCAATTCGAGAATATTCCCTCGCCTTGCCATTAACTTCAACGATTGGCCGTTTCCATTCCGTAAGCTCCTGCTGGACAACAAAAGGCGAGCTACTGAAGTCAATATTAGGATTCAGCTTTGTTGAATAGAGTGATGGTGCAATTTTTTGATGTTTAAGCTGCATGATTATTTTAGTCACACCAGCAATGCCTGCTGCGCTCTCACAATGCCCGATATTGGACTTGGCTGAGCCGATAGCACAAAACTGCTTATCTTTTGTATATTCCCGAAAAGTTTTAGTCAAGCCTGCAATTTCAATGGGATCTCCTAAGGAAGTCCCTGTTCCATGGGCTTCTATATAACTGATTGTTCTTGGGTTAATACCTGCTTCCTTAATGGCTTGTCCAATAGCGCTAGCCTGGGCATTAGGATTGGGAACAGAGTACCCATTTGTTTTCCCTCCATGGTTGATTGCCGTTCCTTTAATGACGCCATAAATATGATCCCCATCGGCAATGGCTTTAGCCAGTGGCTTGAGTAGCACGGCTCCGACGCCTTCTCCAGGCACATAGCCGTCGCCGCCTTCCCCAAAACTTTCACACCGCCCCTTGCTGGATACAAACTTTCCTTGACCTAGTAGCAAATACTTATTGGGGTGAATGGAGACATTAACGCCACCTGCAATAGCCACTTCGCAGCCATCTCGCTGTAAGCTTTGACAGGCTAAATGAATGGCAGTGAGGGAAGAAGAACACATGGTATCAAGAGCCATGCTAGGTCCGTGGAAATTACAGAAATAAGAGACGCGGTTAGCAATTGATGCGGGACTTCCAGATAGGGCAATCGGCTTGCCCTGTATCTGTTCCTGAGCTCCGTAAAGCTGATACTCTTCATACATGACCCCCACGTAAACTCCAACGTTGCCTTCCAAACCAGAGCCTTTATGCAAACCGATGGATTCTCGAGTGTACCCCGCATCTTCTAATGTCTCAAATACACATTCCAAGAATAAGCGCTCCTGTGGATCCATAAACTCCGCTTCCCGGGGTGAAATATTGAAGAAAAGTGGATCAAATTGATCCACACCCTCTAGGAATCCGCCCCACTTACTATAGGTTTTTCCCGGTTTGTTTTTATCAGCATCAAAATATAAGCTATGATCCCAGCGTTCGATTGGGATTTCTGTAATACAATCTTTACCCTCGCTTAGATTTTGCCAAAATTCCTGGACATTTCTCGCCCCCGGATAACGTCCAGAAATACCAATGATTGCAACATCTAATGCTGTTTGCGCATGTTCTTCTGGATATTCTATCCGCAAAGCATCATAATAAGGTTTTCTACGGCTATCAAAGACCGATTTTATTGAACCTGCCCCAACCATAATCTCACTAGAATTATCGGCCGGCACTGCTGCTTTTGCTTCCATTCCTAGTAAAGTAATGAGTTGTTCCCGATAGTTTTCACTAAAAAATTTAGTTAAGGCTTCGATGGTTTGGTATTCAAAAAATAAGGTTTTCGACAATGAGCCAAACGTCTTTTCTAGTTCATTAGTCAACTGCATAACCATCACTGAATCAATCCCATAATCCTCCATCGGAGCATCGGCTTCAATTTGATTTACTGGTAATTTAATAACGTAAGCCAGCATTTTTTTTAAGTAATTTATTATTTTTTCATGCAGTAAATCCTCAGTAAATTCCGCAACTATTTTTCTTTCCGCTATGATTGAAGGGGTTTTTAAAATCTCTGCTGATAAGCTGGGCTGCATTTCAAACTCTTTAATTTGCAATATCGCCTCTTGGTGACTTATCTTTTTTTCTTTTATTTGTTTGTATAAGAATTCTAACTGATTATTCATTTCTCAGCCCCCTCTTCTCATCATAACTAAATCTTCGAATTGTTCTGTCGATAATTCACTGTTGGTTACTTTTTCTAACAAGGTTTGATAAAAGTCATTATCAACATTCTCTATGGCATCCAGTCCCATAAACCCTCTTAATTTTACAACATTGCCTTCTAACACCATTACCTGATTTCGTCCAAAACCTAATCCTTGGCATAAGGCCCTGATACCAGTCGCAGTACTCATCGCAGTCATTCCGATGGTTTTGATCATCATTTTTTCGGTTTCTGCATCAATGTGCATTCCACCCTCTTTCCATAATGGCCAATTGATCGATAAAGTTTGGCCTTGACGCTCATTAGTGTCCACAAGAATATTACGATACCGGGCGTAGGCATCCATAAAAGCATTGGCAGTAGAATAGTCAGCCTGTCCGACATTGCCAAAACTACCCGATATTGAGGAAAAGAGAATAAAAAAGTCAAGAGATAAATCTTTGCTCGCTAGGTCGAGATTCACTAGTCCAGTTACTTTAGGCGCCAGCACTGCTTGCAGTTCTTCTGGAGTTTTCTTAAGAATGAAGTTGTCCCGCAGCACGCCTGCACTATGGATAATGCCATTAAGGCTTCCAAATTTTTCTTGAATATTGTCTAGCAAGTCACTAACTGCCTGCTGCTTAGTTACATCGACTTCTTGGTATTCCACCCGGGCCCCTAAATTTTCCAGTTCCTTAAGTTGCGCTTTTTTATCTTCACTAAGGGGCGATCGACCTGTGAGAATTAAAGTAACATCCTTAACTTTATGAGCAATTTCATTGGCAAAAATTTGTCCAAGACCGCCGCCGCCGCCAGTGATGAGATAGATACCATGGTCTTTCCAAGGAAGATTTGCCGTTTCCAGCGCTTCGACTTCCTTCCAATAGGCGACCAATCGTTTGTCGCCTTGGTATCGAATGTGTTGATTAACAGGACGTAGGCTGTTTTCTGTTAGTATCTCTACGATTCGAGAGGAATCCTCCCCGATCTCGATAAGTTGTCCTATAAGTCTAGGATTTTCTAACTGTGCTGTTTTCAACAGTCCAACAAGACCTGCGAACATTTCTTGTTCACCTTGTTTCTTAGTAACAATCTGTACTAGCACCTGCCCCTTAGGTTTACTTTGCAGAATTGTTTTTATTTCTGCAAAAACCTGAACGGCATAGGTCTCAAACCGTTTATTAATCTCTTCCTGCTCTGCTTTCAAAGTAAGGCAACGCACCCCGCTTAGACTACTTTCGATACTTTCTCTGAAAACTTCATCTAGCTCACAAAGCATTACTACTTGCTGCTCATAGACAGGGACTGCTTGTTCATGAGAAACGGATTGTTCTTGCCAACCGGGCTCCAGCATCAGTGTTCCAAGAATGGAAGACGTTACACCTTCACCTTCAAGCACTCGCGATGAAAAGCCTATCATACGTACACATACACTGCCTTGCTCGTCGCACAAATCAATATCCAGCTTCTGCAACTTGTCGGTAGCGGTGCTACCAGCACTGTAACGAATTAAGGCCCACATGTCAGAAGTACATCTACCAATGATTTCAATTTTCTGTAGAGCAAAAGGCAACGCCGGTTTAATTCGAGTGTTGTCCTTTGTACCTTGCGCGAGCACCATCAATCCAATGGTTGCCTGTAGAGCTGAATCCATTAAACTAGGATGCAAAACAAATTGATTTTGCGTATCTATAACAGAGGCAGGTAAGCACAGTTCTGCCAGCACTTGGTCTGTCCCGACATACACATTTTTAATTCCCTGGTGACCCGGACCATACTCAATCCCCATTGCTTTAAATGCCTCATAGCACTCTACAGAGGTCAGATCAGCTTGGGTACACTCAGCTTGCAACGCTTTGAGATCGAGTAGCGGAATATTCTGCCTCGAGGCTAGCACTGCATTGCCCTGACTATGTACTACATTTTGTTCGCTACAGATTTCGTAGGGAATTTCTCCATTATCTGTTGGATAGAGATTAATGTGTACCTGGAGCGGTTGTTCTTCCACTAGAATAGGTCGAATCCACGCTACATTTGTGAGGCAAATTCCTTTATTTTTTTGTTTTTCCACACCTCTTGTTGCTTGTTCAAAAGCGGCCCGAGCCATTTCAAGATAAGCGACTCCAGGCAAGATCCGTTGTCCTTGCACAACATGATCCGTAAGGAAAAACTCCTGACCTGTAAACGTCGAACTAAATTGCAATCCAAAAATACTTGATATATTTTGCTGGACCAAAGGATGAATAAGGTTGCAATTGGCAGAAGTTGTCGGTTTTTCATCGACGGGTTGCTGAGCAATATCTGGAAACCAATAGCGTTCTTTCGCAAAAGGATATGTTGGCAGGCTCATACGAGAAGGTTTATACGTTCCATATAGCTTGTTCCAATCAAAGCTCAATCCCTTGACCCACAGGTCTAATAATTTCCCATACTTCCCTTTATTTATCCAAGCTTCAATCGCCTTTTGCAGATCTTCGTCAGCAGCGAAAATACTCAGCGTCTCTTTATTACGTTTGACCTGTCCCCTATATAATTCTTCGATACTATCCAGGCCGTCTACAAAGCCCTGTAGCTTTTCTTCAAGTTCTTTGATGCTTCCTACCGTCATCGCTAAGCGTTCTTCCATGGCTTCACGTCCTACCTGGAGTGTGTATGCCATATCCGCTAAGCTACTACCCGCGAACTGTTGTTGAGTCATTGCGGTTAACAATTGCTGCGCCTGTTCTTTAAGTCTGTCTGCATTCTTGGCTGATAGCACAATCATTACAGGATTTTGAGCGCTAACTACAATAACAGACCTCTGTTGCTTTGTAGGGGCATACTCTTCAATAACAATATGTGCGTTTGAACCCCCTGCACCAAAGGCTGAAATACCAGCAATACGAGAACATTCCCTGCTCTGCCCATCAATTTCAACCACTGGTCTTTTCCATTCTGCAAGTTCCTGTTGGACAACAAAGGGGGTATTACTAAAATCAATATTAGGATTTAGCGTCCTAGAATGCAGCGATGGAGCAATTTGCCCATGTTTAAGCTGCATGATTATTTTAGTCACACCAGCAATGCCTGCCGCACTCTCGCAATGACCGATGTTAGATTTAGCTGAGCCAATGACACAAAACTGCTTATCTTTTGTATATTGCTGGAAGGTTTTAGTGAGTCCTGCTATTTCAATTGGATCTCCTAAAGAAGTTCCTGTACCATGAGCTTCTATATAACTAATTGCCCTTGGATCAATTCCTGCTTCATTAATGGCCCGTCCAATGACACTAGCCTGGGCATTAGGATTGGGAACGGAGAACCCATTGGTTTTCCCCCCATGGTTGATTGCCGTCCCTTTAATTATGCCATAAATGTGATCACCATCGGCAATAGCCTTTGGTAATGGCTTGAGTAGCACAGCTCCTACGCCTTCTCCAGGCACATAGCCGTCGCCACCTTCTCCAAAACTTTCACACCGCCCCTTGCTAGACACAAACTTGCCCTGACCTAGTAGCAGATATTTATTGGGGTGAATGGATACATTGACGCCGCCTGCAATAGCCACTTCGCAGCCATCTCGCTGTAAGCTTTGACAGGCTAAATGAATGGCAGTGAGGGAAGAAGAACACATCGTATCTATCGTCATGCTAGGACCATGAAAATTACAAAAATGGGATACCCGATTGGCTATGGATGCCGGATTTCCGGGAAGAGCAAATGGTGTGCCCATAATCTGTTCCTGAGCACCATAGAGCTGATACTCTTCATACATGACCCCTACATACACTCCTACATTTCCATCCAGACCAAATTGTTGATGGCGGCCCAGTAATTCCCTAGTATACCCCGCATCTTCTATTGTCGCAAAAGCGCATTCTAAAAATAGGCGTTCCTGAGGATCCATAAATTCCGCTTCCCGCGGTGAAATATTAAAGAAGAGGGGATCAAATTGATCCACACCATCTATGAATCCCCCCCACTTGCTATAAGTTTTTCCA
>Ga0209430_1000496_pt1 | contig 40287 bp, 45 predicted proteins | sample BarGraIncub1133A_FD_184504 | JGI IMG/M metagenome (GOLD analysis project Ga0209430, IMG submission 184504) | Arctic peat soil microbial communities from Barrow, Alaska - Barrow Graham LP Incubations 11-33A (SPAdes) (version 2) | ecosystem: Environmental > Terrestrial > Soil > Wetlands > Peat... | reverse complement strand
GTATCAGGAAAAGGAAGAACGAATGGAAGAGCAACAAAATATCGAATTTGGCTCGGGCCCCTTATAGGGGCTTATCAAGTCCACCTTCTAAGAGGGTGGATTCTTTAATGGGTTTTGTCGTTTGCATTTTGGCTGTTTATTTGAACACGTTAATTTCAATCAGTTTCCGGAGCGCGATCATTTTGTTTTCCGGATATCCTGACGCCCATGGAGTACTGACTTGATAAATGCTTCCACTTCAGCATAGTTCATCGGGGTACAGAAGACAGCGATGTTTTCTGTAAACCCTCCTTTTAAAATCACTGCCTGCTTTTGAGGAAGATATTTAACTTTTTTGATGTTTTTCCACTTCATCGAAACCTCTTGCCGCGACTGTGCCAATATCCCGGCACCCGCTACGGCAGGCTTTCCCGAAAACAATCCCAACACAACTGCCAGTGTATTGATGATACGGTTTTTCCGGGCCTGTTTTTTCATCGTATAGTTTCGTATTCCCGTCTTGTCTAATTCGAAGCCAACCTCGTAATTGCCTCCCCATACTATTCTGATGAAAAGGTAGGTCAGCAGGAACAAAATTGCAATAAGGGCTACTCCATAGAATGCCTGAACCGATAGCAGAAAGAGCAGCAGTATCCCAAACGGAATCCCGATGGCGATCCCCAGCTGTTTCAATATAACGGAGTTGCGGAGTATCGGTACACTGATGGTCCATTCCAACTGTCCAACGGTTTCGTTTTTCTCTGTCATTCGCTTATTTCAGCAGCGGACAATTGCACCTGACGCATTTATCCTCGTTGATATCGTTCAAACTGGAACAAGCGTTGCAAAAGATAATTGTATCACCCGATTTATCCTCCTTTTCGTAGGTATTCAAACCTTTGTGATGCCTCACCCTGTCGCCAATCTTGTAGTAGTTGTATTTAGTATCGTCATCTTCCGCGCTGGTAGAATGAATCCTTCCATGGTCATCGCGTATCTCTACCGTATATCGCATGTAGTTGATCCACGACTCATCGTATTTGGAGCGCCGGCGTTTGTTCTCAATTTTTTTATCGGAGATGGTTCCGTCCCAGGTTGTACTTTTATTCCTTCCAACGATTTGAAAGAATGCAATCAGAACAAACATACTTCCGATCCCTAACCCGATGTAAAGCGATTCGGGATTCTCCATATTATCGCTCACTTCGCCATTGATGAAAAATCCCAGAACAGCAACAAATGCCAGTCCCAGTGAAAAATATCCCGAATACCTGTTAGCGTTTTTTACATACCTGTCAAAAGCCGGATCATTGATTTTTTGCGAAAATCTTAAAAGATTATTATTGTTATATTCCATTTTCTGCATATAAAAGTTGTCCTTCTCTTTTCAAAGATAGCCATGGGGTCACCAATCAGGTGTCTGAATATTCGTGCGGTATCGCTATAAACTACCGCGGAACGGCCTCGGTTTTAGTTGCTTTCCATTTGGAGGTCGTATTGAAGGTCCCGGCGATGGTTGCTCCATTGAGTGTACCTTCATACTTTTGTTTTGCAACAGGTCTGGTGAATGTATATTTCCGGGTCGAAGGTTCAAAGGCTAAATCCTCCAGTGGCTCCCATTTACGAAGGGAATTAAAAAATATTCTTCCCTGCAATACCGAACCCACATACCGGATCTCCATTTTACCGGCAGAGCCGTTTGCAACAACATCCCAGTCGCCCAAAAGCATACCGGCTGATGATTCATTAACAGCTATGGCCTCTTTGCTTATCGGAGGCTGAACTGGATTCTTCTTTATTTCTTTCTCCCTGTCGGTCCAAAATTTTATTTCATGGCTGGTAGCCGGCTCACTGGTTAGTTCCCGCAATAATTCATCGCGGAGTTTATTTTCTGTCAGATTCTTTGGATCGGCATACGCAGTGCTTTTTGTGGGCAGCGCACTATTTTGTGCGGGGGTATTGACGGCAACGCTAACCGGACTGCTTGTTTTTGACCCTGAGATGCGAAGGCTGCGAACAATCTTGTCTGCTTCATTTTTCCCCGCCATAGCCTCTGTTTTAGAGATCTGAGCGGACTTGTTGTCCCAGCAACTTCCGGCAATGGAGGAGTAAGCGATTTTTAATGTTCGCGAACCGTCATCCTCAGTAAGCATCGCATAACCGTGAATATGGGCTGTTCCGGATTTATAACCAGCATTTGGGTTTCCAAAGCCATCATTGTATTTTAACGTTGTAGTTAGCAGTTTGCCTTTAAACCCATTTATAGCTATTGGCTCAATCGATGCCTCTACCGGATTTAATCCACTCTCCGACATCCAGCTTCTGAGTTTTTTGTCAATATCTCCGGAAGTCATGGATCCTGATGATGAACTTACGGTAGCTGTTACTTTGACACCCAGATTGCTTGCGCCGCATTGTGATTTTTTAGCGATTATTTCCCGTTTTGAGCTTGCCATCCAATTACCAGGTTTATCTGAATCGACGACCCAGCCGGCGGGAATACTGGCTTTAAAGTAGTTGTCGGTGGGTTTCCCTGATGCTGACGAATTGGTATTCTTTGCGGTGGCAGCTTCCGGTTGCTGGAAATCTTTGAAAGTAAAGGTTGAATTTGCCGCGTTCTGGTAAGTTTTTCTAAGTTGTGACTGAAGCGTTTCTGTTTTTTTCAACTCCTGGTTAAGTTTAATCAGCAATTCCCTTTGGAGTGCATAAAGTTTCTCCACATCCTTTCCAAGTTCTTTTGTCGTTGCAAGATTTTTGAACTTTTGAACAAGCTCATTGGCGTCACCACGCTTGCCTCCATTAACTCCCTCTGCGATGTTCCAGCTAAAAACGTTCTCCACCAGATCTTTTGATAATTCAAAAGGTGCATTGCCGGGTATCAGCAACTTAATTTGTTCTTCCGCAACCTCAATGTGCAGCGCATTAACGATCTTAAGCTGCTCGGTCATTAATGAATTGCTTAACACCGCTCTTAAATCATTTGCATATACAACCTCGGCAATAACTCTTCGGTATTCTTTTTCACGACTGGTTTTTAAGGGGATCTCTCCATCGGGGAAAGCCATAGGATGACCATATTCCTTAAGTGTTTTGGCACTTCTTTCTACCATTTTTGTCCGCTCACTATCCGAAATGGCTTCGTCAGTAATCGCTTTTCCTAAATCCCGGTTCGCCTCTTCAATCAATGCTTTTTCAGTTGCATTCAATGGTTTTTGCGCCGATGTTGGGAGGCTCATCAATAAAAAACCAGCAATAACGAGAGATCCCTTAAGAGATAAGTAGTTCATGGTCGTTTGGAGATTAGTTATGTTTTAAAAAACGAAGGATGTATTTGGTAATAAAATAGCTATTCAACGTTCCCTCAATCCGGCCATTACTGTGCTTATAGGTACCACTTACCTTGTTGCCGGTTTGGCTAATTGTAAGTTCTTTGAAGTCGGTATTGTAAACCCCCGAATTGTTTTGTGAAAAACCAAAATAGCAAGTGAGCAATAAGATTGCAGGTGTAGCCAGGTTAAGTTCCATTTTGTCAAGAATTAATGGGCAGAATTCTAAGGTTGTTATAATAGTTTAGTTCTAACAAATGTAGACATTTTATATTTACAAATAAAATATTAATAATAATTTATGGTATGGGGGCTTCTGTTTAATTTTTTTGTTTTGTCAGGAATTAAAGGTCGGTAGCAATATGAAAGCATACAGGTCTATAGGGCCGTAAGGGCAAGGTCATTAAGTTAAGCAAATAATGGATCAGACGATATTGTTGAGGGAAAAATGCATTTATGAATAAATATGAATAAACAAACACCGAAAAACTAAGATTATAAAACCTTATTTTCATTCCCTAACTTTAGTAGCCAGATAACCAGTCTCACACCAATAACCTTATTAATCTTATTTTTTCAATGTGTTTTGATAATGTTTAAGAAATTGCTCGTACTCCTCAGCAAAGCTTATCCTTTTATGGTGCTCAGGTTGATTTAAAATATATTTACACGTCCTATCTATGTCTGACTTAGAAACAGAAAAAGCCGAAGCAGATTGTTGCCACTTAAATTGACAAATTGCAAGATTATTTTCATTTATAAAGTGCTCTGAACTTTGGGCAATATTAGTGGCTAATTTTTCTTCAGATAAGTTTGCAGCACGTGATACTAAAAAATGAACGTGCTCAGGATTTGCATAAATAGCATAAAGCTTTGATGAATTATTATTGACTATGCCAGTAATATATTTTTCGATACGAGTCCTATTTTCTTCTGGAATCATAAAATGCCGTCCCAGGGTGGTGAAAACATAATGCGTATATAAATTATTGTACTCTATTTTCATCTAAATAAGGTAATAAGGTTGGAATAGAAAATGATACAACGAAGCTACTAAGGTTTTTTGAAAGAGAATAAGGTTTTCTGAAAAATAATACGCATCAATTAGTCCTTAGAAGAGTATTTCCATAACAATTTAAATTGATCCGAACTGCATCTTTTAAACTCCAGGTTACGAAATAGGCTTGTCCCGGCTGTTGGAAATGGGGCAAATAGTGTCGGTGGAATTCTTTTTTCTCCATATCGCTGAGAATTTTACAACAGCAATATACAAAAAAAAAGATTCACTTTGGGTCCCGCGATTTTTCAATCGCGGAGATTATAAACGGACGATTGGGAAATCGTCCGACCCATTTGGTCTACCCAATCACCAGTACTCATGCATTGTTATTAGGAATTGGGTTTTTTAACCGCGGAGGTTTAAGCGGACGATTGGAAAATCGTCCGACCCATCATCCAACCCATTGTCCAACCCCTTTTTATCCTTATAGCGCTTTGATTGCTGAAAGTTCAGCTTCCAGCTGTGCAGGGTTTTCAAAGCGTATCGCATATAAACCAATTTCTTTGGCAGCTATTACATTCATTAAATTGTCGTCGATAAAGATTGTATTTGCTGCTTTTAGCTGGTACCTGTCAAGCAGCAGATGGTAAAGCCGTTTATCGGGTTTTACCATTTTTTCTGCTCCCGAAACCACAATGCCATCGAATGCTTTAAAAAACGGGAATCTTTCGTAAGCAATATCTATTGTTTCTGCTGACCAGTTTGTGAGGCCGTAGACCTTGTATTTTTCTTTTAATTTATACAAAATCGAAACTGTTTCGGGAAATTCCCTTTTTAACATTATCGCCCACTTGTCGTAGAAAAGTTGAATCAAATGATGAAACTCAGGGAATTTCTTTTGCAATAATTGAGTGCCTTCCGCTAATGACCGCCCTTTATCTTGTTCCAGGTTCCATTCATCCGTACAAACGGTAAGAAGGAAGTGTTCCATTTCGTTTGCATCCTGAAAATAATCACGGTAAAGAAATCTTGGATTCCATTCAACCAAAACACCGCCGAAATCAAAAATTACATTTTCTATTTTCATTATCTTAAAGATCTTTAAAAAGTATAATTATAACTGAACCTGCTATCATGATAGCCGTACCTATTAATTTTTTACGAATATCTTTTTCCTGGAAGAGCCGGTGGCCAAGCAGTACGCTGACGATCGTAGAAAGCTGAAAGAGCGACAACGCATATCCAACCGGCATATGATCGAAGGTGTAATTGGTCGTAAACTGCATCGTTCCAACGCAGACGATCAGAAAGAAGTATTTCTTTAAATTCGAGCGGTCTACTTTCCTGATTTCCTTCTTCAGATCGATCCGGTAAACAAACAGGAGGAGAAACGAAAACAATGCGCCAAACCAGCACCAACTGACAAAAGCCAGCGTAACAGACGAAGCTAAAATTATCTTCTTTATAAATACGGCCTCAATCGCTGAAAGTATCATCGCGCCGATCCGGTATTGTATTTCACTTTTTTTGAGCAAAGCCCACGTGAACTGCTCTTCGGTGGTATCCAACACAAAATAGCTTCCATAAATGATGAATGCTATGCCCATAATTCCCCAGAGATTTGGTATTTCACGCAACAGGAAAATTGCAGTAACAAGTCCTATCACCGATTTGTAAGAATTGATGGGGCCGAGTATCGAGAGGTCCCCTTTTTGCAGTGCCTTCACCAGGAATCCGTTTCCCAAAGCCCCTGTAATTCCACCCAGAATCGAATAAATCCAAAACTGCCGGGGTAACTCCTGCCATTGTATATTTATCACAATGAAAATGCTGAAGAAGGACAACAGCAGGTAAGTCAGGAAATTGATCAGTAACGGGTGATTCTCTTTTGTGAGCTGTTTTTGAAAGACGTTCCCAAAAGGATTGGAAAAGATTCTCAATAAAACAGCCCCGGTGGTTAAAAAAGTCTCGATCATTACTGATGTTATATTGCATTGCCATCAGATATTGAAGCGACTTATTAATTTAAGCTCAATATATTCAGACCGGGCGAAGATCGGATTTTTTTAGCATTTGCGTACATACAAAGCTCAAATGTTTGTTGTATAAAAAAGTGTCGTTGATGCATTTCAGTACATCGTATGCTATTCTACTGCTATTGGACCTCGTCTTCATTGGAGGTTTTATTCTCAGTTTTGTATTCATCAATCTGGCTTAACAGTTCCATTGACTTTACCAGGGGATTCCATTCTATTCCGGTAATCAGAAGGCGAAACCATTTTTTATCCCGATTCTCATATTTGATATTAAAGAAAAGCCAAATCGCTGTAAAAGCAAATGCAAGTGTTACACTTCCTGAAATTAACCATTGAAAGACATTCCATTCCTGGAACATAACTTCATTCCACCAAAAGGTGGTCCAGACCGGAAGCTGTAGAAAAAGGAGGCGGGAAATCCAAAGCGTTGTTGATCTCAACCTGACTAATTTCTCCTGTGTTGCCAGTATCGGTTCATTGATATTGACCTGGTAAATCAGAATTAACTGGTAGAGATAGATTGCAATCGCCAGTTTGGTAAGCAGAACATGGATGGCTGCTGAAACCAGGAAAAACGGACTGGCAACGTGAAATAGGTTAAAAATCAATATATCCACAAAGCCAACCCATACAATGCTGAACAAAACGATGAAGATTTTTATCGGTTTCATTGATGACAGGAATGTCTGCACCTTTATTTTTGTGATTTCTTCTGCATTCTTCTTGTTGAATAGCAGGTTTTCTTCCAGCTTTTTGTCGTATGATTTCCAAAGGTTGATAATTTCTGTGTCTTCCATTTGTATTCAGTTTATTCCGGCAGTTACCGGGATGAAAATTTTTGTCTTAAAAGGATCTTGATTCTTCCGATTTTAGTCGCCACATTGGATTCCGAAATACCAATGATTTCGGCGATTTCCTTGTGGCTTTTTTCTTCAAGATAAAGCAACATTAAGGCTTTGTCAAACTCTTTTAATTCAGTAATGAATTGCTGTAATAGCCCGATGTTTTCGTCTGTCTCGCTGATCACATTCGTATCTGCAAAATTCAGAATGCCGTCCGTTAACGGATTTGAAACTTGCTTTCGGCGGTTTTCTTTCCGGTAAAAAGAGATCGCGACATTCAACGCGATGCGGTAGATCCAGGTGGAATATTTGTATTGGTCGTTGAAGCGCTCAAACGATTTCCACAACTGCACAACTATTTCCTGAACTAGGTCTTTCCGATCTTCTCCGTCCTTGCAATAGGAGTTTGCAACTTTAAAGAGAATTCCTTTGTTCGATTCAATAACAGAAAGAAATAGATTTGATTTATCCGTTGAATTCATCCTTATCCGGTTGTCAAAATTGTGAATGCCGCTACGACGATTGTTCCTATTTTAATTTCTTTGTTTTCCATTTGAATAATAATTAAGCGTTCAACTTTTTGTTTGCTTTATTATTCGCACAAAGGTTATAAAAATCACAAAGGGGATGGAAAAAATATCGGGAGGTTTAAAAAGATAGGCACTTATAGAATTTGTCTGCCACAACTGAGCAGAATTGGTCCGATTTAAAGGATGTAATTTGATGACCAATTTCGGTTCTAAAAAACGGATCAGACAATATTGTTGTGGGAGAATTGCATTTTATGAATAAATACGAATAAACAAACACTGAACAACTAATTTATGAAACCTTATTTTCATTCCCCTAACCTTAGTAGCCAGATATCCTGCCTCACACCAATAACCTTATTAACCTTATTTTTTCAATGTGTTTTGATAATGTTTAAGAAATTGCTAGTACTCCTCGGCAAAGCTTATCTTTTTATAGTGCTCAGGATTTGCACAAATAGCATAAAACTTTGATGAATTATTGTTGACAATTCCAGTAATATATTTTTCGATACGATTCCTATTTTCTTCCCGAATCATTAAATGCCGTCCAAGAGCGGTGAAAATAGATTGCGTATATAAAATATGGTACTCTCCCTTCATCTAAATAAGGTAATAAGGTTAAAAAAAGAAAATGATACAACGATACTACTTAGGTTTTTTGAAAGAAAATAAGGTTTTTCTGAAAAATAACATGCATAAATTTGTCTTTAGAATATTATTTCCACAACAATTTAAATTGATCCTACAAAACCCATAAACAAAAAAATTGCTGTTGCATTCAGGCAACAGCAATTTAAGGTTATCGATAAGTGATTGAATATATAGTGATTTAAAAGTTCATGGGTACTTCCATCAATAAAAATTCGGAATCGGTATCAGCCGTGATTGACAGCGTTTCAACATCCCAGATTCCAAATCCATCACGGGATGTTAAAGGCTGGTCGTTAATCGTTACATCACCATTCAGGATAAAGGCATAAACGCCGTTGCCCTTTGCTTTTATAGTGTATTCGGCACTGATCCCCTTGTCGAATTTTCCAAGATGAAACCATGCTTTCTGGTGAATCCAGACGCCGGCATCATCGGGATCGGGAGAAAGAACCTGTTGCAGTTTATTGTGACGATCCTCTATGTTTAGTGTAACCTGGTCGTAACGTGGTGTTACATTTTTCTTGTCTGGAAACACCCAAATCTGAAGGAACTTCACCTTTTGGTCCTTGTTTTTATTGTATTCACTGTGAAATATTCCAGTGCCTGCACTCATTACCTGTATATCGCCATGCCTTATTACCGATACAGTGCCCATGCTGTCTTTGTGTTCCAGGTCGCCTTCAAGGGGAATCGAAATGATTTCCATATTGTCGTGCGGATGTGTTCCAAAGCCCATGCCGGCATCTACCGCATCGTCATTCAACACACGTAATGCGCCAAAATGCATTCTTTCAGGATTGTTATAGTTTGCAAAACTGAAGGTATGCCTGCTGTGAAGCCAACCGTGGTTTGCATCACCACGCGTTTCAGCTTTATGAAGAACTGTATTTGTCATGATATCTATCTTTTCTTGTTAATATTGTTTAATAAAAGTGGCCTGATATGGCTTCGGGAAAATATACTTCCGATCATCTAAACATCATTTTGTACTTCAGTCAATCCTGTTGAAAACGGTAAATTCATATCAGGATTGTTTAATCAATTCCACGTCACAACTGATCCTTACATCGTCGCTTACCAATACGCCACCGGCGTCCAGCGTCGCGTTCCAGTTCAATCCCCAATCTTTCCGGTTAATTTTTCCGTTGATTGTAAAACCAGCCTTTTCATTACCCCATGGATCTTTCATCACGCCACCAAACTCAACATCCAGCTTTATTTGTTTGGTGATTCCCTTAATTGTAAGATCGCCGTACAACGTATAACTACCGTCGTTATCCACTTTCTCGTAGGTGTTGCCTGTAAAACTTATCTGTTTGTGATTCTCGACATCGAAGAAATCGGCACTTTTCAAATGTGCGTCACGATCGACAACTCCAGTTTCAATCGAAGCCGGGTTTAACCAGAAATCAATTTCGGATGTCATAAAATCTTCGCCCGTGGTGTAAATGCTCGCATCAAATTCTTTGAATACCCCTTTTACATTGGTAATCATCAGGTGTTTTACCTTGAATGAAATTTCGCTATGTGTCGGGTCAATACCCCATTTTGTTTTTACTGTGCTTTCCATGATTGTATGTTTTTAATTTATTTTTAACATCACAAAAGTAGGGTAGCGAGCAAGGCCGGAAAATGGATAAACTACGGAATCGATGGTATAAATCAAGGGTAATCGCCAAAAGAGCATTCGGTCGTTCCTTTTATTGCCTATAATGTTAAGCTTTCCTTGAATTCCTGAAGCGATTGGCCTGCGTTAGCTTTGAAAAATTTGCTGAAATGCGAAGGATCTTCGAACCCGAGTTCGAAACCAATCTCCTTGCCGCTCTTCCCGGTGAATATTACCATCCGTTTAGCCTCGAGCATCAGCCTTTTTTGAATAAACTCTTTAGCAGGTAAATTAACGGAAGATTTGATCACCTCATTCAGGTAGTTGGGCGTAACAAAGAGTGTCTCGGCATAATATTTTACCTGGTGTTTTGTGCTGAATTGCTTTTCGACAAGTTCTTTAAAATTCCGCACTAGCGTCTTGCTTACTTCAATGTTCTGCAGGTTGCTCCCCGGCAACAGCGAACAATGACCATTGCATTCGATCAGGAATAGTTTTAAATACGCGCCAATGGTTTCTAAATACAAGTCGTCTTTTGAATTAAAAGCAGCCAGCATCTGGTCAGCAAAGATTTTTAATTTGGAAGCCATTACCTCTGCAATCGGTAGCGGGGGCGTTTCGTCGATCTTTTGGAATAATTTCAGATTTGATATGAAATCATTGCGGATGCTGCTCTTTTCAAGAAATTCGGAGGTGAAAAGTATTACAAAGCCCGTCGGGTTCGGATCTGAAATTATTTGATGAACCTGTCCCGGACTTACAAAAAAGAGTTGATCCGGAAGGATGTCGTATTCCTTAAAGTCAATAATGTGCTTTCCTGTAGCATTTACCGGCCAGATCACGGTATAGTAATTATGCGTATGCGGATTGTCTGCAATTCCTCCAAGAGCTTTGTCGATTTCCTCCATTGTTTTAATAACAAAGGGGGCAGGAGCTCCATTGTAAATCAGGTCGAGACTGTATATTTTTTCTTTATCCGGCATTGTTGTTTTTAAGGTGAAAAACAAAAACAGGCGTATAATAGTTTTTACATTTCTGACTTTAACAAAAATAGCGTAAAAGATCTGCATTATTCAGGTTGCCGGTTCTATTTGATCCATACTGTTTGATTGGCATAAGGCATTTGCCCCGATATTCAGCCGCTAATTATTCTGAACCAGCAGGGTAATGACCAAATCTTCAGGTTTGGATTCAACGCCGTTTTTCGGGTACGGTTTGGCATCCACAATCTGAATGGAAAATCCTTCTGGTTCTATTTGTTTGTCTTTTAGTACCGTATGAAGTTCAATAAGATGCTTGGTCCCGTTATAGGTCCATTCACCTTTCAGAAAAACTTCGCCCGACCAAACACATTCTACTCCTTCCGGACAACGCGAATCAGTGATCTCTTTAATAAGTAAAGTGTATTGCCCGTCAGCTGAATAATCAATTTGGTTGAGTCGGAAACTTGATTCTTTACCAATTGTAAATGTCTGGTCCGTAGTATTCTTTTCGCAACCAATAGCTGTGAAAAGGAAAAGGAGCAACAAATATTTCATACAAGAGATAGTTTTCATGACTGGTAATTTCTTAGTGTTAATCTGTATTTAGATGTAAGAAATACCAATTTGGTTGTGTAAATGTAAAAATAAATTATCCCCCAATATTCGCTTCAATCCCAAATTCCTGAAAAATAGCAATAGCCCGCAATTGTGCTGCTGAAGTGGGTTCTTCGAGCAATTTGAAGTCTTCAGGCCGTCCTAATTTCCCGTATTTGTTTTGGGCAATTTTATGGTAGGGTAGGAGGTTCACCACTTTCGGCTGACCTGCCAGCGTTGAAACGAACCGGGCTGTTTGGGTCATATTTTCGATATCGTCGTTTACGTTTCCAATCAGCGGAATCCGGATAATGATATTTGCCCCGCTTTCGGCCAGAGCCTGCAGGTTTTCGAGGATCTTTTCGTTGGGAACACCTGTCCATTTTTGATGCCTTTCCGAATCCATCATCTTGAGATCGTATAGAAAAAGATCGGTACGTTTGGCTACTTCCAACAGGAGGTCGGTATTGGCCAGTCCTGCGGTGTCAACGGCCCTGTGAATACCCCGCCGGCCACATTCGTCGAGCAATTCGATCAGAAAATCAGAATGCAGTAAAGGTTCTCCTCCCGAAAATGTTACGCCGCCACCTGAATGATCAAAGAAGATCCGCTCTTTTTCGATCTCTTCCATTATTTCGGTTATGGTTTGCGGTTTTCCCGACAGTTCAATGGCTTTTGTGGGGCAGACTTCGGCACAATTACCACATAGTTTGCAAAGACCGATGTCGGTAACAATCCCTTCTGAAATTAAGATCAATGCCCTTTGTGTGCAAGCCATCACACAGGTTCCGCATTTGATGCATTTTGAAGGGGCATACATCCTTTCGGTTTCAGCCGAAATGCCTTCAGGATTGTGGCACCATGCGCAGTTGAGGTTACACCCTTTCAGAAAGATCACGATCCGGATTCCAGGACCATCGTTGATCGCGTAGCGTTTGATATCGAAAATCAGCGTTTCGGACATAAATAAGTAAATTAGACCTGTCAGGTCTATATGACAAATTAAATGGAATTATTCTCTGTCCGCTCAATCACTTCCTGCTGCAGATCGGCGTTCATGTCGTTGAAATAGTCGCTGTAACCAGCCATCCGAACCATCAGGTCTTTATAATCCGAAGGACATGCCTGCGCTGCAAGCAATGTGGCTGTATCGACAATGTTGAACTGAATATGGTGACCTCCAAGCGTGAAATAACTCCGGACCAGTTGCCCGAGCTTTTTGATGTCTTCGTCTTTTCGAAGCAAACTGGGCAGAAAACGTTGGTTTAACAGCGTTCCCCCCGATTTCACATGATCGAATTTGGTCAGTGATTTCACAACAGCAGATGGTCCGTGCGTATCGGCACCGTGCGAGGGAGAAGTTCCGTCCGAAATGGATTTCCCGGACAGGCGCCCGTTCGGAGTGGCTCCCATTACCTTCCCAAAATAGACGTGACAGGTGGTCGACAACATATTCAGGTGATACTTTCCTCCCGGTTTGATATTGGGTTTTCCGTCGATCGCTTCGACGAGATCGTTGTATACCTTCACCGCAATTGAATCGGCAACGTCATCATCATTTCCGAAGAAAGGAGTCCGGTTCATAATTGTTTGACGCAGCACTTCCTCTCCTTCAAAGTTATTCAGAACCGCTTTCAATACGCGGTCCATATCAAAAGTATGATCTTCGAAAACATGTTTCTGAAGAGCGGCGAGACTGTCAGTAACAGTTCCCAGTCCGCAACACTGAATATAGCTTGTGTTGTAACGCGGACCGCCATCGTAATAGTCTTTGCCGCGGCTCACACAGTCGTCGATCACCACCGAGAGGAAAGGTGCGGGGGCATATTTGGCAAACATCCGGTCGATGTAATTACTTACCTTCATCTTTAATTCAACCACGTAATGGAGCTGTTTCAAAAAAGCGGTATAAAGTTGTGTGTAGCTTGCAAAAGTGCATGGATCGCCTGTAGCAGGTCCAACACGGATGCTTGTAACCGGATTGATCCCGTTGTTAAGGGTTACTTCCAGAATTTTGGGAACATTCAGGTAACCCGTAAGCAAATAGGCCTCCTTGCCAAAGGCACCCACTTCAATGCAGCCGCTGCATCCTCCCTCGCGCGCATCCTGGAGCGATTTCCCCTGGCGCAGCAATTCGAGAATATAGACATCAGGATTAAAAACCGATGGATAACCATGTCCCTGGCGGATCACACGCGTGGCAGCATTCAGAAATTTGTCGGGCGTTTTGGCGCTGATGTGAACCGAACTTCCGGGCTGCAAAATGTGCAACTCCTCAATCACTTCGAGCATAATATACGAAACCTCGCTTGTCCCGTCGCTTCCGTCGCTTTTTACACCACCGATGTTGATGTTCGTAAAATCGTTGTAGGTTCCGCTTTCGCGAGCTGTGATTCCGACTTTAGGTGGTGCTGGATGGTTGTTGACTTTTATCCAGAAACAGGAAATTAACTCTTTGGCCTGATCGCGTGTGAGGGTTCCTTCAGCAATTTCGCGATAATAAAAAGGTGCCAGGTGCTGGTCGAAATGACCCGGATTCATCGCATCCCAGCCATTCAATTCGGTAATTGTACCAAGGTGTACAAACCAGTACATCTGTATAGCTTCCCATAGATTACGTGGTGCATTGGCCGGAACCCAACGGCAAACTTCTGCAATCTTCAGCAGTTCTGCTCTCCGGATCGGATCAGGTTCTTTTTTAGCGAGTTCTTCTGCGAGGTCGGCATGGCGTTCGGCAAACAGGATCACTGCATTGCATGAGATATCCATCGCTTTCCACTCTTCGGCTTTATCGGTCGCCTCAGGATCGTTCAGGTAGTCAAGCGCAGCAAGATTGACCGCGATTTCGCGCTTGTAATCGAGCATCCCTTTTTGATAGATCTTCCCGTCAAGTGCGGTATGCCCCGGCGCGCGTTGCTCCATAAATTCGGTAAACATACCTGCTTCATAGGCCGCTTTCCATTCCGGCGGAACATGACTAAAAATCCGTTCACGCTGGGTTTTCCCTTCCCAATAAGGAATTACTTCGCGGGCATAGGTATCAATATCTTCCTGGCTGATTGTATAACGCTGCAATTCGCGTGTATTCAAGACATTTAGATCTTCAATGCTGTGGCAGGTCAATTCCGGAAAGGTGGGAATGCATTTGGGCCTGGGTCCTCGTTCGCCGAGAATCAGTTCGCCTTCGCCAAAATAGATGGCTTTCTTCCGGCAGTGATCGAGGAAGTTGGCTGCCCTCAACACGGGGACAGAAAGTTTCCCGAAGTTCTCGCGGTAAAAAGCTGTTTCGTGCAGCGCCCGTTCGATCGATAACGTTGGTACGGCTTCAACACTCAGTTTGCGAAGTTTCTGAATGCGTTCGTTCATTCCCGGGCCAATGAGATTATTTTTGGATGGATAGAAATTGCCTTCTGTTGATGCTGCTCTTTCAGGAGTTTCTTCATGCAAGATTATTTTCTCGAACATGGCTTTCCGGTTTTAAAATGGTTGAAATATGAAATTAACTGGATTCTGATCTGTTAAATATCAGGATCGGAACAAAAAGAAAAACGAGCGGGGAGCCGTTTAATTATAGAACATCAGGCAATTGAATAATCGTCGATAGGTTTTAAGAAGCGTTGTCCGGTAAATTGTTTTTTTCATGCGCTTTGACAGAATAATCAATTATCTTCCCAACAAAAATAGTGATAAAAATCTATTTTTGAAGTTCTCTCAAACAAACGAATTAAAATGGAAGATTCCAATACGATCAGAATACCCTCAGTTCAAATGGAGGCTGAATTTACCCGCATATTGTTGAAACATGGTTTCCGGGAAGATAAAGCAAGGAGTTGCGCTTCTCTCTTTACAAACAATACCGTGGATGGCATTTTGTCTCATGGTGTAAACCGGTTTCCGCGATTCGTAAAATATGTCATCAGTGGCTTTATTGATGTTGATGCAGAACCGATGCTGGTTCATTCTTCTGGTGCGGTTGAACAATGGAATGGCAATTTGGGTCCCGGTCCGCTGAATGCCTTTAAATCCACCGAACGTGCGATGGAGCTTGCCCGGAATTCAGGAATCGGATGTGTGGCGTTGAGCAATACTAATCACTGGATGCGTGGCGGAACTTACGGATGGAAAGCTGCAAAAGCAGGTTTTGTTTTTATTGGCTGGACCAATACGATCGGGTTGATGCCGGCATGGGGAGCAACTGACAATAAACTTGGGAATAATCCGCTTGTTATCGCGGTACCTTACGGCGACGAAGCGATTGTCCTTGATATGGCAATGAGCCAGTATTCATACGGTAAAATGGAAACGAAGGCGCTGGACCATTCGATGCTCGATTTTCCGGGAGGATATAATTCGTCCAATGAGCTCACCTGCGATCCGACTGAAATTCTCGGTTCGAAACGCCCGCTACCGATTGGATTCTGGAAGGGGTCGGGACTTACATTACTGCTTGATATCTTAGCCGCTATTTTATCGGGTGGACTTTCAACAAGCGATATTAGCAAAAAGAAGGATGAGTCGGGCGTATCCCAGGTTTTTATTGCTTTTGATGTCAGCAAACTTGGCAACTTTCCTTCCATTCAAAATACGATATCCGAAATCATTGCAGACTATAAAGAATCTGTTCCGGTGGATGAAAAATCAAACATCCGGTATCCGGGAGAGCAGATTTTGAAGATCAGGGTGGCCAATCTTCAGGAGGGTATTCTTGTGAACAGGGAGGTATGGAATGAGGTTATGGATTTGGGGTAGTTTTTAGTTTGGCGTATAAACCGAGGCAAAAGTCCGTTGAATCCCTTTTGAAAACTTTACTTTCGGATATCCGAAGATCACGAATAATCCTTCACGGCTCGCGAATTTAATCCCCTGTTTTTCGCGGAACTCTTTCGCTTTCTTTCCGTTTTGAATCATCGGATGAATGCCGCCCAACATACAGGTTCCCAATCCAAGTGATTCTCCAGCTATCATTGCGTAGGTTGCTGCAATCAGCGGATCGGCAGGGTCGCAATAGGGCGAACCATAGAAATACATCGCAACGGGTGCATCATAGGTTACAAGGTCGACCCCCTTCTTCATTTTCCCAATGTAAATATCAAATAAAGGTTTAACAAACCGGGCGAACAAATCGTTGTTCGCTTTGCTAAGGAATGGTCGCATCAATGTCAGGAACCATTTGGAAACAAACCATTGAATGCTTTCCAAATAGGCGCAGAAATCTTCGGAAAACTTCCTCACTTTTTCAGGAGTATCCAGTATCAGAATGTTAACATCAGAAGGAGGAATTCCCATTGGTGCGGTCCTGGCCGCGTTGAGGATTTTATCGATGAGCGCTTTTTCTACAGGCAGATCCTTAAATTCCCGCATACTTCGCCTTCTTTTCAGCAAGTTAAGTAATTCATCATAACCTGCCGCCATTTCTTTTTTTGGTAAGTCGAACAGATCGTCGGGTGATAGCTCCCGTCCGTGAATTTCAATTGCTCCTGTCGGGCAAATAGCCATGCAATGACCACAGCCAATGCAGCCAAATAAGGGGTACTCGGTTCGAATAACCTTTTCATCCGCCATCTGCAAACTGAAATCTTTGCAAACAGTTACACACAATCCGCATCCATTGCATTTCTCGGGATAGATGGTTATTTCACCTTCTTCCTGAGTTCTTGAAGTAGGAATCGTCATTGGATATCCTCCTGTTTTGTTATTTTTCTGCAATAACCAACATCTCAAAATCGTTGGTAGTTAACGTATCTTTTCTGCTAAAAGCGCCAAGGGTGGCTCCATAAATATCAATGGTTTTAAAATCCAGTGATTTCAATAACCAGGTAATCTCAGATGGGACATAGTACCGCTCATTGCATTGCAGTTCCTTTTTATTCCCTGAATCGTCCTCAAGAATAGCGAGACTTTGATCGCGAAACGTCATCAAATCAAATGTGATATTTTCACAGGTTGCATCTCCTTCTTTGGCAGCCTGATCCAGAAACTCTTTCACCGAGTGAAACAACGGGAACAACCCGTTTAATGTCGTAAAAATGAATTTCCCTTTATCTTTCAATGCTTTTGCAACATTTTGCAATATCTGAAAATTCATTTCATCAGTTTCCATAAGTGGGAAGGCTCCTTCACACAACATGATCGCCAAATCAAATTCATTTGAAAACGGCAAATCCCGCGCATCGTGTTGCTGAAAATCAATCGTAAGATTTTGTTCCGAAGCTTTTTCCTTTGCTCTGTTCAGCAAGGATTCCGACAAATCGATACCTGTTATTTTATACCCCCGTTTGGTTAGTTCAATGGAATGCCGCCCCGTTCCACAACCGATATCGAGTATGCGTAACTGTCGGTTAAACCGGATCTCCGATTCAATAAAATCACACTCACCCATTGTCCCGGAGGTAAAACTCTCACTGTCGTATTTCAGTCCGTAGTTCTGGAATAATTCTTCGTACCATTGTTTCATCGCTGGTATTTTTTAAGAGGTATTCATTGAAAATAAACGTATTGCTATCTCACTTCTACGGTAATGTTCTTTGTATTAACCGCAGATGCCGGATCCCACGGGCGGCAATATTCCATTTTAATTGTATCTGTACCGCTTTTCATTCCTGTAAACTTCCATATTTCTTTTCCTCCGCTACCTGTTAAAGAGGGGGCATCAGGGATATACTCAGTGCCGGTTGAGTCAACAATTGAAACAGATTCTTTATTTGTCCATTTCCAGGCAAATCCGGTAGTCGGATTTGAATCTAATTCAATTTGGAAGCTGTCATTAACTGCAATTTCATAGTCCGTTTCCATATTATCCGATTTAGTTTTTTTATTTTTTGAACAGGTCGCAAGGATCAAAAACAAAGACAATAAAGTTATTGAAAGTGTTTGCATATTAAATGAGGCGATTTTCTAATCAAAGATAAGGAAATAAAAATGGAGTGAGAAAATGCTACCTCTGGTTATTTGAAAGTTCAGCTAAAAAAAATACCTTGCGCATTCGTTTTCAATCTTGCAACTAATCTTCAAACCTGGCAAATGGTTCATCTCGAAATTCCCCCTAAAGAACATATAAGCGAACATATGACAGTCAATGATTCAGTAGTTTATCCCGCACCTGGGAAAGAAATACTGATTAAGGAAGTTGACTCAAAAAAGATGCTGAAGCAATTTATTTATTTACCAGCAGCCATTCATAAAAATCACTTCAATTGGGTTCCCCCGATTTACATGGATGAATGGGAGTTTTTCGATCCGAAGAAAAATCTGTCTTTTCAATCGTGCGAGACTATCATGTTCCTTGCCTACCGTTCAAATGAGGTTGTGGGTCGAATAATGGGTCTTGTTCATTTGAAATATAATGCATTGCATAACGAGAAACATGCACGCTTTGCTTTTTTTGAAACATACAACGACGACGAAGTTGCAACAGCTTTACTTGTTGCGGTTGAAAACTGGGGCAGGAAAAAAGGGATGGGGCAAATTGTAGGACCTTTGGCTTTTTCAGAAAAGGATCCTCAAGGCATTCTTATTGAAGGGTTCGACGAGCCGGTCGTAATTGCTTCGAACTGCAATTTCCCCTATCAGTCTGAATTGATTGAAAAGAATTCCTATTCCAAAAAAGCTGATCTGGTGGTTTACCAGATTAAAATTCCAGATCCACTTCCTGAATTTTACAAGAAGATTCAGGAACGTGCAATACGGATGAATCCAGGGTTGCATGTTCTCGAATTTACTTCCCGAAGAAAGGTAAGACCTTATATTTATTCAGTTCTGCGTCTTCTTAATCTGACCTTCACCGAAATATTTGGCTTTATTCCTTTTTCGGAAAGGGAGATGGACAATTTTGCCAATCGTTACCTTTTTCTGATCAACCCACGTTTTATTAAGTTGATTGTTACCGACAAAAATGAAGTAGTGGCGTTTGTGGTTGGCATGGCACATATTGGTGATGGAATTATTGCAGCTAAAGGCAAGCTATTTCCCTTTGGAATTCTCAAAATTTTTGCAGCTGCCCGGAAATCGAAACAATTGAATTTGTTGCTTGGAGGAATTGACCCTGCATACCGAGGCAAAGGACTTGATGTAATGATGGGTGTCAGGATGATGGAAACAGCAACCAAACTCGGGAAAACAACAATTGATTCACACCTTGAACTGGAAGATAATAAAAAGGTTCGGTCAGAAATGGAAAAAATGGGAGGTCAGGTTTACAAACGATTCAGGATTTTTAGCAAGAACTTATAGAAATGAGTTCAAGGCTAAAGGTTAGGGAGAAAAGTGAAAAAATGAAATGGTTTTCAAATGGTTGGATTTGGGCATCCAGCCTTTTCTGACCTTTTCCTCTTCTCCTTTTCGCTACCTCAAATAAGTTAAAGATGATTTCGATACAGGATCGAAAATTACACTTTCTTTACGCGGACGGCATTCAAACCTTTCAAGCCTCGTTCAAGCTCGAAAATGACATTGTCACCTTCGCGGACATCTTCCAACAGACCGTTAACGTGGACAAAATATTTCTCCTGGGTATCTTTTTCTTTGATAAAACCAAAGCCTTTCGAATCGTTGAAATAATCAATTCTACCCGTTCTTATTGGGTCAATCTCTTCTTCTTCTCTTCGGGGAACACTGATTTCGATGCTGCTTGCATTGACTTTCCTTTTCTTTGTGGGATCCGGTGGAGTATCTGTAAGGTTGCCATTTTCATCAACGTAAGCCAACATGTTTTCAAGATCGCCTCCTGTTGAGTTTGACTTGCGGTCTTCTCTTTTGATGGTTTTTTCCTTACGTTTCTTTAAACGTTTTTTCTCTTTCTCTTTTTTGTTAAAGGTATCTTGCGATTTTGCCATTAAATAATTGATTAATAAGTTATATATAGACGATTCTAAATGAACAATCCGGGGTAAATGGAAATACTCAAGAAAAGTAATTTTCCGAAGAAAACCAACAACAGTCGGATTTTACAACCGGGGAATACTTGACGTGTATTTGTGCGATTACCACCTGCAAAGGTACTATTATTTTCTGAATGTATTTATTGGCTGATTTCTATGCTATAAGTTGAATTGTCAGTGATTGTTACTCAAGAATAGCCTCGGGAATCGGGTTTTTTATGTACCCTAAATAATCAAGCATAAGCGGGCAGGTGGATTGACTGGAGTGTTTGGTACATATTTGTTCAATTTTCTCTTACAACTCCAACAAAATCTGGCACCCTATGTCCGAAAATATTTTGTTTATTTGTTCATTTTTATCTATATCCGAGAACATAAAAGTAATTAGTTTATCTATTGCGAGATATTTTTATCCAACATTTTAAGTCCCGTAATTTCCCATAATAATACACCTTCAGGGATACCCCTTTGGGCTAGAAACAGAAAAGTTCTCACTACAACAATTCCGACGACAATATCAACCCTGAAATATCCTGCTTTAGTGCCAAAAATACGATTTCAATGTTGCATATTGATGCTTTTCCAACCTTTTTACTTTACCGATTTCGCCTGTACGCGAAAAACTTAATTGCGGGCCCACAATAAGTTATTCGCTGCAGCCTCAAGGCATTTTTACCACAAAAACCGTTTTTGATGTAACACCCAACGTAGGCTAATTGTCGGTGGTTAACATCAAATCAGGTAAATCAAAAGACAATATTTTATTTTTCTGCCTTTTTAAGGAAATAGAAATATCCTAAAAAACTTACTGCAATACAAAATGACATGATGGCTAAAGAGTGGATTCCTAATGGGCGGGTAAAGTTAACAATTGTGAGTCCTGCTCCCAGTCCGGCCAAAATAGCAAACCATTTAATATTAATATTCCTGTTCTCATTGGGATTTGTCTGTAAAATAGACAAAGCAACGCTATCAGTAATGCCTCTTTCCAAAATCTTGTTTTTGAGGCGATGGTCAAGGATTCGTTTCATGATTGTCAGGATAAAGATCATAAATAATCCAACGACAAAAATTGTTGCGCAGATTTCGAAAATTTTTCTGTCAAACTCAGTTGAGTTTCCGTCCTGGGCACAAACTACAAACGGGGTGGCAACTACTGCCAATAGGCTTAAAAATTTTTTCATTTTGTGAATTTTAATGTTTTATTTTGGATTAGACAGGTGCTTAAATCTATTGTTGCAAAATTCAATTGAAATTTAAAATTTTCATCTGCTTGTTATATTTGGCAAACATATCGATACATAGGAATAATAAAATACTTGCTAATGTTGTAATTACCAGATATGATACTATTGGGGTGATACCAGTAACCGCGTTTGATAAAAAAGACCTGAAGAAAAAGATTGCAAAGCCTGTAATCATGACCGAAACAATTGCCGTGATGTAAAGAACGATATTCTCAAATGAAGTATTTTGTTTGGGCTGTGGCAATTGATTCATTACCAAATCAGTCAGGTTAAATTCAAAAACCGGTTTGGGCTGAACTTTAATTTCAGTGAATATCAATTTATAGGTGTCAGCTTTTACGAGACAAGTTTCACATGATTGAATGTGGTCTATTGTTTGGGAATTGCAATTCTCCTTGCCTAATGCGAACTGTTGAATTTCGGCTTCCGAAAGATGTTTTGTTGTCATAGTTCTTCATGTTTGTAGTGAACCAAAATATTATCTTTTAAATCCTTCCTTGCTCTGAACAAATAATTTTTCACTGTTCCTATTGGCAATCCGGTTATTTCTGAAATTTCCTGATAACTCAATTCTTCGTAGTGAAACAAGGTGATTAATGTTTTGTAAAGAGGGGTAAGATAATCAATAGCTGAATGCAATATATCAGTAAGTTCAGATCTGAAAAGTATATTTTCAGCTTCATTATTCGACAGGTCGATTAATTTGTTTGCTGCCAATTCCAATGCTGAATTACTATTTTCATTTTCTGGCAACTTATTTTCGAGTAAAATTACTTTCTTTTTTTCAAGAAAGTTAAAACAAGTATTGAAGGCAATCTGGCCAATCCATGTACTAAGTTTGGATTGAAACTTAAAGCCCGGAAGATTTTTGTAGGCTTTCAGGTAAATATCCTGTGCAATATCTTTTCTGTCTTCCGGATTATTTAATAATTTGAATACAATTTGAGCCACCAGACCCTCAGTGTTTTTAATAATAGTAGCAAAGACTTGGGTATCACCCTTCAGTACACGATTAACCAACTCTTTATCATCCACGTTGTTTTTTATAATTGGGTTCAAGGGGTATTTGACAGATTTGGGAAGATAAAGTTGCAATAAAATAGATAAAATCAAAAAGCCCCGGCTACAGGGCTTTAAGTGATTTTCGATCTAAAAATAATTATTCTTTAAAGCGGAATATTCCCATGTTTTTTTAACGGATTTGTCTTGTGCTTATTTTGGGTCATCTCGAGCGCCTGTATTAGTTTGAACCTTGTTTGTGCTGGATAAATAATCTCATCGATATATCCAAGTTCAGCTGCTTTGTAGGGATTAGCAAACTTTTCGCGATAATCATCAATCTTTTGAGAAAGTTCTGCTTCGTTCATCTTTCCGCGGTGAATTATTTTCACTGCTCCTTCAGCACCCATTACTGCAATTTCAGCCGAAGGATAAGCAAAATTAATATCTGCTCCGATGTGTTTGCTGCTCATTACATCATATGCTCCACCATATGCTTTGCGCGTGATCAGCGTAATTTTAGGGACAGTTGCCTCCGCATAGGCGTAAAGCAGTTTGGCGCCGTGACGGATAATTCCTCCGAATTCCTGAACAGTTCCCGGAAGAAACCCAGGGACATCAACAAAAGTTACGATTGGTATATTGAAAGCATCGCAAAAACGGACGAATCGCGCACCCTTTACCGATGAATTGATATCGAGGACACCAGCTAAACTGGCTGGTTGATTGGCAACAATACCAACACTTCGGCCTGCAAAACGTGCAAATCCGATGATGAGATTTGCAGCAAACGATGGTTGTAACTCGAAAAAGTTCTGATCATCCGCAACGCTCGTAATCAACTCTTTCATATCATAAGGTTTGTTCGGATCTTCAGGAATCAACGTATTCAAATTTTTATCTTCCCGGTTAATGTCGTCCTTGCATTCAAGAATATGTGGATCTTCGAGGTTATTGGAAGGGAGAAATCCGATCAGTTCGCGAATCATTAATAAGGCATGATCCTCATTGTCAGCTGTCAGATGCGCTACTCCACTTTTTACATGGTGTGTTGTTGCTCCGCCAAGTTCTTCCATTGTCACTTCTTCGTGTGTTACCGCTTTAACCACATCAGGCCCGGTAACAAACATATAGCTCGTATCTTTTACCATTACAATAAAGTCGGTGATAGCTGGTGAATAGACTGCACCTCCGGCACATGGCCCAAGAATGGCCGAAATTTGTGGGATTACCCCGGAACTCATCACATTTCGGTAAAATATATCTGCATAACCTGCAAGACTTTCGATTCCTTCCTGAATCCGGGCTCCACCCGAATCGTTCAGGCCAATTAACGGAGCTCCCATTTTCATGGCAAGATCCATAATTTTCACGATTTTATCGGCATTCGCCCGGCTCATCGTACCGCCAAAGACGGTAAAATCTTGCGCAAAAGTATACACGAGGCGGCCGTCGATCTTTCCATATCCGGTTACTACTCCATCTCCCGAAAATCTGTTTTTTTCCATTCCGAAATCGTGGGAACGATGAATCACAAACTTGTCGAGTTCAACAAAAGTTCCCGGATCGATTAATATATCAATTCTTTCGCGGGCTGTTTTTCTTCCGGCAGCGTGTTGACGATCAATGCGATCCAGTCCTCCTCCTGCTTCAGCTTCCGTGATTCGCTTTTCAAGCCTTTCGAATTTATCTTTTTGTGATGACATATTTTTCAATTAATTGACTGACATTATTTTACTTTTTACGCTTTTTACATTTCCTTTATGTCATCAATAACCACCAAAAGCTGGTCATTATCGACTGTTTCGCCTTCTTTTACAGGTACTTCTTTTACGATTCCACGCTGTCCGGCTTTAAATTCACTTTCCATCTTCATCGCTGAAAGTACAATCAATGGCTGTCCTGCTTCTACGATATCTCCAGGTTTTACGAAAACCCTGACCACTTTTCCGGGCATAGGGGACCGAATTGTATTATTGTTGAGCACTTGCTTCGATTGCAATCTGCTTTGACGGTAGCGCGATTCATTGTCGACAACTTCTACATCAAACTTGAAATACAGTGTATTTACATTATAATGTTTGGGTTCTTTGCTTTCGACGACTTCGATGTTAAAGGATCTTCCTTCATATAAAACTGAAAATTCCTGGTTACTTACCTTAACGATATCGACTTCATACTCCATATCGTCAACAGCAAGCGTGAGGATATTTCCTTGGCGTTTTATCTCTTTGACGATTGCATTTCGTTTATTGACTTTTAATTCGAGTTCCATTTAAAATTTTTCTGCAATTAGTTTGGGATTATATTCGCGATGTAAATTTCCGTAGCTGCCTTTTCCAGTTGGTTTCCTTTTTTTCAGATGGGGCAGCATTCGTTTTTTTGCTATCCTCAAGACGGGAGATGTATTGAGCGAATGTTGCAATCATCGCCATGTCCTCGCATTGCCGGTCGCATTTGCCATCAGCAAGCAGAAATTCACTGTTTTTTTCAATAAAATGGGTATTGTATTCTCCTTTCCGAAAGTCGGGCGTATTCATTATTCTTTCGAGAAACCGGATTGTCGTCTTAATCCCCGTAATTTTATATTCATAGAGTGCGCGTCTCATTCTTTCAATTGCCTCTTCACGGGTGCGCCCCCAAACAATCAATTTGCTGATTAATGAGTCATAAAATATTGGAATTGTATATCCTTCATATACATAGCCATCGCACCTGATCCCAAAACCGAAAGGCTCGGTAATATGTGTGATAGTTCCCGGATTTGGCATAAAATTGTTGTCGGTGTCCTCGGCATATATCCGGCACTCAATTGCATGTCCGCTTTGTTTCAGGTTCTCCTGACGAAATGGAAGTTCAAACCCTTCAGCAATTCTAATCTGTTCTTTCACCAGGTCGACTCCAACTACACGCTCAGTTATCGGATGTTCGACCTGCAAACGCGTATTCATTTCAAGGAAATAGAAATTCAACTTATCATCCACAATGAATTCAATGGTACCAGCTCCTTCGTATTGACAAGCATTTGCAGCAGCAACTGCGTAGGCGCCCATTCGCTCTCTTATCTCGGGGGTCATGATTGGTGAAGGTGTTTCCTCTACCACTTTCTGATGGCGTCGTTGAACAGAGCATTCGCGTTCGAATAGATGGACTGTATTTCCGTACTTATCCGATAGTATTTGAAATTCAATATGGTGTGGTGAATCAACATATTTCTCAATGTACAAAGCATCGTCGCCAAAGGCTGTTTTAGCCTCTGAACGTGCTGCACGCAAAGAACTTGCTATCTGCGACTCTTTCTTTACGAGACGCATCCCTTTACCGCCGCCACCTGCTGAGGCTTTGATCATCACTGGTAAACCGATCTCACGGATATATTTTGCAGCTTCCGCCTCACTTGTCACTTTCTCTGTCGTACCGGGTACTACAGGGACACCTGCGGCAATCATCTTTTTGCGGGCACTGATTTTATCCCCCATCATCTCAATGGATTCTGGTGAAGGCCCGATGAAAAGCAACCCTTCTTCGCGGCACCGGCGGGCAAATTTTGAATTCTCTGAAAGAAATCCATAACCTGGATGAATGGCATCGGCCCCTGATATTTTCGCAGTTGCGATGATTTTGTCCATGTTGAGATAACTCTCAGAGGAGGGCGCCGGACCAATATTGTAGGCTTCATTGGCGTATCTCACATGCATGGCAGTGCGGTCAGCATCGCTAAAAACTGCAACGGTGTCGATTCCCATCTCACGGCATGAGCGCATTATGCGGATCGCAATTTCTCCCCGGTTGGCGACCAATACCTTCTTAATCGGTTTTTGTTCCATACTTAGATTAAATGACTTAAAATATTCAACTCAAACAAAACAAATTGGAGAGCTCATCTTCCGATAACAGGTTTGTTTCGGAAATTGTTTTTCAGATCGGGGTTAGTTTTTCTTTCAGCAGGTTTTTTACTTACTTGCGGCTGCAATATTAATCTTTTTTATGAAACTTCTACTAATTAGCAATTCTACGATGCATGGCGAGCCCTATCTCGACTATCCAAAGCATGAGATTCAGAAATTTTTAGGTGACAAAATGGTTACCGCGGTTTTTATTCCTTATGCTGCGGTGACATTCTCTTTTGACGTTTATGAATCGAAAGTAGAAGAACGATTTGCAGAAATTGGACATCACATCACTTCTATTCACCACTTTAGCGATCCTGTTGAGGCTATCCAAAATGCTGAGGCAATTGTCGTTGGAGGCGGTAATACCTGGCAGCTCGTGAGGATGATGCACGATAACAGGTTGATGGATGCTATCCGGAGGAAAGTAAACCAGGGAACGCCCTATACTGGCTGGAGCGCGGGGTCGAATGTGGCGTGTCCGACGTTACAAACGACGAATGATATGCCTGTCGTCGATCCAAAAGGGTTTGATTGCATGGGGTTGGTGCCTTTTCAGATCAATCCCCATTACCTGGATGCAAATCCTGCAGGTCATGGTGGTGAGACGCGTGAACAACGTATCGAGGAGTTTCTCGAAGTCAATCCCGAAATTACGGTCGTAGGACTTCGGGAAGGGACGATGCTAAAATGTGAGAATAATTCGCTGAAAATGATTGGCAGCCGAAGTGCAAGGATTTTCAAAAAAGGAATTCCACCGGAAGAATTGAGGTCAGACGATGATTTTAGTTTTCTTCTTAATCAATAAATAACTGGTCTCTTCATCGATAACCAATTTATTATGAGAAAAATAGGCGTCCCATTGTTTTTAGTTTTCATTCTGATTGCTGGTTGCGCCCCGTCGAAGCAAATAACTGTCTATACGATTGGCGATTCGACAATGGCGAATAAAAAAGCGGAAGTTTATCCGGAGATTGGATGGGGTCAGCAATTTCAAAGCTGCTTCGATTCAAAAGTTAGGGTGAGCAATCATGCGGTAAATGGCAGAAGTTCAAAAAGTTTTATCGATGAGGGACGCTGGAAAATTGTTCTTGATAGTCTGAAAAGGGGTGATTATGTCTTCATCCAGTTCGGTCATAACGACGAAAAATCAGATAAACCCGCTGTCTACAATGATCCTCAGACAAGTTACCGTCAAAACCTCGGGAAGTATATCTCCGAAACAAGAGTCAAAGGGGCGACACCGATTCTGCTAACTCCAATCGTACGACGGAAATTCGATGCATCAGGAAAGCTCATTGATACGCATGGAAAGTATCCCGATGCAGTTCGGGAAGTAGCTGCAAATCTAAAAGTTGAACTTATTGATATGCAGGAGTTGACCCATGCGCTCATCAGTTCGCTCGGTGATGAACCTTCCAAAAAAATGTATCTTTGGACAGCGCCTGACCAAAAATTCCCGGAAGGGAGAAAAGACGATACCCATTTGTCCGTTGAAGGTGCCAGAACATTTGCAGGGCTGGTTGCTGAAGCTGTTCATAAAATGAAAACGCCTTTGGCAAGACATGTGAAATAATATTCATGTCCTGTTTCGATTACTAATAAAAGATTCATTTGCGAAAAAAAATCTTTTTATTAGTTGTGCAATCGATTGTTTTAAGGCAATCTGTTTATATTTGTTTGATTTTCCAGTAGTACCGTTGGATGATGATCCTAAGTTTTAAAAATAAAAACGATAACATGATGAAGCAGAATTATTTTTCTTTAAAAGGTATTATATTATTGATTTTGTGTGCGATAACCATTGATGGTTTTGCGCAGAAAACCGTTGGCCTCGACAACTGGTATAACCATGAAACCAACGCAAAGACCGGAAAGATTTTTCATTATACCTGGGATGATACCGAAAACAGCGGTTTCTCGCAATTGGGTGACCTTTTTAAAAGTAAAGGGGCTTCATTAAAGACCATTGTGACGAACGCTGATAAGAAAAGTCTTGCCGGCATTGATGTCTATATTATTGTTGACCCGGACACCACTTCCGAAAGCCCGAAACCAAATTATATTCTGCCTAACGATACCAAAGCAATTTCGGCCTGGGTAAAAAAGGGAGGCGTACTTCTGATTTTGGCTAATGATAAACCAAATTGTGAATTCACTCATTTAAATAATCTTGGAAAAGAATTTGGTTTTCATTTTAATCCGGTGACCCTAAATCCGGTGACCAACAGAGAGTGGAATATGGCTGCCGAAACCAATTTGCCAAATCATCCGCTGTTTAAAGGAGTGAATAAAATCTACATGAAAGAGGTTTGTTCACTCGGTCTAAGTAGCGCTGCTAAAGCAGTTTTGACAGATAAAGGTAATGTGTATATTGCCGAAGTTTCGTTTGGAAAGGGGTATGTTCTGGCTGTTGGCGATCCATGGTTGTACAACGAATACATCGATCATGCGATGCTTCCATCTGATTTCGAAAATCTGAAAGCTGCCAATAACCTCACTGAACTTCTTCTTTCGAAAGTGAAGAAGTAAATGATCTGAATTTTTGTTTTTTAAAAGGATGGAATAATGGAAAAGTTGTATTAATGCATCCTTTCATTGTTCCATTTTTGATTTACTATACTAAACTGCAATTTTGAAAGAAGAATTTCTCTCCCTTTCACTAAATCACCACCGTTTCCACCAACTAATCTCTGAAGAATGATACTCAAAAATAATAGGATATTACTTTTGATGACGATGGTCGTCATGGTTATATCGTCTTGTAATTCAAAGATATCCAATTCAAATAAAATTGACCGCGAAGCGCTGGTTCGGAGGCATAACGTTAAAATCACCCAATTTGATATGCTTGGTTCTCTGACCGTCGGCAATGGAAAGTTCGCTTTTACGGTGGATGCAACCGGGCTTCAAACATTTCCTGAGCACTATGAAAAGGGTATTTCGCTTGGAACACAGTCTGAATGGGGCTGGCACAGTTTTCCCGATAAGGTAGGTTATCGGTTTGAAGAAACGTTGAAGAATTTCGATTATCACGGTCGCCCAATCCCTTACGATGTTCAGGTGAAGGAGCCCGAAAAAAGTGTTGGCGCCGCAAATTATCTTCGACAAAACCCTCACCGGTTACACCTTGGAATTATCGGACTTGAAATGAAAACGGCCGAAGGGAAATTAATTACACCTGATGATATAACTAATCTCCATCAGGAGCTTGATCTTTGGGAAGGGGTAATCAGAAGCAGTTTTACTGTGAGTGGCGAAAAAGTAGAAGTGACTACCTGTTGTAGCCAGGAAAAGGATCAGATTTCGGTAGCGGTTTCTTCAAAGTTGCTTGCGAAAGGACTTTTATGTGTAAAACTTCGGTTTCCATACCCAACCGGCGGTCATGTCGATTCTGGTTGTGACTGGTCAAAACCTGAGAAGCACCAAACTACGATTATTGAAAAAAGTCAGGGTCATGTAGTGATAAAACATCAATTGGACCGCACCAGTTATTTTACCGAAGTTGGATGGAGTGGAACAGGTTTAATGACAATGCCTTCAATGCATGTATTTGAAATTGTTCCAGGGAAAGGGGAAGATAAACTTTCTTTTTGGACCTCCTTTTCGGCACTTGCTCCTGCAAAAACTGAACTGACAGGTTTTAACGAAATTCAGCAAAGCAGCCAGACGGGATGGAAAAAATTCTGGGAAAGTGGTGGCGCTGTTGATTTTTCGGGAAGTACCGATCCGCGTGCAAATGAACTCGAAAGGAGGGTTATTTTATCCCAGTATCTGACAAAAGTTCAGTGTGCTGGGAGTTTTCCTCCACAGGAAACGGGTCTGACCTTCAATAGTTGGTACGGTAAGCCTCACCTCGAAATGCACTGGTGGCATGGCGTCCATTTTGCGCTCTGGAACCGGATCGAATTGCTGGAGAAAAGTCTCGACTGGTATAAAAAAATAAGTGCCGAAGCTCGAAAGATAGCTAAAAGACAAGGATTTGATGGAGTTCGCTGGCCAAAAATGGTTCGGCATGATGGTCTTGATAGTCCGTCAAGTGTAGGATCATTCCTGATTTGGCAGCAACCGCATATCATCTATTTCGCCGAATTGTGTTATCGCAGCCATCAGGACACTGCAACACTTCGCAAGTATGCCGATCTTGTTTTCGAAACCGCTGATTTTATGAGTTCGTTTGCCTACTATGACCAGAAAACGGACCGGTATATTCTTGGACCACCGCTTATTCCTGCGCAAGAATGTTTTGACCCAAACACAACATTCAATCCGCCTTTCGAATTGGCTTACTGGTATTGGGGGCTTACCACGGCACAAAAATGGAGGAAGCGGCTTGGACTTGAACCTAAAAAAGAATGGGACGCCGTTTTGGCGAAACTCTCACATCCGGCAAAATTGGATGGGATCTATCTTGCCGCCGAAAGCGCTCCGGATTCCTATACAAATTTACGCTATACTGCCGATCATCCAGCTGTACTTGGTGCTTTCGGATATCTGCCCGGTTCTCCGCTGGTCGATACATTAACGATGAAAAAAACGTTTAACTATGTGTGGGAGAACTGGCAATGGAAGAAAACCTGGGGATGGGATTTTCCGCTTACAGCAATGACAGCAACAAGACTACAAATGCCTGAAAAGGCGCTTGAAGCCCTTTTTATGGATGTTGAAAAAAATACCTATCTTGTTAATGGTCATAACTATCAGGATAAGCGGCTGCGGATTTACCTGCCGGGAAACGGAGGCGTTCTGGCAGCTGTTGCTATGATGTGTGCCGGTTTTGACGGGAATAGTACGGATCTCCCAGGGTTTCCAAAAGATGGAAGCTGGAAAGTACGTTGGGAAAACCTTTCGAAGATGCCATAACGCAGCGCAGAAGTTAAGAGCAATTCGTATTTGTGCTATATTTGAGATCCGATAATAACAACCAAACAATGATAGTGATGAAAAGAATCAGATTATTTTCGACTGCCATGGTCATTCTGATGACTGTTGATTGTATCATAGCCCAGAATGTACAAACCGAAAAAAGCAAAGCTACTTTAGTCTGGTCAGACGAGTTCAATGGTACCGGATTACCCGATGCTTCAAAATGGGGATATGAGGTAGGCTTTGTCAGAAACAAAGAAAAACAATATTACACGCTGGAACGGACGCAGAATGTGCGACAGGAGGCTGGTAATTTGGTTATTGAATCGCTGAAGGAGGATTTTCAGGGTGCGAATTATACGTCAGCAAGTATCAATACATTGGAAAAGAAATCATTTGAAGGAGATATTCGTATTGAAGTAAGTGCAAAACTACCGCAGGGAAAAGGTATCTGGCCCGCCATCTGGATGATGGGTGCTAATATCAAACAGGTGGGATGGCCAAAATGCGGTGAACTTGATATCATGGAATTCGTAGGTCACACACCAGGTAAAGTTTTTGGAACACTCCATTGGTGGGACAGTTCAACGGCAAAGGAGGACAAACATATGAGCAAGGGGAATAATTTGATGATAAGCGATTTGCATACTGCTTTCCACGTTTATTCACTTGAAAGAAAAGGGAAGACCATTTCTTTATTCATTGATGGGAAAAATCTTCTGACCTTTGCTGCACCACCAACTGCATATGAAAATACCTTCACGGGTCCACTTTATCTTTTGCTCAATACAGCCGTCGGCGGAAGTTGGGGAGGTGATATTGATGATTCGATCTTTCCACAGAAATTTTTAATTGACTATGTGAGAGTTTATAAATTCTGACCCTTTAAAGAAGGAGGAGAAGAATTTTACGACTAACGATTTTTCATTAAATTTGCAATTGGATTCTTATAGCAACTGGAATTTAATACATCTGTTTTATGCAAACAATTAATATTACTGCTTACACTGAAGACGCTGCTCAAATAGAAGCTATTAAGTCTGTTCTGAAGGCACTTAAGATTAAATTTGAAATTTCTAAAGGAAAACCTTATAATCCGGAGTTTGTTGCAAAAATAAATCAAAGCAGACAAGATTATAAAGATGGAAAAGGCACCGTTGTTTCACTTGAAGAACTCAATGATTTATGGAAATAGTCCTTTTGCCTAAAGCTAAAGATGATTTAAACTTTTGGGTGAGAGCAGGTAATAAAACTATTCTTAAAAAAATTGGCCGAATGATTGAAGCAATCACTCAAAACCCATACGAAGGAATTGGTAACCCCGAACCTTTAAAATACGAACTTTCAGGAACTTGGTCTCGTCGAATAAATCTGGAACATCGTTTAATCTACGAAATAGTTAAAGATAGACTATTAATTCATTCGTTAAAAGGCCATTACTGAATATTTGTTATCCCAAAATAAAAGAGCTAAGATTTGCCTTGGCTCTTTTATTTTGATGTGAAAATCCAGACAAGGCAAAATGCTGTCTGTCCTTAATCAATGATTTACTGATTCATTTGCAAATTGCGGAACTTTGCTACAGTTGTAGCTCCCTTGATATGAGCTGTAGCGGCCATTCCTAAGTAGATTTTTTTTGGCATTTTCATCGAAAATTCTGTATATTGAACCCAATTGATGCCATCCGGACTTGTATATGCTGAAAATACTTCACCTGTTCTTTTCAATCTCATCCAGACATTGGGATAATTGACGGGAAAGGCTGCCTGGGCAACAGAATCGGTCAATGAAGGGTAGATGGCTTTGCTTTCTTTACCTTTCAGAAGGCGATATTGAAACTCGTAACCACCCCGATTGTTGTTCCTTTTATCATTGCCCGGAAAAGCAAGAAACATCACATTGCGCGATCCTGAAGTGAGATTCTCGCGTGCCATCAATCCGGCCTTGGTATACAAATGCGATCTTTGCAAAGATTCAAGTTGCGCCACGAAATCAAAGTCGCCCTCAATTTGTTTGTAAACATAGTGAAATTGGTCAGAATTCATCCAGATATCTTCTCCTCCAGCCTTGATATCTACACCGTTAGTAACAATTTGTGCATCGCCTTTTATAGCAGGCTTTCCAATGTCCTGTGCTTTGAAATTCGTCTGTGGCTGAGCCTGTGTTTCTAATCCCCAAAAGAAAGTCAGGATTAGGAATACCTGTAATGCTTTTGAAATCAACTTATTCATAACATGTGGGTTTATTAATTGCGTTATTGAGACTTACAAATGTAATGAATGATTCTCTCTTTCTACTTAAAATTTATTCTGAACTGTGGATCTTTAACGGGTTCTTCCAAATGCTTTTTTACGATCGCTTCAATCTCCCTGACGCAACGGCCACATCCAGTTCCAGCAGTTGTAAACTGCTGAATTTCGGCCGTTGAGAGTGCACCTGCGCGTAATTTCTTTTTTATCTCCAGTGCAGAAACCTGGTTACACAGGCAGACCAATCGCTTTTGATTCATTAGAATTTAATTGTCAGATTAACAGGATTACAGAGATGGGTCATCGAATTTCAGGTTGAAAACCACTACTTCAGGAGTATTACCCAGTCGCACCGGAGGCCCCCACGAACCAAAACCAGAAGAGACATAGAAATTAGTATCTCCCTTTTTGAGAAACCCCCAACTGAGTTCGTATACTGCTTTTGTAATGTAATTTAGAGGCCACAGCTGACCATGATGCGTATGTCCCGAAAGGTGCAGATCGACACCTTCTGTTACTGCCTCATCCAGGTTAAACGGCTGATGGTTCATAACGATTACAGGAAAGTTTTTGTCCAAACCAATCATCAGTTCTTTGAGCGTTTTTCGTCCGTTTTCATCTCCCATACGGCGATTGTCGCGATCGTCACGCCCAACTATCTGAATCCCATTTGGCAGGACAAGAGTTTTATCACGTAAGATATTGATGTTAATGCTTTCCAGATAAGGTAATGTTTTTTTTATTCCACCAATATACTCATGATTTCCTGCAATTGCATAAACACCAAATGGAGTCTTGATCTCCTGAATGTGCCTTCCCAGATTTTTACGAAGCGCCGAAGCCACATCACCGTCAACCAGATCACCGCAAAGAAGCACTAAATCCGGTTTTTGCTTGTTGATAATACTCACCAACCGCTCTTCACGGTTCTCTCCGATTAATGCACCAAGATGAATATCAGATGCCATTAGAATTTTCATCTCGCGATTTCCTGTGACCTTCTTATGAATATTTAGCGAAATTTCCCTGACCCGCGTATTTAAAGCATTGATATGACCCGCCAGAACGACTAACGAGACAAAAGCTACTGTAAACAGGCCAATCCTGAAGCGCAAAGTTTGAGTCATCTCCGGAAGAAAATGGAAAAAGTGGTTGAAGAGACGAATAATATCAAATAAAAGAATTGTCAGCGCGAAGTAGAGCATAAAGGCGAGCCAGAAGGCACCTATCCGGTAGATCCATTCACTGGCAAGTGAGGAGTGAGTATGTTCGAGAATTTCGCCAATAATAAAACAGGATACGATTATCCAAAATGCTGTAATATAGCTTTTACGCCAGGCGGGGGTAAATGAAAATGCTTGTAAGCCCCTTGTATAGATGAGGAAATTGATTGAAAAATAGATCAGTAATACAGTTCCAAAGAAGATTAAAAATGACGTTGTTCGCATAAGAGAAAATATTTTATTCAAAAATAGACTTTATTAAAAGAATAAGATCAGACTCAATTGACAATAGTGGACCCAACTTTGTTCAGGAGCTGGAAACAATCGTTTCAATTTTTTTATCTTTGTAAATTAACAAATTAATCTTTTCATGAGATTTTATCTGTTCATAATTTCGCTTCTCATTTTTACGATGGTATCGTGCTCCAATGGTAATGGTTGCTACGAATCGGTTGATACTTTAATGGTAACCTCCTTTTCCGTGAATGATTTAAAACATATTAAAGCTTTGGTAATTAAGGGTATTGATCGCAATGACGTTGGTGATACACTTGTAAATGACCAGGATTCGACCTTGACTAAAAGGTATAATCTTCCACTCTCCTTGTCCGCTGATTCGACAGGATTTGTCCTTGAAGTCAATGGGATAAAGGACACTCTTTTTATCAGACATACCATGATACTAAGCTTTGTATCGGAAGATTGCGGATTTGCACCCTTCTATGTTATTTCAGGTTTACGGCATACAACAGGGATCGATTCAGTAATCATCACCGACACAAAGGTTAATCCAAAATCAATAGAGAAAACGACGAATGACCAAAATATTAGCATCTACTTTAGTTCTGCTGCTCATTAGTAGCTTTCAGGGTTTTTCGCAGAAGAAAGCCGAGGTTTGGCGATACGAAGGACCTCGTGTCGGGATTGATCTGTCGCGGTTCCTACTTCCTTATTTGCAGACTGGAAAGCGAAATGGTTGGGAAATCCAGGCGGATGTTCCATACAAAGGAAATTGGTTCCCAACTTTTGAATTAGGAATGCAATGGTTTGATGATAAGCGTGATGGCTTTCATTACAAAAATAATGGTACCTATGCACGATTGGGTGTTGATATGAATATTGTAAAGTTCGAATCGATGAAAGATCATGATTTGGTATTTATCGGTGCCCGCTACGGGTATTCGCTCTTCAACCAGGAAACAGATGGTATTGGTTATTCAAATTATTGGGGAACAGTTACTTCATCGGTTCCTCGCAGAACGATGAATGCCCATTGGGCTGAATTGGTATTTGGGATGAAGGGAGAACTTTTCAGCAATTTTTTTCTTGGGTGGACGCTTAGGGCAAAGTTTCCGGTTTCAGTGACTAAAGATCATAATATTAAGCCTTATATTATTCCCGGAATTGGAAAAACGACCACTGATGTTCCTTTCGATTTTTCAATTGGTCTCTATTACCGTTTCCCAATTTTCAGGACTAAAAACCTACCCAAACCAATTAAGTTTGGAGGGACAACTCATCCTGCAGAGAATGACGAAAACAATTTCAATAATCAGGGAAGTTCTGGTACCGGTGGATTGCGAAGTTTGCAAAGTGGTGGACGGTAAATTTCCTGATAGGATAAAGGAACGATAGATAATATTAAAAATACAGGTTGCTTATTCAAAAACTACGGGCGATAGGTTTTACTCATTGAGGTTGGTGTACAAAGTATAAAATTGGCAAGGTCGAAGTTTTCCTTTTCAAGTTCATCAATATTATCCTGCTCAGTTGATCCGATGGTTATTACCTTTAAGCCCGGATTTGATTTTTTGAGATACCATTCTATTCCTTGATGGTGATCGCTGTGATAAGAGCCGTTGAAGTGCATCAGCGTTTTCCCGATAGAGAAATTTTTCAAAATGAAGTAGGCCATGGTGGCATCTTTAATCGCCTGCGATTTGGGATGGTTTTGTCCTCCATGACCTTTGGCCTGATTGAAAATGTCTTTATAGCAAGTCAGGGTGCTATCATATTGGATAGGAAGTGGAGCGATCCATCTTGTAGCTTCCCCGCTTATGCTATCCAATTTCTCCAATCCTTTGCTGTAAACCATATTGGCATAACGTCTTGGAATATTTGCAGCGACAAATCTTAGTTTGTTCTTCTTCGCGAAATCCAATAACGGTTTATAATCACTTGGAAAGTTCGTCCAAAGCTTGGCCTCGTCTTTCAGCGTCTTTTCTGAAACAGCACCAGAGAGATATTCATCGACAATTATTTGATCATCAGACTCAAACATTTCAGCTGCAAGAATAAGATTTTCCTTTTTATCGGAGTAGAGGTCTTTGGTCAGTTCCTGCTCCAGCCAATGATCAATTGGGTTGTCATGCAACTCGCCAAAGAGAATTACATCGGCTTCTTTAGCAGCCTCCAGAAGTTTACTGTAATTGACTTCTTTCCCTTTTTCGTCAAACAATTGATATGCTTTTTTATCACTCTTGAAAGCCAATAGTGTGATTAATACTGAACTCAATATCAGGTATTTTTTTATCATCGTTAGTTTTGTTAATTTTCCCGTGAGCCAAGGATAAGGAAGTTTACATACTCAAAGACTAAATTTGGCGTTAAAGAAAGCAATGATTATTTTAGCATAAAATCAGGTAGTTGTTGAAGTCGTCTAATTTAAGAATTTCAGTGATGTCAAAACTCTTTTCGCCACTAGTAATCAAAGGTATTGAATTTAAGAACCGCATTGTCATTTCACCCATGTGCCAGTATTCTGCTATAGATGGATTTGCAAACGACTGGCATTTAGTGCATTTGGGTAGCCGTGCTGTTGGCGGTGCCGGGTTAATCATTCAGGAAGCAACAGCTGTAGCAGCAGATGGCAGAATCACACCGGCCGATGCGGGTATATACAAAGATGAGCATATTGAGAAGTGGCAACAAATTACCAAATTTATACATGAGCAGGGAGCATTGGCAGGCATTCAGTTGGCTCATGCAGGAAGAAAAGCAAGCTGCGCCGTTCCGTGGAATGGCAGTCACCAGTTGAAAGAAAAAGAGGGGGGCTGGCAAACGGTTGCACCTTCCGCAATTGCTTTTAATCCTGAAGATGAAGCTCCAATGGCATTGGATAAAGATCAAATCCGAAAACTAATCGCTGATTTTAAAAGTGCTGCTTTACGAGCTGATCAGGCCGGATATAAAGTGATTGAAATACATGCGGCACATGGTTATTTGATTCACCAGTTTCTTTCTCCCCTTAGTAACCACAGAACAGATAACTATGGTGGAAGTTTCGAAAACAGGATACGACTGCTGCTGGAAATTGTGGAAGCGATACAAACCGTTTGGCCTCAGAACCTACCATTGTTTGTGCGAATTTCTGCAACCGATTGGGTCGATGGGGGATGGAATATCAATGAGGCCGTACAGCTTTCTGCTAAACTAAAAAAGGCAGGCGTTGACCTGATTGATTGTTCATCGGGCGGATTGGTTCCTTATGCTAAAATTCCATGGAGACCTGGCTACCAGGTGGCTTTTGCAGAAAGAATAAAAAAGGAGGCAAACATTTTCACCAGCGCGGTTGGATTGATAACCGAAGTGGAGCAGGCAGAACATATCCTTAAAAAGGGAGAGGCAGATCTTGTTTTAATTGGAAGGGAGTCACTCCGGGAACCTTATTTTGCGCTGCAGGCAGCTGGTCTTTTAGGCGATGAAATATCCTGGCCAAAGCAATACCTAAGAGCCAGGTAGTTGGAATCCAAATTTGCACTTGATAATAAGTATTTAACTTAAAATAGTCATTGCTGGCACTCGTTTCTTACCATTAGCTTAGAATAACCCACAGTTTTTACTGTCCGGAGCGGGCAAATGATAAGCCACTTGGTGTTTGAAAATAACCAGCAAATCAGATATTATACGAATAAACTTCCGGGTCCGATACGATCATTCCCGCGCCCACTGTCTCAAATGTGTTTTCGTCAATTAAGATCAGACTTCCGGTTATCCGGTTCTCGCTGTAATCGTCGTATTTTAATGGATGTTGTGTTTTAATTGTGATGTGGGCAATATCGTTCATGAATATAGTTTTATCGTCCTCAATATTTTCAAGGGTATTGATGTTAACCTTATAACGGATTTCCTCTATTGAGGCAAGTGTTTCGCTCGTTGTGTGACGCACAATGTATTTCCCGCCAACGGTAAGAGGTCGCACATTTAGCCAGCAAACATGCAATGTAATGATCGAACTGTATTTTGGATATTTCGCATTGAGTTTTATAAGCATATCACCCCGTTTAATATCGAGATTGCTGGCCAGCCTGATTGTGACCGATTGGGGCGTGAACGCTTCGTTTAATTCAACGGGGCCTTCGTCAATCGCCTTAATAGTTGATAATCTGTTGGATGGTAAGGCAAGAATGGAATCTCCGACCTTGAATACGCCACCAGAAACGCGGCCGGCATAGCCCCTGTAATCTTGAAATTTGTCGTTATCCTGATTAATGACATATTGAATCGGGAAGCGGGCCGGAAGTTCACTGTCGGTGTTATGCACCGGAATTGTTTCGAGCAATTGCAGTAACGTTTCTCCGTTGTACCAGGGTGTATTTGTTGAGGAGTCGACCACATTGTCACCATCTCGTGCTGAAATAGGGATAAAATAGATTTTCTGGAGTTTTAATGTTGTAGCTATCTCTTCATATTCAGATTTAATTTTGTTGTACACCTCTTCGGAGAAATTGACCAGATCCATTTTGTTGATTGCAACGATCACATTCGGAATTTGCAGCAGCGAAGCGATATAGGAGTGGCGCTTTGTTTGTTCTACTATACCGTTTCGGGCATCAATTAAGACAATGGCAACATCGGCGGTTGAGGCGCCGGTTACCATGTTCCGGGTGTACTCGATGTGTCCGGGAGTGTCTGCAATGATGAATTTGCGTTTTGGTGTAGCAAAATATCGGTAGGCCACGTCGATCGTAATTCCCTGTTCACGTTCGGCACGAAGTCCGTCGGTAAGCAATGCAAGGTTTACTTCATCTCCACCCAATCGCTCACTGGCATCTTTTACCAATTGAAGCTGATCTTCAAAAATCGATTTGCTATCGTAAAGTAACCGTCCGATTAAGGTGCTTTTACCATCGTCAACACTCCCGGCCGTACTGAAACGGAGAAGTTCCATATCGAGATAACCTGAAGTCACACTGTCGTTTTCATTTAAAATTGAGGAAGGCAGAAAGGATTTTATTGCGGATGAGTTTATTTGTTGTAGCATAATTCCTGATTTTTAATCAAATTTTCTGAATGTACTCATAATGAGATTTAACACTTTCTTGTTAGAAATATCCGACCTTTTTACGGTCTTCCATGGCGGCTTCCGATCGTTTATCATCGGCGCG
>Ga0209430_1000494_pt1 | contig 40356 bp, 33 predicted proteins | sample BarGraIncub1133A_FD_184504 | JGI IMG/M metagenome (GOLD analysis project Ga0209430, IMG submission 184504) | Arctic peat soil microbial communities from Barrow, Alaska - Barrow Graham LP Incubations 11-33A (SPAdes) (version 2) | ecosystem: Environmental > Terrestrial > Soil > Wetlands > Peat... | reverse complement strand
CTGGTCGTTCCTTACCGGTGATCAGTGATGAAGGTAAACTTATTGGGATGGTCTCCCTTTCAGACATTATTCCTGCCTATACGGATCCCTTTTCGAAATCAATTCTACGGGATAACGCAACTCCTCTGGAAAATATCATTGAATTATTGGATGCTCAGGTTTACGGCTTTCAGAAAAGCGATACGGTTCAAGGTGATGTATACACCATTACTGAAATTGAAGAAGACCAAAAACTGGGATCCCAGGATATTCTGGTAACCGTTCAACAGCCATTTTTCTTGAAGCGGGCTTTTGAAACAAATGCCGGAATTATTATTGTGTCCAATACCTCCCCTGACATTATTTTCAATATTCCAGAGGATTATTTAGGAGCGGTTCTCCTTGCGGCATCTGGACCCTTTGAAGTCATTCGTCTTTTATGCCAGGGCATTCCCATAAAGCATTATTTTCAGAAGAATCATCTTGAATACTTTATGTCCTATGAAACCATTGATGACGTAAAAAAGAATATGCTCACTTCAGAACATGATCGATTTCCTGTGGTTAATGTGGATGGCCGAGTTCTTTCAACCATTACGCGCAGTAATCTAATCGACTTTAATCGTAAAAAAGTGATTCTTGTCGATCACAATGAACGAAGTCAATCTATTATAGGAGTGGAAGAAGCGGAGATTATTGAGGTCATTGATCATCATCGTGTGGCAGAAATACAAACCACCACACCACTTTACCTCCGCATTGAGCCGGTTGGCTGTACTGCAACCATTATTGCAAAAATGTATCAAGAACATGGGATTCCGATATCAAATAAAATGGCCGGGTTGATGCTCAGTGCCATTATTTCGGATACGCTGCTCTTTAATTCCCCGACCTGTACACCGGAAGATGAAAAAATCGCCCATCAGCTTTCAAAAATTCTGCAAATCGACCTTAAGAGTTATGGCGAAAAAATGCTGATTGCCGGCAGTAATCTTAAAGAAATGACCCCCAATGAAATTATTACCACTGATATGAAAATTTTCACCATGGGGCACTATAAAATTGCTGTGTCTCAAATTAATACCGGGGATTTCCGTGGTATTTTTGAAAAATTAAATCCTGTGCTTTTGGAAATGAACGCATTATGTGAAAGTCAGCAATTAAACCTTTCTGTGCTAATGGTAACCGATATTATTATTGGCGGCAGCGAATTAATTATTGTCGGTGATGCAAAAAAATTAGCAAGCCTAGCCTTTGGCCTCAAACCAGGTGAGTTTAGTAAATTTATGCCCGGGTTTTTCTCTCGTAAAAAACAAATTGTTCCGCCTCTAATGAATGCTTCGGCATATTAAAGGTGATGGAAACATAAGAATTGGTGAAAAAGCATGTCAAAACAAGAAATATTCCCTAAAAGTAAAAAATCATTGCCCATAGTATTGGTTCTTTTGATCCTTCTATTGGTTACACTATTAACCTCAGGCTGTGTTGATAAGAATCTGATTAATGATCCCACAACCGGAGCTATTAATCCCCCCAGTAATTTACCACCTCTCCTTGATGGAATATACACGACCTCCACCCAATTTTATGATACCCGAGGCTATGCCCAACAGCTTGACATCAACATTAAAAACGGGATTATTACCCAGGTAAATTTCACAGAAATTTCAAATAACAAACTTGACAGACTCACCCAGGAAGGGGAAGAAAAAACTTGGGAAGGTTTAGGAACCTTGACTTTGAGTTCACTTTATTATCGTTTGTACAGTGATTTACTGCTTACTCAAAACCCTGATAAAATTGAAGCCATTTCAGGAGCAACTCAAACCACAGAGCGTTTTATCGCACTGGCAAAAACTGGAATTGATCAAGCCGGTAAAGGCAACCACGAACCTGGGAAGATTGTGACTTCAGATACCTATATTATTCGAAGTCAAACTGACCCTGAAGGATACCAGGGAGTGCTGACCGCAACCTTTAAGGGTGCCAATCTTATTACTCTTTCCTATGATGAAATCCGAGTTGAAGACGGTAAATCAAAAACTAAACTCTTGGATGTTGATAAAAGCATCACTTATAAGGCTATGTTTGGAACTTTAGTCCAAGATACTCTGATCAGCCAAAACCTAAGCCCTGTTTTTCCAGAGGGTGAACTTTCACCTGAAAAAATAAAATATTATGAAACCCTGCGAATTCTTAAGGATTCCCGAAATTCATTCTTGAATTGATCAAAAATAAAAGGAATTCTATCTAAATTCAACTTTTATCTTGACATATTCCTACTACATGCTATACTGAATTATCTGGAAGTACGTTTATTTCATTGAAAAAAAAGGAGAAGGAAATATGGAAAACAATACGTTTGGTACACGATTAAAAGCTCTAAGAATTTCGAAAAGATTAACACAGGAAAATTTTGCAAATCTCTTTTTTCTAAATAAAAGCTCTATTTCTAAGTATGAAAAAGATAAAAATTTACCTGAAAACCAATTGTTAATTAAGATTGCCGATTATTTTGAGGTGTCTGTTGACTATTTACTTTGCAGAACTGACCAACCAAAACTATTACCCAGCAACCCAAAACCAACAACATGCGGTGACTTTTTAGAATCTTATGTCTTTTCCAACGAAGAGACCGATTCCTTTTCCGCTTATTTCTCTTTCCCAGAGAGTTACAAGCAAGAGGTTCTGGATTTTATTAATTTCAAAGGCACCAATACAAAACCATAATTTAAAGGAAAAACAAAAAAGAGCTTGAATAAATCAAGTTCTTTTTTTTGCATTCGTTTCCAAATCAGATCAACCCTCCTTAAAAAGGGTTGATCAATTCTTTATTTGTCTCCTGTTTTTTTTTGTAATAACCTATTCTCCTAAAAGGTAGGTAAGGGTAAATAAACTGTCCGTAATGTTGACGTTTTCCACCACCACATCATCAGGAACATCCAGATCCAATGGGCTGAAATTAAGGATTCCTTTAATGCCTAAATCGGTGATTCGAGTGGCAACTTTTTGTCCGACTTCTCTGGGAACACATAAAATACAGATGTCTATTTTACTATTGTTTACAAAATCTTCAAGTTCATCCATGTGCTTTACAACAACACTTCCAACGACTGTTCCAACTCTCAGTGGGTCAACATCAAAAACACCTTTTAGAATGACACCTTCACGTCTAAATCGTTCATAATTTGCAATGGCATGTCCCATATTCCCTGCCCCGATGATCATACAATTATAATCACTATCCAGACCCAGGATTTCTTTAATAGCTTCCCTAAGCTCTGCAACATTATATCCATAGCCTTGTTGTCCATAACCGCCAAAGGAATTTAAATCCTGACGGATTTGTGACGCAGTAAGTCCCATAAGACTGGCTAATTCTCTAGAGGATATTTTTTCAATATCATTCAGGAGCAAATCACTGAGATATTGATAGTATTTTGGTAACCGTTTTACAACGGTCATTGATACTTTTTTCGAGAAGCGATTCATGATTAACTTCTCCTTTCTTTCAATAACGCATTAATTATACCAATGTGAGCTAACTACGTCAAATTATTCATTTTAATTTTGTTGTTTTTTTGATAGAATAGGTTATACAAGCTCAAAACAACTGATGAAAAATGAAAACAGGTGAAAATATGTTAATAAATATTGAAAACTTACACTTTAGTTATGGCATCCATGAAATTTTCAAGGAACTAAACTTATCAATTAATGAAAAAGAACAAATCGGTCTTGTTGGACGCAATGGCACCGGCAAATCCACCTTTCTGAAACTTTTAACCGGTGAATTAGTCCCTGAGGATGGTCGAATCAGTAAAAAGAATGGTCTCTCCATGAGCTATCTTGCCCAGGAATCGGTGGTATCTGGGAACACCACCCTTGAAGAAATGATGACTGCAGTATTTCAACCTCTCATTGATATGGAACAAAGAATTAAATCTCTGGGTCACCTTATTTCAAAAGCACAAGGAGAAAATCTGGATAAACTCATGGCAGAATATGGGGAGCTTCAGGAATCATTTTCAGAAAACCATGGCTATGAATATCCCAGCCGGATCCGTGGTATTCTTAACGGCCTTGGTTTTGCCGAAGATTCCATTAACAAACCCTTTTCCGTTCTCAGCGGCGGGGAAAAAACCCGGGCAACCCTTGGGCAAATTCTCTTACAGGAACCTGAGCTTCTGCTTTTAGATGAACCTACCAACTACCTTGATATTAATGCACTTCAATGGTTAGAGCAGTACTTAACGAATTATTCTGGCACCTTTGTTATCATCTCGCATGACCGTTTTTTTCTTGATAAGGTTTGTACCTCAATTCTGGAGGTTTCCAAAGAAACGATTAAAACCTATAATGGTAATTATACCCAATATGCCTTAAAGAAGCGCCAGGATCTCTTGGAACAGAATCATCAGTACCAACAACAGATGAAAGAAGTTAATCGTCAAAAAGAAGTGATTAAGCGCTTTCATCAGTATAATACGGAAAAAAGCACCAAACGTGCCGCCAGCCGTGAGAAAGCCCTTGACAAAATCGACATGTTGGATAAAGCCGAAGTCGTTCATCAATCCCATTTTAATTTTACACCAAAGGTGCAAAGTGGAAAAGATGTCCTTTGTGTAGAGGGTTTAAAAAAATCCTTTGACCATCAATTACTTTTCCAAAATTTGTCCTTTGATATTCAACGAGGAGACAAAATTGGTATTATTGGACCAAACGGTGCCGGTAAAACCACGTTGTTTCGAATCCTACAGGGAATCATTTCCGCTGATGCCGGTGAAATACGACTTGGACATAAAGTGCATATCGGCTACTTTGATCAGGAGCATGATGACCTTAAAAGCTTTTATAAAGAAAATTTGCTGGAAGCCTTATGGGATATTGATAAGCGATTGACCGAGGGTTCACTGAGAAGCCATTTGGCAGCCTTTTTATTCGTTGGCGATGAAGTTTTCAAGCCCATTGAAACCCTTTCCGGCGGCGAAAAAGCCCGTTTATTACTGGCCCGCCTGATGATTTCGCAATCCAATTTTTTAATGATGGATGAGCCTACCAATCATATTGATATGGACACCAAGGAAATCTTGGAAAATGCCCTTTCCAGCTATGAGGGAACCCTTCTTTTTATCTCACATGATCGTTATTTTATTAATCGTATTGCTAATAAAATTTATCTTTTCACTCCGGAAGGGGTTGAAGTTCATTTAGGAAACTATGATGATTATCTCAGACATAAAAGCGAAGCTGAAGAACGTGATGGCCTTATTGCTGAGGAAAACCGAGTGGTGGTCACAAAAACCCAACAAAAAACCGATCGTAAAAAGATTAAGGAAGAAGAAATAAGAATCCGTGGTTTAAAACGCCAGGTCAAGGAAATTGAAGATGCAATCCTTGATGAGGAAATGAGCATAAAAAACATTGAACAGGAAATGTGTAATTCTGATTTTTATAATAATTTGGATCATGCCTCAACCATTAATAATGCTTATGAAGATCACAAATTACACCTCATCGAGTTAACCGATCAATGGGAAAAAGCATTAATGTTTCTTGAAACCTTATAAACCTGTGAACCATTAAATTTATATATACATGGAGGAAAAAATGGAACTTAAAAATGATGAAAAACGAATTCTCAATGGTCTTTTTAAAGACGTTAAAGGAACTACCCGAAATAACATGCTCATAGCTATCTATGCGGCAAAACCAGCGGATGATGGGTCCCCGGATGCAAAGGCGATGATTGCCTTGCTTAATGGTTTAATATTTAAGCTTTCTAAAGCTACGCCTGAAGAGATGGAAATCCTGTTTGACGGCATCCCCTATTCTGTTGAATAAGCTATATTTGGACACTCAACAGGATTCTTAGTACAATAATTTTAAGGACAACTGGCAAGGACCAATCTTTGATAAAAAAAGAAGCCCCATTATTGGGACTTCTTTTTTGTTTAGGTGTGAGTTTACATCATTGGCATTCCGCCGCCGCCCATACCACCTGGCATGCCGCCCATATCTTCACTTGGAAGATCTGCAACTGCTACTTCGGTTGTAAGGAACATTGCTGAAACGCTGGCCGCGTTTTGAATGGCTGAACGTGTTACCTTGGTTGGATCAATGATTCCAGCCTTAAACATATTCACAAATTCGCCTTTGACTACGTCAAAACCAACACCTTTTGGTTTGTCCTGCATTTGCGATACAATAACAGAGCCTTCTAATCCGGCATTTTCGGCAATTTGTCTCATCGGTTCTTCGATGGCTCTTCGTATAATGAAAGCGCCTGTTTTTTCATCGCCTTCAAGTTTTTCAATGAGTTCATCTACTTTTCCGATGGCATTAATATAAGCAGTACCACCGCCAGAAACAACGCCTTCTTCAACAGCCGCTCTGGTCGCATTTAAAGCATCTTCAATTCTATATTTTCTTTCTTTTAATTCGGTTTCAGTGGCTGCTCCAACTTGAATCACAGCAACACCGCCAGCTAATTTAGCAAGACGCTCTTGTAATTTTTCACGATCATAATCTGAATCTGTTTCTGGAATTTGAGCTTTAATTTGACGAATTCTTTCGTCAATAGCGACCTTATTTCCTTCACCTTCAACAATGATGGTGTTTTCTTTGTCAACTTTAATTTGACGAGCTTTTCCTAGTTGTTCAATGGTCACTGTTTTAAGATCAAGACCTAATTCGTCAGAAATCACTTCGCCACCGGTTAAAGTTGCGATATCAGCCAGCATTGCTTTTCTTCGATCCCCGAAACCAGGTGCCTTAACGGCGATACAATTAAAGGTTCCTCGAAGTTTATTAACAACTAATGTTGCCAATGCTTCCCCTTCAACATCTTCAGCAATGATCAAAAGTTTTGATCCTGTTTGGACGATTTGTTCTAGAATCGGTAAAATTTCCTGGATATTAGATATTTTTTTGTCGGTAATTAAAATGTAGGCATTGTCTAAAACTGCGACCATTTTTTCTGTATCCGTAACCATGTAGGCTGATAAGTAACCACGATCGAATTGCATACCTTCAGTAAATTCTAATTCGGTACCCATGCCTTTGCCTTCTTCAACAGTGATAACACCATCGTCGCCAACTTTGTCCATTGCTTCAGAAATCATTAATCCGATTTCAGTATCAGCAGCAGAAATAGAAGCAACCTGAGCTTTGGCTTCTTTGCTCTCAACCGGTTTGCTGTTGGCTTTTAATTCTTCAACAACCACAGCCACTGCTTTTTCAATACCTTTTTTAAGAACCATTGGGTTCGCTCCGGCAACAACGTTACGGTTTCCTTCACGAACAATAGCTTGAGCTAATAATGTTGCGGTAGTAGTACCATCGCCGGCAACATCGTTGGTTTTGGTAGCAACTTCTTTTACAAGCTGTGCTCCCATATTTTCAAATGCATCTTCTAATTCAATTTCTTTTGCAATGGTAACACCATCATTGGTAATGGTTGGTGAACCATAGGATTTACTTAGGATAACATTTCTTCCTTTTGGTCCTAATGTTACCTTTACTGTGTTTGCCAATTTATCTACGCCAGCAATTAATGCTTCTCTGGCATCTGTTCGAAATCTAATCTCTTTAGCCATGTTATTTTCCTCCTAAATTTTAATTATTCAACAATTGCTAAAATATCGGCCTGACGAATAATTAAATATTCTTCTTCCCCAATTTTAACTTCACTACCTGAGTACTTAGAATAAATGACTTCATCATCTACTTTAACGTCCAATGGCACTTTTTTGCCATCAATTATTTCTCCAGATCCAACAGCAATAACTTTCCCTTGCTGTGGTTTTTCCTGTGCTGAACCCGGTAGAACAATTCCACCAAGGGTTGTTACTTCTTCTGCTTTAACCTTAATAACTACTTTGTCACCTAATGGTCTTAAACTCATTTCTTTCCTCCATTTGATTATCTTGGGTACAGTGTACCTTTTTGTTCCGTTTATTAGCACTCAATCAACTTGAGTGCTAATAGCATTTTAAATGATTTATCGGATGATTGCAAGCTGTTTTTTAATTTTTCTCCATCTTAACATTTTTTAAGATTGCTTTAATCTTATATTCTGCTTCCAATTTCCAATCCTGGCATGGCGTTGAGATTAAGATCACTGGCCCCGCCATTAATGTAATTATAATAGGCCATGGATCCTATCATTGCGGCATTATCAGTGCATAGAATGGGATCGGGATAGTAAAGGGATAACCCTTCTTCTTTTGCTGCATCTGTCATTTTCTGCCTTAACAGGCTATTGGAAGAAACCCCACCAGCAATGCAGATGACTTTCATATTAATGGATCTGGCACAGGCAATGGTTTTTGCTACTAAAACATCCACAACCGCCATTTGGAAAGATGCCGCTACATCATTGACCTCAATGGGTTCGTTTTTCATTTTTTTTCGGTTAATATAATTTAGAACAGCTGACTTTAATCCACTAAAACTAAAATCAAAACGATCCTTATCTAAAAAAGCCCTGGGAAAATCTATGGCCGAAGGATTTCCTTTGGTAGCTGCTTCATCAATGGCAGGACCGCCAGGATAACCAAGACCTAAAACCCGGGATACCTTGTCAAAGGCCTCCCCGGCTGCATCATCTCTTGTTTTTCCCAGGACCTCAAAGGTTTGATAATCCTTTACCAGAACAAGATGACTGTGTCCTCCTGAGACAACTAACGTTAAAAAGGGCGGTTCCAATTCAGGGTATTGTAAAAAATTGGCGGCTATATGCCCTTCGATATGATGAACCCCAATTAATGGTATATCCAGGCTATAGGCCATGGCTTTGGCGGTGGATAAGCCAATTAATAAGGCTCCCACCAAACCAGGACCATTGGCAACGCCGATGGCATCCATGTCACCAAGGGTCAGACCGCTTTCTGCCAAGGCTTCCTCAATAATATAGGGAAGCTTGATTACATGGTTTCGTGATGCAATTTCGGGAACCACTCCTCCATATTTTTGATGAATATCGATTTGAGAATAAATGCGATTCGTTATTATTTTTCGTCCGTCTTCAACAATCGCCACTGATGTTTCATCACAGGATGTCTCGATACTTAGTATTTTCATGTTTACCTCAGTTTATTTTTAATTTTCTTTTTTTGAATAATAGAATTCCGGTTCCAATGCCTGTAAGCGCTAAGGGTATCACCGCATAAAGCACCATTCGCTCAATGAGATTAAAGAAGAAGGGACCTGGTACAATCCAAATGAGCAAATCAGTTTCTGGGTTCATAAGCCATAAATCATTTAAAAAAAACAATTGATGAAAGAGTGTAAAAGCGCCATCAAAGTTTACCGTAAAAATCACTCCGATGAGTAGAATAAACACCAGGGCGATGGCAGATCCATAAAAAAGACCTTTGATTAATGCCATTTGATTATTTTTCAATAAATACACAAGTGTAATCAAAAAGAATATCATGGCAATATTTCGAAGGGTTAACGCCTGATTGAGCAGTGCCTTAACATCATTCATATGAACCATTTCCTGTTCGTTAAAAATTGAAACAGGTATGTCAGAGGTAATACCCTTCACAGTGATTCGAGCTTGAATGTCAAAATTAGACCGTGTTCCCTGAAGATAGGCTAAGATCTCAGTTACCACTGATTCCATGTCGGTCTCAGCAATTCCGGTATTTTTTACCACGTTGTTGTCTTTGACTTGATTCATGAAAAAAGTCTTGTCAAAGGATGCCGTTTCAATGGCAGTAATGAGAATAATCAACGGAAAGAGTATTCCAATGATAATGGAAAAGAAACGCATTTTATTCCCCAAGATTATACCTCCACATAATAATTCCATCAATTTTATTGTCGTAATAATTACTTCGGACCCCTGACTTTTCAAATCCATTGGCTTCATAAAGAGCAATAGCGGGTTTATTATCGACCCGGACTTCAAGTGTCATTGAAAGGCAACCCTTCATAAATGCCTGATTCACCATTTCATTTAAAAGATTCTGAGCGACGCCGCAACGACGGTAATTTTCTAAAACGCCTATGTTTGTAATCTGAGCTTCATCAATCACAGCCCAGAAACCTCCAAATCCTATGATTTCGCCATTAATTTCTGCCACAAGATAATTTGCCAGCATGTTATTAACTTCACTTTCATATGATTCTATGGTCCAGTTATACTCGAAACACTGTTGATCAACCAAAAAGACACTGTGTATGTCGTTTGACTTCATCGGACGGACATTTATTTTCATTTAAGATGTTCTTCAGCGTAGGAAGGTCGAATGTAAACCGGCTCAATGTCCCGATAATGACTGAGTTCTCCTTTTAACGCCCGCTCCAATACAAGCGCTGCCGCCGAGGAAGCTCGGTTCATGTTCAGATAATTAGGAACGGCTTTTCCCTGAGGGCATCCTTCTAAAAGAACTTCTTTAAATCGGGGCAATCCATCACCTAGAAAGTAAATATCCCCTGAGTAGTTTTGAAGATTTTTAATAAGATCATCAATTTCCATCACCGCATCAGGCATATCCCTAACCAGGTGTCCGTGATCAAAATGGAAAATCCCGGTATAAGTTTGATTGCGTTGGGCATCCAGCACTGGACAAATCATTCCAGCGGAACAGGGAATGTTCATGGCAAGACTTTCAAGCGTTGATACTGCAATGGCAGGTTTATTAAGTGCCTGGGCAAAGCCTTTGATTGTTGCCATGCCGATACGGAGGCCGGTAAAGGACCCAGGACCGGCAACAACTCCAAAAACATCAATATCTTTAATGGATAGACCCCCATCGGATAAAAGGTGGTCTATGGCCACCATGAGCTTTTCCGAATGTTTTTTCTGATGATTGATAATCACTTCGCCAACTAATTTCTCTTCATTGAGAATAGCGGCGGAAGCAACGATTGTGGATGTATCAATGGTGAGTATATTCATATTTCATTCCTTTATTATTTTTTTTAACCAGTCATTAGTTAATGGGAAGCGAATGCTTCCCATTAATGTTTCTGGCAAATAGGTCATTCTTCTATTTTTTATTTTTTGCAAGCTCTTTGAAGTCCTCATCGATTTTAGTCAGCATTCCATCTGAGAAAATGTGGTCCGGCAATAATTTGTGAGCCTTATCCAAACAAACCCCCATTTTTATGGCAATTTCCAGATATTCACTTTCAAAGACATCTTCATCAAAATAATTACGAATAATATTCATAGCCTCTTCATTATTAATAATATCCCTAATTCGGGATTGGATGCAAATACATTCATTTTTATTTCCACTAAAAAAGCTGCTTATAAATCCTTTTTTCTTTTCTTTGGTGATAATGAGATCCTCAAAGGAAAGATTGTCTAAAGAACTTTTTCCGTTGACCAACTCCAGTATCTTCTGAATACTTTCTTCTGTAAAGATTCCCTTGGAAACTTCGATGAGTTTTCTAAGGGGGGATCCCTTAATAATGGCCATAAAAAACGCATCATTTTCATCGAAATTCAGTCCCATTGCCTCTTCAAAGCCAGAAAACAACACTTTCGCAATGATTCGACCCCGTTCACTTTCTTCAAAATCTCCTAAATAGGAGTATTGAGTTAACGGTCGCCAAGTCCCTTCTTTTATGTTTATTTTTTCAACAATCGGTAAATCCCGGCTGGAGGTTCCCAAATAAATTTCATGGTCGCCTCCTTCATACTCCCATTGTTTTACTGTTGGATTATAGTAGGTGAAATCATCTAAGTTAAGTTCGAAACTCACCTCAACCGACTCTCCAGAAGGAACAAAGATTTTTTTAAATCGACGCAACTCTCGTAAGGGTCGGGTGATTTGGGTATCTTTCTTTCCGGTATAAAGTTGAACGATTTCTTTTCCACCCCTGATTCCGGTATTCAAGATCCGGCATTTAACCTCAATTGTTTTTTCCGGTTCAAGCGTCAGGTGTTTGGTTTCAATATTTTCATATTTAAAGGTAGTGTAGCTAAGACCATAACCAAAGGGATATCGCACCTTCTTTTTTGTAAAATCATAATATCGGTATCCCACAAATATACTTTCCCCATAAATAACTTCATCCTGTAACCCAGGGAAATTAATATAGGCAGGGGTATCTTCAAGTTTCATGGGAATGGTTTCTGCCAATTTTCCTGAAAAATTAGATTTTCCAAAAAGTAGATCCGCAATGGCTCCGCCTCCGGCCTGACCGCCAAGAAACATTTCTACAATGGCTTTTGGCCTGTGTTCCCAGCTCATATCCACCACACCGCCATTTGATAAAACCACCACGGTATTTGGCTGAACATTACAAATTTTATGGATCAATGAAATCTGTTTAACCGGAAGCTCCAGACTTGTTCGATCATAACCCTCAGATTCGTAGTTATCCGGAAGTCCCATAAACAAAAGAGCCATATCCGAGTTCTTTGCCAATTCAACGGCTTCATCTTCCAAATGGACCTGTTTTACCACTTCGTCATGAACATAACCCTGATGGGGCAATATTTTTATGTTGGGTTCGGCCAACTCTTTAATCCGGTCATAGGCTTCATCAATGCGATAGGGATTGATTTTCGAACTGCCACTGCCCTGATAACGCGGATCGAAAGCCATACAGCCAATCACAGCCAGTTTCTTTATTTTTTCCGGATTAATCGGAAGGATTTTATCCTCGTTCTTTAAAAGCACCATGCTTTCGACAGCTGCTTTTTTAGCAATTTCATGATGCTTTTTAATATCAATCACAAGCAATTCTGAATTTTGCATTCGATTTTCTTTTGCCTTAAAGGAAAAATCAATGAGACGTTCAACCATCTCATTTAATGCGGTAACTCTTAATCGTCCTTCCTTAATGCGATCAAAAATCTTTGTATTATTAACGCCATCATTTCCAGGCATTTCCAAATCAAGACCTGCCGTTACCCCTTTAACTCGGTCATATACTGCACCCCAATCTGAAACCACAATGCCATCATAGTGCCACTCATCCCTTAGAATCTTTTTTAAAAAATGACTATTTTGAGATATGAACTTTCCATTGACACTATTATAAGAACACATAACCGCCATGGGTTCACCACCTTTAATGGCAATCTCAAAAGCTTTTAAATAAATTTCACGTAACGCTCTATCATCAATTCTTTCATTAACGGTCATACGATGGGTTTCCTGATTGTTGGCAATAAAATGCTTAACCGTTGAGCCAACACCCATGCCTTTAGCCCCAAGAATAAAGCTTTTTCCTAAGGTTCCGGATAATAGCGGGTCTTCAGAAAAGTATTCAAAATTTCGTCCGCATAGTGGGGAACGTTTAATATTAATCCCAGGACCAAGAATAAGGTCAATCCCTTCTGCTCGCGCTTCCAAGGCAATAGTTTCTGCAATTTCGACCAAAAGATCCTTGTCCCATGAGCATGCTGTTAAAACCGCCGGTGGAAAACAAGTGGCTGGCTTCGCCCCTGGAATTCCCAAAATATCATCATCTTCTTCGACACGCAAGCCATGAGGACCATCTGCCATTACCACCGATTCAATGCCATATTGTGGGTAACTCATAGTTTCCCAGGCTGTTTTTCCAGAACAAAGAGATGTCATTTCTTCAAGACTCATATTTCTTCTGATTTTTGTTATTAATCCTTTATCCATTGTAATCCACTCCTTTACGGATTAATTAAAATGTTTTTTTAATTTGATTGTCAAAAATTTGAAGCTGCGTATTTTTCTGCGCTATTTTTTTCCCATTGCTATTGATTTTTTTGCACAGGCATCCACTGCGGAAATAACCGCATCTCGAAACCCTTTGGCTTCCAAAACCCTAACGCCTTCAATGGTAGTTCCACCCGGTGTACAAATTTGATCTTTTAACTTTCCTGGGTGTTCTCCTGATTCAAGAACCAGCTTGGCAGCACCTAAAACTGCCTGAGCTGATAATCGGTAGGCCTGATCTCTTGGAAAACCATGGAGAACTCCGCCATCCGCCATGGCTTCAATCAGAAGCATGGCATAGGCTGGCGCTGAACTGGCAATTCCGGGAACAACTTCCATTAATTTTTCACTGATGATTTCTACGGTACCAAAGCTTTTGAAAATCGCCACAATATCCAGAACATCCTCTTGGGTCATTTGATCATCCGGACAAATAGTGGAGTCTGATTCTCCTACAAAGGCTGGAGTACTGGGTTGAGTTCGAATTACTTTTATCTGTTCTCCCAGAATACCCTTAATATCATTAAAACTAACGCCCACTGCAATAGAAATGATAATCACCGTTGATTTAATGCTTTCAACAATTTCCTGTAAAACTTTATCATAAAGGTATGGTTTAACAGCCAGTACTAAATAATCAGACTTCATTGCCACTTCTTTATTTGAACTAAGAACATTAACCCCATATTTCTGCGCCAGCATTCCTCTGGAACCTTCCATGGGATCATAACAGAGAATATTTTCCGGTAAAAATAAATCACTTTTGATTAATCCGCCAATCATTGCACTTGCCATATTTCCACAACCAATAAATCCAATGGTATTTTTCATTTTCGCTCCTTAGATGATGCTATTTTCAGATTATTTTATGTATCTTTTTATTATTATTTTAATCCTTAATTTAGTTGAGTGCAAATTTTAAATGAAAAAACCCACTAATTCTTAAAACATTAATGGGTCAGAATATTGAAACTTGAATCTCCGGTTAAAGTTTTTTATAGTTCCGGTTCAGGAGGTTCCGCTTTGCCGGATTTTACTTTTGAATATGAAAAAATGAGAAGAGCCACCCAAATAAAACTAAATCCCAATAAATCTGTTATGTTAAAGGCTTCCTTATATAAAAACACGCCCAAAAAAAGCATCATGGTTGGAGTAATATATTGAAAAAACCCCAGTAAAGAAAATGAAATTTCTTGAATCCCCTTGGCGTAAAGAAGCAGCGGAATGGCGGTCACCACTCCTGCCAGAATTGCCAGGGTTGTCACGACTGGATCACCCAGAGCGATAACACCCTGACCCTGGCTTTCTAAATAGACCATGGCTCCAAAGGCAAAGGGTGTCACCACCGCGGTTTCCAGGATCAAAGAAACAATGGGACTGGCATTGAGTTTTTTCTTGAAAACCCCGTAAAGTGCAAAAGAAATCGCCAATACCAATGCAATCACCGGAAACTTCCCAAGTTGAAGAGCAATAAACAGGACTCCGATTAATGCCAGAGCAATGGAAGCCATTTCCAATCGATTGAATTTTTCTCCAAAAAAAAGAAAACTAAAGAGAACGACCACCAGGGGGTTAATATAATAACCCAGGCTAGCATCAACAATATAGTTAGCGTTAACCGCCCAAATAAAGGTGTACCAATTGAGCGAGACCAACAATCCGCAAAGAATCGAATAGCCCAGTCGTTTTCTATCCCTAATAATGATTTTGATTTCAGGCCATTTATGGGTAAATCCCACAAAAATCATGCAGAAAATAAACGACCAAAAAATACGTGATGCTAAAATATATAAAGGTGACACCGGGCCCAGTGCTTTCCAGTAAATTGGGAGGATTCCCCATAAAACATATGCCATCATGGCGCTGATCATACTCTTTTGCAATGGGAGACCTCCTTATGATTTTATTCGTTGTGATTTCAAAAGTCAAGTGAGCTTGTCAATCTATTTATATGAAACAATTTTTCCACTATACAGCGAACAGTCTATCAACTATTCGCCTATACGTTACAAAATTGTTTATATAAACTGACAGCCAAGCAATTAAGTTTTGGTTTTGAATTATCACTTTAATTTAATTAAATTTTGCTATATCCGTCCGATACTGGGCTCCCTCAAAGCGAATTTTATCAATATTGTCATAGACAGTTTTTCGAGCTGCTTCACGGGTTTCCCCAAGGGCTGTTACGCAAAGCACCCGGCCGCCGTTGGTTTGAAGCTCGCCGTTTACCAGTTTTGTACCGGCGTGGAAAACAACACAGTCTTTCACATCTTCAATGCCTGTGATCACTTTTCCCTTTTCATAGACCCCAGGGTATCCTCCTGATGCAATGACTACACAAACCGCTTCCTGTGGTTTCCACTGAATTTCACATTCTGCCAGTTTGCCTTCAATGACTGCTTCCATTATATCAACTAAATCAGAATCCATACGCATGAGCACACTTTGAGCTTCAGGATCGCCAAACCGAACGTTGAATTCAAGCACCTTAGGAATGCCATTCTCAATCATTAAACCAATGAAAAGAATGCCTTTGAAGTTCATGTTATCAGCAATTAAGCCATTGATAATGGGATTCAGAATTGTTTCTTTGATGCGTTTATTCAAAGTGGCATCATCAAACAGAACATTGGGAGAATAGGTTCCCATACCACCAGTATTCAGTCCTTTATCCCCATCATAGGCGCGTTTATAATCCTGGGCACTTTCCATTGGGACAATTGTTTTTCCATCCACAAAGCACAGCATTGAGGCTTCCTGTCCGGTAAGAAATTCTTCAATGACTACCTTATCTCCGGCTTCACCAAACTCACGTTTTTCCATAATCATCTCAATGCCATCTTCTGCATCTCGTTGATTTTCAACAATGAGAACCCCTTTACCTGCGGCCAAACCATCAGCCTTAATGACCATCGGATAGCCATAGATACCAAGGTCTTTGAGGATTTCATGAATATCCGTATATTCTTTATAGGCGGCTGTTGGAATGTGATGTCGAAAAAGGAATTCTTTGGTAAATGCCTTGCTTCCTTCGAACTGGGCGCATTGCTGATTCGGTCCGAAAACCCTGAGGCCCTGGGCCTCAAAGGCATCCACCATACCCAATACCAAAGGAACTTCCGGTCCCACAACCGTTAAATCAATGGCATTTTTTTTTGCAAAAGCCAGGCATCCAGGAATATCTGTCGGCGACAAATCCACACATTCTGCCAGGTTAGCCATTCCCCCGTTGCCTGGAGCAGCATATATTTTTTCAACACGAGGGCTTTGAGCTAATTTCCAGGTAAGAACATGTTCACGTCCACCGGAACCAATTATTAAAATTTTCATATATATATCTCCTTGTTCGTTTGATCTGGAATCATGTTATATATTACTGATGCTGTAATTTGAAATCTGTAGGGACGATTAAGAATCACCTGCAAATGTTGTGGTTAAATATTGATGTTGGATTTTCCATTACGTTTCGGGCGGGTACTACTCGCCCCTACAGTACCTTTAATGGGCAATTGCCAAAGCAATTTAGTGTTTAAAGTGACGCATACCGGTAAAGATCATTACCATTCCCGCTTCATCACAGGCTTTAATGGAGTCTGCATCCCGACCTGCCCCACCGGGTTGGATAATGGCAGTGATGCCTGCTGCGTCAGCAGCCTTGACACAATCGTCAAAGGGGAAAAAAGCATCTGAAGCCAATACGGAACCTTTTACCGATTCACCGCCTTGACGAATGGCATTTTCGAGGGCCCAGATACGGTTTACCTGACCAGGGCCATTAGCAATCAAACATTTGTTTTTAGTTAGACTAATGGCATTGGATTTTGTATTTTTTACAGCCTTCCAGGCAAAGAGAAGTTCTGCCATTTCTGCTTCTGTTGGCTGACGCTTGGTTACAACTTTCAATTCATCAAATAATAAAGAATCCCGTTCTTGTACAAGAAGCCCACCCATGACCTTTTTCACTTCATATCCAGGCTCATTGTAGGTAATGTCTTCTAACGCAAGCAATCTCAGGTTTGGTTTCGCAGACAAGATTTCCAGGGCTTCTTTGGTAAAGTCTGGAGCTACAATCACTTCTAAAAATGTTTCAATCATGAGTTTAGCAGCTGATTCATCAATTTCACGGTTTGCAGCAATAATCCCGCCGAAAATCGATACCGGGTCGCTGTCATAGGCTTTTTTATAGGCCACCGCAATGTGATTATCACTGGCAATCCCACAGGGGTTTGCGTGTTTAACAGCAACAATGGTAGGTTCATCGCCATATTCTTTGAGAATTTCCAAAGCTCCATTGGTATCATTAATATTATTGTATGATAATTCTTTACCCTGGAGCTGTTTCGCTGAGGTTAAAGCACCCTTAACCGGCACAACTTCACCATAGAAGGCGGCCTTTTGATGAGGGTTTTCACCATATCTCAGATCTTGAAGCTTTTCAAAGGTCAAGGTAATGGTATCTTTTAAAACTTCACCATTCGCTTTTTTTCTTAAATAGTCCGCAATCATGGTGTCGTAATGTGAAGTAGTTTCAAATACCTTGAGTGCCAGACGATAGCGCGTTTCAAGATGAGTTTTTCCCTGGGCTTGAAGCTCAGATAAAACAATTGCATAATCATCAGGGTCCACAACTACTGTGACATCATTAAAGTTTTTCGCAGCTGAACGAAGCATGGTAGGACCGCCAATATCAATATTTTCAATGGCATCTTCAAAAATAACACCTTCTTTTAAAATGGTATTTTTAAAAGGATATAAATTAATGACGACTAAATCAATGGGAGTAATATCTAAGTCTGCCATTTGTTTTTGATGATCTGCATTGTTTCGGATGCCTAAAATGCCACCATGAATTTTAGGGTGCAGTGTTTTAACACGGCCATCTAAACATTCTGGAAATTCGGTGACGTCTGAAACACTGATAATAGTCAGGCCCGCTGCTCTTAAAGCTTTAGCCGTACCACCCGTCGAAAGGATTTCCCAACCCATTTCTTCCAGTTCTTTGGCAAATTCAACAATTCCACTTTTATCGGATACACTTAACAACGCTCTCATTTTTTTCCTCCAAATTTGAATTACAAGTTAACATTTCATCAAAATATTTATCATCTTTTTCGTTTTTTTACAAGCCGGCCATGAATCTCAAATTCATGGAGACAAATTTCTCTGACGACTGTCGGCAATAATTGATGTTCGATTTTCAAAACTTTTTTCTGAATCGACTCCGGGGTATCATCATCGGCCACCTTCACTGTTTCCTGAGCAATGATTGGGCCGCCATCAGCCACCTCGTTAACGAAATGAACCGTAGCTCCTGTGACTTTCACCCCATAATTGATCACAGCCCGATGAACATGCATGCCATAAAACCCTTCCCCGCAAAATGAGGGAATCAAAGCTGGATGGACATTCACTATAGCATTGGGGTAGGCGTCAATGAAATTCGGGGTAATGATCTTCATATAACCGGCCAAAACCACCAGCTCAACATCTTTAGCTTTCAATATTTCAATGATCTTTTTGTTGTATTCTTCGTCACTGGTATAGTTTTTCGGATCCAAAAAAACGGCTTCGATTCCGGCGGTTTCACCACGTGTCAGTCCCAAGGCATCCGACTTATTTGAAAATACCAGGACAATTTCCCCAAAGACTCCATGGATCTGATCAATGAGTTGTTGAAAATTACTACCGCTGCCTGAGACTAATACCGCAATTTTTTTTAAAGACATAGGTTGATTTTTTCCTCACCTTTAACAATGGACCCCAGGATCACCGGTTTTTCGCTTTTTTCTTCTAAACCCTTAATAAAGCTATTCACTTGCTCTGGAGGTAAAACAGCCACTAAACCAATGCCCATATTAAATGTTGAGTACATCCCCTGGGACGAAATTTTTCCGGCTTCCTGAATAAATTTAAATATCGGTAAGGCTTCAATAACCTTGGTATCGACAACAGCACAAAGTCCATCCGGCATCATCCGGGGAATATTTTCATAAAATCCGCCACCGGTAACATGGCTCATGCCCTTAACGCCGCAGGGCTTAATCAGATCAGCCAAGGCTTTAACATAAATCCTGGTTGGAGTCAGCAGGGCTTCTCCCAAAGTCATTCCCAAATCCTCAACATAGGTTTGAACGTCCATGGAATGATCTTTAAAGAGGACTTTTCGAATCAGTGAAAAGCCATTGGAATGAACTCCTGAAGAGGGCAAACCCACAAGGACATCCCCTTCCCCAATATTTGCACCCGTGACAATATCTTCTTTTTCAACAACCCCGACAGCAAAACCGGCCAGGTCATATTCATCAAGGGAATACATATCCGGCATTTCAGCAGTTTCTCCGCCAATGAGCGCCATGTTCCCCTGGATACAGCCTTCGCTGATACCTTTAACAATTGTGGCAACTTTTTCAGGATAATTTTTTCCACAGGCAATATAGTCCAAAAAGAACATTGGTTGCGCACCCTGACATAAAATATCATTGACACACATGGCCACGCAATCAATCCCAATGGTGTCGTGCTTATCCATCATAAACGCCAGCTTTAGCTTTGTTCCGACACCGTCGGTGCCAGAAACAAGCACTGGTTTTTGATAGCCTTCCGGGAGTTCAAATAATCCCCCAAAGCCGCCTAAATGTGAAAGCACCTGGGAATTAAATGTTCTTTGTACATCTGCCTTCATGAGCTTTACGGATTTATAACCGGCTTCAACATCGACGCCGGATTCACGATATGCATCCGCCTTTATTTGATTATCTGACATATTTCCTCCATCTATTTTAATATTTTAGGCAATTACGAAAATGCCCTGTGCTTTGCTGTCTGTATTTTTGAATTTCGCTATTACCAATTTAAATTATTCATTACAATTCCAAAATGCAAAAAACAAAACCTTGATACCTTACTGTTAGTTTATACAAAGAATTTTGTAACGTCTTAGGCGGACATCTCGAAGAGTGTCCGACGTAGAGTGGAAAAATTGTTTAGTATAAACAAACAGCAAGGATTGCAGACCTTTCGCTATAAACTATTCGTTGGCACTGAGAACAGGAACTTCCATTGGGTATTCTCCGTCAAAACAGGCACGACAGAAGTGGGTTTTTCCTCCCACGGATTCGGTGAGCCCATCAAGAGAAATATAAGCCAGGCTATCGGCGCCAAGAATTTCCCGGATTTCATCAACGGATTTCCGGGAACCAATAAGGTATTTTCGACGTGGAGTATCAATTCCAAAATAACAGCTATACGCAACCGGTGGGCTGGTCACTCGAAAGTGGACTTCCTTGGCTCCGGCTTTTTTCAATATTTCCACCAAACGTTTTGATGTGGTTCCACGAACAATGGAATCATCAATAATCACAACCCGTTTGTCTTTGATGGTTTCTTTTAATGGGTTTAATTTAATACGAACCCCTTCTTCTCGCAGCTTTTGATTGGGTTGAATGAAGGTACGTCCGATGTATTTATTTTTAATGAGTCCAACTCCATAAGGAATCCCCGAAGCCTCAGCATAACCGATGGCAGCGGCGATTCCGGAATCTGGAACACCGATGACAACATCCGCATCCACAGGGCTTTCTTTTGCAAGAATTTCTCCGGCTTTATGACGTGCCGTATAAACTGAAATTTCGTCCATTATCGAATCCGGTCGGGCAAAATAAATAATCTCGAAAATACAGGATTTCTTTTTAACCCAATTGTTTTGTCCATAGCTAGTAAGGCCATTTTCATCAATAACAACAATTTCCCCAGGTTCAACATCTCTCACAAGTTCGGCTCCAGCAGCATCTAAAGCACAGCTTTCAGAAGCTAAGAAATAATCATCATCTTTTTTTCCAATACACAGGGGTCTTAAACCATAGGGATCTCGAACCCCCACCAGTTTATCGCCAATGGTAATTACCAGGGCATAGGCGCCTTTAATGATTTCCACCATGCGCTGGATGGCTTCGATCATGCCGTGGCGAAGGCCCCGTGCAAGAATGTTTACCATAACTTCGGTGTCAATGGTGGTCTGAAAAACCACTCCCGAATCCTCAAGCATGTTACGCAGTGCTTTATCATTAACCAGGTTGCCGTTATGGGCTAACGCGATTTGACCGGTGCTGTGGTTAACGGTTAAGGGCTGGGCATTAGTGACACCATCCTCACCTGAGGTGGAATATCGCACATGGCCGATGCCAATATTTCCCTTGAGCTGTTTTAAAACATTTCCTTTGAAAGCATCACTCACAAGACCGACTTCTTTGTGAGTCGTGATTTTCCCCTCTTTATTAACAGCAATGCCAGCACTTTCCTGACCTCTGTGTTGAAGTGCAAAGAGACCATAATAAATATATGAAGCACAATTATTTTCTAAAGCTTTTCGGTAAACCCCCATTATTCCACATTCATCACGAAATTTGTCATTCATCATCGGTGTGTTTTTCCTCCAGGTTTTTTCTTAATTTTTCGATCATTTCTTTTCTTAATTTTCTTTTTATGCTTTAACGCGCTTTAACATTTCTACGTAAGCTTCTTCAACATTTCCAAGATTTCTTCTAAATCGGTCTTTATCCAGCTTTTCATTGGTTTTCACATCCCAGAAACGACAGGTGTCCGGTGAAATTTCATCAGCCAGAACAATTTGTCCATCGGCTGTTTTTCCAAATTCAATTTTAAAATCAACAAGATTAATGCCCTTTTCAAGAAAAAACTCTTTTAAAATATCATTTATTTTAAAAGTCATTTCTCTTATGGTTTCAATTTCTTCTTTCGTTGCTAATTTCATAGCGATGGCGTGATAATCATTGATTAAAGGATCCCCAAAAGCATCGTTTTTATAGGAAAATTCGAAAATCGGAGTGTCTAACTTTAAGCCTTCTTCTAAACCAACACGCTTACAAATTGAACCTGCTGCGGTGTTCCGAATAATGACTTCCAGTGGGAAAATAGTAACCGCTTTAACCAATTGTTCTGAATCAGATAACAGTTTAATAAAATGGGTTGGAATTCCTTTTTCCTCAAGCATGGTGTAAATCAGTTCCGTCATTTTATTATTGATCACACCTTTACCACCGATGCTCCCTTTTTTCTCACCATTAAAAGCGGTGGCATCATCCTTATATTCAATAATAAACTCATTGGGATTATCTGTTTTAAAAACCTTTTTTGCTTTGCCTTCGTAGAGCTGTTCTAATTTTTCCATCTTAATCTCCTTGTTATTTGTATTAAATATTTATAGTATTTTCTGTACCTTCTCGTTTTTAGCAACAACCTCATCATTTAACAAAATCTTATAGGCTTTCATTTTCTTCCGGATTTCCGGATATTTTATGGAAAGCATTTGGGCAGCTAATATACCGGCATTCTCTGAGCCATTCACTGCCACCGTGGCCACCGGTACACCAGAAGGCATTTGTACAATGGATAAGAGCGAATCCAGTCCTCCCTGAAAGGAGGTTTCGATAGGAATGCCAATCACCGGTAATGGTGTAATTCCGGCAATGACTCCAGGTAAATGAGCCGCTTTTCCAGCCGCTCCGATAATGACTTCGATACCACGTTCTTCGGCAGTAGCAGCATACTCAAAGATTTTTTGGGGATTTCGATGGGCTGAAATAACCTGCACATCATACTCAATTCCAAATCTTTCAAGTGCTATTAAACATTTTTTGACAATATCAAAATCGGAATCGCTTCCCATAATGACGGCGACTTTTGGTGTATCACCCATGTTAACTCCTTTATTCTGATCCTATTTTATTCATTTTTATTTGAAATATTCCACTCCGGCTTTAAATATTTGCTGGTCCATTTTTCCGGGAATGTTTCGATATAATCCATTTCCGACACGCTCTGAATGTCCCATTTTTCCAAAAACACGACCATCCAAACTGGTAATGCCTTCTACCGCAAAAACTGATCCGTTAGGGTTAAAGGTGCCATCCAAGGTAGCTTCCCCATCGAAATCAACATATTGGGTCGCAATTTGTCCATTTTCAATAAGGGCTGTCATCACCTCATCATTGGCTACAAAACGGCCTTCTCCATGAGACATGGGAATGCGATAGACCTCACCAACCTCGGTTTTTACCAACCATGGTGAAAGTTTTGATGCAATCCGGGTCATTGGAATGTTGGAAATATGCCGACCTATACTATTAAAGGTTAAGGTTGGCATAGCCTCATCAATGTCACATATTTCTCCGTTAGGTACCAGGCCAAGCTTAATCAGAGCCTGGAAGCCGTTGCAAATGCCAAGTATTAAACCCTCACGATTGTTAAGCAGATCCATAACAGCGTCAGTCATTTTAGGGTTTCTAAAAACCGCGGCTATGAATTTGCCAGAACCATCCGGCTGATCTCCGGCACTGAAACCGCCTGGAATCATAATAATCTGAGATTCTCGAATATGTCTGACCATTTCATCAATGGACTCCGTAATGGCTTTAGCCGATTGATTCCTAAAAATAGTGGTCACTGGTTTTCCTCCAGCATTCTCAAAGGCTTTGGCCGAGTCATATTCACAATTTGTTCCCGGGAAAACAGGAATGAAGATTTGCGGTTTCCGAAATATTGGCGAAGATTTAAGCTCTGTTATTTTAGAATAGCTCAGGGTTTCAACTTTTCCAAAACCATCAATTTTTTCCGGGTAAACTTCTCGAAGTGGAGATTCCCATGCCTCAGTTAGTTCGGCTAAATCCAACGCTTCATTTTGATAAATAATTTTGCTGTCACTATTGGTATGACCAACTATGATTCCATCGCCAAGTCTTTCCTTGGATTCAACAAGAATACTTCCGAATAAGGGTGCAAAAAGTTGATTCTGCGTAAAATCAGAAGTGACATTAATCCCTATCCCATTGCCAAATGCCATTTTCATCATAGCCTCGGCAATACCGCCCAGGCCAATGGTTTTAGCACTGAGAATATTTCCGGCCTTGGCATGGGTTTGAACTATTTCGAAAATATCTTTAATGCCATCCAAATCAGGAATGCCCTTTTCCTTCATTGGCAGCTCAAAGAGTTGCAGAATGGATTTGGTTGATTTAAGATCACTGGTTAAAATATCATCGATATGGGCAGTGGTCACTCCAAAAGAAATCAAGGTTGGGGGAACTGTTAGTTCTTCAAAGGTTCCAGACATACTGTCTTTCCCGCCGATAGCAGGTGTTCCCATCACTTTTTGAACCCGATGGGCTCCTAAAAGCGCAGCAAAAGGACGCCCCCATTTTAATGGATCTTTTCCCAAACGCTCAAAATATTCCTGGAAACTAAGTCGGGCTTTTTTATAATCTCCTCCCAAAACAACGATCTTGGAAAGACTTTCTATAACCCCCATCATCCCTCCTAAAAACGGGCTTTTTTTGGCAATGAACGGGTTATAGCCATAGGTCATGATGCTGCAGGTGGTGGTATCCCCCTGGATCATGGGAATTTTGGCAACCATCCCATCCATCGGTGATAATGCATTTTTTCCACCATAGGGCATCGTAACAGTACCAGCGCCAATGGTGGAATCAAACATTTCCACCAGTCCGCGCTGGCTGGCGATATTAAGGTCCTGAAGGGTTTCGACCAGCTTATCTTTAAATGAAATTTCCAGGGTCTCTAAAGCTTGTTCGGATTTAGGAGGTCCTTCAATCACAATGTCAGTAAACTGAGGGGCTCCGTTGGTTTCTAAAAAGCTTCGTGATAAATTAAGGATTTCAGCCCCACGCCATTTCATGATTAATCGGCCGGTGTCGGTAACCAAAGCTACTGGAGTCACCTCGAGGTTTTCTTCATTCCCCATTTTTATAAAGGTTTCTACATCCTTGGGTTCAACCACCACTGCCATTCGTTCCTGAGATTCTGAAATAGCCAGTTCTGTCCCATCAAGGCCTTCATATTTTTTTGGCACTTTATCTAAATCAATTTCCAGGCTATCGGCTAATTCACCAATGGCAACTGAAACGCCGCCTGCCCCAAAATCATTGCACCGTTTAATAAGAGTGGCTAATTTCTTATTTCTAAAAAGCCGTTGGATTTTCCGTTCTTCAACCGGATTCCCCTTTTGAACTTCCGCACCGCATTCCTGAATGGATTCCTCGGTATGAGCCTTTGAAGACCCGGTTGCGCCACCGCAGCCATCTCGTCCGGTACGTCCCCCGACTAAAAGAACCACATCGCCCGGGGTTGGCCGTTCACGAATGATATTTTCTTTGGGCGCCGCGCCGATAACCGCACCAACTTCCATGCGTTTTGCCAGAAAACCAGGATCATAGACTTCGACAACCTGTCCGGTTGCCAATCCAATCTGGTTTCCATAGGAACTATAGCCATGGGCCGCTTCTTTGGAAATTTTTCTTTGCGGTAACTTTCCGGGTATCGTATCTTCAATGGGTGTTCTGGGATCCCAGGCTCCGGTTACCCGCATGGCCTGGTAAACATAACTTCGTCCTGAAAGAGGATCTCGAATGGCGCCTCCTAAACAAGTGGCAGCACCACCAAAAGGTTCTATTTCAGTGGGATGATTATGGGTTTCATTTTTAAACATTAAAAGCCATTCTTCATCCACGCCATCATGATCCACTTTTATTTTAATGCTGCAGGCATTGATTTCTTCGGATTCATCTAAATCTTCAATGAGATCCCGTTTTTTAAGAACTTTAGTCCCAATCACTGCCAAATCCATTAACGTCACTGGGCGATCGGTATTTTCTCCATAGACTTCCAAGCGGGAATCAAGGTATTCTTCAAGGGCTAATCCAATTTCTTTAGAAATCGGATCCTCTCCATTAAATGAAACATCCATTATTTGCGTTTGAAAGGTTGTATGACGGCAATGATCGGACCAATAGGTGTCAATGACTTTTAATTCGGTAATGGTGGGATTTCGCCCTTCATCCGCCTTGAAATACTGCTGAACAAAAACAATGTCTTCCGGTGCCATGGCAAAGCCATGTTCCAATCTTAATTTCTCCAGGTCTGAATGATTCAACTCAATAAAGGATTCCAGTATTTTTATATCTGCCGGTTCCTGAACTTCATCAACCAGGACCTTAAAATTCTCCATGGTTGTTTCTTTAGAATCAACCGGGTTGATCATGAATTTTTTAATTCGATTAAATTCTTCCAGATTGATATCACCTTGAAGAACAACAATTTTTCCAACCTTAATCAAAGGACGATCTCCTGAAAGGATTTGAACACACTGTACTGCTGAATCCGCGTGTTGATCATATTGACCAGGCAAATATGATATTCCAAAGATTTTATCTTTTACGCCAATAGTAATGTTATCGTAATATACCCTATCTACATTGGGTTCAGATAGAATCGTGTTAATGACCTGCTCCAAAACATCCTCGATCACATCTTCCATATCATAACGATAGAGGATCCGAACATCATTAAGACCTTGAATTTTCAATATTTTTTGAAATGACTGAACGAGGGACTGGGCTTCAACATCAAACCCCTGTTTCTTTTCTACAAATATTCGTTTAATCAATATAATTCCACCTTTTTTTTAATGATGATACTATTTTACTATTTCCGAACGATTATTTCAATAGAATTTGAAACGTTCGGATTATTTTTTTATTTTTCTTAAACTATCTTTATAATTCGTGAGTAATTCAAGGAAAAAAAGGTATGATATTAAAATAAGAATTTAACGAGAGGTGTATCATGAAAATTTTCCATTTACATCACAGTGGTTTTTTGATCCAATTCGAAGACAAAACACTGATCTTTGATTGTTTTACAAAAATTCCAAACAACTTTATGCGAAAAGGGTTACCCCATTATTTTTTCGTAACCCATGGCCACAGCGACCATTATTCCAAAGATATATTGAATGTTGGAAGCGAGTTTCAGCCAACCTATATTTTCAGCGATGACATTCCGGAAATGACGACTCCCCGAAACTATCGAATGGCACCATACCAACACATGTCATTCGGTGGCATGGACATTAGAACCTTTGGTTCCACTGATCTTGGTGTCTCTTTTTACATTGCCACCAATAATCACCGGATCTTCCATGCCGGAGATCTTAATTGGTGGGATTGGGATCCCACCCTAAGACCCGATATTGATCCCGTCCAGGAAGAAGAAGATTTTAAAGCAGAGCTCGTAAAAATGAAAGGACTTCCCATGGAATTTGCCTTTATTTGTGTGGATCCTCGGTTAGGAGATTCTTTTTACAAAGCCGGAAAATATTTTATCGAAGAATTCCATCCAAAAGTGTTGATTCCCATGCATTTTCGGGACGATTTTGCCATTATTAAAAAGTTTAAAGCAATGGTCGAACCCACTGACACCTTTATTCCCGATTTTAAAGGCCGTAATATCACCCTAAAGACCAGTAGTTAAAATAATTTAGACTAGTTTGGTGTCAGGTTATCATTGCCAACCCGTTTTGGGTATTCAATAAAAATGCACCCCAAATATTGGATTTATTATCCATCATTTGGGGTGCACTTTAAATTTCTCGGCTTTGTCAATGTTGTCACTATTTATTCAAGTTTTGAAAAGATTGTTCAAGTACCAATTCAAAAATATGTTATGTATGGTTTTTGTTTATTTCATCAACATCGCAATAATCTTGCTGCTGTTTCTTAAGATATTTATCAAAACCGTAAAATTGAGTTTGACTATAGGAAACGAGTTTTCCCGCTAATTCACTGTGTGACGGCAAAAACCAATCTACAAATAAATGTTCACCACTGTGCCTGGTTGCTGCATTAAGTTGCTTGTATTCGCCATAATTAACGGATGCTGAAATTTTTATTTTTTTACAGATGCTTGACATAATACTCTCATCTTGATAATGGGCAAATAAAGCGACATTAACACTCACCGGCTTCGCCCAATTATCATTTTTTAATTGAGTTTTAAGTTGCTTTGTCAAATAGATAACACCATCTAATTTTGAATCTCTTACAACCAGCATGATTAACTGAGATATGATATATTCAGAACGAAATGTTCTTCCTGTTTCTTCAATTGAAAATGAAGCAGAAATAGATAATAGCCATAATGACATTAATGTTTGGATCGCCTGATCATAGTTAATGTTATATCGATCTTTATTCTCTTCAGTTAAAGTACTAAATTCCGAAATATCATATACATTTACCGCGGTATTAAAAACCTTTATGGTGTCATCAAATTTCGCGTGAGAAACATTAAAAATATTATCAGGGGGTTTACCCATTTCTATCCAGCAATCATAGGATGATGTTCCAAAATAAAGACAGGGCAGGCCAGGGATACTAAAACGTTGTGTAGCAATGGTGCCTCTATCATCAAAACCAATATGAAGCATTTTTTCTGGTTTAAAGCCACTTATTTCATCACTCAATCTTGAACGAAATAGATCCACTTCTGAAAAAAGGGATTGATCAACATCATCAATATTATTTCTGAAAATCTTAAGACCTTTTAATGCCAAGCTGTTCTTTAAATTTGAAACAACTAAAGGATTATGCGTTAAGGGTTTTAAAACAACATCAAGACCTTTCAAAGCGCCTCGTATATTCCCGGAATAATATCTTTGTATAATTTCCAGCACCATATTACCAGTTTTTCTTACTGCCTCTTGTATTTCATGGGGTACATGATTTTCTTCAAGAATCTCATAAATCTTGTTATATTTTTCTTTTAACGCAGGATAATAATCTTTATCTTTTAAAACCAAAGCCGGTGTAGTAAATTCATCTTGTTCAAACTTTAATGTCCATTCATACATTCGAACCACCAATCACCTTCCCAAGCGAATCTTAAAATAAATTAATATTCATGCTTTTTAAACATTTTACACCTGATTAACCATTTCTGCTATGATATTTTTATTATTTAATAATAAAGTGCAGTTACCCTATTAATTACCTAAACCATCACTTTGTGAGTGAATATACACAAAAAATGCTAAAGCCGATTCCACATTTTTATTTGCAGAACCGGCTTTAGTTTAAAATCTCAACTATCATATTTCGCGACTCACCCCTTTCATCTTACCAATTACCAAAAATCGACTTTTTCACTTTTCTACATAAACATTAAACTTAACTTTTGGAGATTATCTTACTCTTAAACTGGGATTCTTATCATACTAACTCTTTCGAAATTATCTTTAGATAATCCGGGGAATCATTTTCTAATCCAAGACGTTAATTTTCAATTTCAGTGATGGCTTTTCTACCATACTGGGAAACACAATTCTTTGATTTTTCAAACTTACCTTTTAAATTGATCTTCTGTCAAATATTCTGTCGAGTTTTAATCCCAATTTTGTTAATTTCAGAGAAATCTGTTCTTTCGTCCAAATCTTTCTCCTGATATCATTTAATTCATCAAATCGGCATTGCGTTAAAAATTCTTTTTAATCAATTGCCATTTTCCTTAAATTTTATCATCCGTTAAGGGTCTGTTTACTTTTCAATGATCGAGATCATTTAATTTAGAAAATGATTGTATTGATCTTTGATATAATTTAAGTATAACACACATTTACACAATGTCCACTGTTTTTTGTAAACGTTTGTAATTTTTTTTTCATAAAAGCATATTTTTCCATTGACAAACTATTTTATTTGTGGCAACTTGAAAATACAGGAAAACCATCTATTATTATTCTATCATATCGTTATTTTCTATTGACACTATTAAATTTCAGCGATATATCGATATCTGGCAAACTTATCGAAAGGTAAGGTCGCAAAACTATAGGGTCTTCGTAATTTTATATTACATGACTGCCAGTTGCAAGTTTTTAAGCATTATAAACAAATGTTTTTTTATGCAACGCTATCGTTATAGTGTTGCATTTTTTTCGTCACATTAGAAAACGTTTGCATCAAATCGGAAATCGCCTTAATCATTAATTAAGATTCCTGGATGTTACCAGTTGAGAATTGAGATGAGTGAATAATATAATGAAAGCGTTCAATAAGATTCGATGGATTCCATTTGTGCTGGCAATGTTTTTGGCAGCAATGATGGCACTACCGGCAAAAGCAGCCGAAACCATGGTGAATCTGGGAAATGCGGCCAGTTTCGAGGTTTTGGCTGGCACTGAAATTAATAACACCGGAACCACAAAAATAAACGGAAATGTCGGTGTTTCCCCGGGAGCAATTGTCACCGGGTTAACATCTGAGATGATTTCCGAAGGGGCCATCCATTGCAGTGATGCTGTGGCTGACCTTGCCCAGAAAGATCTGGTCTTAGCCAGCAGGGATGCCATGGGAAGAACGAATGTTAAAACCATTACCACTGATATAGGGGGACAGACACTTACTCCCGGTGTATATTTTTTAGGTTTGCCGGCGACATTGACCGGTACCCTTAAACTTGATGCCCAGGGCGACCCCGAAGCCGTTTTTATTTTCCAAATGGCTTCCACCCTTACCACCCAGGCAAACAGCAAAATTGAACTGATTAACGGCGCCCGATTCAGCCGAATTTTTTGGCAGGTCGGCACCCATGCAACCCTGGGAGCATCTTCCACTTTTAAAGGAAGTATTCTGGCAGACAACGCCATTTCAGCCGGACCGGGAACAATGGTCCAGGGGCAGTTATTGGCTATCGCCGGAGGTGTTGCCCTTAACAGCAATCAGCTGGATGCCGTTGAAATCATTGGGGAAATCCCCAAAAACAAAAATACGATTGATCCTACCGAATCGATCCCGACTATAGAGACACCCAGCAAAGAGTCTCTAAATCCAGTGCCAGAAGTTTTTGCAAAGAATGATCCAATCACTTTAAACGGCGAAGGCGAAGGTGACACCTACAAAGTCACTATTGAGTGGGGCACCATGACCTTTAACTATAATTTGGGGACCTGGAATCCGGAGTTTCACTCCTGGGTTGGCGGCGGCTGGGATGATGGAAATTTTGATGGTGTCAATGATCAAATAAAAATAACCAATGAATCGACCCAACCCGTTGATGCAACTTTTGCCTACACCGTCTTTTCCCCGAGTGGCGGCGATACCACCGGAACATTTACACCAGTATCGGGAAATTTAAAAGGCACCCAAACCGGTATTATGACATTGGCAGAATTGAATGGAACAGCTAAAACCTACTTGAATCTCCAGGGTTCACCGGTTAAAATCGGCTCGACCCCGGTAAAAATCGGGTCACTCAGTGTGACCCTCAATTCAGCAATCCCCTAGATTCTAACTTGAACCATTGTTTAGAAGGAAGGTGACGACATGGCTAATAGCAAAAATGCGGTTTGCGGCGGTTTTGTGGCTTTGAATACGGGCACCATCGTTGACTGCTATTCCAATATGACTGTCCACGGAAAAGCAACAGCTGCTGGTTTTTGTGGTAATAACACCGGCGTCATAAAAAATGCGTACAGCGCCGGCCATTTGAAAAAGGCAAAAGTCTCCGGCGGATTCATAGCCAAAAATACAGGGAATGTCATCGATTGTTTTTACGATCAGAGTAAACTCAAATCAAAATATTTAGTTGATATGGTTTTAGGTAAACTGGAAAGCGATCTTACCTTTGAGCAAACCTACCACGATTTCGACTGGGATTTTCAAAACGTCTGGGAGGATCCGAATAACAATCAAGAAGATCCGGAGGCGGACACAAAAGCCCAGCAAAAACTTTTTTTACCCCAATTCATAAAAGAAAAGTTTTACTTTGAACTGCCATTATCCGAAGATGTCATTGTCCTGTCAACCGCCGACGATCTTTTCAAGCTCGCCGCGAAAATAAATGAGGGTGATCGACGCTTCGCAACGGCCAGATATCATCTTGATAATGATATCAACCTCAAAAATCGAAAATGGACACCGATGGGAATGGATGAAAATAATCCGTTTTCCGGAACCTTCGATGGTGCCGGATACCGTATTTCAAACCTCCTGGTCAATGATAAAGACTGTGTGTATGCGGGTTTCTTTGGCATGATAAAAGATGCCATCGTCGTTAATTTAGGCGTTGAAGGGGTCATTAAAAAAGGCAAGTATTCCGGAGTTTTAGCCGGCGTCAGTGACGGCAGCCGCATTGATTGCTGCTTTACCAATGGGACTGTGAACAGCCAAAAATTTCCGGGCGGCTTCGTTGGAAAAAATGCCGGTGAGATTTCACACTCCTTTGCCATTGGAAAAATAAAAAATGGCGGCAAGGTGTTGCTCCCCTGGATATTAGGTGCAGCCGCTTTAGCACTTATTTTAGGCGCACTGGTCATGGCCAACCTCTGGAAAAACCCCACCTACCCGGCCATTCCCATTGATGACAACGTTACGGTCATCCCTAATGATAACACTAAACCCCGTGAAGGCAACTCGGTAACCTTTCAATTTGACAAACAGATCGTTTTTCCGAATGCGTCATCCGGAGGCGTCTTCACATTTAAGAATCCCGGAGATTCGAACAAAAATATTGTGGTTGAGTTACAGCTAACCGATGCTGAAATCATTAAGGCTTTTGGCACCACCTGCCGGACACCTGTGGAACAGGCAAAAATTGAAGCACAACCCGGATATTCTCCGGAAACCACCCGACAGGTGATTGGAAAATCCGGTGCAATTCCTCCAGGGTATGCACTTGATGAAATCAAATTACAATTATTACAGGATGGAACAGCGCTGAAAAGAGGTGAATATAACGCCATTATCTATCTTGTATTTTATGATATAACAACCAATGAACAGGCCATGCTGAATACCCAGATGCCTGTGCAGTTAATCATAGCCGAGTAAAGACAATAACAAAAATTTTAAGAAAGAAGAAAAAATGAAAAAACTTATATCGATCGTTGCCGCCTTAGGGCTCATGGCAACGTTGGTTACGCCGGCTTTTGCGGTCAATACACAGGAAGTCCCGGATGCGGACGGTACCACTACCCCATTTGTTGATGTACAGGGAACAGATATGCCGGTTTATGCAACAACAAGTCAGACGGACACTTACAGAGCGACCATTAACTGGGGCCCTATGCAATTTGCTTATGACTTTGGTACATGGAATGCCGATACTCATCAATGGACTGGTGAAGCGTGGAATACAGGTGGTTTTAATACAACCAATAACATAGTTACTGTAGCCAATGATTCAAGCCAGCCATTAGCCGCAACCTTTGCATATGGTGCTGGAGCTAAAGGGGACCAGACTGAAGGTACATTCTTTCAAGATTCTGCACTAACTACTTCAACTGGAACAGGCATGCCTTTGGCTCTCAGTCCAGTAAGTGGGCCTGCTCCATCTGATGATACGTATTTGAAATTAGAAGGACGTCCGGCAGCTAATATCGGATCATCTGCAATGGCAATTGGTAATATTACGGTGACATTAAATACAACAGGCTTAGTAGCAGAGGCTGCAAAGATTACTACAGGAACACTTGCAACAACTACAATCGGTGTTGACCTAGTAGCGAAAGCTCTGACTTTAATGGATAATGGTTATACCGTAACTGTTCTTGCCGGTAGTACCGATGGTACCGTTGTTGATGCAGCAGGAACAACAAGTGCAGCAGGAACTGGTCATGTAGGCTTCACTGTAACTCAAACGGCAACTGGAGCGACAGTTGACACATCAGAAATAACAGTGACTATTGTATAATAACTAAAAAGCTAAAATGTTAAATATGAAGGGCAGTTTATCTGCCCTTCATATGATCTTGTGATGCTCATGCACCTATTGGAATGAGCATTACACCATCCTATTAAATCAAAAAATGTAACCGTTGAAAAGGAAAACACCATGAATACCAACAGGGACATCCCTCAATTTTCCACAGCATCAAAAAAAAACATCATCGTCTATGGGTTGCTGATCGGCGTTATTATCATTGCCCTCATTTTTACCGGCATTTATGTCATTGGACGATTGACTGCGACTCCGGAGTTCATTCCCCCCGGGTTTGATTCGTCGACGCAAATCGGCGAACCGTCACCGCCTCTGGATTTTGGCTACACCACGGTGAACGTCGAACAGGGGTTTGATATTAAGCTCTGCGGCAGACTCTTTGCCCGGAACAACATCGTTGACATCTACCTGACCAACCCGGCGTCGAACAATGTCTGGATGATGACCGAAGTACAGGATGAAAATGGCAAGGTGCTTGCTAAAAGCGGGATCATTAAGCCGGGCGAATATGTTCAATCCGTAGCTCTGGCAAAGAATGTGACTGCGGCCGAAACTAACGTTAAAATTGTAGTGATTGGCTATGCTCCCGATTCCTATGCAAGCCGGGGAATGGTTGGTATGAAGACCACGCTGTACAAACAATAAATTCGCAATATTGATGGTTTGGATTCAAGGAAAATACAGAAGTATTAATTCAGGCACCCTGTAAAAACAGGGTGCCCTTTTATTAAACTATTGTGCGGTCTGATTAACGGTTCACCACTTTTTCCCCATGACCTTTTCAACAAATATTCTGGCAATGTCCGGATCAAACTGTGTGCCGGAGCATCGTTTTATTTCAGCGATGGCGTCTTCCTCACTTAAAACTTGACGGTACGTTCTGTCGGTGGTCAGTTCAGCATAGACCTCAGCAATGCTAATCATCCGTGCCGGCAATAAAATTTCTTCACCAATCAGACCTTTGGGGAAGCCTTCCCCGTTCCACCGTTCATGATGTTCCAAAACATAAGTGGCAATTTCCGAATACTCACTGACCGAGCTTAGTATCCGAAACCCTATTTCTGAATGACGCTGCATTTCTTTCCATTCCTCAGGATTTAACTTGCTGGGTTTATTAATGATTTTTTCATCGATAACCATTTTCCCAATGTCATGCATGAGACCCGCAACACCCATCTGCTTAACCTCTTCCTGAGTAAAGTGCATCTTTTCAGCAATGGCTGCACAAAGCTCGCTGACTTTTATTGCATGCAACTTTTCCTGAGGACTCTTTTCGTAGAGTGTATTTAAAATGAGGTCAATGGTCTTACTTCGCGTGCTGGCACTTTCATATTGTTTATGCCGGTACATGTCATCTTCGGCTCTTGTAAAGATCTCCTGAATATCTTCTTCTTCGTTCTCTTTTGTTTCAAAACCAAAGGAAATTGAAATATCAAAGACGCCTATTTTTTCTTTTGAAGTTAATGCCTTCAAGCGTTCAGTGATTTCTACAGCTTCAAAGACATCCGTTCTGGGTAAAATAACCACAAATTCATCTCCTCCGAGTCTGGCAACAATGTCTTCATCACGGCATCCCTTTGCAATTGTTTTTGCCACTTTCTGGATCAGTTCATCCCCCATTAAATGCCCGAAAGAATCATTAATCAATTTAAGCCCATTCACATCACCCATAATCAGTGTCACGGGCAGGTTTTCTATGGTATCCAGCCGGATTAACTCATCTTCGTAAAACCGCCGGTTATAAATCCCGGTGAGATAGTCGTGATAACTGAGATATAGAATTTCTTCTTCCTTTTGCTTTTTCTCTGAAAAATCCCGAAACACAACCACCACACCAAGAATTTCATTGGATTCGTCAAGTATCGGTGCGGCACCATCCTCAATGGGTCGCTGAGTACCGTCTTTTGAAATCAACAGGCTATGGTTTTCAAACTCAACGGTCTTTCCGCTTTCAAATACTTTTTTGACAATACTGTCGGTTTTTTCTCTAGTAAGCTCATCAACAATATTGAATACTTCTTCAACATCTTTTCCAGTGGCTTCTTCCTGAGTCCAACCGATTAAGTCTTCACCTACTTTATTCAAAAAAATGATCTTCCCATTTATATCTGTTGAAATCACCCCATCTCCAACGGATTCAAGAGTGATCTTATATAAATTTTTCTCGTTTGATAATGCGGTTTCCACCTTTTTTTGCTCAGTAATGTCCCGAATACTCTCGATTGCACCGATGATGTGCCCAGCCTTATCGCGTAGCGCCGATGCCTTGGCAAAAATCCATGCCCCCTTATTATTGTAAAGAGCCGGACAAAATGCTTCCACCATAAAAGCGTCGCCGTCACGAGAGAGTTTGGAATATTGATCCAATATTTCGTTGTTTTCCTCAAAAATCACTTCCAATAACTTGTTCTGGGCTTCCCCGTAAAATGGAATTGTATAGGCATTATCGCCTTTGCCGATCATCTCAGATGCTGGAATCCCGGTCATTTTCTCAATGGCATTATTCCAGATAATCACACGCTTTTCTTTGTTAATGGCAAGGGTGGCGTCGGGGAGAAATTCAATGAAATCCATTAATTCTATTTGCATGGACATGAGTGGTTCCTCGTTAAAGACTACTTCTGATGGAAGTTTCTCATTTTCTTTAAGACTCTTTTCCATTTCTACTGTTTGTGACAGGTTGTCTGAATTTTTGTTGCATTTATTCTTCATGTGTCATCAATCTCCAATTTACTTTCATCGCTTTATGTATAATATTCCAATGTCGCTCATCAATATAAACGATTATTTGAATTTTCCATGCTTGTAATTTCAAATTTTTATTTTTCACCAAAACAACATTCTATTAAACCATTTCTGTGCTCTCATTTTATTATAATCATGTGATATTGTCCACTGTTATATAAATGTAAACTAAATCATTGTTTCTGGAACATCACCCATTTGCACTCATAAGGATACTTAATTATTTTAGAAAACTACCTTGTTATATAACACCTATCGAGATAGCAAAAATCTCTAATACCATTAAAAAAAGGTGACCTTGAATTTCTGATTAAGGCAACACCTAAGGTTTAAGGAATAAAATAATATAATGGTAAGTTTATTCATCCTATGGATGATATTAGCAATCTTTTTCTAACAACAGCTTTTGTAGTGATTTTTATATCTTTACCCATCATAATTATGAGAGAAAGGCCTTTTTTATCCGCAAGATGAAAAAAGTGACATTAAGAATGCAAATCAATTCAACACAGAACCCATTTTCCGAGAATCCGGAAATCACCGAACATTTAAAAGAATTTGTTCTTCAGCAACAGGTTTATCGGGCTGCCATTAAAGAAATAAAAACTAAGCTTGAGATACTGGATGAAGAATTTGAAGCCAAATACGACCATAATCCAATCAATCATATGGAATACCGATTAAAATCCCCAAAAAGCATTGTTGAAAAAATGGAGAAAAGAGGTTTAGAAATTACGGTTGATTCCATACGAAAAAATTTAACGGATATTGCCGGAGTTCGTGTGATCTGCAACTATTTAAACGATATTAACCGCATTACCAACTTGCTTCTCCGTCAGGATGATATTACTCTGATTCACAAAAATGATTATATTACCAATCCCAAGGAAAATGGTTACCGAAGCTTACACCTAATCGTTTTGGTTCCAATATTTTTAGCGGAAAGAACAGAATCAATTCCTGTAGAAATTCAAATTAGAACCATTGCCATGGATTTCTGGGCTACTCTTGAACATCAGCTCAAATATAAAGGTCAAAATGAAATATCCGAGAATCTACGGGATCGTCTTAAATCTTGTGCTGAATCAATAACTCACTTAGATGTGGAAATGCAAACAATTTACAAAGATATTAATGCAGAAGCGTGTCTGGACGACTAAAAATGCCTCCTAAACACTCTTCAAAATGATTATACCTGGTACAGATGGGTATTCCAATATAAAACATAATTGCTAAAACTGATTGACAAAGACTATTATTTATGTTATTTTTTATTTATAATCATTTCTAATTGCAAATGATTATAAATAAATCAAATTTATTAAATGGAGGAAAAAAATGGAAGAATCAAAAACCCTTAAAAACCTCATGGATGCATTTGCCGGTGAATCTCAGGCAAACAGAAAATACCTGGCCTATTCTAAAAAGGCTAAGGCTGATGGTAAATTAAATGCTTCAAAGCTATTCAAAGTCGCTGCCGATGCTGAAACCTTACATGCACTCAAACATTTTGAAGTAGCTGGAAAAATAAAATCAACAACTGAAAATCTGGAAGATGCAGTAAGTGGGGAAACTCATGAATATCAGGAAATGTATCCTGAATTTCTAAAGGATGCCAAAGCTGAAAACAATCAAGAGGCAATCAAAACCTTTACTTTTGCCTTAAAAGCTGAGGAAGTTCATGCTCGATTATATATAGAAGCCTTGGCAGATCTTGATCAAACTGATGAAATATTTTATTATCTGTGTCCCGTTTGCGGTAATATCGAAAAATCAGTTCCGGAAAAATGCCCAATCTGCGATGTTCTCGGATCCATGTTTATTAAATACTAAACCATAAAAAAGAGGATGTTCCTTTGAAAAGGAACATCCTCTTTTCTAATAAACAATTTCAATTAACGCTTATAGGCGATTTCCAATGATTCATCTCCCGGTTTTAACAAAACTTATTTTCATCTTTGAAATGATGAATCAGCATATAGATACCCGCACAAATAAGAACAGAAACAAACAATGAAAGCATTCTGAAACCATCCAAAAGTTGATCCGAATAATCAATGACCAGGCTGGTGAAAATTGAAACCAGTAACGTGTTTTTTGCTTCAATAAGAACAAAGAACCTTATCACAAGCACTGTAAAAGCAATGGATAATATGTAAAACAATGCATAAAAATTTGAATTCCAGGGAACCGCCTCGCCGACTTCCCTAATTTTATATATAATCTCCGATTTTCTGCTCTTAAAGGGTATCGCCGATGCATAATCTTTGACGGTTTTTTCATTGAATCCCAGGGTTTCCATCAAATTATCTAAATTTTCCATGGCCTTATTCCTCCTTCATATAATTTTTCAGCTTTTTACAGGCTCGATTTAACCGTGAGGATAGTGTTCCCATAGGAATTTTTAAAAATTCGCAAATGGTTTTATAATCCCAATCATAATAATACCTGAGAATAATCACCCCTTTAAGATCATGCGGCAATAAATCCAGAGATTTTTGAACCTCACCAAAATCCAGGGAATCGATATTGTCATAGCTTAATGCATCATCCTTGTATAAGCTTTCACTATTTTCCAAATCATCGAGATAAATCATTTTTTTGTTTTTTCTCAAAAGATCAAAACAGTTATTATGAACAATTTTTAAAAACCAGTTTTTAAAACTGCTGTCCAACCGATACTGTCTGATTTTAGTAAACGCCTTTAAAAAGCTGTCAGCTACCACATCCTGTGCATCAAATTCATTGTTCAGAAGCGAATATGCATAAATATATGCATATTTCTCATAACGTTCAACAATGGGTTCAAAATATTCAGAATCATCAGTTGCAATTAACTTTTTTATTAATGCATCGTCATCTTCCTCTTCTTTATGTTTCATCAAATAAATTTCACCTCCGTTTGTTCTGCACACTTATATAACGGTTGAGCAAAGGTTTTTCTTCCCAGGGAAATATAAATAATTGGTTTCATTTCTTAATAGTTCTGTACTCATATAAATAAATTCAAAGAATGACTTAAATTCCTTCAAATGCTTTGGTTAATTCTGCAATGTCGAATTTTTTCATTTTAAGAAAAGCTTCTGTGACCCGACGCAATTTTTCAGGGTCTTTGGTTTTCATCATTTCCCCATGATTGTTGGGACAATCTGTCATGAAACCCCAAATCAGGAGTTCTGCAGTAAGATATTTATAGGTTTCAATTTGACCCACAATTCCACTTCCTGCCAAGGGCATTCCCAAAAGCAGAAGAATCCAATAACCCGTGAAAAATAGGGCCATTCCCAGAAACAGCCATCTTAACACCGAAAAGATCTTAAGGCCGCGTTCCTTCACTTTTTTCTTTTTTCCGATCAAAGGAATTGACGGTCCGAAGACTTCC
>Ga0209430_1000493_pt1 | contig 40432 bp, 28 predicted proteins | sample BarGraIncub1133A_FD_184504 | JGI IMG/M metagenome (GOLD analysis project Ga0209430, IMG submission 184504) | Arctic peat soil microbial communities from Barrow, Alaska - Barrow Graham LP Incubations 11-33A (SPAdes) (version 2) | ecosystem: Environmental > Terrestrial > Soil > Wetlands > Peat... | reverse complement strand
ATAGAGGTCTTCGGGGTTGAAAATGGCAGCAAGTGCGGCACGGTTAACGGTTCCTTCGGGCGTCATGGCATCTTTGCCTACATTGCGCGTGTCGGGAACTTGTTTGGCCAGTACCAGAATGTTCAGACTCATATATGAATGATTTAGGTGTTTTGCATGCCGTTTCATTTGGAAAAACGGCGCGACAAAGGTAATAATACCCTTGGATATATTGCACATTCATAGGCGAAATGAGCAAAAAAAACACTAAATAAATGAAAATTACTGGAGTTGGTACCGAATACCCAGTGCCAAGTTGAAGTTGAAGGGTTCTTCCGTACGGTTGGAAAGAGGCTGATCGGAAGGAATATACCAGGCAACACCCGGTTCAAAATAGAGCAAGAAGTTGTGATTCAGGTTGTAACTGACACCGAACTGACCGGTCAGACTGGTTTGAAAACCCTGTATGGACTGGGTTCCTTTCCATTCATCTTCGCCATCGACATTGGAATGTTGTACTCCTGCAATGCCTTTTTCAACCGTGCCGCCAAGGGCTGAATAAACAACGAAATCGCCTCGTTTCACTAGATTGACAGCAATCTTGACAGGAATGCCAAGATAATGCAGTTCCTGCTTCAGGTCAAAAGTGTTTCCGGTTATATGGTTGGCGATGTACGTATACTGAAGTCCGGTAATCAGGTTCAGGTTGCGGATAATCGATATAGAAACTGTCAAGCCGAAATTGATGGGAAGGAAATAGTTGGTTTCGCAATGATCGAGCAAGTCTGCTGAAATATTGCTGGGTTCCCATTCGTTGACGGAAGATGTGGTAGTACGTAGCAGAGAGGCCGAAGCGCCTTCAATGCTGGCATATCCGTCAGAAGAGCTGTTGGCGACAGCTTGTAGGGCAAAATTTCCGTCAGATTTTGAATTGACCATGGAAAGCAGGCGGTTGGCACTGTTCATCCCTATACCTAAAGTCATTTTATCGGGCTTTGACCGTCCTTTACGAACCTTAGCATCAGCATAAGCTTCTTCGACTGAATGCGTCGTATGGACGGCTAGTTGAGTAGCACGGGAAGGATTGATTTTAATCACTTTTCCATTCTCGGACGTATCCCTTTCGGCAGTTGTATCGTTTGAATTGACAGCGATGGAGGCAAAGATTTCAGGAGCTGTTTTATTGGACTCTACAGACAAAAGTTTGATCTTGGTTGGTGTTGCCAACAGTGGCGTAAACTGCTTCTGCTGAACTGGTTGGTGCGCCTTTATCACTCTTTTGATCGGTGCATGGACCTGCTGAGTGGCAGGGGCATTGCTCAGATTTTCAATTTCTATACCAACCTGCTTGGGCAAAAGGAGGATAACGGCTAAACAAGCTGCAACAACACTAGCGACACTCCACCACGGGAACATACGGATTTTTGGAGGCTGAACGGGTTTTCCTAGCGTTTCACCGGCGAACAACTGTTCGAAATCGGGTGCTTCAGCCGTATGATCGGCCAATTTGGAGGCAAGGGCAGAACGCAACGAATCACTTCCCAGGGTATCTTTCCCAAAGAGTGCGTCGAAATCGGGGGCCTGAACCTCAGCGTTCATCAGCTTTGACCGAATCTTGTCGTATGTATCGCGTTCCTGCATCTTATTTTTTCATTTGACCTTTGCCAGCATGTCTTGCAACATTTGTCTGGCTCGGGTGAGGTAAACTCTCGAAGAACTTTCCGTAATATTCATGGCTTCGGCGATTTCTCTGTGTGAGAAGCCTTCCACCACGAAAAGGTTGAAAGTGGTCCGATAGGTGTCGGGAAGTTTCTGAATGACCCGGATCAACTCATCCGCCTGCATCCGTTCCATAATCCCAATTTCATCGCTGGAGAGGGTATAGGCCTCTTCCACGTCTAAGTGATAACCTTCATCGTTCTGTTTCCGTAAAAATTCCAACGCAGTGTTGACCATGATCCGCCGAATCCAGCCTTCGAAAGAACCGCTGCCCTTGAAGCTTCCCAAATGTGTATAAACTTTGAGAAAGCCATCGTGCAACAAGTCTTTTGCCGTTTCTCTGTCTTTGCAATACCGTAGGCAAACAGCCATCATCTTGCCGGAATAGGTCTCGTAAAGCCTCTTTTGGGCCATACGATCACCCTGCAGGCAGTCCGATATGAGCTGTTGTTCCAGGTAATCAGATTCAGGCATAGTGCGTTAGTAAAATAATAGATGGATTTTTACGTCAGATGCTACAAAGTAACAAAAAAATAACAGGACATAAAAAAAAGCAGCCTGGAATCACTTCCCGACTGCCCGTGTTTTGACGTTTAGTAAAAAATAAACTAATACCTTTGAAAACGTCTCAACTCTACCTTGAAAATATTTTATTGTCTAAATCGTTCTTTATTGAGGACGTTGGCCACCCTGGCCACCACCACCTTGTCCACCCATGCGTGCAGCACGTTGAGCATCTCTTTCTTTAAGGTAAGCATCGTATTTGGTCTTTTGAGCATCGGTCATGACAGCTTTCACCTCAACGGCTTGTGCAGCACGTTGTTCTGTTGTAACTTTCATCATGGCGTCACGATCCATGGTAGCACCGGATGCTCTCATTTCAGCAAAGCGGATGGAATCTTTTGCAGCATACTTCAGATTGATCGCCAAAACCTTGGCAGTCTGGTCGGCGGTCAGTTCAACAGCTTTGGCAATTTGATCAGTTTCAGATTTTGCACGTTCGGAAGACGATCTCCGATTTCCTTGTCCCTGGGCCATGATAGAGGTGCTAAACACCAAAAGGGCGACAGCAGCGATAGTTTTGAATAATTTCATGTTTTTTAGAATTTTAATTGATGTTTCAAAATCAAAATATAGGTTTAGAATATTCAAAGCCAAAATGGTTTAATGTTTATCGGTAAAGGACGAATATTTTTTTAAAAGTGCATCAATAGCCCCCATTCAGAGTAGGCACCCTTAGTCTATGCCTTCTTTTTCCAGGATGCTGACGGGAACGAATTCCATATAATCCAGCATAAACTGCACATCACCACCAGAAGACCCCGTATTTTGAATGCGCAACGTATGTTTGCCTGGTTCGGGAAAAGTGAATGTGCCGACAATTTTACGCAAAGTTTTTATGCTTGTCCTTGCAGTTTTGGTGACATCATAATATAAGGGTATGGTGCACTTGTAACAGGAGGGACCCTTCATGTATCCTCTTGTACGAAGCAGGCTGTCGTTGGCAAAACCATAAGGATCATTGACTTTAGAACCTGGTAACTCCCACCCGATCAAAGAATCGTTAGCGAGGAGGGCAAAATTGATTGGAGGACCACAGGTGGCACTGTCTAAGTACATCTGACAAATTCCACGCCAGATAGTAGGTTGGTAACTGAAACGAACTTCGTATGTTCCGGCTGGTATTGGGAGTGTTGTGATTGTAAAATCATATTTTCCTTCGGCATATAATTCATCACCTTCATAATCTTCGTAGATGCCATTGGCATTGAGGTAGCTCATACGTGTTACTGAAGTAAAACTCATGTTGTCGCAATAGCCGGTAGGAATGATGTATCTGTGTGCTTTACCAACAACATTTTCACCATTCGGGTTATTTCCTCGCATGTTGTTGGTTGCAAACTCCTTGAAAAACGAGGCAACATCCATTCGAAGCCTGATCGACGATAAATATTCGTAGACTTTTCGTGAGAAAACCAGTGGTTTGTCAAGGCCAAATCCGAAACCATTGAAACCGAAAAGCGTTGTACCTGTAAAATGAACGGCAGCGTTCAGATCATTGGCATCGTAGCTATTCAGCAAATTGGTTTGTGCTGGCGTGCGTACTTTCTTGACCTGCATCAGTGAATTATTCAACAACGTGCCCTTGTATTCATCCAAGTCAAACGTCTTGATTTGATTTGGAATGTCGAAATCATTGATGAAACGACTGAGAAACAATTTGCTGTCCAGAATGTGGTAGGCGATGTAGCGGTTCAAGTAATTTTTTGGGTTTCTAGGGTCGGATATTCCATCACCGTCTGAATACATCCCTTGATAAGCTGTTGAATACCAATATTGTGCCAATAATTCCAAGTCGTTCAGGTTGTGAATACCGTTGGGGCACAATAGACAGACCTTATAGTTTGCCAATGTCGAGTCGCTTTCCATTAACAGAGTGAAGCCAAACGAGCGTTTTTGAGGGATTTCTTCCTGAATGTTGTAGGTTTTGACATTCCATGGGCAGTGACGGTAATCGTAGGCTGTGTCTTGTTTCGGCGTGTTGTTGATCAAATCGGCAAATCCAGTTTCCAATAATGCCTGATTGAATAAGGAGAAGCTTTTGTCTTTTGCAAGGCGTTCCAAAATATTCGGATTGAATGAGTTGACAAACGAAAGGCTGTCGATGTCCGAAAGCGCATGTCTGAAGTCGATATAACCGTTCTTCATAACGTAGAGGGTGTCTTGCGCCTGCAAGCTCGTTAAGTATCCTGCAAATAAGCAGAAGGTCAAGAGGTATGTCCGTTTCATGATTCGATTATTCTACAGGTTCGAAAAGGATGCAGTCGGTTCGGATTTCCCGGCTCAGGGTGGCCGATTCATTCGACTTAGCGGCGTTCTCAATTCTAAGTCTCAATGACCGGTTGTAGGTGCTATTTATTTGAGGATCCAAAAGATTCATGACAAAATTCTGTTGAACCAATACTTTAGTCATTTCCTTCGGGTTTGTGACTACATTCGACAAGATCGCTTTATCAGTAACAATTACTCCCGCCGTGTCTGGATAAGTCAGATAGAAATTTATTTTATAGGGTTGCAGTAAGGTGGTGTCTTCCGCATATGCAGGGACAAATTGGGCGAATATGTTGTATTTACCCGGACGTAGATTGGTTATGTCGTAGGTAGTATAGACCTTAACTATGGATGATGTTGTAAGCGGATAGCTATAACTGTAGGCGTTGTTGGAAACAGCGAATTCCGGATTGCCCGTCATTGTTCTTTTTGTGATTCGACTGTTAACCGAAGTACGATATATTGAATCCTCGGCTTCGACACAAACGCCCTTTTGAAGTGTCAGGGGTATGTTCAATTTACTGATGGAATAACAATTCCCGTTAGACAGTTTGGCTAGCAGCGTTGCATCACCGAAACAATCCGTCATGTTATTGATTTTGATTAATTGTGTGGTGTACATCGTATCTTGAAACTGAGGATTCATTTGATGTATAAAGAACAGATGTTTGATCATGTAAAGTTTGGCGTTGGTGTGTTGCTGTTCCAGAAGTTTTTGATTGGTGGTTGGGGGATAGAGGTTCATCAGGCTATCAAGCTTAGCATTCCAGATTCGATCATCTGGAATCAGAACCGTGTATCCAAATCCCTCCCATTTCAAATTGGCTCTCAGTGTATTCAATAAATCGTTGGACACAACGGAATCTTTGACAATTGGATCGTATATTTTCTTATTGTACGATAAAAGGAACGCTCGCATGGAATCGATACCACCTGCCGAATACAAGTATTCCCACAAATTGCTCCGATAGGGTGCATATCCGTTCAGGAGGTGGATGACGCTCGTCGCTACGTGAATGTTGGACTGAATAACTGGATTACCATCCAGCCGGATCTGACCGTCCACTTTGGAAAGTTCAATGTATTTTCTGCTTAACATTACGTAGTTTAACGGATAAATACGATTGGTATCAATGTCACTTGCATCATCATACAAATGATTTTCCACCAACTTCTTAACCAACTCCCCGTCACTTAAATCTACCCCTGCGAAGCTCGAATTGATTGGAGCCCAGATGGTTTTGTCGTTCAGTTTGTCCTTGTAACCGGTTTGCTCCAGCATGTCAGCAAAGATGCTGAGTTCGGGGTAGGAACGGATTTTCTGGTAAACGGCGTCCGATTCTTTCCAGTCCCAATATTCAGGAAGTTGGAACGTAATGCTGTCGATCTTATTCGCTTGTGAACGGTAGAGTATTTGCCCGTCCCGATATATGAAAAGACTGTCCTGGGCTACAACGAATAGTATGGAAATAAAAAGGAAACATCCGGTCAGGAGCATTCTTTTTAGGGACATTTCTCTAATGTTCATGGTACAATTGGTCGTAAAAAGATTACCCGTAAAAATACAAATTTTCACGGATAACCAATTTATTAAACCGAAATTAAGTATTCGGACAGAAAAAATTTACTGCTTTAGTCCGTCCAACAACATATGAAGGCTTGAGCACTTCGAGTGGTAAAAGAAGAGAAACTCTAACAGGAATTACGTACATTTGCTACCCAATGCATTCGACTGTTAATTTTCAATGAATCAGGAGATCAGATATACAGATGGTGAAATTCAATCTTTTGACGGCATATTCCGCCGTTACTATCAAGTATTGTCCTATTTTGCTCATTCATTGCTTAACGATAGAGCGTTATCGGAGGATGTAGTTCAAAGTGTTTTTGTTCGTGTTTTGAACGGAACCCTTTCATTTGAAAGCGATTTGCACGCAAGACAATACCTTTATAAAGCAGTGCGAAATGCTTGTCTAAATGAGCTCAAGAGCTTGAACGCCAAGTCTGACCTGCTGGAACGGTTCCATTCGGACTTAATGGAAGAAGATGATTTTGGACTAGAACCAGATATGTTCGGATTGGTAGTCAAAGCGGAAGTTTACCGAGAGATAATGGATGCAGTGGAAAGTCTTCCTGTTGAGTGCGGTAAAATATTCAAGCTGGCCTATCTTGAAAATTTAAACAATCAGGAAATTGCAGACCTCCTTACGTTAAGTATCAATACGGTCAAGGTACAGAAAAATAACGCCAAAAAACGCTTGAGACGAGTCCTTCGGGATTTGTATCCATTGGTCTTCCTTATTTCTTAGAAAAGGACCCGCACGGCTTCCAAAATTTGATTAAATGCAATGTTGGAGGTGCATTTGTCAAGAAAAGAACCTTTTTTCTAAAAAAAAGTTGTCGACCCATAATCCTTTTTGGTCCGACGATTGTATTACTATAAAACTGAAACCATGAGGATGACCAATCCATTTGTATGGTCCCGTCGGCTAATAGCTTATCGTAATGGGGAATTGTCGGATGAAGAGCGAAACGAAGTGGAAGCTGCATTTGAAGCATCTCCATTCTGGAAGTCTTTGTACGAGGAATTGGCCGATTCCAAAATAACCAGTCGCGAACTGCAAGTTCTAGCATCGTTCGATGTGGAAAAAGCATTACGTAAGGTAAAACGACCGGCACACAAGCTGCGCATGTTTTGGTTTACCGGAGCTGCTGCTATCCTTCTAGTCGGTTTTTTCGTTTCCATGTTGCTGACCGATAAGCCTGAACGGTTGGTTTATCAAATTGCTGATAAACAATCGGTTCATTCGGGAGTAACCCTTTCCTTAGCCAGTGGAGAAGTATTGGATTTGGATACATTGAAATCCTATTCTTCAGGTAGTGGCTTGCAAATAAGTAATTCTGAAAAGATGCTGACCGTTGCTGGTAAGCCGATCCAACAAGGAAGTAATGAAAATCCTGTCTACAATCGTTTGGCAGTACCTTACGGTATGACCTATTCCTTAGTTTTACCGGATGGTACGCAGGTATGGCTCAATGCTGGTTCAAATCTGGAGTTTCCATCGGCATTTGTGGGTTCGGAACGAATGGTGAAATTTTCGGGTGAAGCCTTTTTTGAGGTAACACACGATTCGGAACATCCTTTTATCGTTGAGAATAACGGGGTGCAGGTGCAGGTGCTTGGTACTGCTTTCAATATGAAAGCGTATGCCGATGAAGAAGTAACTTATACTACATTGGTAAACGGGAGTATTACCTTCAAAGACAATCTAGGTCGTATTTCACGAATTAGCCCAGGAGAGCAGGTTTCGTATAATCTAAGCAAACATTCTACAGAAATCAGAACGGTGCAGACTGAACAGTTTACAGCTTGGAAGGATGGTGTTTTTTGGTTTGAAGATGCGCCGTTGGAGGACATAATGCGCCGTGTTGGTCGTTGGTACGGACTAGATGTGGTTTTTGATCAGTCTTCCCTCAAAAAAGAGGTTTACAGCGGAAAAATGAAAATGTATAATACCGTAGAGGATGTTCTCCGAAAATTCAACAAGTCGGGAGGTCTGGTTTTTTCAAAAGATGGATGCACCATTCGCATTAAGCGAGTAGGCTCTAATTAATGGTTTAACAAATTATTTCGATATGCTTTGTAATCGTTTTTCAAATAGTTGTGTTCAAAAGGTATTCTTTATTGCAATATTATGGCTTTCTGTACAATCGTTACTGGCTCAGGATGTGCCTGTCACCCTTTCACTCCGGGATGTGACGGTCAGAGAGGCCTTTGTTCGGTTGGAAAAGCAGTCTGGCTACACCTTTCTGTATAAGCAGGAGGTGTTGCCAACTGCTAAGAAAGTGAGTGTGCAATCCAATGGAAATTCTTTGGAAAAGGTTCTGATTGAACTGCTCACACCACTGGGCCTTACATTCGAGTTGGATGACAAGGTCATTATTGTCAAGTTGCTGAAACAGGCCCCCAAGGATGCCAAGACTGAAAAAAAGGCTATTGTTACTGGTCGGGTCGTTAATTTAATGAACGAACCTTTGATCGGAGCCACCATTGTGGAAAAACATTCCGGGAAGCCTGGTGTTGCGACCGATTTGGACGGAAATTTTACACTAGCACTTTCCGATAAGCCCGAGCATGTACTGACAGCCACTTTTATCGGCATGAAACAGGCTGAAGTGACGGTAGACGGCCAGGAACCTGTTCTTATTCGGTTGAATCCATCGAATGTCCAGCTCAATGATATGGTGGTTGTCGGAGCATATGGTACGCTACAAAAACGCTCCGATCTTGTTGGTAGTGCGTTTCAGGTGAATGCGGAAAAAATCAAAAACCTGCCAACCGGAAGATTGGATAATCTGTTGGATGGGATGGTGCCTGGTATGCAGGTGACCTTTAATAGTGACTTGGCAAGTAATACACGGCCCCGGTACAATTTGAGGGTGCGTGGAGAAGGTTCATTGGAGGCGTCTTCGGAACCCCTTTGGGTGGTGGATGGGGTGCCAATCTATACAGGTGATAAAACCAATCTTGTGCCAGGGTTGAGTACCAGTATTGGCCCTCTTTCTTATATTAACGCGGAAGATATCGAAAGCATCACGGTGTTGAAAGATGCTACAAGTACTTCCATCTATGGAGCCAATGGCTCTAACGGGGTGATTTTAGTGACTACCAAATCTGGTTCCGGTAGAGGGAAACCCAAAATGACGTTGTCTTCCCGATTTGGTGTTGCAAAAATCAATAAAGGGACGCTTTTTAAGGTGCTCAATGCCGAAGAATATATGACATTGGCAAAAGAAGCTTGGACCAATGCCGGAAATAAAATGAATGCCTTTCCGTTTCAGGACAATACAATGAACTCTTATAGTACCACTGATACTGACTGGTCAGATGTTTATTACGGTACCGGTTCTACTTCGCAGGTTAATCTGTCACTCACGGGAGGAACGGATAAAGTGGGATATTACCTTTCAGGATCTTATTACAACAACAACTTAACGGTCAAAGGAAATGAGCAACAGCGTTATTCTCTGAGTTCTAATACCGATGTGCGTATAAACTCGAAGATTAGCTTAGGTGTTAATCTTTCGGTTTCATACAATGTAAATGACCTGTTCAATCCGGGTGATGATTATTATAATATTCTACCGATCTATTCACCCACTAATGAAGATGGAACCTTTCGATTGCACAATACATACTTGGAGGGAATCAATGATAATGGTAGCCTAAATTGGTCAACTGTTAAATTCTTTAATTCAGTAGCTGAACGGGAAGAAAATGAAAATTTTCAACGAACGCTTGCTGCCAATGCCAATTTCCTTCTGAAATACGATATACTATCGACATTGAAATTTACCAGTCAGTTTGGTGTAAATTATCAGGGCGCATTTGAAAATACCTATTCGGCAAGGTCTAATTGGTCAGGCATGTCTTTGGAGACAGCACCATCCGGGTACTCAACCCGATCCAATGCCAATTTCATGACGTGGACATCCATCAACCGATTGAATTACAATCAATCCATTAATAAGATTCATCAGATTCGAGGGATCTTAGGCTTGGAAGCTGTTTCGAACGAAAGTTACGGGGTCAGTGCAAATGGTTGGGACTTTGTAAACGATCATATTAAAGAGGTGTCGCTGGCTGGGGATGACAGTGGATCCAGTTTTGCCTATATAACACGTAAATTGTCTTTTTTTGGTGAGGGAAGTTATTCGTATGATAACCGATATTACCTTACTTTGAATACTCGAATAGATGGTAATTCAGACTTTGGTGCTGATGTTCGTTGGGCCAAGTTCGGATCTGCCGGAATCTCTTGGAATGTTCATAATGAGTCTTTTTTTAACAGTAACCTGATTCGGCTTTTGAAGCTGAAAATAACATACGGTACGAATGGAAATTCACGACTAGGCTCCGTTCAATCGACTGGAACATATACTTTCGACGATGATGCTTACATGGGTTATACCGGATCTACCATGTCCCTTAGCCCGAACCCGAAACTCAGTTGGGAAACCTCTCAGATACTGAATGGAGGCGTACGGATCAAATTATGGGATTGGTTGGATCTGGACTTGGAGGCTTATAATAAGAAAACCATCAATATGATCAGCAAATTGGACGTATCCCGTCTTACTGGTAGTAATCGAGTCTATCGAAATATGGGAGAAATGAGTAACCAGGGTTTTGATGGTTCATTGGATGTCACATTTATCGAAAATAAACGAATGCGTTGGAGTTCTGAATTCAATTTCTCACACAACAAGAATACATTATTGAAATTGTATAATGATATTGAAAAACCGATGGGGGTATACATTTGGAAAGAAGGATACGACGTTAATACACTATATTTGATTCGGTGGGCAGGAGTGGATCCAAGAGATGGTGCTCCACTTTGGCTGGATGCCAGTGGCAATCTGACACGAGTCTATAATATTAAAAACCGTGTTGAGTGGAAATCGTCTGCACCTGACCTAACAGGTGGTTGTAACCAAACACTTGATTATGGTCACTTTTCTTTAAATGTTTTACTTAGCTACCAGTTGGGCGGTTATGGTTTCAGTGATTTCGGACGTGGAGTATCTTCGGATGGTCTAAATTATATGGACGAAAACCAATCGGTCAATCAGTTGGATCGATGGCAAAAACCAGGAGACCTAGCGATGACTCCCAAAGTACTTTGGAATATTTCTACAAGTTCGGTCATGAATTCTACTCGATATGTATATCGTACTACGTATGCTCAGTTACGTAACCTAGCAATATCCTACAATTTGATGTTCGACCCTAAAAAGAATACTTCGGGTCTTTCGGGCCTTCGGCTTTCCCTCATTGGAGACAATTTGGGCTTATGGACCCCCTACGATCAAAAAAACAGAAACTCGTATCGGCAGAACCGAAGTGGATATCCAATGGAAACATCTGTTTCATTGGGCGTTGAATTTATTCTTAATTAAAATAGGAAATACGATATGATAAGCAAATACACCAAAAATAAAAAAGTCCTACTAGCATTGTGCATCAGTGGTGTTTTCTGTACTTCCTGTTCGGATTTTTTAGAGGTTCAACCCCCTGGTCAAACAACCATTCCTGTACTTTTTAGCGATATGGATGGTATGCGATCAGCAGTAATCGGAGCTTACGGAACCATGTTCGATTATTATTCAAGTGAATTCTACATGTATCCTGAAATCGCCGGAAACATGGTGTCACTTAAAGCGGGGGCAACAATTGAAAACATGCTGCATGAATACAATTTTATTTCTAACCCTGATGACGAAACATTGGCAACTGGTTATATCTGGAAAAAGATTTTCAGCGCTTTGACGAATGTGAATAACATCCTTGAATATCAACCCTCATTGATGGAGACTTTTCCGGAATATACAACAGAACTGACCAAAATCCGTGCACAGGCATTATTTTTAAGAGCACTTTGCCATTTTGATGTATGCCTAGTGTATGCACAGCCCTATTCATACACCTCGGATGCTACTCATTTGGGTGTTCCTGTATTAACGGTCACTCCGGGTGCGGACGACAATGTAGGGAGAAGTTCTGTGCAGGAAGTGTACACGCAGATTGTAAAGGATTTGAATGATTCACAGAAGGCTTTTGGAAACACGCAAATGACAGACGCTTGGCATGCATCCAAGACGGCTTCTCAAGCGTTATTGTGTCGAGTAAGTCTCTACATGGGTGACTGGGACGAGACCATTCGCATGGCTGACAGTGTTCTTCAGGTTGTTCCGTTAGCATATGGTCAAAACTATCTGGATATGTACAACAACAACGAAGCAGGAGATGAAGCCATCTTTCGTCTGAATGGATATCATAAGTCAAGTTGGTTTTATACAAATTTTTATGCTGCTTCGAGTATTAAGGCTGTTCCTGCTGATACCTTGTACAACTTGTTTGATCCGCAAGATCTCCGTTTGTCACTAATTGGGCAAGATGCCAATGGTGGCCGTTTCTCGCTAAAATATAGAAATAATTCATCTGTCTCAGACTTGGAAAAGCATTATGATCCTTTTGTTTTAAGAGCATCAGAAATGTACCTGAATAGAGCAGAAGCTTGGCTTAACAAGGGTGAGCTGGGAAATGCAACTGCCGATTTGAAAATACTGATCGCTAGAAATTTAAAAAAGGAAGTTTCGGAGATCTTTCTTCCTGAATCGAATGTTGACTCCCTGCAACTCATCTTGCGTCAGGAAAGAGCAAAAGAACTGTGTTTTGAAGGACATCAATTTTTTGATATTGTGCGATGGAAACAAGATCTGATTCGTTCGGCGGCCTCCACTTCCGTTGTGAAGTTTTTGGCTTATCCAAACGATCGATTTGTATTACCCATCCCTCAGACAGAACTTGAAGCCAATCACAATATGGTCGGAAACCCAACTGTAAACTATTGAACAATAACTAAATGAAAAATATTAAATTGTTGTTTCCCTTGGTGTTGTTGCTTGTCTCTTGCGGTATTGAAGAGCAGAAACCTTATCAGACCCCATTTGTGCATATTATGTTTCAAGAAGCATCAGAGAGCACGATTTCATCCCTTGCCAATGTTTCTAAGGACTATATGGTTTATTTAAGCTCTGCTCCCCTTAGTCGTAACCTCGAAGTCTATTATGAAATTCAGGTTGGCGATGGCCTTCAAGAAGGACGAGACTTTGAGCGGATAACTGTTAGTGATACCCTTGTTTTCCTGACTGGTATTTATGACATGCCCATCCGAATAAAATGGTTGATTCATCCACTTGATTTAACGAAGAATAATACGTTAAAGATCATTTTAAAGGGCAATAATCTTGGAATTAATCTGGGGCTTCCCGGCCCAGATCATAATCAAAGTGTATTTACCATAACTAAAACTCAATGATGGGCATATTTAGACGTATCGTATTACTTTGTTTCATTGCTTGTTTCCCAATATTGGCTTCTGCAAGTAAACTAAAGCAAGATCCCAAACTGGTAACTGGTGTTTTAGCCAATGGTTTGACCTATTCCATTTATCCGAACGATTTCCCAAAGGGGGAAGCCGTTTTTCGTCTATTTATCAAATCAGGTTCCGTTTTTGAGGAAGAAAACCAGCGGGGATTGGCCCATTTTCTGGAGCACATGGCGTTCAACGGTACTCGAACCTTTCCTGGGTCATCCCTTATCAAGTACCTGGAATCCAAGGGTGGGAAATTCGGCCAAGATCTGAATGCACATACTTCGTTTAATGAAACAGTTTACAAGTTGCAGTTACCGACCAAAGACCCCTTTTTTGTGGATACCGTATTGACCATTTTGGCCGATTGGGCGGATGGACTCTTATTGGATAGCACAGAAATCGAACAGGAACGTGGAGTTATTTATTCTGAATGGTTATCCAAAGCTGGTCCTGAAAAGGAAGCGCAGGAAGCCTTTTTGGTTGACTTGCTGAACGGTTCTCGATATGCCGATCGCATGGTCATTGGAGACACTTCTGTGATTCTTCATGCATCGCCGGAGAGAATTCGCGAGTTCTACCGAAATTGGTACCATCCGACTCGCATGATGGTCGCAATAGCGGGTGATGTTGATGTACACAGGACTCAAAAAATCATTCGAAAACTGTTTGGCGCGATCAAACGTCCCAATGCACCGAAAACGGGATGGCCAACGATTTTGCCCTTTGCAACTGTAAAAGCCCAAGTGTTCATACAAGAGTCACTGCCCAAAATAGAGTTTAATCAAATGCAGTTATTGCCATTATTGCCTTCGGTGAACAGTACGACAAGCTATGATGCCTATTTGCAACAAGTGATGCTTAATCGGTTGATGAGTGCCAGATTTTCAACGCTGTCATTCGAAAATCCACCCTACAAATCGGGAGGTGTGAGCATTTCTGGATTTCTAAATACAAAAAATATTTTGTTTGCATCGACCGAATTAATCAAGAATAAAGTGGACTCAGGTATTCAAGCTTTCACGAAAGATGTCGAACAAATATTCAAATACGGTTTTATTCCCCTCGAAATTAATAAGCAAAAAAAGAGTTATTTGGCAGCTTTGAAGCGAACCATGCTTTCAAAAAATCCTGTGGCATCATCCTCAATCATGGATGAACAATATGCAACATTTTTCAGAGGTGATTACAAGGTTACCCCCGAAGTAGAGTATAAGCTGGCACTGAAGGCTATGGATCTGATCGATTCGTTGTCGCTTGTTACTTATTTGCATAGTATTGTTGACCCCAAGAGGACCCATTATTTTCTAACTGGTTTTGGTAATAAGACCGATTTCCCAGATGAAGAAGGGTTGATTTCCTTGGTTGAAAAGGCCAGTGATGAAGACATAAAGCCGTTTACAAGGGCTTTTGATGTGCCAGAAAGTCTTTTGGAAGAAGAACCTGTACAAGGTTCGATCGTCAAACGGGAAGAAATCCCGGATATTCAGGCTGTTAAACTTGATCTATCGAATGGAGCCACCGTTATCTTCAAGCGTTCCGTTACAAAAAGGAGTCAATTGATCCTTTCAGGTTTTCGTCAAGGTGGCCAGTATTCGCTTGATTCAGCAGATTTCGTAAGCAGTCTTTTTACGGATAATACGATTGGTATGAGTGGTGCAGGGCAATTTACCAGAGAGTCTTTAAGTCAGTACCTTTCCGGAAACTCAGCTTCTGTCCGTTTTCTGATTGATCTTACCCGATCTGGTATTTTTGGATCCTGCAATTTAACGGACAAGGAATCGATGTTTCGTTTGCTTTATCTAAAGTGGATGCAACCCAAAGCAGATACAGCCATATATCAATTGCTTCGTTCCAAGTCTATTGAAAATTTTCGGACGGCGAACCGTACACCTTCCATGATGTTTAATCGTGAGTTGGGTTATATCTTACAAGGAAAGAACTACGTAAACAGGGAACTGTCTGACACTTTAATTGAAAAGGAACTTCATTTCGGACGACTATTGCCGATTTTTCAGCGCATGTATGGAAGTGCCGACGGTTTCACCTTCATTCTAACTGCCGATTGTGAAGTGGAAGAGTTGATTCCATTTATTGAACGCTATATCGGTGCATTACCCTCAACCAAGGTTGATAACAAATACATTCACCAAGGATCAATTACTCCGGAAGAACCGCAACTGATTGAACGACATACGGATGACAATCCACGTGCCACTGTTTCGCTAATATTTCAAAAGGATTCCATTGGTTCGGAATTCCAACTTTCTGATTTGAAAGGCGAGATCCTAAAAAATGTTCTTCGTCGCAAATTTCTGAGTGTGTTGCGCGAGCAAATGGGCATGGTCTATAGTGTTGGTGTGTCGGTGGGAGCTACGCGTCATCCCTCGGAACTTAGCCGCATTACCATTTCGTTTTCTTGTTTACCGGAAAATGCAAAAGTGCTGATCGATACGACTCTTGCATTGATCCATCAACTTGCTGATCATCCTGAACTTGTTGAAAATGAACTGACCGATGTTAAGACCAACCTGGTTAAAGAAATGCAGATGAACATTCAAAAAGATACGTTCTGGAGCGGTTACATTCGAAATAACCTGTTTAATGATGATTTGGACTGGACATTCATCAACCGTTACCCTGATATAGTTGCATCGATGACAATCAATGTATTAACAACGGAAATCAATCAGAGAGTGCTTGGCGCGACTCTAATAAAAGCGGTGCTTTTTCCCAAAGAAAAATAGAAGAACCTGAATTATAAACCCCCTAATCAATCTTAATTATGAAAAGAATTTTTAAAAACATGTTTCTGCTGGCAGCACTTGCCGGTATTGCGTATTCTTGTGATCCTGCCGAAACCGAATTGGCTTCTGGTGAGGCCAAAATGGTCAGTTTTGGATTTTATGCTGCAGATAACCAAGGAGTACTTTTTGATGACTATGTCGTCGTTGACTCCTCTGCTACCAGTTTCACCATTAATTTACCGCAAGAAGTAAGTCCTTCTTCACTTGTTGCTCGTTTTGTAACGACCGAAAACGATTCCGTTACTGTAAGTGGCGTCGGTCAGGTCAGTGGTTTAACCGTCAATAATTTCTCGGCTCCTGTCGATTACATTGTTACGGATGGTAAGAACAATACGCGTTATACTGTTACTGTTGGTAAGGCATCGGCATATACGTGGTCAAAAATAAACACTTTCTCAGCAGATTCAGCTGTTGGTATTGCATTGAAGGTTAATCAAATAAATGGAATGCCGTACATTCTATACAAACAAGATAGAATCAATACTGCCGATGAAAAGGCTGCAATGATTCGTCTAGACGGCAATACTTGGGAATATGTTGGTGATCAGAACGGTTTGTCTACAGGGCGTATTGATTCCTATATGGATTTCACGTTCGATTCCAATGGTAATCCTTATGTTGTTTATCCTGACTATGTTGCCACTCTATCGAAGGCTGCTACTGTTCGTTATTTTAACGGTAGCGAGTGGGCTAATGTAGGAAGCCAAGGATTTACTGCTGCTGCCATAACCTATTCTGCCATTGCATTTGCACCCGATAATAAACTAATGTCTTTCAATATGCTGAATGTTGCCGGAGGCGGCTTAGCAAAGCGTGAAATGGATGTTTCCTCTTTTGACGGCAGTGCTTGGACAACCAGCACCACCATCACCGGTAGAACCTCCGATCAGATTTCATACAATCCCATTGCCAAATTGGTGAATGGAACACTTTACGTAGGTATATATAATGCAAACACCCCCTCTACATTCTCTGTTTATACCTACAAAGATGGTGTTTGGACAGTTATAGTAGATAAAATGCTGGAAGAAGGCGCAACTGGTTACAATTTATACGATTTCGATATGGATGTTGACAAAGACGGCAATATTTACATAGCTGTGGCAGACAATGCTACGGATGGAGCCACCTACAAACCTAGGGTTAAAAAATACACTGCCCAGACACAAACATGGAGCACCATCGGTGATGTCATTAATGTGAGTCTTAGTTCAACCCGTAAATTTGATTTGGCTTTGTCACCCTATGGTGTACCTTTCTTAATGTACCGGAACGCAGCTCAGTATCCTACCATTGTATCACTCGATACTGAAACCCAACAATGGACGGCTGAAACCGTACTCGAACAGACTGTTGCTGATGATGTTTGGATTGACTTTGCTCCCAATGGTAAAGCGTATGCATCGTTCACTAACGGTACGGGGTACATAAATACATTCTTGTATTCATCCCCTTCGGCAAATTGATGCCTCGCGCATTACAATGACTCAACGAAAAAAGCCTGGTGACAGGCTTTTTTCTTATCCGAATTGTTTGTAATTTTATACAAATCGATCGTATTGAAAATGAAAAAAAATAAATTTCTCTTGATAACCGGATTTCTTATAATCTGTCATTACTGCTTGGCCTTAACCGTCTCAGGATTTGTATATGTAGATAAAAATAAAAATGGATATAAGGATGCCCAAGAAAAGGGGTTGAGCAAAATCCCGGTTTCAAATGGTGTGCAGGTAGTGTTGACCGATGCCAAAGGTTACTTTAGTCTGAGCGTAGAGGTCGGTGGCACTGTTTTCCCAATCCCTCCCTCGAACTATCAGTTGCAAGGAAAAGAACCAAAACTACCAAATACAGCTTTTTATCTTGTTGAGAAACAAACTTTGGAGACCAATGCCCATGATTTTGCCTTGATCCCCTTCAAGCCCTCAGCATCTTTCCGAATTGCTGTTGTTGGTGATATTCAAGTGGATGACGAACAGGAAGTTTCCTATACGAACCGGACATTTATGACAGAACGTCTCGAGCGAAAGGACGACGACTTTCAACTGGTTTTAGGTGATCTTGTCAACGAAAAGCCCGAGTTGACTCCTGTTGTTCAGCAGATGCTTATGCAATTGCCAGTTCCCTCCAGAACGGTTTACGGCAACCATGACCGGATTCTCAAAGACAGTGTATCCCAAGATTCCTGGTACCAGAAATATTTTGGTTCTTCCACTTATGCGTTTAATTACGGCAATGTGCACTTTTTGGTTTTCAATAATGTTCTCCCAAAAGGCAAAAAAGGCTACGAAGGTGCATTGACAGCTCAACAGCTTCAGTTTGCCGCAAAAGATCTGCAATACGTACCTTCGAATCATCAGGTGGTCGTTGCCATGCATATACCTCTTATAAATACCGATGGTCGGGACTCGTTGCTTCGATTGCTTGAACCCTATTCCGACGTTCTGTTCCTCTCCGGACACATGCATGCAACCGGTAGAATATTTCATAAGAATGCTCAGGGGAAAGTGTATCAGGAACTGGTGGCCGGAGCTGTCTGTGGTAGTTGGTGGACCGGTGAGCGAGACGACTTTGGGAACCCCTCCGGTTTAATGCAGTGCGGAAGTCCCAGAAACTATTATCTGATAGATTTCAAACAAAAGGATTACAGCCTGAAGTTTAAGGCTATCGGATTGGATGAGAATCGTCAAATGGGCATATGGATTCAAGGCCAGGACAGTATTGATAAGCAAGTTCCTGCATTGAACGCATTGCCTAAGGGGACAGTTTTAGCCAATGTTTATGCTGGCTCAGATAGTACAGTCGTGACCTTGCAGGTGGATGATCGACCACCACTTCGGATGGATCAAATAAAAGCAGTCGATCCTGTCGTATCAAGGGTCATCACACTTGGTAAAGCGGATGTTTACCCGACTGCTGGTAGTAAAAGAGCCGCCTTGCGCAGTACTCCTTCTCCGCATGTATGGACGATTTGTCTACCGGAAAACCTGACCCAAGGTATCCATACATTACGGATTCAAGCCAAAGATCGCTTCGGGTATGAAGCTGTTCAATCCGTCAGTTTTAGTATTCGGTAGTAAGGCCTATCTTTTCAAATCTTCCAATAAGAGATTCACACCTTCTTTAATGCTGGACGTATTGCTGAGGCATTCCACGAAACGGCTTCCGATGATGGCACCGGATGCGTTGTTAAAGGCGGCGTCCAGGGTGGCTTTGTTGGAGATGCCGAAACCGATGAGGCGGGGGTTCTTCAGGCCCATCGAGTTGATGCGACGGAAGTAGGCTTGCTTGCTGTCATTGAAGCTGGATTGCGCACCGGTGGTGGAGGCGGAGGACACCATATAGATGAAGCTGCTCGTATGTTCGTCGATGGCGCGGATGCGTTCGTCCGAAGTGTCGGGAGTGATGAGCAATACCATGGCTAAACCGTAGCGGTCCATCATGGGCTTGTATTCCTCCAGATAGTCTTTCATGGGCAAGTCGGGCAGGATGACACCGTCCACACCGGCTTTTTGACAATCGCGACAGAAAGCCTCCAGACCGTATTGCATCACGACATTGAGGTAACCCATCAACAAAACGGGCATGGTGATTTCAGAACGCATGTTTTCGAGTTGGCTGAAAATCTTTTTCAGGGTCATGCCGTTTTTGAGGGCGGCATTGCCACTGGCCTGAATGACAGGGCCGTCCGCCATGGGGTCGGAGAAGGGAATACCCACTTCGACCATATTGACACCTTGTGACTGAAGCTCGCGCATGATGGGCAGCGTGTCTTCCAGGTTGGGGTAGCCGGCTGTGAAGTAGATGGAAAGTATGTCTTTTGGCTTCTCCGAGAAGAGCTGATTGATACGATTCTGCATGTTATTCAAATGCTTGGATGAAGGTTTTTAAAAGTTCGGCGTCTTTGTGAGCAGGGCGGGTTTCGAATTTGCTGTTCACGTCGATGCCAATAAGTTTGGCATGGCTGAACGCTTTAATCCGCTCCACATCGTCGGGCCCGACACCACCGCTCAGGAAAAACGGCGTTTCACCTTGATAGTTTTCCAGAATGTCCCAGTTGAATTGTTTGCCGGAGCCACCTGGTAGGTTACTTTTGGTATCGAATAGGTAGAAATCGCAGGTGCCTTCGTACTCATTGGTGGCTTCCAGATCGGATGCCTTATCTACGGAAAAAGCCTTCATCACATGCAGCCCCATGTCTTTTAGTTCTGCACAGGTTTGCGGTGTTTCGCGACCGTGAAGCTGAATGTGGGTGAAACCGTATTTATCACGGATGTGCAGCACATAGGCCACAGATGGATTTACAAAGACTGCCACCGGTTCGATACCTTGGGTTTTGAGCCGTTGTGCCACGTAAAAAACCATCATCTCGACAAAGCGGGAAGATTTGAAATAGAAGATGAAACCCATATAGTCAGGGTTCAGAGCGGCTACCTCCGAGATGTTGCTCGGTTCGCGCATGCCGCAGACTTTCAGTTTTAAGTTGCCGTTGATCATTTCAATGAGGTAATAAATGCTGACAATGCCGCACCCGGATCGTCGTGTTTCATAAAGTTTTCGCCCATGAGGAAACCTTTGTAACCGGCTTCCCTCAATTTTTTAACCGTGTCGGGATCGCTCAGGCCGCTTTCCGAAATCCGTACGAATTCTGTAGGAATCTTGTCGGCCAGGTCGAACGAAACCTGCACATCGGTCACAAAGGTACTCAGATTTCGGTTGTTTACACCGACCAAATCTGTGAAACGACTGATGTAGTCGAGTTCGGCTTCGTTGTGGATTTCCAAAAGAACTTCCATGCCCAGTTCGTGAGCCAATTCGCCCAAATCGTAGGCTACGTCCAAGGATAGGGCAGAGGCAATGAGCAGGATGACATCGGCGCCCAGCACTTTGGCTTCGTAGAGCTGATAAGGATCGATCATGAAGTCTTTACGGAGCATCGGGCAGACCAAAACGACACGGGCCGCCTTGAAATCACCAATGGTGCCACCGAAATACGGAAAATCGGTCAGTACCGAAACGCCAGCGCAACCCCCTGCCTGATAGGCACTCACCACTGGAACGACTTCAGCGTTGGGATGAATATAGCCTTTGGAGGGCGATTTTCGTTTGAATTCGGAAATGATGCCGGTTTGCGAAGCCTCAAGTGCCTGTTTGAGTGAACGTCCTTTCGGCATTCCCATTGCCAGACTTTTCAGGTGATCGAGCGGAACTGCTTGCCTGCGTGCTTCCACTTCCAGACGTTTGTCGGCCACGATGGTATCGAGAATGGTCATTTTTTATCAAGCGTTTAATTCAATGAATTTACGGAAACTTTTCTGAGCGTTGCCGCTTTCCAGCGATTCTCGGGCAATGGCAACCGCATCAGAAAAACTCAGGGTCGGGTCGATGACTTGAATGGCGACAGCGGAATTCGCCAAAACTACATTTTTTTGAGCGTCTGTGCAAGTGTTGCTCAGCACGTTATCAAAAAGTTCAGAGGCTTTTTCGACCGTATCGCCACCAAAAAGTTCTTCTGGTTTTACGGTAAGGAAGCCCAAATCGGCGGGTTTCACGACTTCCTCACCCGTATTGCGGACTATTTTCATGTCGCCGGTCAGGGAGAGTTCGTCGTAACCGTCCAAACTGTGAATGATGGCAAAATCGACACCGGTTTGCTGGTAGGTGTATTCGTACAGGCGGGCCATCTTGAGGTTGTACACTCCCAAGCATTGGCGACGTGGTTTCACTGGGCTGACTAGCGGCCCCATCAGGTTAAAAAATGTACGGACACCCAGAGCCTTGCGGATAGGAGCCACTGTTTTCAGCGCAGCATTGAACAGCGGCGCGTGCAGGTAAGCCATATTACTTTCCTCGATGGAACGCTTCAGCTTGTCCACATCGGTGGTGAACTTCACCCCATGTTGCTCCATGGCATTGGAAGAACCCGAAACTGAAGTCGCCCCGTAGTTCCCATGTTTGGCCACTTTGTAACCGGCGCCTGCCAGCACGACGCAACTGATGGTGGATATATTAAAGGTATTCTTGGCATCGCCCCCCGTTCCCACAATGTCGATGGGGTCGTAGTCGGAAAGGTCTACGCGGTGGCACATGTCCAGCAACGCTTTCTGAAAGCCGGCCAGTTCGTCTACGGTGATGCTGCGCATGAGGAAAACGCTCATGAATGCAGCGATTTGGTGTTCGTTGTACTTGCCCGAACCGATGTTTAGCATGATTTCAGCGGCTTCTTCGGAAGAAAGGAACTTGTGTTCGAACAGATGGTTGAGTATTTGTTTCATACGTTGATCCAGTTTTTAAGAATGTCTTTACCAAAGGGAGTCAGCACGGATTCGGGGTGAAATTGAACTCCGTGGATGTTGAATTGTTTGTGTTGCATGGCCATGATCTGGCCTTCATCGTCCACCGCGGTAACGTCGATGCAGTCGGGCAGGTTCTCCGGACTGACGGCCCAAGAGTGGTAGCGGCCTACGTCAAAGCGTTCGGGAAGACCTGCGAACAAAGGATCATTGCCAATCACTTTGATGCTTTCGGAAAGTCCGTGATGCACGTCGGTTAGGTTGAAAAGCGTGGCGCCGAAAACTTCGCAGATGGCTTGATGGCCGAGGCAGACGCCCAGGATGCTTTTGGTTGGAGCATACATGCGGATTAAATCCAGTAGAAGACCTGCTTCGGAAGGAATGCCAGGGCCTGGTGAAAGCACGATTTTGTCGTATTGAACGGCATCTTCCAGCTTCAATTTGTCGTTCCGCACCACGTCAATAGTGGCATCGCTGATCTCACGTAGGGCGTGCACCAGGTTGTACGTGAACGAATCGTAGTTGTCGAATACTAATATTTTCATCGTCTTAGTTTTTTAAGCGGACAGCCATATCCAGCGCCGATTTGAGGGCGGCCAGTTTGTTTTTCACTTCTTCCAATTCGTTTTCTTCCACCGATCTGGCCACGATGCCGGCTCCAGCCTGATAATATAAGGTGTTGTTCTTGCTCAGGAAGGAGCGGATGGTGATGGCTTGGTTGAAGTCACCGTTCAAGCCAATGTAACCGATGCAGCCTCCGTAAAAACCACGGGCATGCAATTCAATATCGTCGATGAGTTCCATCGCGCGGACTTTCGGAGCGCCTGAAAGCGTTCCAGCGGGGAAGGTGTCTGCGAACAGCTTGATCACGTTGGTGTTGGGTTCCAGTTCACCGCTGACGCGGGAAACCATGTGCAATACATGAGAGTAATACTGGATTTCCTTGAAAATTTCCAGCTTTACGTTTTTGGAGTTGCGGCTCAGATCGTTGCGGGCAAGGTCCACCAGCATCACATGTTCGGCGTTTTCCTTGGGGTCGCGGCGAAGTTCTTCGGCCAGCAACAGGTCCTTTTCGTCGTTACCCGTGCGGCGAAAGGTGCCGGCGATGGGGTCGATGTAGGCTTTGTTTTTCTTCACCACCAAATGCGCTTCGGGCGAGGATCCGAAAATGCGGAAGGAACCGAAATCGAAGTAGAACAGGTAGGGGCTGGGGTTGATGGAACGCAGCGCGCGGTACGCTTTAAAGTCATCACCGGCATATTTCTGTGTGTACCGACGCGATAGTACAATTTGGAATGTGTCGCCACGGTAGCAATGTTTCTTGCCTTTGGTCACCATGTCCATATACGCCTGATCGGAGATGATGGCCTTTTCGTCGCCTTCCAGCATGAAGTTGTAGGAAGCAAAGTTGCGGTTATCCAGCAGTGCGAGTACCGTTTCCATATCGGTTTCCTCCCCTTCGAACAAATTTTCCACGATGGTGAGTTCGTTCTTATGGTGGTTGATACCGATGATGTATTTATATAGAATGTATTGGATATCAGGTACTTCTGAACCGTCGTTTACCATTTTCTCGATCTTGACGTCCTCAAAATACTTTACGGCATCGTAGGCAGTGAAACCGAACAGGCCGTTGAATCCCAGCGTGTTGTTGTCTTCAATGACGGGAAACGACTGAATGAAGGCTTGAAAGCGTTCGGGCACATCTACTTCTGGCGTTACCGTGGTTTCAACCTTGCTGCCGTCCGGATAGGTTTCAGCTATAACGCCTTTTTCGAGTTTGAACTGGGCCACTGGCTGAAAACCGATGAAGGAAAAGCTGTTTTCTCCTCCGTGATAGTCGGAGCTTTCCAATAGGGCGGAATGTGGAAATACATCCCTGATTTTTAAGTAAATGCCTACCGGAGTCTGTAGGTCGGCCAGCAGTTTGCAGGAAAGGGTGCGGATGGAATGTTTCATAGCGCTATTTGTTAAAATGTTTGACGTAGGTATCCATGTCTTTGTCTCCGCGGCCGGAAAGGTTGATGACGATCACATCGGTGGGCTTGAAGGTCATCATGGGTAGGGCAGCGAGGGCATGGGCGCTTTCCAGCGCGGGGATGATGCCTTCGATGGCGGTGAGTTCGAAGGCGGCTTTGAGTGCCTGGTCGTCGGTAGCGGCCAGTACTTTTATGCGACCTTCCTTGGCCAGATGGGCATGGATGGGGCCGACGCCTGGATAATCGAGACCTGCGGATATGGAATAAGGTTCGATGATCTGGCCGTCTTCGGTCTGCATGATGAGGGACTTGCAGCCGTGCAAGATACCAAGGCGTCCGAGCAATATAGATGCTGCGGTTTCAGGCGTGTCGATGCCAAGACCGGCGGCTTCGACGGCTACTAGTTTGGTGCGTTCCTCGTCCAAGAAATGATAGAATGCTCCTGCGGCATTGCTGCCACCACCGATGCAGGCGATGACGTAATCGGGGTAGTCGCGGCCTTCGTGTTCCTGCAGCTGAGCCTTCATTTCCTTGCTGATGACGGATTGAAAACGGGCGACCATATCGGGATAGGGATGAGGCCCGACGGTACTGCCTATTATGTAATGTGTATCCTCGGGATTGCAGCACCAGTCGCGAATGGCTTCGTTGGTGGCGTCTTTCAGGGTCATATTGCCTGAAGTGACGGGTACTACAGTCGCTCCCAGCATCTCCATCTTTTGGACATTCAGGTGCTGGCGTTCCACATCGGTTTTGCCCATGTAAACGACGCACTTCATGTTCATCAGGGCGCAGACCGTTGCTGTGGCTACGCCGTGCTGACCGGCACCGGTTTCAGCAATGATGCGGGTTTTACCAAGTCGTCGAGCCAGCAAAATCTGACCGACGGTGTTGTTGATTTTGTGCGCACCAGTGTGATTGAGGTCCTCTCGTTTCAGATAGACCTTGCAGCCGTATTTCTCAGAAAGCCTCTTGGCCAGATACAAAGGAGTCGGCCTGCCTACATAGTCTTTGAGCAGGGCGTCCACATCGGCCTGGAAGCTGGGGTCACTCATGATCTGAAGGTACTGTTCCTTCAGGTTCTTCACGTTATTGTAAAGAATTTCTGGGATGTATGCTCCTCCAAATTCTCCGTAAAATCCGTTTTCGTTGACTTGATACATATATGTTTTGTTTGAAATTTTGTAAAAAAAAGGCCTGCTGTGAGTTCAGCAGGCCTTTCGTATCTATTTTTTAAATGTGCACGGGCTCTTTACCTCACCAATTTTGTTGAAGTTTACCAAGCCACCACCAATTATTGCACATCATTGTGTTCATGTCAATTATGAATATGTCGCAAAAGTAGGAATTTTTTTTAATTGTGCAAAAAAAATCATGTACAGAAATTTTGTTTTTATGTTCCATGAGTGTATATTTACAAATTCAATCATGTTTATTAACCCTAATCTAAGATAGTATGAGAAAACATTCGAGTTTTTTAGTTGGTGCGCTTTTTACAGGTCTTGTAATGACGTCTTGTGGTGATAAGACCCAAGAAGTTGAATTTGCGAACCTGACTGTTGAGCAAAACAAGGCAAAATTGCAGGATGATGGTTTGGCTACCATGCAGAAATTGGATGGTATGACCGATATGGCCTCCGTCTATGCCCTGCAGGATTTTATCAATTTGTCGAATACGGCATCCATCGCTAGTGATAATGTTCTTAATGTCGTTTCAAAACTGATTGCCCCTGTAGCCAATCTGGATAAGAATGTACGCGGATTGACCAATCTCCGCTCCACGGAAGCAAGTATCGACACCATTTCAACCATTTTTGATGAAGTTGGTGGTGTTTACACCTATCAACGTGCTACCAACGAATTCACTCGGGTAGCCAATTCAACCGAAATCACGTTCCTTTATCCCATTGGAACCAGTTTGACAAACAATGGTAAACTGACAGTCAATAATTTGACAGTTAAGTCTTTATCGAAGGAAGACATGCCTTCTGAATTACCTAAGACCCTCAAAGTTGAGCTGTTTAAGAACAACGCCTCCATTTTTAGTTTCGATTGGCTTGCTGCTTATGACGCCGATGGTGTACCAACTTCCTGGTCCACGGAGTTTACTTTTGTGGAAGGTTATAAATTCACTCAATCCATGTCGAATACGGAAGCAAAAATCTCTTGGGCATTTGCTTACACACTTGATAATGCAAATATTCTGAGTGCGGAATTCAGTTCAAATGGTAATTACTCCTACGATGTTTTGTCAAATCCGGAGTCATTGTCAAGTGACGAATTGGCAGCGAAGGTGATCGAAGATGCCAATGCATTTGTTCAATTAGGCAATATTAAAGTGACTGGTGTTGTGGATTTCGCCAACTTGAAGAAAGCCTCGGACAAAGCTTTTTCTGGTGAAGAAACTGATTATAAAACGATGGTCGACAAACAAACTGAATTGTTTAATACCTATATAAAATTGGTGGTGCTGTATGCAGAAGAAGGGACCGCTATTGCAAAGTCCAATTTCTATACGTTGGAACAAACCGATGATTATGGCGATTACACGAATTATAGTACCAATCTCCAGTTCGAATTCAAAGATGGTTCCTTTATGGACCAATCCTTTTTTGACGAAGGTTTTGACGACTTGATAGTCGCCTATCAGAATATGGTTACAGACTTTCAAACCAATTATGCTCAATAATTGAAACGTATTCGTTTTTAAATGTATTTCCGGCCGAAAGGCTGAACGGGTTCCAGGATAAACCTACCGCTCAGACTTTCGGCCGGATTCGTATTCTGGCTTTTGAACGTGGTATGAACCGAATTTTCCTGATAGTTGTTTTCCTTGGGGCATCTTTCCATTTATGGGGGATGGTTGGTGATAGCCTTGCTGTCCGTGACACGCTTCACAGAGAGCTTAAGGAAGTACGGGTGGAGGACGAAAGTCAACTTCGATTTCGATCCACGTTTGCCGGCAGTGATTTGTTGAAAGCAAAAGACATTCGGAGTATTCCTTCTTTTCTCGGTGAAAAAGATGTTTTGAGGGCGCTCCGCTTATTGCCCGGTATTCAATCTGTTAGTGAAGGGAATAGTGGAGTATATGTACGGGGTGGCTCAGCAGGTCATAACCTGTTTCTGCTGGATGAAATGGAAATTCTGAATCCAAACCACTTGATGGGCCTTTTTTCGGTGTTCAATCCCTTATCGGTGGGGAGTTTGGAAGTGTACAAAGGCAATGCTCCTGTACAATTGCAAGGGCGTCTCGCCTCTACGGTATTAGTCAATTCAGCGGAACCGGACGAAAAAAACAGTGGGCTGGAGTTTAACCTTGGCACGATAAGCAGTACGCTGTCCTTGATTCGAAAGAGCAAGGACGGACGTTTGTCCCTTGTTGTCGGTTACAGGCGCAGTTACTTAGAGGCACTGGGCATGTTGGCGTCTCCTTTTTTGAAAGATGAGAACAATTATTTCCGCAACAATCAGTATTTCTTCGAGGATTTTAATGGAAAAATTGGCTATCACTTGAATGCGAAAACGAATCTTTCACTTTCATGGTATACTGGTCAGGACAATTTTCATTTTCGGGATGAAGTGCTGCAATACAATGCTACTACCGATTGGGGAAATCAGAGCATTTTGCTCAAACTTGACCGAACCCTAGGTGCGCAGCAGACTTTCCATTCATCAATCGGTTACACGAATACGCATTCTGGCCTTTCGGGTCAAATGTTGGAAAACAGTCTGAACTTTTCAAGCTACATCGAACAATATCAATGGAAAAACCGCCTGGAAATACGTCGAGAGAACCATTTGATCCAATCCGGTGTGGAGTTGTTTCTGCAAGAGTCCACGCCAGTGAAAATGTCCATGAGTTACCGTTCCGACACGGCCCTGCAGCATCACCGATTTTCCAATGCGGGTTTGGTAGTTTTTCTGGGCGACCATTTCAAGAGTCCCTCTGGGAAAACGCTCTGGTATGGTGGATTGCGGGCTACGGCCAATGCTTCTCTCGGCCCTTATTCCTACGGAACAACGATAGTGGCATCGGATAAGATTGCTAAGATATGGTGGAACGTTTCTCCTGTTTTGTCTGTGTCTCATTTTCCCCAAAGCGGACGTTCCATCAAGGCCTCCTTTTCCATGAATGAACAAAATATCCATCTTTCTTCGTTGAGCTCCATCCCCTTGCCATTCGATCTTTGGGTACCTTCCACTCCGAGATTACAGCCGGAAACCGCCGATCAGCTGACGCTGGGCTATTACGTTTCGAATGATGTGCTGAATTGGTCGGTGGAAGGTTATGTCAAACAGATGCATCATCAGCAATTGTTCAATGTGATCACGGATAATACGTTCAGTCAGGGTTTCGAGGATCAGTTTTTAGCCGGTAAAGGTTTTTCGTATGGTGTCGACCTCACCGCTGATAAGTCCTGGGGTATCTACTCCGCCAAGGTCCGGTATTCATACGCCCGTTCTTTCCGTTCGTTTCCGGAAGTGATGGACGGGGAATGGTTTAATGATAAATACGATCGTCCACACGATTTCAATCTGCAATTCACTGCAAAACCGAATGAAACTTGGGATTTTTCTCTACTGTGGACCTACGCATCCGGTTGCAACCTGACCTTGCCGTCAGGTCGTTGGTGGATGTCGGGCATGATCATGAACGACTATGATCACTTCAACGGCTTTCGCCTACCCGCTTATCATCGTTTAGACGTTTCAGCAGATTGGCATTTAAAATCCAGGGTTTTTAAAGAGTCGGTGTTGAATTTCTCCATCGTGAATCTCTACAATCGTTCCAATCCTTATTTTGCCTACTTTCGTGTATTTATGGGCGAAAACCGCTATAACTTGCAGGTGAAGTCCTATCAGATTTCGTTGTTCCCCATCATTCCATCTATCAGCTGGCGTTTTAAAATATAGAATATGGTCAAACGTTTGTACTACCTGTTATTGCTGGGCTTACTTTCCTGTACGAACCAAATCGAACTGGAACAGCCCGACTATGAGACAAAGCTTGTAGTAGACGGTTATATTGAATCCAATGGTTTTGCCAATGTTTACTTGACGAAAAGTTCACCATTTCTGACAGAATACGATTCTGTCTCCATACGCGAAAGTTTCGTGAATTTTGCCAATGTGACCTTGATCTGCTCCAACGGTGACTCTGAACAATTGACGCTGTTTCGTAAGAATACGTTTTTCCCGCCTTTTGTCTATAAAAGCGTTCGGATGAAAGGCATTGTCGGCGAAACGTATTTGCTTAAGATCAGTCTGGAAGGCAAAATAATTACAGCCATAACGACGATTCCAAAACCACCTACACTTCTTGGTCTCCAAATGGATTCTAAATCAGACAGCTCCTGTTTGTTTAAGTTCGGTATATTCAGAGATACCACCCCCGTAAGCTATATGTTCCTTCAGTTTAAAAGTATGCTGGCGGACCAGAACATGCATCCGGCAGCAGTGCCTATTTACAAAGTGGATGGGCCAAACACCATGCTAAGCATGGTTGTCTACCGAAGTGAGGAAACGAACCTGTATTTGGCCGAAATGAAGATTCGACCGTATTCAAGATGGCCAAAAACCCTGTTTTCCAAAAAGGATACTGTATTGGTTCGAGTAGGAACGGTGGATGCTGTTTCTTACCAGGTTTTGAAAAGTATTTTTGCCGATCAGTCAGTCAAGGACAATCCGTTTGCTTTCAATTCTGAAGGCATTCAGACTAATATCGTCGGTGGAATCGGACGTTGGACAGGTATCGGTGTAGCTCCGCTGATGGTCTATCCTTAATTCATTCCGCGATCCTTTTTAATCTGGTCGTAAGCAGAATTCACTTCTTTGAATTTCTCATTGGCTGCTTTTTGAACATCTTCACCTAAGTGCTCTACTTTATCAGGGTGGTGTTTGATGGCCATGCGCTTGTATGCTTTGCGAACCTCCTCGTCGGTAGCTTGTGGGGTAATTTCCAGAATTTTATAGGCGCTTTCGGCACTCTTGACAAACATGGCCTGAATGGATTCATAATCCACGACAGAAATGCCCAACCAATTTGCAATATTTTTGATGGTTTGCACTTCGTCTGGGTGCACATGCCCGTCGCTTTTTGACAAACCGAACAGGTAATGAATAAGCTGAAGGCGTGATGCATGGTCCATATACATCTTGATTTGCAAACAGACTTCTCTTAGGTCAATTTCCTTCTGAAGCAGTTCGCGAAGCATGGAAATGTAGTTTTCGGCCTTAGCTTGACCGAATTGACGTTTGTAGAATTCCTTGACGTAATCCAATTCGGATTTCAGCACTTGTTTATCGGAGTTCATGACGGCTGCTGAAAGGATAAGCAGACTCACTCCGAAATCACCAGACTGTGTTTGTGGACGATTCGGACGTGCTTGGCCGAAACCGCCCTGATTGCTTGTACTTACTTCGCCGGTGAACGCATTGTCGAACATCGAACCGACGGCGAAACCGATGATTCCGCCTATTACTCCGCCAAAGGCCCAGCCCATGACGCCACCAATCCATTTGATTGCACCCATAAATAGTTAAATAAAAACCTGTCCAAAAAGTTTAAGACTTTTTCGCCTGCAAAAATAGAATTAAAAAATCAATTTATGAGTCATTAAAATAAAGACATATTAATATAAACAAATCATAAATTAAATATATATTTGCAGGGTGTTAATAAACCTTTAAATAACCCTTAAAAATTCACTTATGAAAAATTTCAAACGCCTCTGTTTGTTGATGATGGTGACCTTACTGGTCGCTTGCTCGAAGGATGAAGCCCTTCAGCAACAAACGAATCTCCCAAACGCTGCAGTCACTGACACGAGTGTAGCATTCAAAAATCAGCTGTTGAACGAATATGCCATGGTTCTGGCAAAAGCGGTTCAACATAAAGAATTACGAACGGTCATCCGGAATCAAGCCATGCGAAAATTTGACGAAGATTTTGATGTGCTGGTCGGCACATTGGAATCCGAGTATCTGGCAAAACCGGATTGCACCGTGAAAGAGTTGCTTTTGAGTCTGCGAAAAGAAGACCCCATGTTGCGAGGCATTGGTTTGGTTCCACAGGACAGTGATCTTTCAAAGATCACCTCCGTTATGCCGAATGTGCAGGTTTCTGTACCCGTACATTGTGAACAATGGGATCCGGCAACCTTTGTTCCTTTGGTGGCGGTACTTCCGTATGATTACAAAGAACAGGCAGGAAACATCATTACCGCTTATGACTCCAATGGAAAAGAGTATAAATTAAGTGCGGATGACGAACCTGGTTTCCCGGTGTTGGTTGTGGGACGTTCGGAACGGGTGGATGATAAAGGAAACATGGACACTGCTTCTTATAGCTTTCAAATCCCGCCGCGACCTGGTTTAAGGTCTCTGAGTTTGCTACCTGAATATCCAGAAAACCTTTTATTAACCCATGGATCTGCCAAATCGCTGCTCTTGGAATGGACGGATATTGCCAGTGAAACAGGCTACGAAGTTTGGCGCATGTCTGGTACTATCTTTCAGAAGGTTGCTCAATTGGCGGCTAATGACAACAATTTTGTAGATGTGAATCTGACACCCAATCAAAAATATTGGTATAAAGTGCGGGCTACAAAAGCGGATGGTTTCTCTTCATGGTCGCCTGTCATGGCTACTACAGCGTCGAATCGGAATGACAATGAATGGTTAAAGATCAAACGGATGAAGTTTTCTCACAGCGCTTTGAAAGCGGTGGAAGGATGGATTTCCGGAGCGCCTGAAATCAGACTCCGGGTCGTTCAAGGAAGTGAAGGTGGTGCCACCAATGTGTTTACTTCTGGAATATTGGAACCAAATCATCGCAGTGACATCGATGACGCTTGGTGGAATAGGGAAGTTACCATTTTTGCATGGTCAACCAACGTTTATGGTACTAACCTTCGACTGGAGGGAGGAAGACTGGTTGGGAAAAGTAGATTTTCCGTTGACCGGAAGTTACGAGGATAAAAAATCAGGTGGTACGGTCAAAGTCGGTGGTTCCATCCTGATAAAAAACGATCCGGACGGTGATGTGATTGGTAACACCTCCGTCATGTGGTGGCAGGAAAAGAGCCAGATATACGACCTCTCTGGATTTCAATGGCAATTCACCTATTGAACCAGCCCTTCCGCATTCATGATGATTTCTTTCCCTTTCTGATCCAAGTACATGCGAACCTCGGCCTTACCCGAAGCATCGGTTTTTAGGTCGGGGTTCCAGTACAGGGTCCGTCGGTGACTCTTTGGATCCGGAGCAGTACCATACGGCATTGCCTTGAAAGTCCGAGGAGTGGCATAACCATCCAATAGGAAGGTTTGGTAAGTCGGTACGTCATTCAGACGTTTACGGACGATCTGGTCGTTGTTATAAAATAGGAAGACACAGATGGGATACCCTCTGGAGTCGATGTTGTACAGATTATCCTTGTTTTCAATGAATCGGGTACTAAGTGTGCGGTTCTCTACAATGGCAATTTTGGAAATATCCTGCATTCGGGTTTCCAAAAGCTGAATCATGATATCGGTAGTCATCTGGGTTTTATTGTCAAAAAATATCACGGGCAAATTGTTGTAAGTGATCTTTTGATTTAGCCCAAGGTTTCCGCTCAGGTTGTTGAACCTAAAATTGTTGTTTTCCTGAAACAGGAATTTCAGTACATTTTCTGGAAGATCTGGTTTAGATATACCGAAATCGTTGATGGCACCGATGTCGTAGATGAGACTGGCATTCTGCAAAATGAATTCCTTGAACCCCATATTCTCATAATTAAAAGTAGTCAATGCGTTGTTATCCATTGCTGTAGAGGGTTCGACCAATACTGGAGCCAGTGTTTCAGAGGGAGCGTAAAACCGTGGTTTGATGGATGCTCCAGGGGAAGGTTTCAGTCGGAGACTCATGTCGCGGTTGTTGTTCTCATCCACCAAACGGAGCTTCCATTTGCCTTGCAAAGAGGTCCAAAATGCGAAAAATCCATCAGAACCCGTGGTGAAAACTTTGTTTTGTAAAAATCCGGCAGAATCCAACTCCAGACGAACCAAGGTTTCTCCCGTTAGGGGAGTTGAATTTTTGGTAAATAGGCGTCCACTAACTAAAATGCCTTTGTCGATAGGCTGTTTAAGCGCGAAAGACTCAAGACCGGTCAACTGATACCAGGGATAACGAGTCCAGCCTTGCACCATCATCAGCAGATCCAGCGCTTCTAATTTCTTGTTGTCGGTTTTGAGAAAATACCATTCCGGGTCCTCGATGTAGCCCTTCAAGTCTGAAGTTAGTAACAAGTCTGCATAAATGGATGGATATGGTACAGACGGGCTTTCGCTTTTTAGATCACGAACAGCCATGGATATGGTGGTTGGTACCGGGTTCCCGTCAGCGTTGGTTGTAGATATGTTCAGACGAATTTCTTCCCCTGGATCGGATGCGTTCCTTTCGAGGGTGTATCCGATGGACAGTGGTAATGATTTTCCGGCGAAAGCCTGTCGTTGGCAGATGATTTGCCCTTGTTTTTGAAACAGTGTCAGTTGAATGACTCCGACAGGGAGATCTTTCCAGGGAAAGCTGAACTGAAATTCTTTTTTATCTGTGAACATGGGGATGAAACCACAGACGACTCCGCGGCAAGTCAACATGAGGCCCAGCGAATCTGCCGGTTCATCCGATGATTTGTGTATTTGAACGTCCAGCTTTTCACCATGGATATTGTCCACATTCAGAACATAGCCTGATGACTCGATTTTTGGCAACTGAAAGGTATAGTCCTTTGATTTTATGCGGAAGGTTAGGTCGTACGCGCCATTTTTTGGTGTGAAGCTGAATGCGCCCATCCCTTGACGAAGGGTTCTGATGCCCTCACTGATCAATTTATTCCTATTGTACAGACTGGCTGAAATGTCTAAGTTGCGACCATCCGCATCGGTCACCTTGAATGCCACCTGATTTTCGATGTTCCGAACCAAGTTGCCGCCTTCGGGGTAAAATTGAAGGACGACTTCAGCAGGTGATTTTTTCTTTTTCAAGTCGGTAGTCGGTTCCTTGAGGCGCTTGACCGGGATGGCATACTTTCGGTTAGACAGGGTACGCTGGTTGGGTCCTCCGTCCGACAAAACCTGATCGAAAATGGGAAGAACTCTGGAAAACAGGTTCTCTTGTCCAAAATTCAACATGTAGCGGGTGTAGGCTCGTATTTCACAAAATCCACTTTCGAGCGGTTTTCGTAAAATGAATTCTCCATGACAACCGCCGTTTTCAATTTTCAGGTTTTTGGATGCTATGATGTAACCTTCGGGTGAAAGCAGGTCCACATAAAGTGTTTGACTCAGATTCGTTTTTGTCAAGCCTGGTGTTGAAACGACGTACGCTTTGAACCACAGTGTGTCACCTAAATAATAACTGGTGTTGTCTAAATGGAGATACACTTTCTCCTGCGGATACAGAGCTGTGAATTGATTGATCCGATCTTTCCAAGTAAAAAGGGAAACCTTTTGAGCATCAAGCCTCTGACCTAAAAAAAGGATTAAAAAGCCAAGTCCTATCAATACATTCAGTTTTTTCATAGTATGTTCATTGAAGTATCTAAGATGTGCAATTTTTTTACATGATCACTTAAGATTGTTGATCAAAATCGTCCCATCATTTAAGAGCCCTTCGGCACTAATGACTATTTTTTTGCAACTGCCATTGTTGTTGAATTCTACTTTGGCAGAGCCATTGGAATCCAATTGAACGTCTGGATTCCAATACAAGGTCCGGCGATAGTCCGATTCGATGATGGGGATTCCAGGCCGATAAAAAGGAGAGTAGAATTCCTTTGACATGCTATAACCTTGAAAGGTCGTCTTGCGGATTCCGATCGGTTCTTTGCGCCAACTGCTCTTTCTTAAAAACAGCATGATCAATACTGGTTCAGTTAAATCCATCGGATAATAGAAACGGGTGATTTCCCTGTCCTCCACGATGACGACCTTTTCGACGTCGTCCTGAAGTAGTTCATCAATTTTTCGAGTAGTTACATATTCAGATTGATCTCCATTTATCAAAAACCGGACTGGTCTGCCTTTGTACCGGTATTCCACTTTGTTCTCACCCAACTGAATGATGCTGAAATAGGGGTTCTCGTCTTGAATCATATTCATGATGTCTGCCGATTCCGATTCGCCAATGTCCCGGCGGGAATCGGAAACCTTGCTTACATCGTAGCTGATGCTTGCTTTTCGAACGGCTTGCTGAACCATCGTAAGGGGGCGTCTTGCTGTTTTGACGACTTCTTTCAGGGTATAGTGTTTGTACCCTTCCGGATTATAATCGGTCGTTTCGGTAGCGTATTTGATTTCACCAAGTAACAAAGCAGTGGAATCTGGAGCTTGTTCCGCCGTTTTAACACTGTTGTCGAACCAAACTTCCTTGTCAAATCCGGTGTAACTTCTGGGCTCAGGTGTGAACCTCCTGTTCAGCAGGATTCGGAATTCCTTACGTTTTTCTTCAATTTTAGTCATCAGATTGAGATCCCAGTTTCCATACATATCGAGCAGGAAATTGAAATTGCCATTTTTATCCGTAACACATTGACCTTTGTAGGACTGATCGCCCTTCAGCATCCAGAAGAGCACTTCGATGTCTTTCTTTTCCTTTTTCTGAAGCAATGATACCACTTTTCCGTCCATCAGAATTCCTTCTTCGATGGGTTGTTTTGCATTGAAGGGTTCGAGGCCTTCCATCCGTTTCCAGGAATACCGGCGCCAACCTTGCGTCATCATCAGTAAGTCGAGACCCAGCAAATGTTCGGTGTTTGTCTCTTCGAAATACCAGACTGGGTTTTCAATATAACCTTTCAAGTCGGATGAAAGCAACAGGTTGGTGGCAATGTTTCCATTGTCGGAATTCCCGAAATCACTGACTTCTCCATCACGAACGGCTAAAGAAATGGTCCCGACGGTACGGTTGCTGTCTACCTTTTGAGTTTGAATATTGATGTCAATTTGCTCGTATGGATTATAACTTTTTTTCTTGGTCTCCACCGTCAGACTTGTGTTAGATGCCTGAGGAACAAAAACCAGCCGATCGCATCGAATGTGTCCTTCTGCATCATACAGGGTGAACTGGCATACCCCTGCAGGCAAATCCATCTTGTTGTAGGAAAACAATGCACCCTCGTCTTTAACGGTCAGAATTCTGAAATCCAGAATCTGGCCTCTGCAGGTTAGAACCAATGCCATCGAATCTGATTCGGGCATGTCCGGACTTTTCTGGATCATGACCCGCAAATCCTTTGGCAGCAATGTTGTAACCGTCATGACAAATCCGTTTGGTTCAGCTTCCGGGAGTTCAAATTTGGAGGATTTACCGTCGAAAAGAACCTTGGCTGTACATTTCTTTCCGTCCGAAAAGAGAGGGAAGTAGCCCATGCCATCGTGCTGGGTGCTGAAAGATGAGATTTCTTCACCTTTTGAATTATAGACGATGCCGGTCACATCAATGCTTTTTCCTTGCTTGTCCATTGCCTTGAAGGCGACTTTGGATTCCATGCCCACGATCAAACTGCCTCCTTCCGGATAAAAGGATACATTGATTTTATCGAGTTTGGGCCCTTTATCACGCAAGAGGGGAACTGTAAATTTTCGATAAGTCATGTTCCGTCCAGAATAATCACCGTCGTTTTTGGGTGCATCGAACACTGGGAATACTCTGGAAAAAACAACTTCTGAGCCGAAATTAAGCATGCAACGGGTATAGGCCCGAACTTCATAAAAGCCCGCTTTCAGGGAGTCTTGCAGCAGAAATTCTCCGTGACAGACGCCATTTTCGATTTCCAGTTTTTTGTTGTCGATCACATCACCTTCGGGAGTAAGCAATTCAACATAAAGCGTTTTGCTCATGTCGCTAAGCGAATTATTGCCAGCTTTGACCACATAAGCCTTAAACCAAATGGTTTCTCCAAGAAAATAACCGGTATTGTCAAAATGCACGTAGACTTTTTCCTGAGTATAGTCGCGCGTGAAACGATCCGCTTTTTGTGCAAAGTTGATCAAACGGCCAGATATGGAGGTATTGTCCGGAGCGGAGAGCAATGCGCTCGTCGATAAGAAAAGCAGCAGTAAGAAAACCGACAAACGTTTCATAACTAAAGTGTTGGATATAGGGTTCCCGAAAGTACGCAATGTCAGTAAGAATGCCAAGTAAAAACCTTGAAAAGCGTTTTTGACAGCGGAATTTTAACAAAAACACGTTTGCGCAAGGCTTTCGGCGCAACGTTCTCCATCAATGGCCGCACTCACAATACCGCCAGCATAACCTGCACCTTCCCCGCAAGGGAAAAGGCCATCGGTTTCCAGGTGCATCAGGCGTTCCGGATCGCGGGGAATGCGTACAGGTGACGACGTCCGTGTTTCCACGCCCAGCAAGAGCGCTTCGTTGGTCAGGAAGCCCTTGTGGCTTTTTCCGAACAGGCGGAAACCTTCCTGAAGTCTGCTCGAAATACCTTGTGGCAGCCATTCGTGCAAGGCAGAGCTAACCACGCCGGGTGCAAACGAAGTGTCGGGCAGGGTGGAGGAAGCCTTTCCCGAAGTGAAATCCATCATGCGCTGAACCGGAGCCACCTGAGAAAAGCCACCTTGCTGGAAACTGCAACGTTCCAGATGTTCCTGAAAATGCATAAGCAGGAGTTCAGGGGTTTTTCTGGCTGTTTGCTGCAAGGCTTCAGCAATACCCATCGTTCCTTGGGCTCCGAAACCAAAGGAATTCATAGACTTGCCGGAGAAATCGAGGTCTTCTGCGTGAAATTCAACGACTAACCCAGCATTGGCCCAGTGGGAACCACGGTTGGAGGAGGACATGCCGTTCACCACAACTTGTTCAGGTCCGCTGGCAGCCGGTACTACCACACCGCCAGGGCACATACAAAAGGAATAAACACCGCGGCCCTTCACTTGTGTGACTAAGCTGTATTCGGCTGCGGGCAAGAACTCGCCACGGCCTTTCGGTTCGTGGTACTGTATTTGGTCGATGAGCATTTGCGGATGTTCCAGACGTACGCCCATGGCCAGCGATTTGGCTTCCTGACGGATGCCTTTTTTCTGAAGCAATCTGTAGACGTCTCTGGCCGAATGACCGGTTGCCAGAATGACCGGGCCTTGAAACTCGCGACCGTCGGCTGTGCGGATGCCGCAAACGCTCCCGTTAAGAAGCAGCAAATCTTCCATGCGCGTTTCAAAATGCACCTCACCACCGCTTTTCAAAATCTGATTCCGCATGTTCTCAATCACGGCTGGCAGTTTGTCGGTACCAATGTGCGGATGTGCATCGACCAAAATGGACGAACTGGCTCCGTACTGGCAGAACACCTGCAGAATTTTATCCACATTGCCCCGCTTTTTACTGCGGGTATATAATTTCCCGTCCGAAAAGGCGCCTGCTCCGCCTTCTCCAAAACTGTAATTGGACTCGGGGTCAACGGTGTGGTATCTGGAAATCAGCGCCAGATCTTTTTTGCGGTCGTGCACGTTTTTGCCGCGTTCCACAACAATGGGTTTTATACCCAATTCGATAAGCCTAAGTGCTGCAAACAATCCGCCAGGGCCGGCTCCAACCACCACGGCTGTTTTGGCTGAACCCGACACATCGGGGTATTGTATTTCAGGAAAAAGCGTTTCTTCGGGCTCTTCGTTCAAATAGACCCGCACCCTTACGTTCATATAGACAGTCCGCTGACGGGCGTCGATGGAGCGTTTTACAATCCGCAATCCGCGGAAGGCCGAAGGATCGACTCCTTTGTCGCGTACCAATACCCGGAGGATGCTTTGTTCTCGAGCCGCCTGTTCAGGCAGAATGCGCAGGTCGATTTCCTGAATCATGCAAACAGCATTTTAAAGGCTTCTTCCACTTTGGTCACCTGAAATATTTCCATCTTGAAGCGCTTCAGGTCAATAGAAGAACTGCTCAATTTTGGTATGATGATTTTGTTGAAGCCCAGTTTCTGAGCCTCCAGTATGCGTTGTTCGAGTCGGTTCACCGGGCGGATTTCGCCGGAAAGGCCAACTTCTCCCGCCAGACAGAAGCCTTTGTCCATCGCGATGTCCAAGCTGGAGGAAAGGATGCTGCAAAGCACAGCCAAATCAATAGCCGGGTCGTTCACCTTGATGCCGCCGGCAATGTTGAGGAATACATCTTTTTGAACCAGCTTGAAGCCTGCCCTTTTTTCGAGAACGGCCAGCAGCATGTTCAACCGCCTTAAATCAAACCCAGTGGCTGAACGCTGCGGTGTGCCGTATGCGGCCGTGCTCACCAGCGCCTGCACTTCGATGAGGAATGGTCGGATGCCTTCGATGGTGGCTGCGATGGAAACGCCACTCAACCCTGTATGGTTTTGCGACAGCAGCATTTCAGACGGATTCAGCACTTCGCGAAGGCCGTCCTGCAACATTTCGTAAATGCCTATTTCTGAAGTGCTTCCGAAGCGGTTCTTGATGGAGCGCAAAATGCGATAGAGGTATTGTTGGTCGCCTTCGAACAGCAGAACGGTATCCACGATGTGTTCCAACACTTTTGGCCCGGCGATGCTACCTTCCTTATTGATATGACCGATCAAAATGACAGGCGTACCGCTTTCTTTAGCGTAACGGAGCAATGCCGCAGCCGATTCCCGGACCTGCGTGACACTGCCCGGAGAGGATTCAGCCATTTCAGTCGAAACCGTCTGAATGGAATCCACGATGAGTAAATCGGGTTTGAGGTTGGCAAGGTGTACGAATATTTCTTCGAGCGATGTTTCGCTCACAAACCAGGCTTGCTCGTTACTGCCCGGGATGCGTTCAGCCCGCATCTTGAGCTGACCGACGCTTTCTTCGCCCGAAACGTAGAGTACTTTTTGGTTGGGTATCTG
>Ga0209430_1000490_pt1 | contig 40551 bp, 54 predicted proteins | sample BarGraIncub1133A_FD_184504 | JGI IMG/M metagenome (GOLD analysis project Ga0209430, IMG submission 184504) | Arctic peat soil microbial communities from Barrow, Alaska - Barrow Graham LP Incubations 11-33A (SPAdes) (version 2) | ecosystem: Environmental > Terrestrial > Soil > Wetlands > Peat... | reverse complement strand
AGCTTTTATTGCTTCCATCACGTCTGAAGTATTATTAAATTTTTCGTTCTTAATAAGCTCTCTGATGACTTCTTGGGGTATCATTGACATAAAAAAACTTCCTTTCTGACTTTAATAGTATTATTATTATTCTTGCCATAAAGGAAGATCTTTCAAACCTAGTTACACAAAATTTTCCGCACTCTCCAGATTGAATTTCTACATATTAAAAGACGGCAGCCTTGGCAACTGCTTTATCCTTAAAGTGATAACCATTTAACTACTATAATATTATTTTGCCTCAGAACGCTTCTATTGGATCGTTGTCCTAATAGTTATCTCTCGAAAGTAGTTGACATAATGTTTGGAAAATGATATTATATTTATCCGACGTCAAATAAATTATTTAGTAATTTACTCACCCAATTTGCCTGAGATCAAATGTTATCTTAGATATGTCCAACCTACTTTTATATATCGGGAATTTAAGGGTATGCAGCTGCCGAGCCATCTTAGGGTGGAGGGCAAAAGTATATCTCAGGATGCCCACCTGCTGAGTGCAGGTTTGGACATACTAAGAGACGGCATTTTGGGCATTTAAAGACTTAAGGATCTATAGCTCAGTTTGGTAGAGCATTCGGCTCATAACCGACCGGTCCTAGGTTCAAATCCTAGTAGATCCACCATATATTCAGTGACGATAGCTGTGAGGTTCCACCTGTTCCCTTATCGAACACAGAAGTTAAGCTCACAAACGCCGAAGGTACTTGGCTGGAAACGGCCTGGGAGATTAGGTAGTTGCTGATTTTGGTATTATTCCTCGATAGCTCAGCGGTAGAGCATCGCCTTGCCAAGGCGAGGGCCCTAGGTTCGAATCTCTTTTCCCGCTCCAATTTTCAGATTAAATGAAAAAGGTCCTGTGCTATGATAGCACAGGGCAATAAAATAAAGCACTGCTAATATTATCGTGTGATAATGCTAGTGGTGCTTTTGCTGTTATATTAGGCGGGGTGGCAATAAGTTAATGCGGTATAGCTAATTGTTTAACGTAATGGCTGCCGTACAGGAAGATCCATACAGTCGTTATTTTGAGAAAGAGAGGGGTTGATATGCCAAGATGAACGTATAAAAAATGTCACTAAAAGGAGTCGACTAACAGTTGGTTCCTTTTAATGACATTTTTCTTGTAAGGCCCATATCTGCTCTTGCAAATTCTGATTCTGCTGTTGTAGCTCTTTGATTATTGCTTGAGTATCCATTGCTGGTGTAGTTTTGGCTAAGAGTTTATAGACAAAGTGGTGGTGGGGCCGCCTAGGTAATGATATAATAATGAATGTGATTTTACCAATAAATTTCTAGAAGGCGGTACCAGAAAATGCACAACATGATGGACAACTTACTAAACACCTTCGCCCACAGCCTCGCATGGCACACAGGAACTAAAGTAGCCAATATGTTTTGGGTTCCTCTCGCTATTATATTTATAGGATACGGTTGCTCAGATATTAGTATTAGCAGTAGGAATGGTGGTCTATGGGGTAGGCGGTTAATTTATGTGTTGAGTGATTGGTAGCGGATGCTCGTTAAACCGTGGAATATAGTTAAGACAAAGGACGTGTTAATATTAAAATCGAACATGTAGCTATATGGACTAGAGATATTGAAAAGTTAAAGGATTTTTATGTAGATTATTTTGAGGGTATTGCTGGAGATAAATATATTAATAGCAAAAAACAGTTTGAATCATATTTTATTAAATTTGAATCTGGTTCTAGACTTGAAGTTATGCAGATGCCGACAATTCCTTGTAATTCTAATGATACGATTAGTCAATATATTGGTTTAATTCATATGGCTATTTCTGCAGGGAGTATTGAAAAGGTTAATAAACTTACTGCCACATTAAGAAATGGAGGTTACATGGTAGTAAGTGAACCACGTTACACTGGAGATGGATATTATGAGAGTTGTATTTTGGACCCCGATGGAAATCGAATAGAAATAATAGAATAAGGCTAATATTTCATCTTAAATTAACATTAATTTATTCATAATATCCTAGTATATAGAATGCCTACCAAAGTGATAATAACCACGAAGGTAGGTGTATTACGTTGATAATGTTGTATCAGATATTGTAATAATAAAAACAATGTGTTATTATGTAAAAGTTACTTCGTGAGGTGCATCAATATGGCCCAGTAGTTTAGTGGCTAGAATGCCATCATAGACACCAATAATTATCATGCGGGAATAGCTCAGCGGTAGAGCATCGCCTTGCCAAGGCGAGGGTCGAGAGTTCGAATCTCTTTTCCCGCTCCAGGAAATTCAAGCCTGCCAGCGTTTTGTTGGAAGGCTTTTTTGCGTTTGGGTAGAAGTTTGCGTAGAGCCCCGGCTATTCAACCGACGTCGTGTCCTTATTGCTGAGTTGAAAGACCTTTCATAGTCTTACTTTTTGTGATATATTAAGATATTATGAGAACAAGCTTCGATTCATCAAGGAGGATACATGAAACTTTATTTCCGTTTACTCAGTTATGTAAAACCATATATTTTGCGGATCGTTACTGCAATACTATGTACCATTCTAGCGGCTGCAACAAACTTATATATCCCCAAAATTATTGGGGATATTATTGATAATGTATTAGCTACAAAAGATATTGTTGCCCTTAATCACATTGCTGTTGGTATTATTGTCCTTATTATACTGCAAAGTATCTTTTTATATGGACAAACTTATTTTATGGCCTATGTGGGACAAAAGGTCATCATTGATATTCGCCGAGCGATCTATCAGCATTTGCAACGTCTTTCCCTGTTGTTTTTTGAAACCCGTCAGATCGGTACGATTATGAGCTATATTACGAATGATGTTGCTGCCTTACAAAGTGCATTAGTTGATAATGTGATTGACTTAGTGACCCAATCAGTAATCTTAATTGGATCGATCGCGTTCATGTTTTATCTCGACTGGAAATTGTCTTTAATTACTTTTATTGGTTTACCATTTATCATACAAGCAATCAGTACTTCTGGTCGAAAACTACGAATAAAGAGTCGAGTTCTGCAAGAACGAGCAGCTGACATCACGGCCTTTCTTCAGGAATCATTATCATCAATACGAGTTATTAAGTCATTTGTTCGGGAAGATTACGAAATGGATCGTTTTGATCACCAAAACAATCAAAATTTTAGTGCACAAATGAAAACGGTACAAATAACTTCCATAATAACGCCAATTATCAATATCCTTACTGCAATCGGTGTGACTGGGATAATTTGGTATGGAGGCCATGAAGTGATCAGTGGCGTATTGACTACTGGTTCACTCATGAGTTTTTTAACCTATGCAATGAATCTTTCTAACCCCATAAAACGGCTTAGTAATGTATATGGTAATATCCAAAAAGCACTAGCTGCTGCTCAAAGAGTTTTTGAAATAATTGATATTGATCCTGATATAAAAGATTCACCTGGTGCTACAACGTTGCCTTCAATTAACGGACATGTCGTCTTTCATAATGTTACATTTGAATATAAGCAAGATGAACGCGTTTTACATAACCTTTCTTTCGAAGCCAAACCAGGACAAATGGTGGCCTTAGTCGGGCCAAGTGGTTCTGGCAAAACAACCATTGCAAATCTTATTCCTCGTTTTTACGATCCATTATCTGGCAGTATAACGATTGATGATGTGAATATCAAAGAAATAACGCTTACGTCATTACGTGAACAAATTGGAATAGTACCGCAAGAAACATTTCTATTTAACGGAACAGTATATGAAAATATTTTATATGGTGATTTGGATGCATCCCAAGAAGCCGTTATAGCCGCTGCTAAAACGGCAAATGCTCACCACTTTATTATGGAAATGCCTAAAGGTTATGAAACTCCCATCGGTGAAAGAGGCTCCACATTATCTGGCGGACAGCGTCAACGCATTGCTATTGCTCGTGCTATCTTAAAAAATCCGCAAATACTTATTCTTGATGAAGCTACCTCTGCACTAGATACTGAGAGTGAAGTATTGGTGCAGGAAGCACTAAACAAACTAATGCATGGTCGTACTTCTTTCGTCGTAGCTCATCGCTTATCGACCATACTAAAAGCAGATCTAATACTGGTAATGGAAAAAGGTGAAATTGTCGAGCACGGTACACATCATGAATTAATTAGTACTGGTGGATTATATAGTAAGTTGTATCACATCCAATTCCAAACTGCAAAATAATAATTACAAATGAGTTTTTATTATTACACCAATGTTCCTAGACTTTTGGTTTTTGTGACATTACTATATTTGACTAGCCGTCCAGCAAATGTAAAATTAACCAATTCAATAGTCTTTGAATATACTTATTTATAGTTCTTAAATTAATGATTGGATAGGAGTTTGGGTAGGAATAAGCAAATAGAAACGTATGGAATCAGTAAAGTAGGTAAAAGAACCAAGGTCAATAAAGTCTTGAGTCTGTTGAATTGATGGAATGTAACAAACGTAGTATAAAACCAATTGTCTAATTTTTAAAGCGAGGGTCGGGAGCTCGAATCTCTTTTCCCGCTCCAATCATCGCTTCATTTATAAGGCGGCATAGCCAAGTGGTAAGGCAGAAGTCTGCAAAACCTCTATCCCCCAGTTCAGATCTGGGTGCCGCCAGAAGTTTAGCTTACTATTCCCAGTTAAGACAACAATAATTAAATAAAATGGCTTAATTTGCAATAACTTGATATGATGTAAATTAAGCCATTATTTTTATCTATAAATGGTTAAAAATACCCCTACCCCTGGAATATCAATAATTAATTTCCAGTTGATCAAAGGCGTTATCCTGTGTCGATGAGATAGTCATCATGAGCATCGTATGACATCATTTCTTTGACAATTCGTTCAAGACTTCAACCTGCAATAACTTTCGGCTCCTGAAATTATTCATCCATCTAAAAAAGAAGAGTTGCATTAAATTGAAAGATATAATCAGAAACATGAGCGCCGCTCCCAGACCATTTTTATCGTGAATAAAGCAGTGATTCATGTGCCCTTCAGTTTTGAGTTGGCGGAAGATGTTATTTTCGATACCCCAGCGGGCATGGATTATTTTATATAATGTCTTTAAATCCAGAGTCTGTGCAGTAGTAATAACATACATCTGATTATATTTGCTTCTATTAGTATTATAGCTAGTTGTTTTTCTACAAATTTTATAAATCGTAATGGATCAGTGACACCATTCATTTTAACCGCAGTTTCCCAGGCAGAGACTGTTACTTTTTTAGTAGAGGTTTATGCAACTCCCAAGTCATATTCGCGGTACAGTTTTTAAATGTTGATTTGGCATCTTTGACAATCTTTAAGCGCATATTTTTAACCATGGCAACGGCATCTATGTTATACGATTTTACAGCATTAATCTAAGGAGCGTTGCAGGCAAGCGTATCATATACCTTCCTTGCTCAATTATAATCTCTCTTTTCTCTATGTAATTATATGGATATAGTATAGGTGGGTTGATAATTTAGCGCAAGGGAATTTCCAGAAATGAACGGATTTTGTTTACGCCGATTATTATGTTCTAAAGTGTTGATTATGTTAGACTCGCGCGGTGATTTAAAAAAGGCAAGCTAAACTTCTGCCTTTTCAAATATAAACAACAAAATAGCGTTAACCATTAACTAGCCGATAAAACAGAGCGTTTCTTGGCTTTCATACTTAGGGCGAATAGCCCTGCCAACAGAGGCAGGCAGATTAATAAATTAATAGCGAAAACGATACCCTGGTGTTCCGCTAACAGTCCCACTAAACCTACTCCAATTCCACCAATTCCAATACCGAATCCCAACATTAGCCCCGACGCCATAGCAGCATTCTTACTGATAAGTTCTTGTGCAACCACTACTGTTACAGAAAAAGATGCTAAAAGTGTTGCACCAGCAAGAGCTAACAATACATAGCTCAAAAAGCCATTAGTATTAAGGAAAAAGTAAAACATTGGACTAGATATAACCAATGAACCTACAATTACCGTTTTCCCTCCGAATCTATCAGATAGATATCCTCCTACAATCCCACCGACGGCTCCGCAAAATAGCATTACAAATAGCAGACGACTACTGGCTAGAAGAGAGATATTAGTTGTCTGCAAGTATAATGGTAGAAAAGTGATCAGTCCAAAGTATGCGAGAGAACGAAAGGCTACTATTATTACCACTTTGGAAAGTTGGAACCAAGAATCATGAAGAATAGACATCAGAGGCAGGGGAGGTACTTTTGCCTTTACTGAAACCCTAGGTGCCGAAAACCAGAGTAAAATGGCACAAAGTACTCCTGGTAAAATAAACAAAGGAGTCATTTCCAAACCATAATACTGAACAAATGGAACAACCATCAATGGAGTAAGTGCCCAACCGACATTTCCTCCGGCAGTAAACAAAGCTTGAAAAAAGCCTTTTTTATTACCACTTACAGCGGAAACCATAGCTGATGCCTGGGGATGGAATGCGGCTGTTCCTAGACCTGACAAAGCTACAACACCAACTAATAAATAATAATTTTGAATCAATCCAACTAGACTTATTAACACTGCCATCCAGATCGTTCCAACATATACCATCCATCGCTGATTTTTTCGGTCTACCAAATAGCCGAAAACTGGCTGCAGTAATGAAGATGTAATAGTAAACGCAGAGATTAGAAAAGCGCCTTTACTAACTCCGAGTCCTGACAATACCAGAAATGGTAATAATGCCTGAATGTAATTCATATACCAATCATTAAGTAAATGAGCTAATGAAAGGGATACTATTTTCCCTTTTTTGGGTGATTCTATATCCATAAAAATACATCTCCTTCTTTCCATACATAAACTTATTCACATAACTTCTTATACGACTCAAGAAAATACTCTAGATTTTTTTTGCGCATCTCAATGTCGTTTTTAAATTCGCTCAGTCGATTCTGTCCCTTATCGGTTATTTTATACCATTTTTTCGCAGGTCCCGAGGTATCTGTTTCCCAATAAGAAGATACTGAACCATCTCCTTCTAGCTCTTGAAGTGAACGATAAATCACAGCACTATCTGTCTGGTAGCAGGGTAATTCTCTCTGCAGGGTGTTTAATAGAGCTGCACCATATAAATCTTCCATAGCTAAAAAAAGCAGAATGAATGCAGGGGTATGTCGATACGCTGGCCTTTTTTTTGTTTTTTCAACCATATTATCATCTCCTATATGTTAAACACATATATATGTTTATTACATTATCATAGTAGCAGTAATTGGGAAAAACGTCAAGAGGAAGTTCTTTTGAATCTTAGTATTAGATAATCATCATTATAATAAAAAGGAACTAGCGTCCCCAATATTATGGAATGCTAGTTCCTAGTTAAATCCTGCCTAGATAGAGATATATATAATTTTCAAATAATACTATACTAAATATTTAGTATATGAGACACGGTACTCCTTTACTTTGCCCCTGGTGACACGGATGCTCCCACTACCCAATTAAGAGAATACAGGGGTAATTCATTAATCGTGCTGGTAGCTTTGCCTTTTTTCAGCATTATCCGGGAAAGTTGTGAAAGGCAAATGGAAGATGAGGCTGCCGTTTTGGCCTACGTAGCTTAGATTTTTGATGAAAAATCTGGCAATAGAACCGGTGATGAGGGCAGAAATCAAGGTGCCCTCGCGAATACCGCGGACTTCACCGAAGTAAAGCCATGATAAGAAGCCTGCAATGAGGACGATGCTTGTGTCAAAACAAGTCTTTGTATTGCCAAAGTCAAAATGCCAACGGATGGCAATGGCATTGACAATACCTTCACCAGGCAAAATGACAACATTTCCGATGATCTCGAGGGCAACTCCTAGGGCGACGAGGCTGGCTCCCACCAGCATTGTCATAAATCTACTGATATACATTTCCGGTGTCACTATACTAAGCAAGAACATCGTAAGATCGATGAAACAGCCAAAGATGCCAGTCATGGGAATCTGCAGCAGTTGAATGTACGAAAACTTTCGCCACAAGATCAGAATTTGTCCAAGCAGGAACACCATATTGACGAAAAAGGTAAAGCCACCGAGGGAAATGGGATAACGAAGACTCAAGATATAAGGTGTGCTGGAAATCGGTGCGGTACCAAGCATGCCTTTAACGGTGCAGGAAATACCAAGGGCTACAAAGAAAAGACCGCAAATAAATAAAAAATAACGCTTTACTGTAGACATAAAAAAACCTTCTATCAAAATAATATATTCTTTAACTATAACAGATACAAGAGCATAAGTCTTAACTTATGGGCTTCTTTTGTTTCAACAGAAGCCATTATTCATTTCCCTATCTTATTTTCGGGACCTATTATGGTAGGTCAAAAACACAGTATCATGACCAGTTGAATCGATTGTGTATACTCGCAAATATGATGCAATTACCCGCTAATTCACTAGATAACAAGCCCCTATGTACGCTAATATGTACGCTAAGCAAAGGATTGAAAGGGGCAAAACAACGGTGAGAACACAATTTTTGGGGATCGAAATCGAGGTCACTGGGATAACAAGGAAAGAAACTGCCGAGGTGGTTGCGAAGCTTTTTAACAACATGGCTTATCACAGAGGTGGCGCTTATGATGAATATCAGGTGCTTGACGCCAAAGCAAGGACCTGGAAGATCGTCAGCGACGCAAGCATAATTCCGATGAAAAAAGTACAAGGTGAGCTTGTTCCAGCCGATAGCACATACAAGGTTGAACTAGTGAGCCCGATCCTAACCTACGAAGATATTGAGCCTCTGCAGGAACTTGTCAGAGCACTTCGAAAAGCCGGAGCGGTTAGCGACAGCCTCTATTCAAATGGAATTTATATCCATGTCGACGATGAACCACACACTCCTAACACCCTCATAGCACCTTTACCGAAGGTACGATTGAGCTAAGACTCTTCAATGGGTGCTTGCACGCTGGGGCGATAAAATCATATATTCAGTTTTGCCTAGCCCTGAGCCACCAAGCTCTAAGCCAGAAGTCAGCGAGTGCTCGGCGGACCTTGACGACCAATCCTCGATACACGTTTAGGTGCTGGATGCTGAGGCTTGGACTTATTGGAGAAGAATTTAAGACTTGCAGGTATCATTTTCTGAAAAGTTTAGATGATAATTCCGCTTGGCGCAATGCCTCTTGAAAATAAGATCAAAAGGGGGCAACGCTTGCGCCTAACTAGCTTTTATCATATCGGGAAGGCGATTGAAATTATGAAAATTTACGCGGCATATGGAAGCAATATGCATTTAGAGCAAATGAAGAAACGTTGCCCCAAGGCAAAGGTGATTGGCAAAGGCGACTGGGCTACAAGCTTACCTTTCGTGGCGGACAAAGCGGTGTGGCGAACGTTGAGCGAGCAACCGAAAGCATGTACCAATTGTGTTATGGTCAAACAATATGAAGATATGCCTGCCCTGCCAAATGAACATTATTTTGAGATCATTCGGCAGGGTTATCGAGACAATGAAATCCACACAGCGCCGCTAATAGAGGCGTTGAAATTTACTCGGGATGAAATTGTAAATCAATAAGTTAATCACGATAATAGAAAAGAAGTCTTCGCGACTATAGCGTTTGACTTCTTTTTTATTTAGGCTCTGTTCGTAAGGAATGTTGCTATTTGCCAAATCCAATACTGACTTGTGACAATTATCAGAACGAATACTTCATGGAGACGGCTGCGGCTCCATACACCCCATCACCATTCGTAAACCCACCGCCTGGCAGTATATCGATATTGAAGCCAATCGGAGACTCATTGCCAGTAGCAAAATGCAAGGCTCCAATTACAGGCTTGAACGGATTGACAGAACTATATCCTCCACTTAAATCAAGACCTACGATAACGCCTGCATGTAGCCCTAACACACGAAATGGCGTATATTGAACACCTACATAAAAGGTATCATTTCGCAAGCTGTTATTAAACAATCCAGTCGTTAGGGCAACATCTTTGCGTAATGTGTACTCCAACCCAAAACCACGATTGTGTTCATTCAAATCAGGATCTGAATGGGGAAAGTGCCTTGTAAACACAGGTACAGTAACTGCCATGGAATTTTCCGCAGCTTGAACGACGCCACACCACAAAGAAATGAATATTACAAATAACAGCAAAACTCGCATAACCAATCCTCCCCAAAGTATGTCCCAGTATCAAGTCCCATTCTAGCATCACTTCGGTTGCCAGCCTACTGGTATATAGCACCAGATTGCATAGCCAGGGTAACATACAAAAGCAAAGAAGCTCTGTTCTCGAGGAAGGTAGCAATTTGCTAGGAAATGAATGCCACTCAGATTCGTAGGTTTGCGTATGACAATAAAGTGCTGTATCGGTTGATTTTGTGGTAGCAACATAGTGTGCGAAAAGAGCCTACTAAAAAGTAGGCTCTTTTTTATTATCAGAAAGGGGGTGACGTTATGGCCGCAGGTAAATATAAAAAAATGGATTGAACCCGACGGCCTACTCAGATTAGAGGCATGGCAAGGGATGGCCTTAGCAATGAACAGATAGTAAAGAATATGGGAATCACAACGGAAACATTACGCGTATGGGTAAATACTACATACCCTTCAATTTCTGAAGCCTTAAAAAGAGGCAAGGAAGTTGTTGGCATTGAGGTCGAAAATGCAATGTGTAAGCGCGCACTTGGTTATGAATACGAAGAGGTCAAAACAATTATTGAGCAAACGGCTGATGGATCAAGGAAAACTAAGGTGGAGAAAACCAAGAAACAGGTTGCTCCTGACGTTGGTGCCCAAATCTTTTGGCTGAAGAACAGAAGGAGGCAATTGTGGATGAAGAATCCTCACAAGGTAATTAATGACAGTGAACTACTGGAGGTGAAGAAGAAGGAACTGGAATCAAAGGATTGGCCTTGAGATGAATTTAAATGTATCAAGAAAGAAGCATGTTAAGACAACAATGATGTTGGTTAACGTGCTTCTAATTCTGCTTTGAGAGAGATAAATACGCTGTAATTTAGTGCCCGCGCTTTTTTCTTTGGCTTTTTATATTTTGATTACTCGCTTGTGCATATCCAATTCTTCCCGTCTCTGTTTTGAAGCTACCAATTGCCCAGACTTGCGGGTAGCATAATCTTTTTTAATAGCCTCTTGCGCAAACGTGGAGATACCGACCTTGCCCGTCTCTTTTGCAGCCTCTCTTTCCAGTCTTTTGGGATTTGACGGACGTATAGGAACTTTCACTTCAATGTTTGCATTTGCTTGACTGATGTACGATAACATTTGCTTATTCACAAAGCTTAATACATCGTAATCATATGGTTCTGATCCAAAAAGATAACGAACTGCTCTCAATTTTCTACCGACTAATTCTTCTAAGACACCGACCCAATATTGACCATCATGATAAACTGTTAGTTTCATATTCAATACCCTCTTTGCCTGATGACATCCCAAGGGGGGAAAAGGCTACGACACCTAATAATAAGGTGCATCTGGACTACCAGCCGGACCGTGTTTTTTAGGCTTGCAATATAATTTTACCCAATGAAAAGCCCATTGTCAAAGTATGGTAAGCGTTTCAGTGTGATGGTGGCTTTAGCTCCGCACATTAAGTCCATAAAACACACATATTGAGCATCATCACGACAACAAAGTAATTAGAATTGAAGGATTGGTAATATGGCACAAGGTTTTTCAGGGCAACTGTATGTTTCCAAAGCTTGGAGAGAACTTCGTTTCAACCTTATAATTGAGCGGGGCCCAGTTTGCCAGCATTGTAGCAAATTGGTGATTGATATATCGAAGTTAATTGGTCACTACAAGATTGCTCTCTCGCCTAACAACATCACTGATATTAATATCACGCTTAATAAAGATAATGTTGAGCTCATTTGCAGTAGATGTCACGACGCTATCCACAAGTGTTACGGATACAATCAGCACAATGTTTATATTGTTTATGGTAGTCCACTATCAGGCAAGAATACTCTTGTTAATCAGTTGTCTAGCTACGGAGATATGGTGCTTGACATTGATAAACAGTACCAGTGCATCAGCGGTCAAGCTCTTTACGATAAGCCGAATAACCTTAGGTTTAATGTCTTTGCCATGTGAGACAAGATGATCGACATGATCAAGACCCATTATGGGGATTGGCACGACTGCTACATTATTGGCGGCTTATCCTAACAAGCAGGAGCGAGAGAGGCTTGCGAGGGAGCTAGGGGCAGAGCTAATCTATGTTCATTCTACTAAGGATGAATGCTTGCGACGGGTTGATAGCAGTGGGAAGAATGCGGATTGGTATAAGTACATTGAGAAGTGGTGGGGCGAGTATGTTGAGTGATACGCAATCCCCCCCACCATATCGCTTAATTTTTCATTTTCCCAAACCGAGGGGCATCCCCCTTTAGCACGCAAACCGAAAATTTCACTTTTTTCCAGACAGTTTTCAAAAATTTTTGAAAGTAGGTGATAGCCTTGGAAGTCCAGCAAGAATATTCGAGGATCAAGGAATTATTCGACGGAGTTGATGAAAAGCAAATATCCTTGGTCGATGGCGCAATAATGGAGGCGGCTAGGCTGAAAATTGAACTTGAACGACTCAATGAGATAGTGAAGATTACTGGCCTAGTTGCAGTTAATCCTGCCAAGCAATCCCAGCAAAAGGAACTGCCGGTAAGTAAGATGATCACAAAAGTAAGGGCAAATTATTTGAGTTATATATCTCGCCTTTCGGCACTGCTGGGTAGGAATGTTGGTGAGGATGATTTGGAGGAACTTGAATAGGTGGTATTAAGGATAGCGATTAAATGATATGTATTGCAGCTATTGTTTATGATAATACGGTATATATGGGAGCAGACAGCAAGTATAGTGTAGGATTAGACATTACTGCCAGAGTGCATCAAGGAGTATTCCTAAATGGTGGTTTTATCATGAGATTCGCAGGAGCATTTGGGCAACTCAAACAAAAAACATAGTTCTTCGAAAGCCCGAAAAACTATGTTTTTTCATAATATTATTTTTGTGGAGGCATATCCCCTCGTGGTCCCCCAGGAGGCATTGGAGGCCTAAGAACATCATCTACAGCTTTTGCCTGCTCATTTGATAAGCTACCAGCATTCGTCAGTTCCGCCAACATGTCTTGATGTTGCTTTTCATGAGCAACCTTTATTTCCGTTTTCCGCTTGTTATCCTTCTCGACGAAAAAGTTAACAAGCGCATCTTTCTGGTCTGCCGAAATGGTTCCTTTTGTAACTAACTGCGACAAAGTCATTTTGATATGTTTAATAAAATCATCCCGATCTCCCGGTCTACCATCTTGACAAAATTCACTAGGTGGTGGACCATTCAGATCATCTTGTGGTGAAGCAAAAACCAAGGTTCCCAACGAAAGAGTTAAACAGCCCAATACCAATCCACTTGCAATTTTCTCGCGTAAATCTTTCATTAAAATCAACTCCTACATAGAATCTTCATTCATTATAATAAATAATTGTTACAAGTAGGTTACAAGTAGGTTACAAGTAGATTACGAGCTTACATCAAATATTTTAGTTTCTACCTAAACACATTTGGTGAGACCTCTTATTGAAGTATTAAAAAGGATTTTGGGTATTGTACTAGAAATACCTTTTAGGGAGGGGATAATATGGATAAGAAATGGACTGTAGGGATATTGCTTTTCGATGAAGTAGAGGTGTTAGATTTTGCTGGTCCTTTTGAGGTTTTTTCTATTACCACTATTTCAAATAGTGACGAAAAGCCATTTATAATTAAAACAATCTCTGAATCAGGAAATATAGTTAAGGCTAGAGGCGGTTTAAAGGTTAAGCCTGACCACAGTTTTAACAATGCACCAGATTTGGATATTCTAATTATACCCGGTGGATACGGAGCTCGTGAAGCAGAAATAAGCAACGAAGTTGTAATTAATTGGATAAATGAGCAAGGGAATAAAGTCCAACTGTTGGCTTCCGTATGTACGGGTGCTTTTTTACTGGCGAAAGCTGGATTGCTTAATAATAAAAATGCCACAACTCATTGGATGGCTATAGACCGTCTAGAAAAAGAGTTCCCACAGCTAAATGTAAAAAGAAATATAAAATTTGTAGATGAAGGTTCGATAATTACAGCAGGAGGAGTTTCGGCTGGAATAAACATGTCATTTCACATAATTAAAAGATTATTGGGTAGTGAAGTTGCTCAGACTACTGCAAAACGAATGGAGTATGACATAGTCATTTAGAATATCGCTTTGAAACCAAAGAATTTCCTAGCTTAGATTCATTACGGCCACTTCAGGATAATAATAATAATGCCGTTTCCTAGCGTAAAGGGAAACGGCTTTTCTTGACTTAAAATCTCTTGATCATACGTTTTGTGTGGTTTGATGGTGAGATCGCAAGAGGTAAATATCTAAGGAGGTGGTCCCTGTGAGAAATCGCAGGAGCTAAAAACAATATTTCCAGTAGGAGGTTATGTGCATGTTGACTGAATTAAAAGCTAAATATGAAGGCTCATACCTGCTGGAGTACTATGAGAAATGTACGAATAATGAGATAATCATTGGTCAAGAAATGAAGCTTTGCTTAGACAACTTATTGACAGACTTACAAGATGACTAATACCAATTCGATTTAGCAGAACCTCATAAGAAAATTCGCTTCATACAGACCCAATGCCATCATAGTATCGCGCCATTTGGGGGGCGAAAATTTATATTATCCTTGTGGCAACGTGGGCTGATGGAAGTAATATATGGCTTTAAAATTTACGATAAAGAATCTGGGCAATGGATCAGAAGATTCACAGATGTACTTCTTTTGATCGCTCGTAAAAATGGTAAGTCGAGTATGGCTGTTGCTATTGCGCTATGTGAAGTATCTACGGACTTTGCTGGAGAGTTTACGCCGATCAATATGAACCCCCCTGAGATCAAAAGCGAAGTTATGACATTCTTAAAAAGTATTGTGCGCGAAAGGTACGGAATATCTGAAGCCCTGCTCTCAGGCGATTACAATGGAGAACAGCACAGTGCATTTTATCAATCTTGCCTTGAAGATCTCATTGTTGAGTTTGAGCAGGGCATGTCGAGCTGCCTTTTTACTCAGCGTGAGCAAGACGTAGGGCACAGGGTAAAATGCTACAACAACAAGACAGTTTACTTGTCTACAGCCAACAAGATTGAACTGGCAACACTAGCAACTAACACAGGCCTCATGACTCTCAATGAGATTAATGACATATTTGGATTTGAACCATTTGACGAGGGCGATAGGCGACTACAGTCTTTAAACTTTGTGTCGACTGCCATAATTGATAACTATCAGGTGAATAATGCCGGGGCTATTAAGCCCATAGAAGGAGGAAATAATGAGTAAGAAAAATTTTGATAAAACCAAGATGATTCAGCGGTCATATAATATTGCTGATTTCAGAGCAATGACGGTTAGCGCAGAGGAAAACGATGCACCAGAGTTAAAACGCATTGACGGCCATCCTGCCGTATACGATTCCATGACTGATATTGGTGGGTGGTACTTTGAAGTGATTGAGCGTGGCGCCTTATGAGGCTGAAGTCATGGGTGGAATTACGAAGTCAGTTCGTCGGAAGATTACTAAAGAAATCTTAATCGGTACTGGCGCGAGAAATCACCTTGCAGGTATTTTCTCGGCTGCTGCCACTACGATTGATCCCGCGCATGATTTAAGTTTAGCTGCCATAAATATCAATACCTTAAGATCATTTTCAGTTTTGGTGGTGATGAAGATGTTGAAGATCAGGCAGTGTTGATTCTCAGCAAAGTAGATCTGAAGGCGTTCTCTCAATTAAGGACAGCAAATGGTGAAGTTTTTCATGTTATCGTAACCCACGGAAATACAGGTACAATTGATGGCATCCCTTACATCATTAATAGTGCTTGCAAAATCCTGTCCTCTATTACTACTACTGTTGGCTCATATTGCATGGCTTATGGCCCAATATCCAATTACAAATTAGTAAATTTCAGCAACCTGAATGTTCAGCGTTCCACTGATTTTAAATTCGCAACAGGCCAAATTGCTCATCGTGGTTCTATCTTCGTTGGTGGTAATGTAGTGGCTCAAAACGGATTCCTTCGTGTTAAGAAGGTTGCTGCAGTATAAATAAGGTGTGTATGAGGGTGGTGGTACTGCCCTCATATTATTTTTAGGCTCTATTCGCATTTTGGATTGCTACTTTATAACTTGCTCCTTATAGCGTTGATGTAAGAGTGGTGATGAAATACGTAGCTGGTATACCAGTAAATACTTAGTGCCCAATTATAATAGCTCTTGTCAAGATGTCATTCTACTGATATAGTACAAATGTAATGGGAATGTTTTACAATGAATTTTATGGGAGATACTCGGATTTTGATTATCCGTATTAAGAAGACGAATATACAGCTAGATGTAAGAGGGGGTAAAGCTATGAGTATTCTGTTTGAATCTATAAGTATAAAAAATATGACTCTTAAAAACCGGTTTGTCAGGTCAGCTACTTATGATGGTTTTGCTGATAATGGTTATGTAACTAATCAACAAATTAAGTTTTTTTCAGAACTTGCCGAGGGTGGCGTTAGCCTAATTATTGCTGGCATGGCTAATGTTCATCCTACTGATCAGATATTGCCAATGCAGAATTCGATTGCAAGAGATGAGTTTGTTGACAGTTTTAAGAAACTAACAAAAGCGGTTCATGACCGTGACAGTAAAATTGCGCTTCAGCTTGTTCATGCGGGGAGAGCTGCCTCGTTATTTAATAGTCAGCTTGATTATACTTCTCTCGCTCCGTCATGCATTGGAGATGATCCATATTACAAAGGTGAGCATCGAGCAATGACAGAAAGTGAAATATGGGAGATCATTCAAGCATTTGGAGATGCGGCAGTAAGAGCAAAAGGATCCGGGTTTGATGCTGTCCAGCTTCACGGTGCTCATGCATACCTCTTAATGCAATTTCTTTCCCCTTTTACAAACCGTAGAGATGATCAATGGGGCGGTAGCCTTAAAAACCGTCTGCGTTTTCATCGCGAAATATACACAGACATTAGGAAAAAAGTTGGCGAGGATTATCCAATACTCATTAAACTGGGGGTTCAAGATGGTTTCCTAGGTGGATTTGAGTTCAATGAGGGCAAACAAGCCGCCAAATTACTTGCAGATATAGGATTTGATGCTTTGGAAATTAGCCAGGGGTTAAGAGGAAAAGATTATGAAGAAACTGAATTTAGACCCCAGATTAATAGTCTCAACAAAGAAGCATACTTTGGAAATTGGGCGCGAGAAATTAAAGGCGAAATAAATGTTCCGATTATGATGGTTGGTGGTCTTAAAAGTCTGTCTTTGATGGAGGAGAAAATTCAAAATAAAGAGGCTGATTTTATATCGTTATGTCGTCCTTTGCTCTCTGAACCAGGTCTGATTAACGATTTTAAAACTAATAAAAAGGGAAAAGCAAGATGTATTTCATGTAATAAATGCGTTGATGTAATTCTTAAGGGAAAATCGGTTTACTGTGTCCAAAATGCTACAAGCTAAAATTTACCAATTAAAGACAGAACTTTAGCTTAGAATTTCTAATTAAGACAACAACAATTGAATTTAATGGCTTAATTTAAATGAGGATTTGTGAGGAGAGAAGGAAGGGGAACATATGGGGAATTTCATGTTCTATTGGATGAGCCTAATTATCCCTATATTGGTATTAGCTCCGAATCTGCTGTGGATACTGTTTCCGCTGATCAATACGCCATTAGATACGCCATTAGCTTTCAATCAGCTATAGAGAATATCGATGAATTACCCAGATAAATAAAGGGATATGATAATTTACTTAAGCGATATAAGGCGAGACAGTTTATTGGGATGATAACAGCGGCTGAGGTTATGGTTGAATTTGATGTGGGGGAGGGTGGTTGTTGGGTTGCTGGATGGGACTTCAGTGGAGTGTGAAATTTAATAAAACCAGAACAAGAACCAGTTGAGGTAATTATTTGTTTCTTTCAGATACTAATATTCCAGCCACACCAATGTTCTCTCTACTATTTTCTTTGATAGAAACTTGAAAAGCTTGTTCGGAGACGTTCATAATACTACTTGCTGATTTGGTTAAAGCAGCTACTAATTCCCTCTTTTGATCTACGCTGAGTGGAATACCCTCGGCTATAATTGCAGGCATTTTCCCATCCCCTTTCTTTTTCTTAATTTTAGTCAAACACTAATGATTATTACAGTAACCGAAGATGGAATATATTAAGGTTCATTTTTCACAAATTCCTCTAACTCATCGGAAAGCTGTTGTTCCACTCGATTTGAGGACGATGTAAATTTCCTGCAATTTATAATGATTATACCCAAAATAATTATTCCCCCGCCCCAAAATTGTATAGGCAAAATTATTTCGTCCAGAATACACCATCCACTGAAAACCCCTACGATTGGGACAAGATTTAAATAAAGCGTCGTTATTGCAACATCTAATCTTTTTAAAGCATAGCCATAGAGAAAATAACACAGAGCGGAAGAAAAAACCGCCAAGAAAAGAATATAGCCAAAAGCTTCTAGTGAAAACATTTGCCATTGGTCGTACTCGAGGAAGGACATTAAAGTCAAAAATAGTGTTGCAAACAACATTTGATAGGTGATTAAACACAATCCAGAATATTTACCTTGTAGTGATTTATTAAGCAAAGTATACAGTGCCCATGAAGACATTGCAGCAACCATAAATAGATGTCCTTGAAAAGTTGCAGAATCGAAATCTACCTGCCTGTTTGCCGTAACAGCCAAATAGGCGCCTATTGTAGCACAAACGATTCCCAGTGCTTGAACAACTGAGATTTTGGTTCTAAATATTATGACATCCATAGTTATTGCAAGGATCGGAGTTAAGGAAGCAATGAGAGAAGCATTTGATGCCGTAGTTAGCTTAACCCCAGTATTTTGTAAATAGAAATATAGAGTGATTCCTAGAAAACCAGCCAATGCTGTTTTGGAAAGGTCTGCTTTCTGCAGTTTAGATGAAGGTTCGACTTTTTTTAAAATAGTAAAAAGTATTATTGTGGCAATAAGAAACCTAATTTGCGCCAATGTGATTGGAGGAACTTCGTTTACCACAATTTTAATAATACTAAATGATACTCCCCACAGAATAACTAAAATAAGCACAGCAAGATTGGCTAACATATTACTTCTAAATAAAGGATTTACTCCCGTGTTATATTTTTGCAAAAAAAATGGCATTAATCGGAGGCCACTGAAAAAGGCTTAGTTTTATAGACCTACAAAAAAAGGAACAAAGCTTTCGCTGTAACGCCAGGTGCGAGTCCAAGTTCTTTCACTGCAGCTATGGAAACAGTAGCGTTAATTGTGTTCCCGCCATCAGTCTTTAAAGCTACGCTCGCATTTACTGCGCCTTCTGTAACCGTTAAAATTTTACCAGCAAACTGATTTCTTGCGCTAATGCTCATTTGCTTCTCCTTCTGCTGTTATAAACAGCATAAAATTTAGGATGATGTTATCTACATCTCTCTTCTGTCTCATATGATAGCACCGGATTTATCATATGTCTAATTGTATGTTGATATAGTTATCATAGATAACTATAGTTCTGTTCGTAATATTTACAAGATAAAAGACTATAATCTTAAAATTAGGGGTGGATTTGCAGGGGCACGGTCGCCTCTGGCAATCAATGAATATTATTTTTGAAATGAGCCATGTATGTCCGACGCTTAAAGTGAGCCTTTCAGGACGTTACCCCATCATTTGATTCATCGAGATGTCAGTTCTCTCAGCATTACTGCCAATGCCTAAGCTTTTCACTTAGGAGCGTGTCGCACTTTATGTTCGCTCAGACTTTGAGCGGATTTAGCGGATTTTTGTTAGGGGTGTCGCACAAATACACGAAAATCAAACAGCTCCATATTTTTTAACACAGAAAAAGACCGAAGCTCTTAAAAGCCTCGGCTTTTTTCTTTATGTTTGAACTCTGCAAGTCGCTACAATGTATAATCAAATAATAACGACTTGCGCGAGATGTTATACTACTTCTTGTCTTTTTTAGCTTCTTCTTTTTTAGCGTTGACACCCTTCATATGACCACCAATAGCACCCATTTGACTAGCCGTTAGGTTTTGATTTTCCCCTTCACCTTTCAAAGGGATACCAAGCTCTTTTGCAACTTCAAATTTGTTAGCGGAAGCATCAAACTCTTCTTCTTTCTTTTTCTTTGGCATTTAATATCACCTCCTCTATTAATATTTTAACCCATAAAGCTTAAACAATGCATAGAAATGTTTGATATATTTGGCACCCTCTTAGTCGTCGAGGGATTGGCTAAGGTTTCTCTTATGCCCCCGAATAGTAATAAAATCAGAATAATAGCAAATACAATTGATTTAGTTAACCAAAGGTACTCCACCACCCATGGTAGAAGCTAAATTAATTATTGAATTGTCCGACGATAAGGTTGTGCGTGTAATTGAGCATAAGTATTTTTCATCAACACAATGGCCGAATAGGGAATGGAAAACTGATATGATATTATATCGTCAATAGCAGGCAGAACTTTATATCAATAGGTAAGTGGTTGATCTAATATCCCCTGCAGTGCATTGTTTGCCTAGACTACGGTTTGAGCGATTTTTCTGTTGGGGGGTGTCGTGAACAAATACACGAAACTCATACAAATACACGGAATTAGCAGAAGTTTAGCTTGCTATTCCCAGCTAAGACAACAATAATTGAATAAAAAGGATTAATTTACAATAATTTGGTATGATGTAAATTAAGCCATTATCTTTATCTATAAATGGTTAAAAATACCCCTACCCCTGGAATATCAATAATTAATTTCCAGTTGATCAAAGGCGTTATCCTGTTTCGATGAGATAGTCATCATGAGCATCGTATGACATCATTTCTTTAGCAATTCGTTCAAGTACTTCAACCTGCAATAACTTTCGACTCCTGAAATTATTCATCCTTCTAAAAAAGAACAGTTGCATTAAATTGAAAGATATAATCATAAACATGAGCGTTGCTTCCAGACCATTTTTATGATGAAAAAAGCAGTGATTCATGTGCCATTCAGTTTTAAGCTGACGGAAGATGTTATTTTCGATACCCCATCGAGCATGGATTATTTTGTGTAATGTCTTTAAAGCCATATCATGGGCAGTAGTAATAATGAACATCTGATTATACTTGCTTCTATTGGTATTACAGTCAGTTGTTTTTTCTGCAAATTTTATAAATTTTCTTTCCAGTATGCCATTATACGGATATAGTATAAGTAAATTGGTAATGTTTTGCAATGAAATTCCCAGAAATACTCGGACTTTGCCTGTTCGGACTATTATGCTTGGAAGTGTTGATTTTATTATACGTAAGAGGTTTCTCTAGGAAGGCAGGCTAAACTTCTGCCTTCGCAGGTTATCGCGGAGGCTTTTTTAATTGCCTAGGTGGACAATACAGTGTAGAATTAAAAATAAATAATCGAACAAAATAGAATTCTGAAAACAATTCCTACAGAACCTGGCGGCATATGGGAGGACATATGATATCTTCATAAGTCCGCGAGTGGAATATATCTTTGATATGCTAAAATTGTATATCGAGTAACATTATTACGTTCATCTTGGTCTTTAAAAAGGGGATAGGGAGTAGTATGCTTTTATAATATCATTTACATCGTTTTGGAGTATTGATTTTTCTTAGTTTGATAGGCATATGGTAAGGCTTCTTTAAAGTGAAATCAGTTTTTAAGGTCAAAAATCATCCTATACTTTTACAATTACTTTGCACTTGGTGATGCGGATTCTCCCACTACCCCAAAAGGTTGTTTAGTTATTAAAATAACAATAAGAATCCGAAGTCCTTTGATTAAGGCTTCGGATTTTTTGTTTTTTATTGGAATGATAATTATTTTAGTAGTTTGCCGATCTTATTGGCAGTGTTTTCGTCAAAAGGTATGTGGACGGTAGTGATTAAATCGGGCGCGTCACATACGTGAAATGAAAGATGTCCAAGGAGTAGTTTTCCAGCAGTTGGGTGATGTAGTGTTTTTGTTCCCTCCGGTGAATCAAGGACCTCATGACGTGGCCACCAGTTTCTAAAATCATCATTAATTTGACTAAGATCAGCTATCATGGTAGTCCACAATGGATCATTATTATAGAGGCTGTAACTAGCACGGAATTGAGCTAATCGTCTTTGGGCGTGTCCTTCCCAATCCTCTAACAGCTGTTTTATGTAAGGAGAGGTAAAAGCTCTCCATACTGTGTTTCGCTCACGAACTGACATAGTTTCATAATCGCCAAAGACGACACATGCGGCTTGATTCCAAGCTATAATATCCCACTTTAAATTCGTTATGTAAGCCGGACTGCTTCCTTGAAGATCGAGAAAACCCTGCAACGCGGGGCTGACAATTCCTTGGCTTTGCTGGGCGTCTAAAGGAAGTTGTTGTTGTGCTAATAAAAATACGTGGTTGCGTTCGCTAGGGCTTAAATGAAAGACTGCTGCCAAGCTTTCTAAAAATTGAGAAGAGGGATGAATATCACGGCCTTGCTCTAGCCAGGTATACCAGTCTACGCTAACACCGATCAATTGAGAAACTTCCTCGCGCCTAAGACCTGGAGTTCGCCTGCGTACTTCTGAAGAAAATCCAGTTTGTGTAGGGGAAAGTTTGGCACGTCTTATCTTAAGAAAATCACCTAGCTGTTTTCTTCGTGTCTCATCAGAGTTTTTCATCGTACTCTCCTCGCTATGGAAGGTAGGAGCGATACTCCTAGGATAGATACTTCTCTTGTTATGCCTTCGCTACTATTATACACTAGCAATAGTTGCAATGGTATTCCTAATTACTTTCGCAAATAGGATCTAAGTCAAGCATATGTTTAAGTTTTAACTCAGTATTTGAAAGGTAGTGTGAAAGTAATGAATCTCGTTTATTTAATGTCTGTTATATGTGCATTTTGTGTTGCCAATATTTATTACAGCCAACCAATATTAATGATTTTAGCTGATTCTATTGGTGTTACGCATACTGAAATAGGAAATATTCCTACAATAGTTCAACTAGCTTATGCCACAGGATTACTTTTTTTAGTTCCTCTAGGAGATAAACTTGATAGAAAAAAAATGTTACAGAGTTTACTTTTCATCAATCTTTTATCATCCATCGTTGCTTCAATATCTAACTCTTTTATTTTTTTAGAAATAGCAAGTTTTTTTATTGGTTTAACATCAATTGGAGCCCAAATAATAATACCCTCTGTTCCCGCTTATGTCAGCAAAGAAAACAGAGGGAAAGCCGTTGGTATATTACTTTCAGGTTTAGTAACAGGAATATTATTTGCACGCCTATTTTCGGGATATATTGGTGGAATATGGGGCTGGAGATCTGTTTTTCTCTTAGCTGCATTCATAGATTTATTTATCATTGCGGTTATTTATTTTAAATTTCCATCCAATAAAGGTAACAATCAGTTAAGCTATAAGAATCTAATTAAATCTACGTTTGAATTGTTTTTTGCTGAAAAGGAATTGAGGCGTTCTTGCCTAAGCGGATTTGCTATTTTTGGAGCATATAGCGCTTTATGGGGAATAGTCGCTTATTTAACAAGCCTTTATCCATTTTACCTTAATAGTCATGAGGTTGGCTTACTAGGGTTAAGCGGTGTAGCTGGAATTATTGCCTCTCCGTATGTTGGCCGTCTTACAGATAAATATACTCCAGGGTTTGTTGTTGCGATAGGAGGTATAATTTCACTTGTAGGTTTCGTAGTTATGTATTATTCGGTAAATAGCCTAATAATTTTGCTATTGTCAATGGTGTTGCTTGATATTTCTGCCAGACATAGTATTATTGGAAACCAGCTCCTAGCATTTTCCTTAAATGAAAATGCTAGGAGTAGGTTAAATACAGCTTTTATGACTAGCTATTTTCTTGGCGGCGCAGCCGGCACAAAATTAGGAAGTATTCTTGGTGGAAGATATGGCTGGATAGGATTAGTTTCACTGGGATGTGTAGCGTCAATTATAGCAATTGTAGTAAATCAGAAAAATTTCTTTGATAAGAAACGGGGGTAAAATAGATGAAAGGGGTCTGCAAAACCTCTATCCCCCAGTTCAATAAAAAATGTTCTGTACTATGACAGCACAGGACAACAAAATATACCAAGACAAGGGTACTGCTAATATTATCACGTGATAATGCTAGTGGTGCTTTTTGGTTAGAATTGATAGATTATAAACTAACTTCTCTCCTTATTCAATTGCAATTAAAGCAGGTAGTTAGAGGTAATCCACTAACGATCTCCGCGAAGCTGTTGGTAAATTTCATGTTTAGGTAATTATGGACTAGACAGGGTAAAGATATGGCGGGCAGGTTATTTATATAAGGGAACTCCCCTGAATCAGAGTTATATCTGGTTAGGGGAGTTTTTTGCCCTTAGCCAATGCCCTTAATGAACTTCTGATTGATAAGGGTGTTATTCAGTAACGATGAGATATTCAATTTCTTTGAGAATTCGATCGCAAGTAATTTTCCATAATACTCAGATTTTGCCTGTTTAGATTATTAGGCTCGAAGGTGTTGATTTTGTTAGGCGTAAGAGCATTTTCTGAGAAAATAGGCTAAACTTCTGTTAAATACTTAACAACCTCGATTTTAATATCGAATTATAGAGGAATTTGGGACATATTACCGAATTAAACAACGAAAGATTATGAAAGAAGGAATTGATTTGAAAATTAATGTATCAAGCATTCGCGTACGTCTACTACTCATTGTTCTTACGCTCATGGTAGTTTCTTTGGGGATACAAACCGGGATTAGTTACTACTTTTCCAAGCAGGCGCTTTCCAAAAGCGTTGATGAGACAGCGGCGGCAATAGGTATTGATTATGCCAACCGCGTCCAAGCTTCCACCAATGAACTGATCATCTATCTGCAAGATTTGGCCAATAATCCCAATATCCAAAATGGTAGCGACCGGCAACAAATTGTCGGTGCATTGGCAGAAGGAATACAGCGTAATAACAAATTTACAGGTATTAACTATGGCGATTTAAGTGGGAACGTGGTGCGGGCTCAAGGCGACACTGCATATTTGGGCGATCGTGAGTACTATCAAAAAGCCATTCGGACAAAGAAAATAGCCGTATCAGATTTGCTAATTGCAAAAGGTACGGGTAAATTATCTCTTGGAATTGCTGTGCCGGTGATGGTTAATGGTAATTTGACTGGTGTGTTGCAAGGGACAATACCGCTTGATAGTTTAAATGACATGATTAAGGATATTAAGTTCAAAGATAGTGGCTATGGAGTCATTGCTGATAAAACTGGCATGATAATTGCTTATGCCCAACATCCGGAATTAAATGGGAAATTGAGCCTGACAGAAAAAAAGGTCAAATCAGAACTAAACCTTGGCGTTGATGAATTGGATGATAAACTAATATCGCTTTTTAAAGCTACTATTGAAAATAGAGAACAGGTGCAGGGAACACATATGTTTCTTAACAATATGCGGATGATGAGTGTATTCACACCCATAAACCTCCCAGGTGATCAGCATTGGGTTATAATGGTTAGTGCTCCGGAAACGGAGGCTACCAGCGCAGTGAGATCACTAAGCATGATCTTATTCACAGCAGCAATTTGTTGCATATTGCTTGGAGCTCTTGTTATGGTATACATGAGTATTGGGTTTACCCGGCCAATCACAAAAATGCGGGATGAAGCACTGCTGCTAGCCGAGGGTGACTTAAGGTACCGAGGAAATAGCATTGATTCTAAAGATGAGATTGGGCAATTGTCTGAGGCTTTCGAACAAATGTCGGCCAAGCTGCGCAACTTGGTTGTAAATGTACAATCCAAAGCTGAGACGGTTGCAGCTTCCAGTGAAGAACTAACCGCTAGTGCCGACCAGTCTGCTCAGGCGGCCAACCAGGTCGCAACGTCGATTACCGATGTAGCTACAGGAGTTAGCGAGCAAATGGAGGCGGCCAAAGAAACCACGGCAGTGGTGGAACAGATGGTGACCAATATTCAGCAAATCGCCGTTAATGCCAACCTGGTAGCTACTCAGTCGGGCAAGGCAGTCGACAACGCAAGAGACGGTGGGCAGGCGGTGGAGAGAGCAATTGCTCAGATGGGGAAAATCGAAACAACCGTGAACTCTTCAGCCAAAGTTGTGATTAAACTTGGGGAGCGGTCGAAGGAAATCGGCCAGATTGTTGCTACCATATCTGGCATAGCAGGGCAGACGAATCTCTTGGCCCTCAATGCAGCCATTGAGGCCGCACGGGCGGGGGAACAGGGACGAGGGTTTGCGGTCGTAGCTGAAGAAGTGCGGAAATTAGCTGAACAGTCTCAAGAAGCTGCCAAGAAGATCGCCGAACTGATCGGGGAAATCCAGGAGGATACTGACAAAGCGGTTGCAGCGATGAACGACGGCACACGGGAAGTCAAAAGCGGGACTGATGTCGTTAACACAGCAGGGGCCTCCTTCCGGGAAATCGTTCATCTGGTGAGCGAAGTGTCGAGTCAAGTGAAGGACATTTCTGTAGCCATGCAGCAAATGGCTGTTGGTAGCCAGCAGATCGTCGGATCGGTTAAAAAAATTGACGAGCTTGGCAAGATGTCAGCGGGTGAAACCCAGAGCGTATCGGCGGCTGCAGAAGAGCAACTTGCATCGATGGAAGAAATCGCCTCATCCAGTCAGGCGTTGGCCAAACTGGCCGATGATTTGCAAACGTCGGTGGCTGGATTCCGAGTATAAAGTAGAGAGCGACGGAAGCTCAAGAACTTAGCTTGGGAAATAAAGTGGATTTGCAAAGTCATGGCTCGCGAATCGACCCCCTCTCTGTCCAACTCAAATAAAGTTCTCGAAAACGTCTTGATAGCAACTGAGATTTTTAAATGGATTAAAGCAAATCTTTGACTTTAAATAGTAGATACAACACCAGCTATACCTGCATATATGCTTCTTGACGGTGTTTATTTTCCAAAATATACCCGAGCTACATATTGAGCGCATAATGGTTTTGCGAAAAAGTTTAGTCCGATAATCAAAACCGACACCCCCTATTTTGAACTGAACCAACAAAAACGGACATTGCAAAAAGGCCCCCAATTGTAGGATAATAAAACTACGATTGGGGGCCTTTTTGCAGTGTCCGTTAAACTAGGTTCAGTTCAATTTTAGGGGTGTCGAAAACCTTTATGTAAAACGCCTATTCTGCGTATTAGTATCATCTCCGTATCACAACACATGTTGAGTGTGTGGCGTTGATACAGCGTAGATAGCCAGTAATAGCGGGGGCCCGTGGCTTTTGGAAAATTAAACAAGTGTGCATGTATGTTCGCCTAGACGTTGTTTAGGCGTCTTTTTTCATGTAGGGGTGTCGCACAGTTACACCAAATATAAACTATTACACGAAATTAGGGAGGGTTTCGTGTAATAGTATGGAATATAAATACAAAAACTACCTTTTATGAATTAAGTTGAATGTACAAGTTGGGTTAGCAAGCAAACACAATCTGATTTATATGAGGTGAGAAATGCCGAGGATATTGAGGAGGATGATAATGGATTTAATTCAAGTTGACCAAGAAAAGTGTATCCGCTGTGGCCTTTGTGCCGACGTTTGCCCTATGAACGTTATCAATATGGGTTCAGGGACCACAGACTACATGACAGCCTTGTATTGCCTGCGGGCACTGTGTGGCTGTCTGTCCTCATGCCGCATTGGATAATGTGAAGGCCCCTTTGGCCAAACAGTTGTTGATAGGGAAAGTGCCTGTCCTTGATGCGGACACGGCGGCCCGCTTTCTTCGTGCCCGGCGATCTATTCGCTGTTATAAGCAAGATGTCGTACCACGGGAAAAAAATCTGCAATTCCTCGATATCGCCCGCCAGGCACCGAGCGGGAGCAACTCGCAGGGTGTCACTTATCACGTCATTGATAACGCAGATACACTGCGTAAAATTACAGCCGCTACGGTTGACTGGCTAGAAGAGCAAGTGCAAAAGGGCTCTTCTTGGGCAGTGAATTATGCTGGGGTAGTCGACAATTATCGTAAAACTGGTCAGGATATAATTTTACGGGAAGCACCATGTCTAGTTATGACCATAACGGAGAAGAGCTTTCTGCCTCGTGGTCGGGATAATAGCTATTTTTCACTTACTTACGCCGAACTGTATGCGCCGGCTATTGAATTGGGAACGTGTTGGGCAGGTTTTTTTGGAGCGTGTGCAGCCGCCGATTATCAACCGCTGCTTAGCCTCTTGAATCTACCGGAAGATATAGCCGTCACTGGCGGATTGATGGTGGGTTATCCCAAGTATATTTATAAACGGTTAGTAGACAGAAATTCGTTACAAGTGACCTGGCAGTAAAAAAATAGCCAGGATTCGTAGGTCTTGAGTAATTTTATATGTATGTGATGTTTGCAGTGCCTTCATAGGAACCAATTTAGAGGCAATTCTCCGCGAGTCAAATATTTCAGATCTTGTTGTGTTTGGAGTCATTACAAATAATTCAGTGAAGGCTACCGTAAGAATGGCAGGCAATTTAGGATTTAATACTTATTTGGTGGAAGATGCGACCTTTACTTTTTCTAAACCTGATTATAGAGGGCATATTCGTACTGCCGAAGAAGTTCACGCTATGTCATTGGCAAATTTAGCGAATGAGTACTGCAAAGTTGTCTGTACTGATGAATTAATAAAGAGAATCGAGGATGAATGTAATTTCAGCTGATTTTGAACTGTACGATGAGCGTTGTATGGACAGTGGACATGCCCAGATTGATATCTACATAGGAATAAAAAATTAATGATGAAGTTAATTAGCGGCGATATTATGATGAGCGGTCATGAAGCCACAATTGTCTTTGAGGAAGGGGTGGGTAATGTTCCTGTGACGGTAAAAAAGGAGGGTGAACGGTTGTATGCTGAACTTACGACAGCCCAAGCGCCTGAGTTCAGGCCGTGCGTAAACGACATAAAAGATATCGCTGCGATCCTGTCCCTCTCAGTATCGGATCTTGTCGTGGAAAATTATCCTCTACAGGCGGTGAGTTGCGGCTTGCCTTTTCTGTTTGTACCCGTCAGGTCGCTACAAGGGATGCAACGGATAAGGATCAACCAATCGAAATGGGAAGCATTACTAAATAATGAATGGGAACAGCAAATGTATCTATTCACCAAAGAAACGGTAGATACAAACTGTCAGTTTCACGCTCGAATGTTCGCTTTTGACCTGGGCTTTGGCGAGGATCCAGCCACTGGTTCGGCGGCGGCAGCCTTTGCAGGCTATCTCAGCCAATTGGCGACTGTCCCCGATGGACCGATTTGCTTGACGGTTGAACAGGGTTTGGAAATGGGCCGCCCAAGCAAACTTTTTATTCGGGCGGAAAAGAGTGCTGGCATTGCCAGCTCAATTCGAGTAGGAGGAAATACTGTCCTTATTTCGCAGGGTATATTGACGCTATAATAATGGGTTATTTTTAATCAAAAATCGAGGCTGAAATTACAATGTTATGCGTTCGCTGGAACCTTAAATATCCACTAAGCTATTCTAATTGGTTCTGATGCAAAAAATAAAGCCATGCTATAATCTAACCATGAACTTAAAAAGGGAGCGTATTATGGATAAAGAAAAATGGGACAAATGTGTAGAATTTCATGGACATGAATGCCCAGGCTTGGCTATTGGTTTCAAAGTTTGTGAAGCTGCTATAGAAAGCTTGGGGATTACATTTTCGTCAGATGAAGAAGTAGTATGTGTGACCGAAAATGATGCCTGCGGTGTAGATGCTGTTCAGGTAATCACAGGCTGTAGTATTGGTAAGGGTAATCTTTTACATCGAAATACTGGGAAACAAGCCTTCAGTTTCTTTAATAGAAGCACTGGGGAAAATATCCGACTAGTATTAAAGCCTTTTAAGGGTGAAATGGATCGGCAACAACGTCAGGAATACTTACTCCATACACCAGCCTCTGAACTATTTGAGTGTAAGAAGCCCCACTTTACATTGCCAGAAGAAGCAAGAATTTTTACAACTATTATTTGTGAACAATGCGGGGAGGGAGCCCCAGAACATAAAATCAGATTTCAAGAGGGTAAAAAAGTCTGCTGCGATTGTTTCGTTGACTATAAAAGAGGATGGTAAATACTATAATGTACATATAGTGTTGAACACATATTAAACAAAAAAGTTCTGGTGCGGAAATTTTTGCAAAGTTAAGAAACCCTACCTTTCACCAGAAGATCAAGCTACGATACCCATGATCTTGTTTATAATTTCATATGTGCACATATCGATAGGTACGGATTTGATATAATCTCCACCTTTTCCCTGATCCACGTGTATGAGACATTCACGCCAGTCGGACGCTTAAAGTGAGCCTTTCAGGGCGTTACTCCATCATTCGACTCATCGAGATGTCAGTTTTCTTGGCATTACCACAGGGGGTTACTGCCAGTGCCTAAGCTTTTTAATTAGGAACGTGTCGCGCTATATGTTCGCTCAGACTTCGGTTTGAGCGAATTTTTCATGGGGAGCGACACCCCTAAACAAATACACGGAATTATGCACAAATACACGGAATTATGCACAAATACACGGAATTATGGGGGTGTTTTGAGAAAAAGTATCGTGAGAAATGGTAAAACACCCCCCTATAAATTAAATGATTTTACATGTAAATCATGGAAGGATACATAGTTGTTTTTGCGATTTCAGAATAAAAATAATATGTGTGGCAATTCGCCTTTAAAGGAGTGGTGTTGTGGCCATTATAACTAAAAGAACACATATCCAAGCTGATAGAAAAATACCTACCAAAATTGGTAGGTGCTTTATATCTTAAGAAGTTATAATTACCGGCTTATTTTTCACACCCCACAGGGACATGAGTTCCAATATAGGAATTAATGTTGTACCCTTTTCTGTTAATGAGTATTCAACTTTAGGCGGAATTTGATGATATTCGTTTCGATAAATCAATTCTTCAGATTCTAGTTCTTTGAGTTGCTGACTTAACATTTTATGTGTAATTAAAGGTATGGTTCGTTTCAACTCGCCATATCGTTGTATTCCATTTTGAGATAGTTTATAAAGTATAAGCCACTTCCATTTGCCCCCGACAACGGATAGCGTATATGATATAGAACATTTACATTCACTTGGTGACCATTTTTGCATCAATGCTCTCCTTTTATATAGTATCTTACATTAAAGTGCATACTTTCCTTTTTACATATGATCATATACAATTAAAAGAGGAAAAGCAACAAGGAGGTAGAATGATGAGCTTAATTACAGTAAATCAAGAAAAATGTATTCAATGTGGAATTTGTATAAATGTATGTCCAACTAGAGTTTTGGAAATGGGAAAAAATAGTCCAGAAGCAATTGTACCACAAGCCTGCAATGCATGTGGACATTGTGTTGCCGTGTGTCCTCATATGGCAATTGATAATAACAGAGTACCTTTAGTTAATCAATCAGATTTATTAGAATTTCCAGTTGTAAATGCAACAACTGCTCAACAATTTCTTAGGTCACGTAGATCAATACGTTGTTATAAGAATACTGCAGTTCCAAAGGAAAAATTACTACAGTTAGTTGATATTGCTCGTTTTGCTCCCACAGCCAGTAATAAGCAGGGAATATCGTATATTATTGTTGAGGATAAGAAAATCCTTGAAAAGGCTACTCAGATTACGATTGAGTGGATGGAAGAACAATTGAGACAGGAAACACCATCACATTGGAGTTTCCCTTATCACGTTTGTGCTTATCGGAAAAAAAAGGCAGATACTATTTTACGTGATGCACCCCATTTAATTCTAGCTATTGCACAAAAAGATTTTCTTAATGGAAGGGAAAAAACGATTTTTTCTCTTGCTTATCTTGAACTATTTGCAACTGCTCTTGGATTGGGGTCTTGCTGGGCTGGACTCTTTGAAATGTGCGCATTCGCAAATTATGATCCGTTACTGGAATTATTCAACATTCCTGCAGATAAAGTAATAACAGGAGCAGTTATGGTAGGCTATCCTAAATATGGCTATAAAAGACTGGCTGACCGTAACCAACTAGACATAATTTGGTCGTGATTAAAATGATTACCATTGCATGATAATTAAAATTAAATGCTACTTCAATCATTGTTGCGCTAGTTAGGGGAATTTTAAATGAAAAAGCATCATTATACTCAGAGCTTTATATCGATAGGTAAGGATTTGATATAATCACCACCTTTTCCCTGATCCATACCGTGTATGAGACGTCCACGCCAGTCGGACGTTTGAAGCGAGCCTTTCAAACGTTACTCCATCATTTGATTCATCGAGACATCAGTTCTCTTGGCATTGCCACAGGGGGTTACTAGCCAATGCCTAAGCTTTTCACTTAGGAACGTGTCCCTTCCATTCATTTTGTAACAGACTCTAATATAATTGACAACAGTATTAATAATGTAATTATAAGAAAGGTGGTAGACTTATGAAAGATATTACTGTGCTTATAACAGATTGGTGCCCTCATTGTAAAAAAGCAATTAATTGGATTGATGAAGTAAAGCAAGAGAATCCAAAATATAAAGACATTAAAGTAGAAATCATTGATGAAGAGCAGTCGCCTGCAATTGCAAAGCAATACGATTACTATTATGTTCCAACTTACTATGTAGGAAATCGTAAAGTTTTTGAAGGTGGCACTACTAAAGACATTGTACGTAAAGTGTTTGAAGAAGCTAGTAAAACAGATATTTAACTTTATGGATTTTCATTGCTATGATACTCGGTATAGGACTTGGATATTTCTTGCCCGGTTTTTCAGTCGGGTTATCGAACATGACTGTATTTGAGCGAATCGAAAGGAATGGTCATAATTATGAATATTACCCCACAATTAGAAATTGAGACAAGAACCGCCTTTTTTCAAAAAAAATTAAAATCACAGGAACTAGATGGAGCGATAATTGTATTAAATAGTGATATGTTTTACTTTACGGGTACGGTACAGAACTCCTATTTGTATATACCTGTCAGCGGTGATCCTGTATTGATGGTAAAGAAGAGTTTACGGCGTGGTCAGGAAGAGTCCTCATTAAAAAATATTGTCCAAATCAAGCATCCTATGGAGATTCCTAGAATTATTGCGGCATTCAACTATATTAACCACAAAAAAATAGGGCTAGAATTAGATGTACTGCCCTTTAATATGTACCAAATTTACAAAAATATGTTCCCCAATGTTGAATTTAGTGATATTTCTCCTGCTATAAAAGAAATTCGTGCGATAAAGTCCGCTTATGAGATAGAAATTCTCCGTAATGCCTTGAGTGTAGTCGATCAGGCCTTCTTAGCAGTACCGTCTTTCTTACATGAAGGAATATCAGAGATGGAATTGGCGACATTCTTTGAAGCGGAGCTACGTAAACGTGGTTATTCTGGTAACTGCAAAATGAGAGCATTCAATCAGGACTTATTTTATGGAAATGTATGTAGCGGCAATAGCGGCTTTAAGCCCAGCTTTTTTGATGGACCAGTGGGAGGGACTGGTGTTAGCTTATCTTATCCCCAAGGTGCTGGATGGAAAAAGATATGCAGAGATGAAGTGATTTATATTGACTATGCTAGTGTGATTCAAGGCTATACTGGTGATCAATCACGTATCTTCTGCATCGGGGAACTTACTCCTCAGATGACGAAGGCCTTTGAGAGTGCATTGCTAATTCAATCAGAGATACTCAAAGCAATAGAGCCAGGAACTCCAGCCGAGGAACCTTATTTATTGGCGATGAAACTAGCAGAAGAAATGGGCTATAAAGATAACTTTATGGGATATAAGAATGATCAGGTGAAATTTGTTGGTCATGGAATTGGTCTGGAAGTAGATGAATGGCCGATATTGGCGAAAGGAATGAAGACGCCAATCCTGCCAGGGATGACATTTGCTCTTGAACCCAAATTCGTATTTCCAGAGGGAGCTATTGGCACTGAGAACACATTTGTGATGACGGAAGAAGGACCTAAGTATTTAAGTATGACTCCTGATGTAATTACTTACATAAAATGAAATGCAGAACTTTAATTTAGCATTTTCAATTAAGACAACAACAATTGAATTAAACGGCTTTAAAGAACAGCGTAAATAACTAGTAATATCAAGGGCTTGTGGTTTTGTGTGTTACCAAAGCGAAGGGCTGCATGCAGCTAAACGCTATGCTGAACTGAAGATGGTGGAAGGCCCACCGAAGTCGCCATACAGGTGGAGGTTTCAAACCACCGTAAGCTGCTGTGGATAAAAGCCATGGTGGTGAGCGTTATCCCAGAAAATACATCTTATAATGTGCTACTAAATGGCTTTCTAGATTAAATTTTTTTTATCGTAGTCAACTGTAAAATATTATAGTAAAACAGGAGGTAATGCGATGATTAACAAGAATACCATTTAACGTGATAAGGTGGGCCGAGGTGTCTTATTTATAGTTGTTTCTGTCTTATTACTACTCATTTCTCCTAGCGTATATGCGACGGAGCTTGAGACTGAAATCGTTAGCATTCCAGTAAACGTAGGTAGTTCCATTCTTCATGATGATGCAAGGATAACTAAACCTGAAGGCGATGGACCATTTCCGCTAATTGTTATGACCCATGGAACTCCCCGCAATACGGAAGAACGTGCTAAAACCAATGTTGCTACTTATTTCAAAACACAAAGTGAGTATTTTGCAAACAAAGGCTATGCTGTTATCTTTGTAGTTAGGCGCGGTTTTGGGGCATCAACGGCTTCATATGAAGAAAATTGGCTATTTGGCAATGGTACAAGGAACTATACTAAATCAGGTTTAGAAGCTGCTAAGGATTTAAAGGCTGCCATCGACTATATGAAAAATAAATCTTATGTTGATAAAACACGGATTATATTGTTGGGTCAGTCCACCGGGGGACATTCGGTAACTGCTACCGGTTCACTTTCCTAAGTAAAGCCACCTATTTCTTGTTGTAAGGAAATCCAATTTACACAAAATAAATTACACTCCCTAAAGTTCGGAAGAGAGGCAAACGGTTTAACGGTAACAGTAAACCACCCTAATTTACTAATGAGTTTAAGTGTAACAGATAAAACAACTTCTACAATATACTCCCAAACTGCTACTATAAGCACTAATGCAATACTGCAATTTAAATTAATTTTCCAAAATAATAGTTCCATTAAACTCATTAATGGAACTATAGAAATTCCTATCGATAACAACTGGATAGGTTACACTTAACTGGACAGAAAAATTAAGGACAAGTAAACTTAAGTAAATGAAAATACGAGGAGATCTACAATGACCAAATGTGAACGTAGAACCTATACTGAAGAATTTAAGAATCAAATGGTCCAGTTATACAGAAGTTTAGCCTGCTATTTCCAATTAAGACAACATCAATTGAATTTAATGGCTTAAATTACAATAATTAGATATAATGTAAATTAAGCCATTAATTTTACCTGCAAATGGTTATAAATACCCCTACCCCTTGAATATCAATCATTAACTTCCAGTGATTAATGGTATTATCCTGTATCGATGAGATATTCACCATGAGCATCATACGAGACCATCTTTTTGGCAATTCGCTCCAGGACTTTAATCTGCAATAATTTTCGGCTTCTGAAATTATCCATCCTTCTAAAAAAGAACAGTTGTATTAAATTGAAAGATATAATCATAAACATGAGCGTTGCTTCTAGACTATTTTTATGATGAATAAAGCAGTGATTCATGTGACACTCAGTTTTGAGTTGGCGGAAGATGTTATTTTCGATGCCCCATCGAGCATGTATTATTTTGTAGAATGTCTTTACAGCCATATCATGTGCAGTAGTAATAATGAGCATTTGCAGGCAAACGCATCATAGACAATAACATCTACAAAATGACGGTGCTATTATTTTCCCACCTAAATCATATACGCTTGAAAGGTATTGTAGCTATTTCTTAAATAGCCCTTGCTCAATTTTCAATATGTCATTATACGGATATAGTATAGGTAGACTGGTAATATTTCGCAAGGGGATTCCCAGAAATGCTCGGACTTTGCCTGTTTGGATTATTATGGTTGAAAGTGTTGATTTTGTTAGGCGTAAGAGGATTTTCTGAGTAAGCGGGCTAAACTTCTGACACATAGTAGGAATGAGTAGTCATAACTTTCTTTTACAAGGGTTGTGGCTATTTTTGTTCGTAGTGTAGTTGCTTCTCGCCCCTACAATTACCTACCTACATCTCGGATCATTAATTAAAAAAAACTATTGACCCAATAGCTATATCCAATTTCCCTTTTGCCAAAAAGAACGCTATCATAACATAAGGAGGAAGGGGAGCAAATTCATATTGATTGTCAGTTATGGAATAATGTCCTACAATAAAGTAAGACTTGCCTTAAAAGGGCTTGGTCATAAGAATAATAATAAGTAAAATTGCGGGATGTGTTAGCTAAATGGATTTACGACTATTACAGGCATTTCTATTAGTTACTAAGACTGGTAATATAACGCAAGCGGCAGAGCAACTAAATTATAGCCAGCCGACAGTAACGGCCCAAATCAGAACATTGGAGGATCATTTTGGGGTCTTATTGTTTGAGCGAGTAGGTAAAAAGCTATATATAACAGATGCGGGGCGTCGGTTAATCAGTTATGCAAAAAAATTATTAGTAATACATGGGGAAGCACAAGTCGTATTGCAAGAATTTGCACAGGATAGAACGATTAAAGTAGGTCTTGGTACAGCCGTTGCGGCCCATACCCTTTCGCCTATTTTGCGGGACTTTCAAGACCTGGTTAAAAATGTGTCCGTAAGTATTGAGCATTGTTTTGATCTGCCGATTACGGTTAAAGGCATTTTAGATAATAGTTTTGATTTAGCATTTGTTCATGATCATATCGACAATAGCCGAATTGTGCAATTCGAAGTTGTCGTCCAAAAACTCGTATGGGTCACGCACTCGAGTTTGATTGAGCGGCATGGCAACAATATTTGGAAACTTCCGTTTATTGCACTAAAAAGAGGTAGTATTTATCGACCCAAGTATGACCATTTTATTCAGGAAAGATCAATAACCCCTATTTTGGTATACAGTGATTCTGAGGCAATTAGGCAGGCTGTTATGAATGGTTTGGGAGTAGGAGTACTGCCAGAAGTATTAGTTAACGACCATTTAACAGATGGAACGCTAATAGAGCTCAATAATGCTCCTGAGCTGGAAATAGTTTTTTCTGTGATATTTCATAAAGACAAAACATTTGCTCCAGCAATACGTACGTTACTAAACATCATTGCTGAGCATGCTAATATTAAGAGTGGATTAGCAGAGTATTTACAATCCATGTAGGTAATTCTTTTCGATTAAGGGAAAGGTAAGGAGGTCGCATGGATAAACCCTATAATGATAAAAAAAACAAAACAGGTATAAAATCCTTATTGACCGGAGGATTGGCCCATATTATTCATGATGGTTTTACCGATATGTTATATGTTTTTTTCCCCATTTGGCAAATTCAGTTCTCATTGACCTTTGCGCAAATCGGGTTATTCAAAACATTATTCTCCGGTACTATGGCAACTTTTCAAATACCGGCAGGTATTCTCGCGTCTCGTATTGGCGGGATTAGATTGTTGCTATTAGGGACGGCTCTTACAAGTAGTGCCATTTGCCTATTGGGGTGGGCTACCACACCGATATGGTTGGGCTGTTTACTAATATGTGGGGGATTAGGGGCAAGTGTACAACACCCTTTATCTTCTTCCTTAATATCGAATGCCTATACCCAGGCCAAAGAACGAAGAAATGCACTGAGTACCTTCAATGTAGCCGGTGATATAGGTAAGCTGATATTGCCTGCAACGGCGGCTGTTTTAATCACTGCATATAACTGGCAGATTGCAAGTCATTTACTTGGCCTTGCTGGTATGGTAGTAGTTATTATCCTCTTCCTGTTTTCGAAAAACCTGCAACAAGTATCAGCAAAAAGTAACGAGGGCAAGCTACAAGGATCGTGTGGTTGTTTTGGATGGAAAGGATATCAAGCTTTTTGGTCTTTATCAATGATCGGGATCATCGACAGTGCAACAAGGATGGGCTTCTTAACTTTTTTCCCGTTTTTATTACAGGAAAAAGGGGCAGGGGTGACGACGATTGGTTTGGCACTTTCTCTTATTTTTGCTGGGGGAGCTACTGGTAAGTTGGTTTGTGGAATATTAGCCACTAAATTTGGTATACTTCGATCAGTCATTGCCACAGAAATGGCAACAGCTCTATGTATTTTGGGCATGATTATCCTTCCGCTCAGTGCTGCGCTAGTGCTTTCTCCCATTCTTGGAGTAGCATTAAATGGTACTTCATCAGCACTTTATGGTAGTGTCCCTGAATTGGTTTCTGAAGAACGATGCAAGCAGGCTTTTACAATATACTATACAGCAACGATTGGGGCAGGAGCGATATCTCCCTTCATTTACGGCATGGCAAGTGATATTGTCGGTATAAAAATAGCAGTAGTGCTAGTTGCCTTCAGCGTGCTTTTTACAATTCCATTAACAGTGCCTCTTAAAGGGAAACTGGTTCATTAATTATTTATAATTAAATTATGGGGGAGTATTATATGAGGTTGTATTATGGCTATGAGGAAGGCACAGGTGAGTTAGCAAAATGCTTCTTCAATAATGATAGGAAAACAGGGGGACAGGGGAAAACAGGGGGACTGGAAAACAGGGGGACAGGGAGTATGTTTTGCGATCAGCAAATTTATTTTTAAAACAACATCTACATGTTTTTTCTTCTCACCATTTATCATGCGGGAATAGCCCAGCGGTAGGGCATCGCCTTGCCAAGGTGAGGGCCAAGAGCTCGAATCACTTTCCCACTCCAATTTGAATTTAAATGAAAATGTTCTGTACTGTGACAGAACAGGCAACAAAATAAAGCAAGACCCAAAGCAATGCTAGTATTATCGGGTGATAATGCTAGTGGTGCTTTTTTGTTATATTGGGCGAGACAATGGTAGTGGTGGCTCCGCATACCGCGATAATACGTTAACATTTATTTGCCACCCATAATCCCTTCGAAATGATAATTACCTTTTCTGATTTACTCATGGTCGGCTTTTAAAGCTTTATCATAATCTTTGTCATGCTTTTCCTTAAAATAACTGAAGTGCCATTCAAGTACATCGTTAAAATGGAAATCAATAATTCCTTTGATTATAATGCAAATTATACAATAGATGGGGTAAATGGTAGTACAATTGCTGCGATCTGTGGGCAACCTGCCATAATATACTCAGCTGTGATAGATTTGAATGCTGTACAAAAAGAATATGAGCTATCTATTAGTGGTCAAAGCAGTTATGATGGTCATAATGGAGAAATATCTCCCAATATCGACAATTTGACGACAGCTAGGGAAATAGTAAGCAGGGTTATTTTGAGTGAGAATTGAGTGTAGACGGACGAGTGCTGATGGATTGAAGAAATTTAGAGATGTGCTGAATGAGGTGAAACTGTAAGTTTTGTCGACCGTGAAAATAAAAGCTGATAAAAGGCAAATAGGAGTATCTATGACTACAAGAAACGAATTATACAAAATTATCGATGAGTTAAATGAAATACAATTAGATAATGCAAAAGAAGCTCTTACTAATATATTGCAAGGGACGATCATCCAGCGAGTACCGATATGCGATTTAGGTTCTCCCGAAGATATTGCAACATTATATGAAACTGTAGTCTATGATGAGAAAAATAAGATGTAAACAGTTATGTTACATAATATGGGAAACGTTATAAAGAATCATCATCACGATTCTCAAGGCAGACTTCTTCAAACCAATAAAAAGTGGTCAGATCTAAAAAATACACAACGAGAATACATAAGCAACTTTCTCCGAGAAAAATATCTATCGTGTGCTATAACAAACGATAGAAAACCAAGCAAAATGGATAAAAAACAAATATTGGATGAAGTATATGACAAAATTACAGAGCGAAATGTTTGGATTCTAAAACAGGAAGTCAATGACTATTTTAATGGAAAAGTCACCAAATAGCTTAATTCCTTAGCTAAATTAGGCTATGATTTCGTAAAAGATAAACTTTAAATAATGATGAATGTAGACATGGAATGCTATAAAAAATTGATTGGATAATTTGAAAGCAGTTGACATAATGTTTGAAAAATGATATTATATCTATCCGACGTCAAATAAATTATGTAATAATTGATAGTAATTGACTCCGTAGCCCAGCTGGATAGAGCGTTTGACTACGAATCAAAAGGCCGCAGGTTCGAATCCTGCCGGGGTCACCATGATTTGCCTCCAAAATTTTGCCTGAAATGAAATGTTATCTTAGATATGTCCAACCTACTTTTATATATCGGGAATTCAATGGTATGCAGCTGTCGAGCCATCTTAGGGTGGAGGGCAAAAACATATCTCAGGATGCCCACCTG